>Ga0081455_10003760_pt1 | contig 17328 bp, 16 predicted proteins | sample TabmetS3T2R1_FD_70207 | JGI IMG/M metagenome (GOLD analysis project Ga0081455, IMG submission 70207) | Tabebuia heterophylla rhizosphere microbial communities from the University of Puerto Rico - S3T2R1 | ecosystem: Host-associated > Plants > Roots > Rhizosphere ...
TGCGGCATGGGGTGAAGCGACGATTGTCGCCCGCGAGCTGCCCGTGAACGGTGCCCGGACGCTTGCCGCCGCGGAGGCGCCGGTGCAGTTCAACATGCTCGGTCTCCACTGGCGCGGTCCGGGCCGGGTGTTCTTCCGCGTCCGCCGCGCCGGCGGTTGGAGCCCGTGGCGCGAGGCCGAGGCCGAGCCCGGAGACCTGCCTGACCGCGGGACCGCCGAGGCCCGGCGGCTGCGCGGCTGGCGGGTCGGGAGCCCGTGGTGGACAGGCCCCGCCGAGCGCGTTCAGGTGCGAGCTCGCGGCCGCGTGCAGCGGGTCCGGGCCTACTACGTCTGGAGCCCGGAGGAGGCTGCTCCCGTTCCCGCCTGGTCGCCCCAGTCGGCGGATCAGCCGCGGATCATTCTTCGCCGCACCTGGGGCGCGAATGAAGCCATCCGGCGCGGCTCACCGAGCTATGCGCCGACGCTCCAGGCGGCGGTCGTGCACCACACCGCCGGTGCGGCAGGGAGCTCCCCGGCCCAGTCGGCGGCCATCGTCCGCGGGATTCAGACGTACCACGTGCGCGGGAACGGCTGGAACGACATCGGCTACAACTTCCTCGTCGATCGCTTCGGCCAGGTCTTCGAAGGCCGGTACGGGGGCATCGAACGGAACGTGGTCGGCGCCCACGCGCAAGGGTTCAACACCGGCTCCGCGGGCATCGCCCTGCTCGGTAGCTACGGCGGCAGCAAGCCGTCGGCGCAGGCGCGCGACGCGCTCGCCCGCCTGATCGCCTGGCGGCTGGACGTCGCCCATGTCGATCCGATCTCGCGGGTCACGATGATCTCGAACGGCAATCCGCGGTTCCGGGGCGGGCTCCCGACGTGGCTGCGGGCGGTCTCGGGTCACCGCGACACCGGCTTCACGAGCTGCCCTGGCGCCGGCCTGTACGGAGAGCTCGGTGCACTCGCGAGCCGCGCGCGCTCGATCGGGCTGCCGAAGCTCTTCACACCCGAGGTCGAGGGCTCACTTGGAAGCTTCGTCAGCTTCTCGGCGCGGCTCTCCAATCCCCTGGCCTGGACGGTCACGGTCAATGACTCCACCGGCCGCCAGGTGGGGCTCGGGGCCGGTTTCGGGACGCTGGTCCAGTGGACCTGGGACGCGCGGCTGGCGGTGCGAGGGGCGTCGTACACGTACCAGATCGCCGCCGGCCTCAACGCCCGTCCGATCGAGGGGACGATCGGGACCGCGGCGCCGACAGCGCCGGCGATCTCGACGCTACGAGCCAACCCCGCCGGCTTCACGCCGAACGGGGACGGCGTGACAGACGTGACCCGGATCACGTACCGGCTCGCGACTGCGGCGACGGTCAGCATCGATCTCCAGACGGCCGAAGGCATTCCGGTCGCGCTGCTCCAGACCGGCCCGAAGGCTGCCGGCAGCCAGACGTTCGTCTGGAACGGCGGCGGCTACCCCGACGGCCGTTACCGGATCGTCGTCACCGCGCGGGGCTCCCGCGGTCGCCAGGTCGTCGCGGCGACGCCAATCGTCCTCAGCCGCACGCTGTGGGGGTTCGTCGTCGCGCCGACGACGCTGTCGCCGAACGGCGACGGGCGCAACGACACCGCTTCGGTCTCGTTCTCGCTCCTGCTGCCGGCGTTCGCCAGGCTTCAGGTGCTTCGGGGCGCGACGCAGGTCGTGCGTCCGCTGTACGGCCCGCTGGCTGCCGGACTGCAGATGCTGACGTGGCCGGGGGGAGTGCGCGACGGCGACTACGACCTCGCGCTGACCGTCACCGACCCGACCGGGCCGGTGACGCAGATCGTCCCGGTGCGAGTCGATCGGATTCGCCCGAAGCTGGCGCTTGTCAGCCGCCGCCCGCTTCGCGTCTCGCTCAGCGAGCCCGCCCGCGTCACCGTGCTCGCCGGCCGCACTCGGATTACCTTCAGCCGGCCGAAGGCCGGGACGTTCCGCGTGAATGCGGGGGCGGCGGCGAGACACGTCGAGGCCTTCGCGCAGGACGGGGCCGGGAACGTCAGCCCGCGCGTCGAGCTTCGTTGAGCCAGTCGTCGTAACCGGCCTCGAGGCGCTCGAGGACAGTCGCGAGCAGCGCGGCGCGGTCGACCGGAGCGCCGGTTTCGAGCAGCAGTGACGTTGCCGGCGTCTCCAGACCCTCCGGCAGCTCTCCGGCGGCGACGTTCACGTTGATCCCGATTCCCAACACCACTCGGCCCTCCCGGGCCTCGGCGAGGAGGCCGGCGACCTTGCGGTCGCCGATCAGGACATCGTTCGGGAACTTGACCTCTGGGCGGATCCCGGTCTCGGCCGCGATTGCGTCCGCAACCGCTGCGCCGCCGACAAGCGAGAGCTCGGGTAGGCGCCGCGTGGGCACGTCCGGCCTCAGGTTCACGGACACGAGCACGCTCGTCCGCGGCGCGGCGTGCCAGCGCCGTCCGAGGCGGCCGCGGCCGCTGGTCTGCTCCTCCGTCACCGCAACCGCGCCTTCCGGTGCGTCGGCCTCCAGCTCCCGCTGCGTCGACTCGCAGCGCTCGGAGTACCGGTAGGGACGGCCGAAGCGGCCGCGCAGGAGCGGCTCGACGCGCTCGCCGGAGAGGGAGTCTTGGGCCAGGCCCTTGAGCGTAGTGCCGGGCACTAGACTCACGGCGTTGCCCGTTCTCTCGAGAGAAGACATCGAGGCGGTGCTGCCGCACCGCGACCCGTTCCTGCTGCTCGACGAGGTGGTCGAGCTCGAGCCAGGTGAGCGGGTCGTCGCGCGCAAGCGCGTCCGCCCGGACGAGTGGTACCTGTCCGGGCATTTCCCCGGCCGCCCGATCATGCCCGGCGTGCTGATCGTCGAGGCAATGGCGCAGGCCGGGGCTGTCGCGGTGCTCTCGGAGGAGGCGAACCGGGGCAAGCTCGCGCTGTTCGCCGGGATCGACGGCGTCCGCTTCAAGCGGGTCGTCGAGCCGGGTGACGAGCTCGAGCTGACGTGCGACCTCGAGCGCGTGCGCGGCCCCATCGGCCGGGGGAAGGCGACGGCTACGGTCGACGGGAAGCTCGCGGCCCGCGGAACGCTCACGTTCGCGGTGGAGAAATAGTGCTCCTCCAAGCACTGTCATCCACTCCTCTGGCGGCTGCAAAGCGGCGCCACGCTGGAGCCTCAGGCCGCACCCATATCTCATCGATATGGCCGCGTCCTGAGTCCGCAGCCTGGCGTGCTTTTCGCGCGCCAGAGAAGCGGCAACAGGACTTGAAGGAGCACCAATGATCGGACGCGCGAACGGGGCGCCGGTGTCGATCACCGGGCTTGGCACCTACGCGCCGGACCGCGTGCTCACGAACGACGAGCTCGCCGAGCTGGTCGATACGTCGGACGAGTGGATCACCGAGCGCACGGGGATCAAGGAGCGTCGCATCGCGGCGCCGGAGCAAGCGATGACCGACCTGGCACTTCCCGCTGCTCGAATCGCGCTCGAGCGCGCCGGCGTGAAGCCGACCGAGCTCGACCTGATCATCGTCGCGACGGTGACCCCGGACATGATGTTCCCGACCACCGGGTCGCTCCTGGGTGACCTTCTGCCCGCCCCGGACGCGGCCGCGTATGACCTCCTCGCCGGTTGCACAGGCTTCGTCTACGCGCTCGCGCAGGCCCACTCGATGGTCTCGGCCGGCCTCGCGCACAAGGCACTCGTCGTCGGCGGGGACGTGCTCTCGAAGATCCTCGACTGGACCGACCGGTCGACGCTCGTGCTGTTCGGCGACGGCGCCGGCGCGGTCGTGCTCGAGCGGGTCGACGACGGCGGCTTCCTCGGCTTCGAGCTTGGCGCCGACGGCGGTGGGGGGCAGCACCTCTGGCTCCCGGGCAGCGGCTCGCGCACGTTTGAGGACGCCGACCGGCTGGTGAAGATGAACGGGCGCGAGGTCTTCAAGTTCGCGACCCGCGTGATGGTGTCGTCGGCGGAGGCGCTGCTCGAGCAGGTCGGCCGCACGATCGACGACGTGGACGTCTACGTCCCGCACCAGGCGAACACCAGAATCATCGACTACGCGACGCGAAAGCTGGGAATCCCGGAAGATCGCGTGATCGTGAACGTCGACAGATACGGAAACACCTCATCGGGATCGATTCCGCTGGCGCTCGCCGACGCGGAGGCAGACGGCCGGCTCACGTCCGGCGCGACGGTACTGATGACCGGCATGGGCGCCGGCCTCACGTGGGGCTCGGCCTTCATGGAGTGGACCGCCGACGGAAGGGCAGCAACATGATCGCGTTCTGTTTTCCAGGCCAGGGGTCGCTCGAACAGGGCATGGGTCGTGAGATCGCCGAGGCCGTGCCCGAGGCAATGGAGGTGTACAGCGTGGGGACCGACGCGTCCGGGCTCGATCTGAAGCACCTCTGTTTCGAAGCGCCCCTCGAAGAGCTCGTGCGAACCGATGTCCAGCAGCCGGCCCTCGTCGCCACGAGCCTGGCCGTCCTGGCGGCGCTGCGGGCTCGTGGGATCGCGCCCGACTACGTCGTCGGACACTCCGTCGGGGAGTTCGCCGCGATCGCGGCGGCCAATTCGATCGACACCGGCGCCGCGATCGGCCTCGTCCGCGAGCGCGGGCTGGCAATGGCCGAGGCGGCGCGGGAGAGCGACGGGACGATGGCGGCGATTCTCGGCCTCGACGACGCCGTCGTCGAGGAACTTTGCTCCGAGATCGCGGGCGTCTGGCCGGCGAACTACAACTGCCCCGGTCAGATCGTCGTCTCGGGCGAGGAGTACGCGGTCGAGGAGCTGATCAACCGGGCCTCGCGGCTGGGCGCCAAGCGGACGGTCCGGCTCAAGGTCTCCGGCGCGTTCCACAGCCCGCTCGTCGCGAAGGCGGCCGAGCGGCTGAAGCCCGCAGTCGACAAGGTGCGCTTCGCCGACCCCGTCTCGCCGTTCATGTCGACCGTCACGGCGAAGATCGAGCCGGCGCAGCGCATGGCCGGCCTGCTCGTCGAGCAGGTCACGGCGCCGGTGAAGTTCACGCAGGCGGCCAGCGGTCTCGCCAAGGAGGGCGTGAAGACCTTCGTCGAGGTCGGGCCGGGCAATGTCCTCTCGGGTCTCGTCAAGCGAATCGACCGCAGCGTCCGGACGATCTCGGTGAACAATCTCGCCGGCCTGAAGAAGGTCGAAGAAACCGTTTAGGTGCCCGATTTTTGCTCGCTCGAAGGCCGGACGGCACTCGTCACCGGCGGCTCGCGCGGCATCGGCCGGGCGATCGCCGCCGAGCTCGCGAACGCGGGCGCCGAGGTCGTGATCGGCTACCGCTCGGGCAGCGAGGAGGCGGAGGAGGTCGCCGGCGAGGTCGGCTGCCGTGCCGTCCAGGCGGACATCTCGGATCCGGAGGAGGCAAAGCGGCTCGTCGAAGAGGCAGGCGACCTCGACATCCTGGTGAACAACGCCGGCGTGACGCGAGACGGACTGCTCGCCCGGATGTCCGACGAGGATTGGCGCGTCGTGCTCGACACGAACCTCGGCGGCACCTTCAACACGTGCCGGGCCGTGAGCCGCGGGATGATGAGAAAGCGCGCAGGCGCGATCGTCAACGTCTCGAGCATCGTCGGCGTCCATGGCAACCCGGGTCAGACGAACTACTCGGCGTCCAAGGCCGGAATCATCGGTTTCACGAAGGCGCTCGCCCGCGAGCTCGGCAGCCGCGGGGTGCGGGCGAACGTGGTTGCGCCCGGCTACATCTCGACCCGGCTGACGAACGAGCTGCCGGAGGAGCTTCAGCAGGCGATGCTTGCGAATACGCCGCTTGGCCGCTTCGGCGATCCCGAGGATGTCGCGGGCGCGGTGCGCTTTTTGAGCTCCGACGCGTCATCCTTCATCACAGGTGAGGTCTTGCTGGTCGACGGTGGATTGGGGATGTAGGTAGTCGGATGTCGATGAACGGGCGCAGACGAGTTGTGATCACCGGCATGGGCGCGGTCTCGCCGCTCGGGAACGACGTCGAGACCTCGTGGGAGACCCTCACCGCCGGCAAGTCCGGAGCGGCGACGATCACCGGCTTCGACGCCAGCGACTACGCCGTTCACTTCGCGTGTGAGGTCAAGGACTTCGATCCCGTCGAGTGGATCGAGAAGAAGCAGGCTCGGCGCATGGACCGCTTCGCCCAGATGATCGTCGCGGCGGCGATCCAGGCGCGGGACGATGCCGGGCTCGACATCGACGCCGAAGGAGACCGGATCGGCGCTTCGATCGCGACCGGAATCGGTGGCCTGAAGGCGTTCCAGGACTGCTTCGAGACGCTGCTCGAGCGAGGGCCCGACCGCGTGAACCCGTTCTCGATTCCGCAGATCATCCCGAACATGGGCGCGGGCTGGGTGTCGATGTACCTCGGCACGCGGGGGCCGCTGTCCTCGCAGTGCACGGCCTGTGCCGCGTCCAACATGGCGATCGGCGAGGCGGCGGACGCGATCCGGCTCGGCCGCGCCGACGTGATGCTCGCCGGTGGGACCGAGGCCGGGATCACGGCCGTGGGCATCGCCGGATTCAGCGCGATGCGGGCGCTCTCGCGGCGCAACGACGCGCCGGAGAAGGCGAGTCGTCCCTTCGACGCCGGCCGCGACGGGTTCGTGATGGGTGAGGCCGGCGCGGTTCTCGTGCTCGAGGACCTCGAGCGCGCCAAGGCCCGAGGCGCGACGATCTACGCGGAGCTGCTCGGCTACGGCCTGTCGTCGGATGCTCGGCACGTCACCGAGCCCGATCCGAGCGGCGAGAACCCGGCACGGGCGATGAAGATGGCCATGGCGGATGCGGGCATCAACCCCGACGAGATCGACTACATCAACGCCCACGGGACGTCGACGCCGCTCGGGGACGCCAGCGAGACCCGCGTGATCAAGCTTGCGCTCGGCGAGGAGAACGCGCGGAAGACGCCGATCTCGTCGACCAAGGGGTCGACCGGCCACTGTCTCGGCGCCGCCGGCGCAATCGAGGCGATCTTCACGACGCTCGCGGTCAACCGGAACACCCTCCCGCCGACGATCAACTACGAGCAGCCGGATCCCGAGTGCGATCTCGACTACATCCCGAACGAGGCGCGAGACGCCGAAGTCAGGATCGGGGTCTCCAACTCCTTCGGCTTCGGCGGCCACAACGCCTGCATCGTCATTCGGCAGTTCGAGGACTAGCGCCGAACCGGGTACCTTGCCGCGGTGCGCCGGATCGACGTCCTCGCGGTCTTGATCGCCCTCGCGGCTGCTGCCGCGGTCCACGCTTCGCCGGCGTCGCCGGCACCGCCGGGCTACCGGACGCTGTTCGCGGGCAATCCACCGAGCGGCGGGCACTGGGACTTCTCAGCGAAGCGGCGACGAATCGCCGGCCACCCCGCCCTCTGCATGAGCTTTACGACGAGGCCGGCGAACGGGGCCGAGTTCTCGGGGATCGGCTGCGGCGGCGGCACGCTGCGTGCCTTGCACAACGTCTTTCCGATCGCCACCGGGTACAGCGGGAGCATCGACACGAACCTGGTCGGAGGCTTCACCGCGGCCCGTGCCCGGAGAGCGGTCGTCAGGTTCGCCGACGGGAGACGCATCACGGTGGCGACCCGGCTCGGGCCGATCGGCTTCAGGCGGGCGCTGGGTGGTGAGCCGATCCGGTTCTTCGTCCTCAACGCATTCGCGCGCACGCGGGCGGCGCCGCGCTCGGTGACGGTTTTCACTGCCCGCGGCCGACGAATCGGCCGGAGCCCAATCGGAGGCTGACGGATGCGCTGGGCGACGTTCGACTGCTACGGCACGCTGATCGACTGGAACGGAGGGATCCTCGCGCAGCTCGAGCGCCTCTTCGGCGTGAAGGAGGCGCCTCGTCTACTCGACCGCTATCACGAGCTCGAGCCCGAGATCCAGCTGGACGGCTCGCTGTCCTACCGCGCGGTGATGACCGAAGCGCTGATCAGGCTCGCCGAGGCCGAAGGGCTTTCGATTCCCGAGGGCGACTCGGACGCACTCGCCCGCGCGCTTCCCGACTGGGAGCCGTTCCCCGAGGTTCCGGACACGCTGCGCGAGCTACGCGGGCGAGGCTGGAACCTGGTGATCCTGTCCAACTCCGATCGCGACCTGATCGAGGCGTCGATGCGGCGCCTCGGCGTCCCGTTCGAGTTCGCGATCGTCGCCGGCGAGATCGGGTCCTACAAGCCCGCCCACGCACACTGGGAGCGCTTCTTCGAGACGACGACGGCGGACCGCGAGCATCACGTGCACGTCGCCGCGAGCCTCTTCCACGACATCGCTCCGGCCCGCGAGCTCGAGCTGAAGAGCGTCTGGATCAACCGGCTTGACGAGAAGGCGGAGCCGAAGCCCGACCTGGAGCTGCCGGACCTGAGCGAGTTGCCGGACACGCTCGACGAGCTCGTTCCGGCGTGACCGTCGAGCTCCGAGCGCCCACGCTCGACGACCTCGAGCAGCTCACCGAGCTCATCAACCGCGACGGGCAGGAGCTCCACGGGCAGCCGGAGGAGTCGATCGAGTCGATGCAGCAGTGGTTGACGGGGCCGAAGCTCAATCCCGAGACCGACATTCGGGTCGCTGTGGTCGACGGCACGTTCCGCGGCTACGTCGACATCGATGCCGACCCGGACCCGACCTACTGGGTCGACCTCCGCGTCCCCTTGTCGGAGGAAAGAGAGGTTCGCGTGGCGCTCATGGACTGGGCGGAGAACCGTGCCGCGCAGCGCGGCGCCGGCAAAGCCGGCGCGCGTGTCCGCTTCTTCTCGGCGAGCAACGACGAGCCGTTCAAAGCGATGCTGGCGACGCGGGGCTACCGGCCGATCCGTGACTTCTTCCGGATGCAGATCGGCCTCACAGAAGCCGCGGCGGAGCCGGAGTGGCCCAAAGGCTTGACCGTTCGCTCGGCGACGCCTGCCGATGCCGAAGCGGTCTACGAAGCTCATCAGGAGTCCTTTGAGGACTCGTGGGAGCACAACCGCATGGCCTTCGACGAGTGGCGGCACTGGCTGATGCCCGAGGAGTTGGACCCGACGCTCTGGTTTCTCGCCGAGGACGGTCCCGAGCTTGCTGCGGTCGCGATCTGCCGGGAGCACGAGGGTGAGGCGGGCCTCGGCTGGGTGCAGGTTCTCGGCGTCCGCAGGCCGTGGCGTCGTCGAGGCCTGGGCCGCGCGCTGCTCTTGCACGCCTTCGAAGAGTTTCGCCGACGAGGGTTCCATGCGGCTGCCCTCGGGGTGGACGCGACGAGCCTGACCGGCGCGAACCGGCTGTACGAGAGCGTTGGGATGCAAGTCGTGCGACTGTCCCACGCCTACGAGAAGGAGTTGGGCGCGGGTACCGTGTAGGCGCAGTGTCCCGGCTGCGCGCGAAATGTCCGGAGTGCCGCGCTCACACCGCGGTCGCAGTCGGTGCCGAGTACGAGTGTCACTCCTGCGGGCGAACCTTCGCCGCCGGGCTCGTGCGTGTCGCCGGCGCCTGGGGCCGGGACGGCGAGGCGCTCGTCGAGAGCGCCCGGCTGCCGTTGCCCTATCCCGAGGCCGCCGTGATCGAGGCGGACTCGCTGTCAGAGCAGAGCTTCGCGGTCGCCCTCGAGCTGCCGGAACGGCCGCTCGTCCTCGGCGGCTGTTGCTGCTCCCACATCGGCGCGGTCGAAGCGCTCGCCGCGCGCCACGAGCGGATTGCGCTCCTCTGGTTCGACGCCCACGGAGACCTGAACACGCCGGAGACCTCGCCGACCGGCAACGAGTGGGGGATGCCGCTGCGAATGGTCCTCGACTCCGGGGCGGTCGCCATCGAGGACCTCGCGCTCGTCGGCGCCCGGAACCTCGATCCACCCGAGGAGGAGTTCATCGCGGCCAGCGGGCTCGGGCTCGGGTTCGAGGCCGTCGACGGAGCGCTTCGGGACACGGCGGGCGTCTACGTCGCACTCGACCTCGACGCATTCGATGAGGCCGAGGTCGCGGCGTTCATGCCGGAGCCGGGCGGCCTGGGAGTCTCCGAGGTCGAGGACGTGCTCGTCTCGGTCCGTGAGCAGAAGCCGATCCTCGGCGCCGGTCTCACGGCGATGCTGCCGCGCGAGGAGAATCTCGAGCCGATTTCCCGGCTCACCGCCGCACTCGGGTTCTAGAACCAACGAGCCCAACGCCGGAACGAACTCGTAGACTCACCGCCGTGGCGGATCGCATCGACGTCTCGATCGAGCACCGCAATCTTCCGGAGCCGTCGACCGACGAGCGGCCGCATCCGAACACGTGTCCCAAGTGCGGGTCGCACTACCGCGACGACGAGCTCTCGGAGAGCCTCTGGGTCTGCACGCAGTGCAACCACCACTTCGGCGTCCGGGCTCGGGAGCGGATCAAGCAGCTCGCCGACGAGGGGACGTTCGAGGAGGAGGCCGCAGATCTTCGCTCGGAGGATCCGCTCGAGTTCTTCGACCTCAAGCCGTACGCCGAGCGTCTGGCGGCGGCCGAGGTCGACACGGGGCTCGGGGATGCGATGGTCATCGGCCGCGCGGCGATCGAGCGGATTCCCTGCGAGCTGGCCGTCATGGACTTCCAGTTCATGGGCGGCTCCATGGGCAGCGTCGTCGGCGAGAAGTTCGTTCGTGCTTGCGAGAGCGCGGCCGATCGCAGTGTCCCCGTGGTCAGCGTGACCTCGTCGGGCGGCGCCCGGATGCAGGAGGGGATCCTGTCGCTGATGCAGCTTCCGAAGACCGTCTGCGCCGTCGAGGACTTGAAGGACAGCGGCGGCGCGCTGATCAGCGTCATGGCTCACCCGACGACCGCCGGGGTGATCGCGAGCTTCGCCTCCCTCGGCGACGTGATCGTCGCCGAGCCCGGCGCGCTCCTAGCCTTCACCGGTCCACGCGTCGTCCAGCAGACGACTCGTGAGAAGCTTCCCGACGACTTTGGGCTCGCAGAATCGAACATCCGCTTCGGCCACCTCGACGGGATCGTCGGTCGGCGGGATCTCCGTCCCTACCTCGGACGAGTCCTCCGCCTCTTCGCCCGAGATGGCGGGTGAGGCCGAGCTCCACCTGCGCGGTCGTCTCGGTCGCCTGAGGGGGCTCCCGCTCCTCCGCGGGACGCGCATCTCCGGCGAGCTGGGACGGCTGCAGCGGCAGCTCGACAAGATCGCGGAGGCGAGCGACGAGGAGATCTGGCAGCACGTCGAGCTGGCGCGTCATCCCGACCGCCCGTACTCCCTGGACTACGCCGAGCGGATCTTCCAGGACTTCGTCGAGCTCCACGGAGACCGCGCCCGCGCTGAAGACCCGGCGATGATCACAGGGCTCGCCCGTTTCGACGGCCAGACGGTGGCCTTCATGGGCCACCAGAAGGGCCGGGACGTCCATGAGCGCACTCGCAGGAACTTCGGCATGACCTTTCCGGAGGGCTATCGCAAGGCGATGCGCGTCATGGACCTCGCCGAGCGACACCGCTTTCCGATCATTTCGCTGATCGACACGCCGGGCGCGTATCCGGGAGTCGCCGCCGAGCAGCACGGCCAGGGCGGAGCAATCGCTCGCAGCCAGGCTTTGATGAGCCGGCTGACGGTGCCGATCGTCACCTGCATCATCGGCGAGGGTGGCTCCGGCGGCGCGATCGCGACGGCGCTCGCTGACCGCGTGCTGATGCAGGAGAACGCGATGTACACGGTCATCTCGCCGGAAGGCTGCGCGGCGATCCTCTGGCGTGATGCCGGCGAGAAGATCAAGGCGGCCGCCGCGCTCAAGCCCGACGCCGCCAACTGCCTCCGACTCGGCGTCATCGACGCGGTCGTCCCCGAGCCCGAGGGCGGGGCGCACCTGGATGCCGACGAGGCCGCGCGCTTGCTCGGAGAGGCGCTCCAGAGCTCGCTGGAGGACCTCCAGAAGCTGAACGGCGAGGAGCTGCGCCGCCTACGACGCGCGAAGTTCCGCTCCCTCGGCGTCTTCTCGACCGCTGCGCCGGAGCCGGCAGCAGCGCGTAAGTAGCGGGTTTCTCTCTCACCGGGGCGGGTATCACGCGCCCATGAGGGCGATCTGGAGCGGAACCATCTCGTTCGGCCTGGTCAGCGTCCCGGTGCGCATGTACTCGGCGACGCAGTCGAAAGAGCTCAAGTTCCACTTCCTCGACAAGCGTGACCTGAAGCCGATCGGCTACGACAAGGTGCGCAAGGACACCGGCAGGTCGGTGCCCCAGGACCGGATCATCCGGGGCTTCGAGATCGAGAAGGGCAAGTACGTGCCGCTCGAGGACGAAGACCTCGATCGCCTCGACATCGAGCTGACGCACTCGATCGACATCCTCGACTTCGTCTCGCTCGACGAGATCGACCCGATCTATTACCGCAAGGCGTATTACCTGCTCCCCGACGAAGGTGCCGAGAAGCCCTACCGGCTGCTCGTGCGAGCGTTGGCCGAGACAGAGAAGGTCGGGATTGCCAAGGTCGTGATCCGGAACAAGCAGCACCTGGCTGCGCTGCGGGCGACCGACGGCCGGCTGATCCTCGAGACCATGTACTACGCCGACGAGATCCGCGAGCCGGAGTCGGTCGACGGCAAGACGAAGCTGCAGAAGGCGGAGGTCGACATGGCGACGTCGCTCGTGGAGAACCTCAGCTCCTCCTTCAAGCCCGACAAGTACGACGACACCTACCGCAAGGAGCTGCTCTCGCTGATTCGCGCTAAGGCGAAGGGGAAGGAGCTGCCCGAGCCGCAGGAGCAGGAGGGCGGCGAGGTCGTCGACCTGATGGAGGCGCTGCGGGAGTCCGTCGAGAAGACGAAGAAAGGCACGAGGAAGCAGACCAGGAAGCGGGCGAAGAAAGCCAGCTAGCCTCCACTCGGTGGCCGAGCTCGCCGAGTACCGCAAGAAACGCGACCCGAAGAAGACGCCCGAGCCCTTCGGCGGCAAGAAGAAGGGCAAGGAGCCGATCTTCGTCGTGCAGCGGCACGACGCGCGCGCCCTTCACTACGACTTCCGGCTCGAACGCAACGGCGCGCTCGCGAGCTGGGCCGTGCCAAAGGGAGTCCCTCTCGAAACGGGCCAGCGTGCGCTGGCCGTCCACGTCGAGGACCACCCGCTCGAGTACGCGACGTTCGAGGGCGAGATCCCCAAGGGCGAGTACGGCGCCGGGAGCGTCGAGCTCTGGGACCACGGGACCTACGAGCTGCTCGAGGAGAAGCGCAACGGCGGGCTGACCGTCCGGCTCCGCGGCAAGCGGCTCGACGGCATCTGGACGCTCGTGCCCGCCAAGCTCGACGGCAAGGAGAAGAACTGGCTGCTGCTCAAGAAGCGCGAGGACGGCGCTCCCGAGCCCGCCAAGCGGCGCGAGTACCGGCCGATGGCCGCCACCGCCAGCAAGGACGTGCCAAGGGGCGACGACTGGCTGTTCGAGGTGAAGTGGGACGGTTACCGCGCGATCGCGGACGTGCGCGGCGCGGCTGCGACCTTGACGAGTCGGGCCGGGAACGATCTGACCCAGCGGTTTCGCTCCACCGCGACCGCGATCGAGCGCGCGGTGAAGACGCCCGACTGCGTCCTCGACGGCGAGGTCTGCGCCCTGGACGAGGATGGTCGGGCGACGTTCTCGGCGATGCAGCAGGGGAAGACCGGGACGCGCTACGTGTTCGTCGCGTTCGACCTGCTCGAGGTCGACGGCGAATCGCTCATCGAACTGCCGCTGACAGAGCGGCGTGAGCGGCTGGCCGGGCTCATCGACCGGCGGCGCCGAGACGTCCAGTTGTCCGAGTCATTCGACGACGGCCAGGCGCTCTTCGAGGCCGCGAAGAAGCAGCAGTTCGAGGGGATCGTCGCCAAGAAACGCGATTCGCGGTACCTGCCGGGGAGGCGAACGCGCGAGTGGCTGAAGATCAAGACCCACGGCCGCCAGGAGTTCGTGATCGCCGGCTACACGCGTGGCCAGGGACGCCGGGAGGGGCGGTTCGGCGCGTTGATCCTCGGCTACCACGAGGGCGATGACTTCAAATACGCCGGCAACGTCGGAACCGGGTTCACGGACGCGGAGATCGACAAGCTGCTCGGCCAGCTCAAGCAACTCGAGCGCAAGGCCTCGCCGTTCGAGGCCGTCCCGAAGATGCCGAAGGTGCGCAGGGACGCGATCTCATGGGTCGAGCCGAAGCTCGTCGCCGAGATCGAGTTCGTTGAGTGGACGCACGACGGGCGTCTGCGCGCGCCGTCCTATCAGGGACTGCGCGAGGACAAGCCGGCCGACGACGTGGAACGGGAGGAGCTGCAGGCGATGGAGCCGATTCCGAGCGAGATCCGCAAGGGCAAGCGGGTGCTCAAGCTCTCGAACCTCGACAAGCCCTTCTGGCCGGACGAGGGAATCGCCAAGGGCGACCTGCTCGCCTACTACCGCGACGTCGCCGAGGCGCTCGTCCCGCACCTCAAGGATCGGCCGTTCACGATGAAGCGCTACCCCGACGGCGCCTTCGGCAAGTTCTTCTTCCAGAAAGACGCGCCGAAGCACATGCCCGACTGGATCCCGTCGCGCGAGTTCACGGTCTCGACGCGCGACTCACCGCGTCAGCGGCGCAAGATCCGGGCGCCGCTCGTCAACGATGAGCTCGCGCTGCTCTGGATGGTGAACATGGGCTGCATCGACATGAACATGTGGTACTCGCGGGTCGACAAGCCGAGCCGACCGGACTGGGTGCTGTTCGACCTCGATCCATCCGACGACGTCGGCTTCCCCGAGACGATCGAGGTCGCGCTGCTCGTCAAGCAGGCGCTCGACACGGTCGGGCTCGACAGCTGCGTGAAGACGAGCGGCTCGGACGGCATCCACGTGCTCGTCCCGATCGCACGCCGCCACACGTACGACCAGACCCGGGAGTTCTCGGAAATCATCGCGTCGGCTCTTGCCCGCACGCATCGCGGCCTCGTGACGACTGAGTGGACGCGCGCGAAGCGCCGCGGCGTCCTGATCGACTCGAACCAGAACGGCGAGGGCAAGACGATTGCGTCGGTGTACTCCGTGCGGCCCAGGGAGGGCGCGCCGGTGTCCACGCCGCTGCGCTGGGACGAGGTCAAGAAGGGGCTCGACCCGCGCGACTTCACGATGGACGTCGTCCGGCAGCGGATCAAGCAGCACGGGGACCTCTTCGAGCCGATGCTGCACGGCCGCCAGTCGCTGAGCGACGCGCTGAAGGCAGTCAGGGCCGGATGAACTTGTGGATCAGGCCGATCGGGTCGAACCCGAGCCGAGTGTAGAGCTCTTTCGGCCAGTCCTCGTCGTCTGCGACGAGGAAGACCAGGTCGGCGCCGGCGCGGCGTCCTTCCTCGGCTGCCCGCAGCACGACGGCGGTCGCATAGCCCTTGCCGCGGTGCTCCGGCACCGTCGCCACGTCCTCGACCTGGCCGACGCCCTGGGCGACATAGAGGTCGGTCCACGCAACGATCTCTCCGTCGGCTTCGACGCCGAAGAACCGCGTCTCGGCCCGGTCGGCGAGCATCACCTTCGCATCGAGCAGCTCCTGAGCGAGCTCCGGCGTGCCCCACGTCTGGGCGACGATCGCGCGTGTCCGTCCTGGTCTCAGCGCCGACTCGTCGACCTCGCTGACGATCGTCAAGTCAGCCTGCTTCTCCGGTTGCCGGCGCAGAGCCATGATCACGTGCCGGTTGATCAGCCAGCCGAGCATTTGGAACTGCGGCACGAGCCGCTCCGCGAGCCCCTGGTCGAAGGTCAGGATCACGCGGTGCGTGCGGCCGGCGCCGCCAAGGATCCGATCGGCTTCCGCGATCGCCTCGTAGGAGCTCGCGGTGCGCTCCAGCAGAAGGTAGTTCGAGTCGTGCCTTCTCGGGAGCTCGGGCGTCAGGACGCCGATGCCGAGCGGAGAGTCGACCGTTTCCGTCCCGGCCAGCTCGATCTCTCGCTCGAAGCGGTGGATGCGCTCGAGGTCGTCAACCACCGAGGCGCCTCGGCCGCTCGAGCATGCTCAGCTCGGCGATGTCACGGCGGAAAAAGAGCGCCACCGTCCAGTCCGTGACGACGCGCAGCTTCCTGGACACGAGCGGCAGCTGGTAGAGGTGGTACGTCCGGGTGATCCACCAGCCGGGGAAGCCCTTGAAGGGGAAACCGAACACCGACGCGATCCCCTTGTAGCGGCCGAGCGTGGCGACCTCGCCGAGCATTCGGAACCGGTACGGGCGCACATCTCCGGCGATGTTCTTCGCCAGGCGCTTCGCCTGGCGGAGCGCGTGCTGCGAGGTGGGCGGGTCGGTCTGCCCGGGCGTGGCGGGATTCGGGACCGCGGCGCAGTCGCCGAGCGCCCAGAGCCGCTCCGTCCCCTCGACCCGTAGCGTCTCGTCGACGCGGACCCGCCCGCGCTCGTCGAGCGGGAGCCCGAAGTCGGCGAGGAGCGGGTTGGCTCTCACGCCGGCCGTCCAGACGACGGTGCTCGTCAGGAGGCGGTCGCCGTCCGAGAGCCGAACGGCGTGCGGCTCGACCTCGTCGAGCGTCGTCCCGACGCGGATGTCGACCCCGCGGCGGCGCAGCAGCTCGGCGGCGTAGTCGCCGAGCCTCGTCGGGATCTCGGGCAGGATCTTCGGCGCCGCGTCGACCAGCACCCAGTGCTGCGGAACCGTCCTCAGCCCGGGGTAGTAGCGCATTGCGTCGCGTACGAGGTCGGCCAGCTCCGCGAGCGCCTCGACGCCCGCATACCCGGCTCCGACGAACACGAACGTGAGCTCTCGTCGACGGTGCGCGTCGGCCGAGGCGGCGTCCGCGACCTCGAGCCTCGTGAGCACGTGGTTCCGCAGGTGGATCGCCTCGGCCAGCGACTTGAAGCCAAGCGCATATTCGGCGAGCCCGGGGATGGGCAGGATGCGCGCGACGGCGCCGAGGGACAAGACCAGGTTCTCGTAGTGAAGCCAGTACACGCGCTCCTCGGTCTCGACCTGGATGCGGCGCCCGTCGGCGTCGTGCGCGAGCGCGCGTCCGAGCACGAGCTCCGCGTGTGGACACATGACCCGCAGAGGAACGACGACGTGCCGAGGCTCGAGGGTGCCCGACGCCGCCTCGGGCAGCATCGGGGTGAAGAGCATGAAGTTCTCGGGGCTGACGATCGTCGCCCCGCGGCGACGGAGCTTGCGCGCGACGTACGCGCCGGCGAATCCGCCGCCGACGATCAGCGTGCCGCCTCTTGCGTCCCGGTCGGCCATCGGTTCCTCTTCTAGCATCGCTCGCATGGCCGTTCAGGTGTCGGTGATCGGTAGTGGCAGGGAGCACGAGGGCGCCGCGGAGAAGGTCGGGAGGCTGCTCGCCGAGCGCGGGTGCACGGTTGTCACCGGCGGCCTCGGCGAGGTGATGGCGGCCGCGGCGCGTGGAGCGAAAGCCGCGGGCGGGACGACGATCGGGATTCTGCCGG
>Ga0081455_10003761_pt1 | contig 17327 bp, 13 predicted proteins | sample TabmetS3T2R1_FD_70207 | JGI IMG/M metagenome (GOLD analysis project Ga0081455, IMG submission 70207) | Tabebuia heterophylla rhizosphere microbial communities from the University of Puerto Rico - S3T2R1 | ecosystem: Host-associated > Plants > Roots > Rhizosphere ...
CCGGACAGATTTTAACACTCGACGAGACGCTCCCCGCCCTGCTGTCGCTGCTGGAAGCGGTGCCGGACGACAGCCCCTTTCTCACGCTCGACCCGCCACAGCGCCGCCAGCGCACCCTCGACGGGCTCAAGCGCGTGCTGCTGCGCGAAAGCCAGGTACAGCCCCTTCTCCTGGTGTTTGAGGACTTACACTGGATTGACACCGAGACGCAGGCGGTGCTCGATCGTCTCGTGGAGAGCCTGCCAACAACACGCCTGTTGCTCCTGGTCAATTATCGGCCTGAGTACCAGCACGGCTGGGGGAGCAAGACCTCCTACACGCAACTGCGGCTCGACCCGCTGCCGCCTGCGAGTGCCGAGGAGTTTCTGCACGCTCTCCTCGGGGATGACCCGAGCCTGGCGCCACTCAAACAGCTGCTGATCGCCCGCACGGAGGGCAATCCCTTCTTCCTGGAGGAGAGCGTACGCACCCTGGTGGAAATCGGGGTGCTGGTTGGGGAGCGCGGCGCCTATCGCCTGGCACAAGCCATCCCGACCGTGCAGGTGCCAGCCACGGTACAGGCTGTGCTAGCGGCGCGCATCGACCGACTCCCACCTGAGGAAAAGCGCCTCCTGCAGACGGCGGCTGTGATTGGCACCGAGGTCCCTCTACCCTTACTGCAGGCCATCGCCGAGTTGCCGGAAGAGGCACTGCAGTGCGGCCTGGCGCGCTTGCAGGCGGCCGAGTTTCTCTACGAGACGCGGCTGTTCCCTGAGAGCGAGTATACTTTCAAGCATGCCCTGACACACGAGGTGGCCTACGGCAGTCTCCTGCTAGAGCGGCGGCGGGTACTCCACGCCCGGATTGTCGAGAGCCTCGAAGCGCTCGGCGGGGACCAGGGAGTCGAGGTGACTTCGGGGCGAAGCCCAGACCAGGTCGAACGCCTGGCGCACCATGCCCTGCGGGGGGAGATGTGGGCCAAGGCCCTAGCGTACGGCCGGCAGGCTGGAGAGAAAGCGATGACGCGGTCGGCCTACCGCGAGGCCGTAGGGTATTTCGAGCAAGCGCTCAGTGCCCTCCCGCATCTGCCAGAGCAGAGAGACACGCTCGAACAGGCTATCGACCTCCGGCTGGCCCTGCGCAATGCGCTCTTTCCATCTGGCCACTTAGGGCGCATCCTGGTGTTGCTGCGCGAGGCCGAGACCCTCGCCGAGGCCCTCGACGACCCGCGTCGGCTGGGACAGATCTCTGCCCGTCTGTCACGCCATTTCTATCTCATGGGCGCGTGTGACCAGGCTATCGCCGCCGGTCAGCGCGCCCTGGCGCTCGCCACTGCCAGCGGAGATGTTGTCCGGCACGCACTGGTGAACCAGACCTTTGGCACAGTCTACCACGCCCAGGGTGACTTTCGCCGGGCGATCGCCTGCTTCGAGCAGGCCTTAGCGTGCCTCGACGGAACGCGGCGCCACGAGCACTTCGGTGAGCTCATCCTCCCCGCCGTGTTCTCCCGTGCCTGGCTTGCTGTGTGCCATGCTGAGCTGGGTACATTCACTGAGGGACGTGCCATTGGGGAAGAAGGGCTCCGGATTGCCGAGGCGGTTGATCATCACGCGAGCCGCATGTTGGCCTCGTGGGGGATTGGTCTGCTGGTCCTCCGCCAAGGCGCCTTATCCATGGCACTCCCCCTGCTCGAACAGGCCGTGGACCTCTGTCAGGCAGCAGACATGGCAGGCCCGGCTTGGTTCCCCTGGATAGCTGCGCCCTTGGGTGCGGCGTACACCCTGGCCAGGCGCGTCGCCGACGCCGTGCCACTGGTCACGCGGGCGCTGGAACAGACCATGGCCACGGAAACGGCCGGCCTTCAGGCGCCCTGTAGTCTCCCCCTGGGAGAGGCGCAGCTCCTGGCTGGCCGCCTGGAGGAAGCGCACGCCCTCACCGAGCGCGCGCTGGCGCTCACCCGTGAGCACCAGGAACGTGGCAACGAGGCGTATGCCCTGCGCCTCCTCGGCGACATTGCGGCGCGGCGCGAGCCTCTGGAGAGCGACCAGGCTGGAGAATACTACCGCCAGGCCCTCGCCCTGGCCGACGAACTCGGCATGCGCCCACTCGTGGCCCACTGCCACCGCGGCCTCGGCACCCTGTATCTCAAGACCGGCCAACAGGAGCAGGCCCAGGCTGAGCTGTCCACTGCTATTACGTTATACCGTGCCATGGACATGACCTTCTGGCTGCCCGAGACGGAGGCAGCGCTGGCGCAGGTAAAGGGCCAGTAAAAGTATAAGCCGGGAGTGAGCACGTATGCTCACTGCAATCAAGTCTTGAACAAGTCAGGAGCTTGACACGGTATAACACCTCATGTACCGTGTAGTACTGGTGAGATTGTCCGGCACGCGAGGCGCAGGAGATGGGGTCGAGAGCTGGAACGATTCTGACGGGTTGACGCATCGCACCGGGAATGGGAGCTGAAGGCGCATTCGGGCAATCTTCCTCGCTATGGGGGAGAGGTTCGGGTGCGCCTTTTTTCTTTGAGTGGCCGTTTCTGCCGTAATGGAGTGGTAGCAATTCTTAGAGGAGCAGCACCGTGCGTAGAGGAATGTTTGCTGTTGTAGCAGTTCTGGCATTGTGGCTCGTACTGGCCTGGGGCGAGACGGCCACGCCTGCAGCGGAGCCAATCCTCTCAGGGCCACTGGTCAAATTAGACATCAAGGACGCCGAGGTCGCCGCAGTCAGGGGCAAACCCAAGGGCACCTTGACTGTCGGTATGCACGTTGCCCTGGACCCGGGCTGGCTTGACCCGCTTGAGCACATCCCGGCTATTACCCAGCAGCACTACGATTACCTGGTGCACGACGCGCTCATCAAGCCCATGCCGCAAGGGGAGTTGACCTACAGCCTGGCCGAGCATGCTGAGGTCGCGGCCGACTTCACTAAGGCGGCCTTCCGCCTGCGCCCGGGCCTGAAATTCCACGACGGCCACCCCCTCACCACGGCAGATGTCAAGTGGACCTATGAAAATTACAAAGGGGTGCACGCCAAAACGTTTCACGACAAGCTGGAGCGCATCGAGCTCGTCGACGACCGCACTATCATCTTCCACTTTAAGGGACCCTTTATCGACTTCCTGGATCTCTACAATGGCGTAACGACCGGCATTGGCTGGATTCTCCCCAAGCACTACTACGAGCAAGTGGGGAGGGACGGGTTCAAATCTCGCCCCATCGGCGCCGGACCCTTTAAATTCGTCAGCCAGGAACCAGGGGTACAGATGGTCTTTGAGGCCTGGGAGGAATACTGGCGCCGGACCCCCGCCACCAAGACCATTATGGTGCGGGGCATCCGGGATCTGGCGGCACGCATGGCTGGCCTGCAGACCGGTGAGCTGGATCTGACCTACGGCATGACCGGGAAACTGTTGAGCCGCGTGATGGCCGATACTAAGCTGCGCTGGAACCGCAACTTCACCTCCCCCTGGTGGCTCGTATTCCCCGGCTATAACGAGCCCGATAGCCCCTTCCACGACAAACGCGTGCGCCAGGCTGTCAGTCTCGCCATTAACCGACAGTTCCTCGCACGCCAGGAGACGCAGGGTATCGGCATCCCCTGGGGCAACTGGATCAGCACGGAAATCCGCGACGCTTTGCGCGGGGATGGGAAAGACCTGCCTGTACCGGAGTATGACCCGGAGAAGGCCAAGCAGCTCCTGGCGCAGGCCGGCTTCCCCAACGGCTTTGACTTCGAGTGGTACGTTCCCTTTCCACCCTACTTCGACATGGGCGAGCGCATCCTCACTGACCTGCGCGCCGTCGGTATTCGGAGCAAGATGCAGACCCTGGAGGGACCAGTCTTCCGGGCCCAGGTCGCCCAGGGCCGTAGAGGCTACCCGGGCAACCGTACTGTGGTCCAGAACATTGACCCGCGGCCGGGGGGTGCCAAGGCCAACATCGGTGTTTACGCCGTGTGCAGCAGCCCGTCCTCCTTCGTCTGCGAGCCCCGAGTCGAGGAACTGTGGGCGAAACATCAAGCCAGCCTCGACCTGGCCGAACGGGAGCGTCTGGTCAAGGAGATCCAGCGTATCCTCATCGAGGAGTATTACTTCGTGCCCATCTACGTCAATCCCTTTGTGCACGCCGTGGGCCCCAAAGTCCTCCCAGAAGGCGATGGCGTCCAGCACTACTGGGATACCCTGCACGCCCCCTATCCATGGCCCTGGGAGCTCTGGGAGGTGAAAGGGTAGCAAGCTGAGGTATCAGGTAGGCAGATAGATTCGGGAGTCAAATAGTGTGGGCCCTACAGCTTAATTAAAGGTGCTTGACACAGCTTAACACCGCGCGTAGTGTATCGCAGCTAAAAGATTGTTTAATACAAGAGAAGAGCGAGCAGAATGTTGGTACGATTGTGATGTGCTGACGCAGCATACTGGAAGTTGAGGGGGCTTTCAGACAATCTTGTCGGAATGGGGAAAGGAAAGCATTGGCCATCGCCATCTAAGGAGGAGGAAGCACCATGCGTAGGGGAATGTGTGTTGTCCTAACGGTGCTGGCACTGGGACTGGCAGTCGCCTGGGGGCAGGGGACCTCGTCCGCCTCCGACCCGATCCTTTCAGGGCCGCTAGCCCAATTGGACATCAAAGATGCCGAAGTCGCGGCGGTCAGGGGTACACCCAAGGGCACCCTGAGCATTGGTCTGCACTTTGGTCTTGACCCTACATGGGTCGATCCTCTTGAGTACTATGGTCCAGCCTTTCACTTCTATTACCTGATCCACGATGCCCTCATCAAGCCTATGCCGCAAGGCGAGTTCACTTACAGCCTGGCCGAGCACGCCGAAATGACAGCCGACTTCACCAAGGCTGCCTTCCGCTTGCGTCCGGGTTTGAAATTCCACGACGGCCACCCCCTTACCACAGCAGATGTCAAATGGACCTACGAAAATTACAAAGGGCTCAACTTCAAAATCTTCCGTGACAAGCTCGACCACATTGCAATCATCGACGACCGCACCATCATCTTCCATTTTAAGGAGCCCTTCGTCGATTTTCTGGATCTCTTCAACGGCGCCTCGAACGGTATTGGCTGGATTGTCCCCAAGCACTACTATGAGCAAGCGGGAAAGGAAGGCTTCAAAACCCGCCCTATCGGTGCCGGGCCGTTCAAGTTTGTCAACCAGGAGGTGGGCGTACAGATGGCGTTTGAGGCCTGGGAAGAGTATTGGCGACGGCCTCCTGGCGTCAAGACTATTACCGTCAAGGGCATCCGGGATCTGGCGGCGCGCATGGCTGGCCTGCAAACCGGCGAGCTGGATCTGACCTACGGCATGACCGGGAAGCTGCTGAGTCGCGTGATGGCCGATCCCAAGCTACGCTGGGATCGCAACTATACGTCCCCCTGGTGGCTGACGTTCCCCGGCTACAACGAGCCTGACAGCCCCTTTCATGACAAGCGCGTGCGCCAGGCCGTCAGCCTCGCCATCAACCGACAATTCCTTGTGCGCCAGGAGACGCAGGGCATCGGCATCCCCTGGGGTAACTGGATGAGTGCAGAAAATCGTGATGCTTTGCGCGGGGATGGCAAGGACCTGCCAGTGCCAGAGTACGACCCGGAGAAGGCCAAGCAACTCCTGGCGCAGGCGGGCTTCCCCAACGGCTTTGACTTTGACGGGTACGTGCCTTTTGTGCCCTACTTTGACCTGGCTGAGCGCATCCTCACCGACCTGCGTACCATCGGCATACGGGGCAAAATGCAGATGCTGGACGCGCCGGCTTACATGGCGCAGCTCGCCCAGGGCCGCAAAGGCTACCCGGGTAATCGCACTGTGGTGCAAGCCATTGACCCACGACCGGGGGGGGCCAAGGCTCCTATTGGGGTCTATACCGTGTGCGGGGGCTCGGCCTCCTTCATCTGCGAGCCGCAGATCGAGGCGCTGTGGGCCAAACATCAGGCCAGCATTGACCTCGCTGAACGAGATCGTCTTATCAAGGAGATCCAGCGCATCATCATTGAGGAGTATTACCTCGTGCCGATCTACCTCAATCCCTTTGTGCACGCCGTCGGCCCCAAAGTACTGCCGGAAGGCGAGGCTGTGCACCACTACTGGGACACTCTGCACGCTCCCTTTCCATGGCCCTGGGAGGTCTGGGAGGTAAAGGGGTAAGCTGATGCGGACATTTCTCCTGACACGTGCGTTTTATAGCGTCATTACCCTGTGGCTCCTGGTGAGTATCGTCTTTGGACTCGTCCGACTCACCGGTGATCCGGTCAAGATGAAGGCAGAGGCCGGCGCCGATGAGGCGTATATGCAACAACTCCGGCGCGACTGGGGGCTGGACCAGCCTGTGTACCGTCAGTACACCAGCTTCTTAGGGAACCTGGTGCGGGGTGACTTCGGCCACTCCTTCACGAAGTCCCTGGCTGTGCGCACGATCTATTTCGATCGCTTACCCAACTCGCTGAAACTCGGGCTCGCAGCCTTTGCTATCTCGATGCTCCTGGGGGTGCCGCTGGGGATGCTATCGGCATTGAAGCCAAACACCTGGTTGGACAGCTTTGGCAAAATGTTCGCGCTGCTCGGACTGTCGATGCCGGGCTTCTTCATCGGCCTGGTCCTGGTCATCATCTTCGGTGTGGAGCTGGGCTGGCTCCCCGTGCTCGGCAAGGGCCAGAGCGCGTTTGTCTGGGGAGAGCCGTCTACCTGGGTGACGTTCTGGTTTCGGGATTGGCACTACCTCGCGATGCCGGCATTTGCCCTGGGCTGGTACTTCTCTGGCGCCATGCTGCGCATCACGCGCTCGAGCATGCTGGAGGTGATCGGCAGCGACTATATTAAGCTCATGCGCCTGAAGGGCATCCCCGAATGGGTGGTAATGGCCAAACACGCCCTCAAAAATTCCCTGATTCCCATCCTGACACTGGCCGGCCTGAACCTGCTCGTGATGATCAACGTGGCAGTGGTCATCGAAGTCGTCTTTAACTGGCCCGGCGTCGGCCAGCTGCTCTACGACGCCCTGGTCAATCGCGACTTCCCCATGGTTCAGGGGGTGGTGTTAATGAGCGGGCTGCTGATTGTGGTGCTCAACTTTGTGATCGATGTGCTGTACGCGTATACAGACCCCCGTATCCGATTGTCAAGATAGGAGGAAACCATGGCAACGGTGACGGCACCCCGGCAATCCAAAGATCGAGTCGCACGCGTTGCCAGGCGCAGCCTCTGGGTGATGCGCGAGCTGCCCGTCGTTCCGCTGCTGGTACTTGCCCTGCTGACCTTCGTCGCCATCTTTGCGCCAGTCCTCGCTCCACATAGCAAGCTGGATCCGGTGAAACCCACGAAGGCGCAGTGTATGGCGCGGTATGAGATGACGAACTGTCCCTACGTGGATAATCTTCCCCCCTTCTGGCTGCCTCAAGGTAGCTTTAGCGTCCCGCTGGGGACGGATTACCTGGGGCGGGATATCCTCAGCCGGCTCATGTATGGCGCCCGCATTTCCCTGGTGGTGGCCCTGGTCGGCACGCTCGCGGCTGGCGTCATTGGCACCTGGCTCGGCGTCCTGGCCGGCTACCTGGGCGGCTGGTGGGACCAGATCATCATGCGCGTCACCGACGCCTGGTTGACCCTACCCTCGTTGGTCTTTGCCATTTTGCTGTCCAGTGTGCGTGGCCCGGGACTGTGGAATGTGGTGCTTATCCTGACGCTGGTATTCTGGAGCCGGTATGCCCGCATCGTGCGCGGCGGAGTCCTGGGCCTGCGGGAGCAGGACTTTGTGAAGCTGGCGGAGATCAACGGCGTGAAAAAACTCCGGATCATCTGGCGGCACATCATTCCTAATGTCATGAACACTGTCATGGTGGTCTTTAGCCTGCAAATCGGGGTAGCCGTGATCATTGAGGCATCCTTAAGCTTCCTGGGTGTAGGGGTGCCGCCGCCGGAGCCCTCATGGGGTCTCATGATGGCGCAGGAGCGCGAGTCCCTCATGGAGGGCAGGTGGTGGCTGGCGGTCTTTCCGGGCGTCTGTATCACGCTCCTGGTACTATCGGCCAACATGTTGGGCGACTGGTTGCGGGTACGACTTGACCCGCAGTTGCGCAACCGCTAGGAGCCGGCAGTGCCGCCACTGTTGCAGGTGCAGGATCTGAAAATCTACTACTCTGGCTTCCGTGGTACCCGTGTGGTGAAGGCGGTAGACGGGGTGAGCTTCAGTCTGGAAACGGGAGAGACGTTGGGCCTGGTAGGGGAGTCGGGCAGCGGCAAGAGCACGACCTGCCATGCCATTGTGCGCGTGCTGCCCCCGGGCGCCCGCATTGTGGGCGGCAGTGTACAGCTCGAGGGCGAGGAGCTGCTGGAGAAGCGTCCGCGCGAGATACGGGCGGTGCGCGGCCGGCGCATTGCTACCATTATCCAAGATCCCATGTCCTCCCTGGACCCCCTCTTTACCATTTACGATCAGGTGGCTGAGCCGGCCTACTACCACCGCGCTCTGCGGGGACGGCGACTGCGGCAGCGGGTGCAGGAGCTACTCACCGCAGTTCGTATCCCTTCACCCGAAGCCCGCATGCGGGAATTCCCCCATCAGATGAGCGGTGGCATGCGTCAGCGCATTGTCGGCGCCATCGCACAGGCGGGTGGCCCCCAGATCATCATTGCCGACGAGCCCACTACCAACCTGGACGTGACCATCCAGCTGCAGTATCTCAACCTGTTGAAGGACCTGCAGCGTGCCAGTGGTGTGGCCCTCATCTTTGTCACGCATAACCTGGGCATTGTAGCCAAGATGTGCGACAAGGTGGCGGTGATGTACGCCGGTAAGATCGTCGAGCAGCAGCCGGTGCGTGACCTCTTCTACACCCCCAGGCACCCCTACACCAGGGCCCTGCTCGACTCGATGCCGAAGCTCGGCAGTAAAGAGCCGTTGTACGCTATTCCTGGACAGCCACCGGATCCAGCGGCTCTGCCTCCAGGCTGTAGCTTTCACCCCCGCTGTACGCATGCCCTGGAGCGCTGCTGGACTGAGGAACCCGGTGAGGAACGCCTGGGCGACGGCAGAACCGTCAGGTGCTGGCTGCCCCTCCAGGAGGCCAAACATGCCTGAACCGTTGCTGGAAGTGCGCGGCCTCAAGAAGTACTTCGCGGTCGGTGGTTCCCTACTGGGCAGAAGGCGAGGTTGGGTCAAGGCCGTCGATGGAGTGAGCTTCACCATTAACCAGGGTGAGACCCTGGGCCTGGTGGGGGAGTCCGGCTGCGGCAAGACGACTACCTCGAAGCTTATCCTGGCTGCCGAGGAACCCACCGCTGGCACCATTGCGTTTACAGGACGCAACCTGGCACAACTCGATAGCAAGGGACTGATGGACTACCGGCGCCAGGTCCAGGTGGTGTTCCAGGATCCCTACAGCTCACTGAGCCCGCGCATGCGCGTGGGGGACATCATTGGCGAGCCCATCGAGACCCACGAGCGCGTGTCGCGGCGTGAGGTGCGGGCGCGCGCTGGGGAGCTTTTGGAGCTGGTCGGCCTCCGCCCTGACATGGCCCGCCTCTTTCCTCACGAGTTCAGCGGCGGGCAGCGCCAGCGTTTGGCCATTGCCCGGGCCCTGTCAACCAACGCCCGCCTGGTCGTGCTCGATGAGCCCGTCTCGGCCTTAGACGTCTCCATTCGGGCCCACATCATCGGCCTGCTGGAGACGCTGCAAGCGCGTTTGGGCGTCAGCTATCTCTTCATTGCCCACGATCTGGCCGCGGTCGCCCACCTCAGTCACCAGATTGCCGTGATGTACCTGGGGAAGATCGTGGAGGTCGCCGATAGCCTCGAGCTGTGTGCCAAGCCACTACACCCTTACACGAAGGCCCTGTTTGCGGCCTCCCTGCCCTCCCATCCCGATGAGGCGAAGGAAGAGGTCGTCCTCACCGGCGAGGTGCCCAGTGCCCTCAATCCCCCGTCGGGTTGCCACTTCCACCCCCGCTGTCCCTTCGCCATGCCACAGTGTACGACGACTGAGCCCGAGTTAGTCGAGGTCTCCCGCGGCCACCAGGTGGCTTGCCACCTCCATGAGCTGGGTTAAAGTCCATCAACATCGCCCCGGGCGGTGCTCCTAGCTCCCGTCCTGTCAATGGCCTGGCAAATAACCACCCAGGAGGGTACGCGGCCAACCGGCCTGGGCAACGACATAATCTCGGGATTGCTCCACCAACCGACGAATCCGTCGCATGTCCACGCCCACAAGCTCACCCTTCCACTTCATGAGCTTGCCCGCAATAAAGACGGTGTCGATGTTGCTAGTGTCCATACCCAGTACGATAGCACCGTACACATTGTTCACTGGCATTACGTTAATGCGATCCATCCGCAGCATGACGATATCGGCCTCTTTGCCAGGCGTCAGCGTGCCGATTTTGCGATCGAGGCGGTTGTCTTTCGCACCCTCTATAGTGGCGTACTCGATGACATCACGCACCGTGAGCAAGGGCGGCAAGTTCTGTTCCCCAGCCCGCTGCCGGGCGAGGATCTGCATGCGCTGCAGGGTGAAGACCGCACGCATCTGCGCGAAGAAGTCACTCGGAATCTCCGTCTCGACGTCGGCGCTCAGGCTGGGCCGAATGCCGTAATCGAGCGCCTTCTGAATTGGGGGTACTCCATGGCCCATCTCCATCTCAATGGGGCAGGCGATCGAGACATTGCCGCCAGTGTCGGCGATCATCTTCCACTCGGTGTCGCTCAGATTGGGACAGTGGATATAAGTGACGTCCGGACGCATAGCGTCCGCCACTGGCAGCAGTTGGTTAGTCCCATTGACATGGACCGTAATCGGGGCGTTGACCTCACGAGCGACCGCCCAATGGTCCGCGTTAATGCCGGCAGCCATGGCTAGCGTCAGCAGCTGGTCATCGGAAGAGAAGTATTGCGTGCGCAGCCGGCGGATGTCCTGAGGAAATTGGTTTTGCGGCCCGGCTTGCCCACTGCCATAGGCGTAGACGGCGCGGATGCCAGCGTCCCGCAGGCCTTGAATGGCAGCGTCCGTGTGCTTGGGGCTGTTGCCGATATGCGACCAGTCAAGCAGCGTGGTGATGCCGGCGTTGATCGCGCCCAGGGCGCTGACGAGATTGCCAGCATAGGCATCTTCGGGTCGATACACCGCTCGGGCAGCTCCGGTAATGTCTCGCTGATAATCACTGAGCAGGCCATTGGGGAGGATACTGCGCAAGATGCCCTCCCAGATATGTCGGTGCGTATCGACGAACCCTGGCATGACGATCATGTTTGACGCGTCGATCACTGCAGCCGAGGCTCGGAGATTCGGCCGGATATCGACGATCTTTGACCCTTCGATGAGGATGTCGGCTTTCTCGAAGTCGCCAACCTGAGGGTCGAGACTCAGCACAACGCCATCCTTCAGCAAGACACGGCGCCCGCGGATGCCGCTCCGACCACTGCCACTGCCTTGCACAACCGCGGCCAAGGCTGTGCCGTTCAGCGTTCCAGTGGCGATGGCGCCGGCCATGAGCCCCACCGCGCTCGCTTGGCAGAAATGGCGGCGTGACAACCCACCAGACGCAGACGTAGCCGCAGCATGCTGGTGCGGATCAGGGATGCCGGGAGTCGAGGTGCGTTTACGCATGTTGGAGTCCTCCTGCCTCGTCTGCGGTAGTATCCGCCAGGGTACTACGCGAGCTTCGTCCACCGGAGATGCGTGAGCGCGATGGCCAAGTGGCCAAGACAAGGCCTGTGAGCCATTGCCAAACGTCACAATCGCTCGTCGTCCTCCAGTGACGGCATGCCACAGTGTAAACAGCACACCATCGATATAGCATACCTTTTGTGTACGCTTCGATCAAAAACTACGAGCGGGAACCGGTAACTGCCAGGATACAGTTAAAGGGTTGAAGGCAGCAGTGAGTCTGCTTCTGAAAATGCTTGACAGACAGCACCATTGCGCTTTAGATAGAGCACCTACAGCGACAATGTGACTGAGGGAAAGTAAGGATGATGGCGGCGTGGGCTTTAGAAGGAGTGTGCATCCTCGGACCAGCACCACGCCTGGGTGAGCACAATACCTTGCAGCGTGATGGCATCATGTAACCACGGGAGGCTATATGCCAGAACCAGTAACGTTGGAAATCTTCTCTGACTACGTCTGACCCTGGTGCTATCTCAGTACGGGACGTATTGAACGACTCAGGGCCACCTATGATCTGCAGATTGTCTGGACGCATTTCCCCCTCCACCCTGACACACCGGAGGATGGGATTTCTCTCGCAGACCTGTTCGCCGGCCGTAATGTTGATGTCGCCGCCTCGCAGGCGCGCATGCGCGGGCTTATGGCCCAGGAGGGTCTGCCATACGGTGATCGGACGCACACCTTTAACAGTCGTCTGGCGCAGGAACTAGGGGCGTGGGCAACTACACAGGTTGACGGCGAAGGGATCCACGATGCGCTGTTCCATGCCTACTTCGTGGCAGGAAAAAATATTGGCAACATCGATATACTGGTTGACGTAGCGGAGGCAGCGGGCTTGTCGGGGTCTGAGGCGCGCCAGGTGCTCATCTCACGAGGCTTCAAAGACACCGTAGACGCCGACTGGCAACGCGCCAGGCGCCTTGGTGTGACGGGAGTACCAACATTTGTGGCGCAAGGGCGCGGCGTGGTCGGAGCACAGCCCTACGAGATCTTAGAACGTCTCGTCGTGCTGGCTGGGGCGCAGCGACGTAAGGATGGCATAGAACTTCATGGCCACTTCTGAAAAACGTTTCTACTATGGCTGGGTCATTGTGGCCATTGGCTTCTGCACGATGCTCCTCGTGCAGGGTTCTTTCGCCTCATCCGGCGTTCTGTTTGCGGCGCTCACTCAGGAATATGGGTGGAGCCGCGCCACCATCTCTCTCCCCTTTTCCGTGGCCCTGGTAGGGTATGCCTCCCTCACCTGGCTCTCCGGCCGCTTATTCGACCGCTATGGACCACGCCGGATGTTTCCACTCGGCGCTCTCAGTCTGGGCCTCGGCTTAATCCTGAGTGCTCAGGCGCGCACGCCCTGGCATCTGTATCTGACCTGGGGGGTGCTGGTCGGACAGGGCCTGAACCTGATTGGTTTCGTCCCCCACCTGACGCAGATGTCGTTGTGGTTCCACCGGCGGCGTGGTCTTGCCTGCGGGCTGGTGCTCAGTGGCGCCAGCATGGGCACGCTGATCCTCGTGCCAGGGACCCAGTATCTGGTGAATGGCTACGGCTGGCGGCTGGCCTACACAGTGCTCGGACTCCTCGTGCTGGGTTTGCTCATGCCTCTGAATGCCCTCTGGCAACGTCATCACCCCGCTGACCTCGGACTTTACCCCGATGGCGCCCCAGCGCCTCCTCCTGCAGTCGCCGCCCAGGCCTCAGCGCTACCAACGACCTCCTGGACCGTGCGACGTGCGATGACCACCAGGCGTTTCTGGTATCTGTTTGTGATGGTCACGGGCATTGGCTGGCTCTCGAACATCACCAATGTACATCAGATCGCCCATATGGTAAGCAATGGCTTTCCGAGTCTACTCGCGGCCGAGGTCGTCGCCATCATGGGTCTCATGCGGGCTGCTGGGAGCACCATCTGGGGTAGCCTGGCCGACCGCTTTGGCCGTGAGGGTATCTATACTATTGGCACCTGCCTGTGCCTGAGTGGTCTCGCGTGTCTGGTCAATCTCTCACCTGCAGCGCCTGGCTGGCTCCCCTATGGTTATGCTGTGGCGTATGGCCTGGGAGCTGGCGTCCACGGCGCCGTCGAGATCACGGCTATTGCAGACATTTTTCACGGTCCCCATCTCGGCGCGATCCTCGGTGTTTTAGAGTTAGGCTGGGGGCTCGGCGGTTTTCTCGGTGCCTGGTTTGGTGGGTTTTGGTTCGATCACTGGGGAAGCTATCACGGCGCCTTCGCGCTCACTATGGGCGTGAGCCTGCTCGGCTGTCTGACATTGTGGCTAGCGGCGCCGCGCCACAGCCGGCGTGTTGTCTCACCGCCGGTACCATTGCGAGAGGAAGTACTATGACCAAGCCACAAGTTGCCGTGATCGGCACTGGCGGGACTATTGCGTCAATAGGGAAGGGACCGCTGGACCTCCTCGACTACGGGGCCAACGAGACCATGCTGCACGTGGACGAGATTATCGCCCGCTTTCCAGAGGTCCACGAGGTGGCAGACATCCTCCCGATTCGCTTTGAGGCGATTCCGAGCCCTAACGTCTTCTTCCCGGAGTGGAAAGCCCTGGTCCTGCAGATCGAAACACTAGCCCGGGAGCACCAAGATCTCGCCGGCATCGTGGTAACACATGGCACGGCCTCTCTGGAAGAGACGGCCTATTTCCTCAACCTCACGCTGCATGTCGACCTGCCGGTCGTGGTCGTTGGCTCACAGCGTCCGGCAAGCGCCCTGTCAACTGACGCCGGGATGAACCTCGTCAACGCCGTCCGCACCGCCGCGGCCACAGACTCTCGTGGTCTTGGCGTGCTCGTACTGCTGAACGACGAAATCCACGCGGCGCGGGAGGTCACCAAGACCGCGACGTACCGGCTCCAGACCTTCCGCTCGCCAGACTTCGGCGTGCTGGGCCATGCGGATAGTGATGCGATCGCCTATTACCGCCGCCCAATCCGGCGTCGGGCACCCAATACCGAGTTTGATATCCGATCACTAGAGGCATTACCACGGGTTGACATTGTCTATGCGTATACGGGATCAGATGGCACAGCGGTGCGTGCCTTCGTTGAGGCCGGCGCGCAAGGGATTGTGTCGGCCGGCTTTGCTCCCGGATTCTGCGGGCCTGGCGATCTGGAACCGCTAGCAGAGGCAGTGCGCCACGGCATTGTGGTCGTGCAATCCACGCGGGCCGGTAGTGGTCGGACTTTCAAAAGCACCCGTCTCATCAAGCACGGCTTCCTGATCGCCGATAACCTGAACCCCCAGAAAGCCCGTCTGCTCCTGGCACTGGCCCTGACAGTCACCCGTGAACCTGGGGAGATCGCACGCATCTTTGCGGAGTATTAAGACATCGGTCGTGCTAGGACATTGCGTTCATAAGGAACACCTACATGAGCAAAGTCGACATAGATCTCGCCTCGGCAACCATTACTGAGATGAGTACGCTGCTACGGCAGCGCGATATTTCACCAGTGGAGCTGGTCACAGCTACCCTGGAGCGGATCGACGCCTTGCAGCCGCGCTTGCAGTGCTTCACCACGGTGACACCCGAGCATGCTATGCAACGCGCCCACGATGCTGAACGCGCGATCGCCAGGGGCCAGTATCGCGGTCCCCTCCATGGCATCCCCTACACCCTCAAGGACGTCATCGCTACCAAAGGCATCCGTACCACTTTCGGCAATCCTAAAGGCGTCGACTACCGGCCCCAGGAGAGCGCCACGGTACATACACTCCTGGAAGCGGCCGGCGGTATCCTGATGGGCAAAGTCGTCTCAGAGATCGGGCGGGACTCTATGGGCCCCGTGGGCTGCCGTAACCCATGGGACCTCACACGCAGCCCTGGTACCTCCAGCAGCGGCTCGGGTGCCGCTGTTGCCGCAGCACTGGGACTAGCCTCGATTGGTACCGACACCGGCGGCTCGGTGCGGCACCCGGCCAGCAACAGCGGCCTAGTGGGGATGAAGGCGACCTTTGGCCGCATCAGCCGCTTTGGCGTGTGGGCCGCCTGTTGGAGCACGGATCAGGCCGGGCCACTGACGAAGACGGTAGAGGATAATGCGATCTTGCTGGAGATTCTGGGCGTATATGACCCCAAGGACCCCGTCAGCATCAACCAGCCACCATACGACTATCGCGCTGGCTTGCAGGATGGCATCAAGGGTGTACGGGTGGGAGTACCCGTGGACGATTGGGTCTGGAAGGATTGGCTAAGCGAAGAGGAAGAAGCGGTGGTCCAGAGAGCGATTGGCGTGTTAGAGACGCTAAATGCTTCCAAAAAATATGTGCGGTATAATGAAGGGGTTGTATAATGCGGTCCATCTTTTCTGAAAGGTCCTATGGCCACACCCCTTACTCTACCACCTTTGTCCACTACCCAAGTGACCGAACTCCGACAGTTGTACGATACAACGACCAATGCCAAGCTCCGACTCCGCGCGCAGATTGTCTTGCTTGCCCATCAGGGGCGCTCGGTAGCCGACATTGCCACGATTATCTTCCGCAGTCGCGATACCGTCGAGCGCGTGCTCAAGCGCTTTCTGCGGGGCGGGATTGCGGCCCTGCCGCCCCGCACAGCGCCAGGGCGGGCGCCGACCGTGACGCCCGCATGGAAAGCCGAACTCCTGCGGGTGATCGACCTCGACCCGCATACGGTCGGGGTCCGCAGTGCCAATTGGACGACCAGCTTATTGGCAACGTATCTGGCTGCCAAGACTCAGGTGGCGGTCACCGCCGAGACGGTGCGCTTGTATCTGCATGCCGCTGGCGGGGTCTGCAAGCGGCCGACGTGGATCCTCAAACGCAAAGCCGAAGAGCAACCAGGCTACGTGGGAAACGCCTCCGGGTGGAGGTGATCTTGGCCGGGGCTGGCACGCCGACGCCTCCACCCGTTCCCGCTCTTGTGGATACCGATCTCCTGGAGGAAGTACCGCCCGACCTGGAAGAACTTCTGTCTCTCCTGCCACGCGCCGATCTCTATCTCCAGGATGAGGTCCAGTTTGCGTTTCATCCGACTCTCACGCGGGTTTGGTGCTGGAAAGGCCGGCGCGGACAGCGGCTGGTCGAGGCTCCCGGCGCCAACGACAAGGTCTATGGCTTCGGCCTTGTTGATTGGTGTGAGGGCTGGTTTGACGGCCGCCTGGCCCCAGGACGCACGGCCGACGTTTTTTGTGCCCAGGTGCGGGCCGCTGTCGCCCGCTCACGCGCCCAGGGACGTATGGCGATCGTGCTCGTGGATAACCTACGCACCCATACGCCCGCAGGCTCCAAGCTGGTGCGCCAGATGCTGGCCGAGTTGCATGATCACCTCCGGCTCATTTATACGCCGGCCTACGACCCGGATGCCAATCGCATCGAATGGCTCTGGCGTTGGTCGCGTCGGGAGGTCACCCATAATCATCAGCGGACGACCTTTGCTGCACTGCTGGAGGATATCCAGGAGCACTTTGAGACCCTGAGGCAGCATCCAAACCTGGTGCTACGGCAGATTGGGAGTCCGTTTGCGGATCAGGGGCCAGTGGCCCAACCCTTGGCTTATGCCGCATAATAAATTTGGAAGCATTTAGGCCCGGCGGTGGGCGATCGTTGCCACACCAGACGACCGGGCGTAGCAGCGGTGCACACAGTGCCCAGCCCTCCTGGGGCAGGTGACGTGTGAAGTCGGTATTGCGTAGCTATCCCAAATTGACATCAAGTTA
>Ga0081455_10003762_pt1 | contig 17326 bp, 11 predicted proteins | sample TabmetS3T2R1_FD_70207 | JGI IMG/M metagenome (GOLD analysis project Ga0081455, IMG submission 70207) | Tabebuia heterophylla rhizosphere microbial communities from the University of Puerto Rico - S3T2R1 | ecosystem: Host-associated > Plants > Roots > Rhizosphere ...
CTTGCGCATTGCGTTGCTCACGGGCCGCGAGCGCGGACGCGAACGCACGGCGATCCTCGATGCGCTCAAGGCCGGCGACATCGACATCCTGATCGGCACGCACGCGCTGTTCCAGGAGCAGATCGCGTTCAAAGACCTCGGCCTTGTCGTTATCGACGAGCAGCACCGCTTCGGTGTGCATCAGCGGCTTGCGCTCCAGGCCAAGGGCGCGGGCACGGGCGCGGAGCTTCTGGTCATGACCGCAACCCCGATCCCGCGCACGCTCCTCCTCACGAGCTATGGCGACATGGACGTATCGCGGCTCGACGAAAAACCGCCGGGGCGGAAGCCGATCGCCACCCGCACCGTTCCGCTCGAGCGTTTCGACGAAGTCGTCTCCGGGATCGGGCGCGCAATCGACGGCGGCGCGCAAGTCTATTGGGTGTGTCCGCTCGTCGCGGAGTCCGAGGTGCTCGATATCGCCGCGGCGGAAGCGCGTTATGCCGAGCTTCGCGCCCGCTTCGGCGAGCGCGTCGGCCTGGTGCATGGTCGCCTCGCCGGCAAAGACAAGGACCGGGTCATGGCGGCTTTCGCCTCGGGGACGCACGCGATCCTCGTCTCCACCACCGTTATTGAGGTTGGCGTCGATGTGCCCAAGGCCTCGATCATGATTATCGAGCATGCCGAGCGCTTCGGCCTCGCCCAGCTGCATCAGTTGCGCGGACGCGTTGGCCGCGGCGCGCAGGAATCGTCCTGCATCCTGCTCTACCGCCAGCCCCTGTCGGACACGGCGCGCGAGCGACTGAACGTGATGCGCAGCACCGAGGACGGGTTCGTGATCGCCGAGGAGGATTTGCGGCTTCGCGGCGGAGGCGAGGTGCTCGGCACGCGGCAGAGCGGATTGCCGCTGTTCCGCATCGCCGCCCTGCCCGAGCATCAGGCCCTGCTCGAAGCGGCGCGCGACCAGGCGCGGCTCACGCTTTCGCGCGATCCCGAGCTCAAGGGCGACGACGCCGCGCGTTTGCGGCTCCTGCTCTATCTTTTCGAGCGCGACGACGCGATCAAGCTGATGCGGGCCGGATGACATTCATCCTTAGCGCGCTTGGAGTTTCCCGCCTTCGGTCAGCCGTAGTAGGGTGGCGCCGCCCAGCGATTTCGCGGCGCAAGTTTTTGCACCAGACCACGGCGATGCTTGGCGCGGCGACGATGTCTGGCACAGCTTTGCCGGTGGCGGGCCGCGCGGAGGAAACGCAAGCTCGGCTTCCGCCACTGAAGGTGGCGCCCGACCTCGTGTTGCGGCAAGTGGCAGGGCTGCGGCCCTTCCGTCCTTCCGGTTTCGTCGTGAAGGCCGAGCCGTTCGGCGACAAGACCCTCATCCACAATTACGGGCATGGCGGCTGCGGGGTGACACTCTCCTGGGGAACCGCCGACATGGCCGCCAAGCTCGCGCTCGCGACTCCGCATCGCAAGGCCGCGGTGATTGGCTGCGGCGTGATTGGCCTCACCACGGCGCGCTTGTTGCAGGATCGCGGCTTCGAAGTCGCGATTTATGCCGCCGACCTGCCGCCGCACACGACCTCCGACGTCGCGGCCGGAGCCTTCGGCGTCACCGAAATCGTCGACGACGACCACCACTCCGATGAGAACGCACGTCGCATCGCCGAAGCCGTCCGCTTCGCGTTCCGCTACTTCCAGAACCTTCCCGGCGCGCGCTACGGCGTACGGCCGATGGATATGTACATGCTCGGCGCTCAGCCGATTGAAGCCAACTGGGATTTCGCCATCACGCCGGAGCTTTTTCCGTTCGAGATCTTTGGGCCCGGCGAGCATTCCTTCCCCTCGGCCTACGCGAGCCGCTTCAAGACCCTGATCGCCGAGACCAATACCCTCATGCCGGCGCTGGTCGAAGACGTTAAGGCTCACGGTGGCACGATCAACGTCCAGTCCTTCGCCGACAAGGAGCAGCTACAGGCGCTCGATGCACCGATCGTTGTGAATGCCACCGGCCTCGGCGCCAAAGCCCTCTTCGGCGATGACGAGCTCGTGCCGATGAAAGGCCAGCTTACGGTGCTGAAGCCCCAGCCGGAAATCACCTACGCGTACCTCGACCCCGTTCTCGACCTCTATATGTTTTCGCGTAGCGACGGGATCGTGCTCGGTGGCAGTCACGAGGAAGGCGTCACGTCGACGGATGTCGATCCGCGGCGCGCCGCGCAGATCGTTGACGGCCACGGGCTTATTGCCGGAGGCATGCGGGGCTGAGCCTTCGGCCTCATCCGAGACTTTCTGTTCTGGGTTGACCTCCATGATTTCTTGCGGAGTGCGAACGAGATGAAGAATTACGCTCTCGCCTTCATCTTCGCTCTTGGTTTGTGCTTGCACGTGTTTGGGCCCGCGCGCGCCGACCCCTTCCTCGACGAGATGGTCGGGTTCGAAGGCGAGATGTTCCTCGCACAACACAACGTGCCCGCTCTCGTCATCGCCGTCGTTCGTGACGGCGAAGTTTCCGTGAAGGGTTTCGGCGAGCGTGCCGGCCCCGGCAGCCCGCCGCCCGACGGCGACACGCTCATGCGGATTGGCTCGATCACCAAGCCCTTTACCGGCCTGGTGCTTGCCCATCTTGCCGCCGAGGGCAAGGTCCAGTTCGCAACGCCGCTCATCGCGCTTGCACCGGAGTTCGCCGACGCCAAGGACCCGAACGTCGCCAAGGTTCGCCTGCTCGACCTCGTCACTCATGCCGGAGGCTTCCCACGTGAGGTGCCGCATGAGCCCGGCTCCGACAGCGATCCCTTCGCACCGATCACGCCAGGCGCCTTCGCCGCCTGGATCAAGGACACCCCGCTCCTGTTCGAGCCGGGAAGATCGGTGATGTATTCGAATTTCGGTTTCGATCTTCTCGCCATCGCGCTGGCGAACGCCGCCAAGAAGCCCTATCCCGAGCTTCTCAAGCAGTACGTCACCGCTCCGCTCGGCATGAAGGATACGGTGTTCGAGCCGAGCGAAGAGCAACGAGGCCGGCTCATGCACGGACATGCGCTCGACGGCGAGGCGTTGCCGGTGGTGCCGACCGGAGCTGTCATTGTCGGCTCCGGCGGGCTCTATTCCACTCCGAACGACCTCATGCGCTGGATGAAGTGGCATCTCGACCGCTTCGGCAAGGACGGCGCCGAGGCGCGAATCCTCGACCACGCGCTCTACGTGCCGCGCGATGGACTGAAGACCACATCCGGCCTGGACCATGCCGGACATATGGACGCGATGGGACTTGCCTGGGTCGGCATGATGCCGCGGGACGATCAACCGTTCATCCTGCAAAAGGCAGGCGGCCTCCAGGGCGAGTTCAGCTTTATCGCCTTCGCGCCGACGCGGAACGCGGCCGTGTTCGTCTCCATCAACAAGTTCGACTTCACCGCGGGAATCGATATTGGCAACTTCGCCAACGATCTCTTGGCGAATCTCGCCCCTCGTTGATCAGACGACGGGCTCTTCCTCGGGGACGGGCTTCGCCGATTTGTTTTTCGCAAGCCTGCGCAATTGCTCTTGCTGCTGATCGGGGCCGACCAGACCGGCCGACACGATCAACTTGACCGCGTCCTCAACCGCAAGATCGAGCGGGATGACCTCGCTTGCCGGCACGAAGACGATAAAGCCGGTGGTGGGGTTCGGACCGTTCGGCATGAAGGCGGTGATGAGCCGATTGCCGGCGCCGATCTTGTCGTCCACTTCCACCGGCGGGTCGCCGGCGAGAAAGACGATGCAATGGAGCCCGCGCCGCGGGAACTCGATCAGGCCGACGCGCTTGAACGAGGTTCCGCTCTTGGAGAACACCGTCTGGAAGATTTGCTTGAACAGGCGGTAGACGCCGCGCACGACCGGCATGCGGTCGAGCATCATCTCGCCTTGGCTCACGAGAGTGCGGCCGAACAGATTGGCGGTCAGCGCGCCCATCGCCATCACGCCCAAGACGCCGACGATGAGGCCGACGCCGGGCACGTTGAAGGGCAGATAGGTCTCGGGCAGATAGGCCGTCGGGATCAGCGGTTTGACCCAGGCATCGACGAGATTGATGAACCACCACACCACGTAGAGCGTGATAGCCATCGGTCCGACCACGATGAGGCCGGTGAGGAAATAGCCGCGCAGCCGTGCGCCGAGATGCAAAGTATGCGTCGGCTCGCCCGCGAGCAGCGCGAGCTGGTCTTGCGCCGGATCGGCGGTTGGATTCGACTGCTCCAGCGTTGGTTTGTTGTCGACCTTCATGGCGCTTTCAGAGTGCCGATCCAAACGGGCAATGTACAGGAAACGCAGGCGCCACCGTTACGCCGGATGCGGGATCTGCAACTAAAGCGTCGCGGGCAAGCAATCAATCCCGTTTCGCTTCAGCGCGTTGCAGACTTTAACGCTTTGCGCCTTGTCCGGGAAGGGACCGACCTTGAGGCTGTAGAACGTGCCGAAATTGCCGATCTCGACCTTCTCGATTTCGTGAGACACGCCCGACAGACCCTGGCTCTGCGAAATCTGTTTCCACAGCGCGTTCGCTTCACCTTCCGAACGGCTGTTCGCAAGCTGGAGCTTGTAGCCGCCGGAGGCCGGTGCTTGCGCCGCTGGCGCCGCTTCAGGCTCGGCCTCCGCACTCCGGCCGAAGATGCGCCAGCTGCTCTTTTTCTCACTGGCGCTCGCTTCGGCGGACGCGTCTTCGGTTGTCGTGGACCAGCTCGAGCTTGCGGCGGCGGCGGCCGGCGGCTTGGTCGGCTGCGGCGTCGCTGCTGCCGTTTGGGTCGCAGGCGCGGGCTGGGGTGCCGGCGCGCCCTGGGGTGCCGGCGCGCCCTGGGGTGCGGGCGCGGAATCGCTGACAGAGCCAAACCAACGCGTGAAGCGGTTTCCGCTGCGAGTGGCCGTGGTTGTGTTGCTCGGCTGATCGGACGCGACCGACGTGCTCCAAGCGCCCGGGGCTTCTGCCTCCCCCGGTGTGCTCGCCTCACCCGGTTTGCTCGTCGTCGTAGTCCATTGCGGCGAGGCGCTGGCCGTGCGGGTCGGCGCGGGCTCGGGCTGAGGCGCGGGAGCCGCCGTTTGACTTCGGCGGAAGCGGCTAAGGCTGAACCAACTGCTGCCCTCGTTCGAGGCGCTCGCCTGGCCGCCCGGGCGGACCTCGGTCGAGAAGGCGGCAAGGGAAGCTGCGCTCTCGGTCGAGACGCCGCCCTCGGCAATGAGCTTGTCGACCTCGCTGTTGCCGCCGACCTTCCGCGCCGAAGCAAGCTCGGCCTCGGCTTCTTTGCTCAATCCCGCAGTGCGATAGGCCAATCCTCGATTGACGAGCGCTTTGACGCGGTCAGGCTCAGGCAGCCCGAGCCAGACGGCCGCGCCGAGATCGGCGGCGGCGCGGGCGGGCTCCCCCAGCTTGCGGTAAGCGATGCCGCGAAGATAGAGCGCCTTGGCCGCTTCACCCGGCGAAGCCGCTTCGGAATTGATGGTGGCGGAGAGCTGGCGAACGGCGTCGCTATATTTGCCGGCGGCGAGAGAGGCAGCGCCGCTTTTAAGGCCTGCTTCTTGCGCCCGAGCCGTGGCGGCGCCGGCGACGACGGCCGCGGCGAGAAGGCACACAACCATGCGCCCGCCGAAAGCAAGACGGCGCGCCCGGAAGGACTTCCGCTGATCCGCCATGTTCTTGCTCAAGCAAATAAATCGGGCAAATCCGAGGCCCTAGTCTATTCCACCGTCACGGATTTGGCGAGGTTTCGCGGCTGATCGACGTCGGTCCCCATGAAAGTTGCCGTGTGATAGGCGATCAGCTGAACCGGAACGGCATAGACGAGCGGCGTGACGAAGCGGTGCACGGGCGGCACGGCCAAGGGCCAGGCGATGGCGCAGCCCGTGGTCGAGGGGTCCGCGTCGCTCACGAGCACGATGCGGCCGCCGCGCGCCGCGACCTCCTGCATGTTCGACACGGTCTTCTCGTAGAGGTCGTCGCGCGGGGCGATGACGATGACCGGCATCTTCTCGTCGATCAGCGCGATCGGGCCATGCTTCAGTTCGCCCGCGGCATAGCCTTCGGCGTGGATATAGGAAATTTCCTTGAGCTTGAGCGCCCCTTCGAGCGCGATGGGAAAGCTCGAACCGCGCCCGAGATAGAGAACGTCGCGCGCCTTCGACAGAGGATGGGCGAGCATCTCATACGGGCGCTCGTCGCGGAGGATCGTCGCGACATGGCGGGGAACCTCGCCAAGGGCCTGGACGAGTTCGGCCTCGAGCGCGGGTCCAATCGCGCCGCGCGCTTTGCCGGCCGCAATGGCAAGACAGGCGAGCACCGTGAGCTGACAGGTGAAGGCCTTGGTCGAGGCGACGCCGATCTCGGGGCCGGCGAGCGTCGGCAAGACAGCATCGGATTCGCGCGCGATCGAGGATTCGCGCACATTGACCACCGACAGGATTTTTTGCGCCTGCGCGCGGCAATAGCGCAGCGTCGCGAGCGTATCGGCGGTCTCGCCCGACTGCGAGACGAACAGCGCCGCGCCGTTCGGATCGAGCGCGCTTTCCCGATAGCGGAACTCCGACGCGATATCGACGTCCACAGGCAGCCGCGCCCAGCGCTCGAACCAATATTTGGCGACGAGGCAGGCATAGAACGCCGTGCCGCAGGCCGAGAGCGACAACCGGCTGAGATTGGCGAAGTCGAAAGGCAGCGCCGGAATGTCGATGCGGTTGGTGGCGAGATCGACATAGGCCGCAAGCGTGTGGCTGATTACTTCGGGCTGCTCGTGAATCTCCTTCGCCATGAAGTGGCGGTAGTTGCCCTTGTCGATGAGAAGGGAGGAGGCGAGCGATCGGGTGACCGGCCGCTCGACCGCCTTGCCGTCGCGGTCGCGGACGGCGACGCCGGCCCGCGTGACCACGGCCCAGTCGCCGTCGGCGAGATAGGCGATGGCGTCGGTGAAGGGCGCGAGCGCGATCGCATCGGAGCCGACGAACATCTCGCCACTGCCGAAGCCGACCGCGAGCGGGCTGCCCTGCCGCGCCACGATCATCAAATCGTCGTAGCCGCGGAAAATCATGGCGAGCGCGAACGCGCCTTCGAGGCGCTTCAGGCTATTGTAGACGGCGCGCACCGGATCGCTGCCGCTTTTGAGCTCGCGCGTGATGAGATGGGCGATGACTTCGGTGTCGGTGTCGCTGGTAAAGACCGCGCCTTGCGCGACGAGTTCGTCCTTGAGCGCGCGAAAATTCTCGATGATGCCGTTATGCACGACCGAGACCAGCTCGGTCATATGCGGATGCGCGTTCGCCTCGATCGGCTTGCCGTGGGTGGCCCAGCGGGTATGGCCGATGCCAGTGCTGCCTTTAAGCGGCGACCGCTCGATCAAATGCTCGAGATTGCGCAGCTTGCCTTCGGCGCGCCGCCGCCCGAGCTCGCCGTTCTCGACCGTCGCCACGCCCGCGGAATCGTAGCCGCGATATTCGAGGCGCTTCAGCGCGTCGACGAGCTGTTCGGCGACAGGCCCCTTGCCGAGGATGCCAACGATGCCGCACATCGGCCCCTACTCCCCCAGTGCTTCGCTATTTGCTAGTCGGCGCATCATCGTCACGCAACTCACGCTCTATGTCCCTTTGTTTCCCGCATCCTTCGGCCTGCGCTTGTGGCGTTCGCGCATCTTTGCGGCCCAACCGGGACGCTCTTCCTGAGGGCTGCGCGACACCGCGAGCGCATCGGGCGCGACGTCCTTCGAGATCACGCTGCCCGAACCGATATAGGCTCCCTCGCCGATCTTGACCGGCGCCACGAGCGACGAGTTCGAGCCGATGAAGGCGCCGGCGCCGATCTCGGTGCGGTGCTTGGCGAAGCCGTCATAGTTGCAGGTGATGGTGCCGGCGCCGACATTGGCGCGGGCTCCCACCGTCGTGTCGCCGATATAAGTGAGGTGGTTGACCTTGGCGCCTTCGCCGATCTCCGATTTCTTGATCTCGACGAAATTGCCGACATGGGCGTCCTTGGCAAGGTCGGCGCCGGGCCGCAGCCGCGCGAACGGCCCGACGGTGGCGCCTTCGCCGATGCGCGAAAACTGCATGTAACAGAAACTCTTGATGGTGGCGCCGTCCTCGATGCTGACGCCTTCGCCGATCACGACATGGGGCTCGATGACGACGTCCCTGCCGATCTCGGTGTCAAAGCTGAGAAACACGGTCTCAGGCGCAATCAGCGTCGCGCCGTTCGCCATCGCCGCATCGCGCAGCCTCGCTTGCATGACCGCTTCGGCCGCGGCGAGCTCGGCGCGCGAATTCACGCCGAGGACTTCGCCCTCATCGGCCGCGACCATGCGCGCCTCGAGCCGCTCGGCATGGGCGAGCGCCACGGCGTCGGTGAGATAGAATTCCTTCTTGGCGTTGTCGTTGCCGATCCGCCCGAGGAGATCGAGCAGGGTCCTGCCCGAGCGGAAACCCATGATCCCAGAATTGCAAAGCTTGAGCGCCCGCTCGGCCTCGCTTGCGTCCTTCTCTTCGCGAATTCCCACGAGCCGTCCCCGTTCATCGAGAAGGAGCCGGCCATAGCCCGCCGGGTTTTCGGTCTCGAAGCCGACGACAGCGAGATCGGCGCCCGCTTCGAGCTCGGCGCGAACCCTGCCGATCGTTTGGGCGCGCAAGAGCGGCGTGTCGCCGTAAAGGATGAGAACCTGACCGGAGAACGCCTCGACGGCCTCGCGCGCGGCCTTGACGGCGTCGGCCGTGCCGCGCTGATCCTCCTGAACGAAGACTTCGAGTTCGGGGTCGAGATTGACGGCGGTCGCAGCCACGTCGTCCATGCCTGGTCCGACAACGACCGCAAGCCGGTCGAGCCCGGCAGCTTTCGCCGCCAACAGCGCGTGGAACAGAAGCGGCGCGCCCGCGAGCGGGTGCAGCACCTTGGGCCGCTCCGACTTCATGCGCGTGCCTTTGCCGGCCGCAAGAACGATGGCGAGAGCCGAGCTGTTCGTCATGCCGTTGGTGTCGTTACTGGTGGGGCATCCGGGATCGAGCCAAGAACTATGCGCCGCAAGGCGGAAACAGAGGGTAACACTTGGGGCCGCAAATCCTGTCTCTCAGGGGCAATCGCGATCTGTCTAGTCCAAAGCCCAGGCGAGGGCCATAACCCTCATGGGCGAAATTCGCGCGCTTTCGGGCCTTGCGGAAATTGACCGGAAGGCTTGAGCGAGTCATCCTCGGATTCGCGGCGCAAATCGTGAGCAAAGCCTTATTGGCGTCGCTTTTCCGCCTGAATTTCCGTACGGGGAGGTTCCGGAACACATGGCGAGGCGTCGCAGGACAGGCTCAGGCAATTGGTCGCGCGGGGTATTTGCCGCGTTCTGGATCCTGCTCGGCTGCCTTTCCGGACTTTACCTCTTCAACGTCTTCACCAATCCGACGCTCGGGGGCCAGCTCGTCAAGATGACCCCGGCGGAGCCCGGCGAGACCAGCGCGGCCGCGGACGGCAAGGCTCAGGACCTCGCCGCTATCGAAGAGAATTTGCGCAAGCTGTCGCAGCAAGTGGCCGCTCTGAGCGGCAAGATCGAGGGAAGCGAGACGAGCGCCACGCCAGCGGCGCCGGAGGCTGCCGAGGCACCACCTCCTCCCGCTCCGGCCGAGACGGCGACGACCGGGGCAGAGCCGCCCTCGCCGCCTCAGGCTCAAGCCCCTGAGCCCGCTCAGGCCGAGGCGCCGAAGCCTCCCGAGCCGGCCCAGCAGCCTGAGGCGAAGCCCATCGAACAGGCCGCGGTCGAACCGAAGCCAAGCCCGGCCCCAACCCCGGAACCCGCCGCGCCTTCCGAGCCGCCGCCCGTCGTGTCCGCGCCGCTCGACGACCTGCCGGCCGAGTTGCAAGGGCGGACCAACAATCAGCCTGAAGTGGCGACGCCGGACAATGAGGCTTCGGCGGAAGCCCCGGCCGCCTCTCAGTCTCCGTTTGAAGCGCCTGCGGCCGCTCCCGGATCGCCGCCCGCCGACGCCTCGGGCGCGCCGCCGGAAGAAGCAGCGCCCAAGCCACAAGAACCGGCAGCCGCTTCGACGCCGCCTGAAACCGAGACCGCCGCCTTGGACCCGATCGCGCTGCCTCCGGCCGCGAATGACGGCTCGACGCGTTACGGCATCGAGATTGGTGTCGTTGCCAAGCAGGACGGGCTTCGGCCGTTGTGGCGCGAATTTCTCACCAATCACGCCGCGCTCGTCGCCGGACTTCAGCCGCGCCGCGTGCTTGCTCCCGACAAGAAATGGCGGCTGATCGCCGGTCCCTTCACCAGCGCCGAAGAGGCGACGCAGGCCTGCGCGCTGTTCAAGAAAGCCTCGCGGCCTTGCGAGGCGACGGTTTACGCCGGAGACTCGCTCTAGCGTCGCCGCGCAGCAGGCGCCCCGCTACGCCCTTCCTCCAAACTCAAATGTCGTCGGTGTTGAACGTGTCGCAGGCGTCGAGCTTGCCGCTCTGATAGCCGCGCTTGAACCAGCGCACGCGCTGCTCCGATGAGCCATGGGTGAAGGCGTCGGGCACGACATAGCCTTGCGTCTGCTTCTGGATGCGATCGTCGCCGATGGCGCTCGCCGCCCGGAGCGCATCCTCGATGTCGCCCGGCTCGATGATGTCCTTACTTTCCTGAGCGCGATTGGCCCAGATGCCGGCGAAGCAGTCGGCCTGAAGCTCCATGCGGACCTGGAGCGCATTGGCTTGCGTCTGGCCCATGCGCTGCTTGAGCGCTTCGACCTGATCGGCGATGCCGAGAAGCTTCTGCACATGATGACCGATCTCATGCGCGATGACGTAAGCTTGCGCCATGTCTCCCGGCGCACCGAAGCGGTTCTTGAGGTCCTCGTAGAAGTCGAGGTCGATATAGACCTTCTCGTCATAGGGGCAATAGAAGGGACCCATCTGCGCCATGCCAATTCCGCAAGCGGAACGCACGCCGCCGCTGAACAAAACGAGCGTGGGATCGCTATAGCGCTCGCCATAGCGGGCGAAGAGGTCGCGCCAAACGTCTTCGGTATCGGCGAGAACCACGGACACGAATTGCTTGAGATCGTCTTCGCTCGTGGTCCCTGGGCGCTCGACCGGCGGGCGCTGTTGCCCAGGTACGGGAAAGTTCGTTGTGTCGGGGCGCTCCTGCGGAAGGCGGATATCGGGGAAGTTCGTCTCATCCCCGCCAGGCCCGCCGCCCGGGCCGCCGGGCTGCATGATGACCCTCGGATCGAGGCCGAAGAAGAACATCAGTCCGAGCAGAATGAGGAGACCGAGAATGCCGATCCCACCGCCGCCACCGCCGCCACCGCTCGGGAAGCGGCCGCCGCCCCTTGGAAACGGAAAGCCGAAGCCGCCGCCCTCGTCGCGCCGATCCTCGACGTTTTCGCTCTCTCGTTGACCGCGCCAGCGCATCGCCACATTTCCTCATTCCGGGGCAAAATCGCCCGCCTTTTTCCTCAATATGCACATGGGCCCTGCTGCCGCACAAGGCCGCGCAAATGGTGCGGAACTCCGGAGCCCGTGGCGCGTTCTTCTTCCGGCGGCGTCTTGCCTGAGCCAGGGGTGAGCGCTTGTGCCATGTGAGAGTGTACGGGCAAATCCTTGTGGTCATTGAGAGACTGACAAGGAATTGTCAAAAAACTGCCATAGGTCAAAGGCATGCTGGCAATTGCCCGGGCGTATTCCGGGCCGGTAGTGCGTTCTGTGTATTGCGTACGAGCCTCGGCACTCCCCGCGCCGGGGCTCTTCTTTTGCGCGCTACTCGGCGGGCTTGAGCTTGCCGCTCGCCGCGCGCGGCGGCGGGAGCGCCGGCTTGGACAGATCTGGCGTCAACTCGTCGTCGGCTTCGATGAAAACGCGGCGACTGAGATAGGAATAGACCACCGGAATCACGAACAGGGTGAAGAGCGTGCCGACGAGAAGGCCGCCGACGATGACCCAGCCGATGTCCTGGCGGCTCTCCGCGCCCGCGCCGGTCGCAAGCGCGAGCGGCACCGCGCCGAGAACCATGGCGCCCGTCGTCATCAGGATCGGCCGGAGCCGGAGCGCCGCCGCCTCGATCACGGCCTCCCGTAAAGCCATGCCCTTGGACCGCAGCTGATTTGAGAACTCGACGATGAGGATGCCGTGCTTGGTGATCAGGCCGATCAAGGTCACGAGTCCGACCTGGCTATAGATGTTCAGCGTTCCCCCGCTCAACCACAGCGCAAGCAGCGCGCCGGTGACGGACAAGGGCACGGTGAGCATGATGATGAAGGGATCGGTGAAGCTCTCGAACTGAGCGGCGAGCACCAAATAGATAAAGGCAAGCGCCAGCAGAAAGACCAGGTACATATTCGTGCTGGCTTCACGGAATTCGCGGGTTTGGCCGGCGTAGTCGAGATGTGCGGTGCTCGAGAGCTCCTCTTGCGCGACTTTCTCCAGGAACGCCAACCCGTCGCTGAATGAGTAACCGGGCGCGATCTGCGCGGTGATGGTGGCGGCCCGCAACTGATTGAAGTGATTCAGCTCCTTCGGCGCCACGGTCTCCTTGATGGTGATGAGATTGGAAAGCGGGATCATCGCATTGTCGCGCCCGCGCACATAGATGCGGCGGAGATCGTCGGGGTTCTGGCGGTCGATGTCGGCGATTTTCACCACGACGTCGTATTGCTCGCCCTCGCGCTTGAAGCGGGTGACCTGGCGGCCGCCGAGCATGGTTTCCAGCGTCCGCCCGAGCGCATCGACCTCGACGCCGACCGACGCCGCCTTGTCGCGATCGACGGCGATGTCGAGCTGCGGCGAGTTGAGCCTGAGATCGGAATCGAGATCGACCAGCCCGGGATAGGCTTCGGCCCGCTTCATCACGGCGTCCACCATCTTCTGCAGCTCGTCATAGGGCCGCGAGGTCTGGATCACGACGTTGATCGGTTTTTCGCGCGCGCCTTGACCGAGCGGCGGGGGATTGCTGGGAAAGGCGACGACGCCGGGCACGGCGAGGATCTCGGAGGTGATCGACTTCGCAATCTCCTGCTGGGTGCGATCGCGTTCGCCCCACGGCGTAAGACGCAGGATCACGCGGCCCTGCGACACGGTGGGATTGCCGGTAACGACGAACACGCGGTCCGCCTCCGGGACCTTCAGCGCGATCTCCTCGAGCTTCTTGGCGTAAGCGTCACTGTATTCGATGGTCGCTCCCTCCGGTCCGCGAAACACGGCGAAGATATTGCCCTGGTCTTCGACCGGCGCGAGCTCGCTCTTCATCACGTTGAAGAGAAAGTAGCTCGCTCCCGCCACGGCTAGGCCGAGAAGGAGAACAAACGGCCGCGCCGCGAGCGCGCCCTTCAAGAGCAGGCGATAGCCCGTGGTGATCCCGGTCAGGAGACGCTCGATGACGCGATAAAACAGATTGTGGTGAGCCTGGTGCCGCAGCAATTTCGAGCACATCATCGGCGACAGCGTCAGCGCCACGAAGCCCGAAACGATGACCGCGCCGGCGAGCGTCCAGGCGAATTCGGTGAAGAGCCGCCCGGTCAATCCGGTCATGAAGCCGATCGGCGCGTAGACCGCGGCGAGCGTGATGGTCATGGCGATGACGGCGAAGCTGATCTCGCGGCTGCCGAGCAATGCCGCCTTGACCGGCGGCATCCCCTCCTCGACGTGGCGGAAGATGTTCTCCAGCATGACGATGGCGTCGTCGACCACGAGCCCGATGGCGAGCACGAGCGCGAGCAGCGTCAGCGTGTTGATGGAGAAGTCGAAGGCGTACATCAGCGCGAAGGCGCCGATCAGCGACACGGGGATCGTCACCAGCGGGATCAGCGTGGCGCGGACCGAGCGCAGGAACAGAAAGATGATGAGCACGACGAGGAGGATCGCCTCGCCGATCGTCTCGTAAACGTTCTTGATCGACTCGGCGATGAACACCGAGCGGTCGTTGGCCATGCGCACCTGCATGCCTTCCGGCAACGAAGCCCTGATTTCCGGCAGCAGCTTCTGCACGCCCTCGGCCACTTCGAGCGGGTTGGCGGTCGCCTGCTTGATGACGCCGAGCGCAATCGCCGGCTGCCCGTTGAACCTCACCACCAGGCGTTCATCGAGCGGGCCGAGTTCGGCATGGCCGACATCGGCGAGGCGCACCAGGTAACCGTTCGCCTCCTTCACGATGAGGTCGTTGAACTGCTCGGGCGTGCGCAGATCCGTTTCCGAAAGGACGGTGAATTCCCGCTGGAGGCTTTCGACGCGGCCGGACGGCACCTCGACATTCTGGCGCCTGAGCGCCGCTTCCACGTCCTGTGGCGCGAGGCTAAAAGCGGCCAGCCGTTCCGGATCGAGCCAGATGCGCATCGAATATTGCCGTTGGCCGAAGAGGCGCACTTCGGCCACGCCGGGAATGGTCTGAAGCTGGTCCTTCACATAGCGGTCGGCATAGTCGGTGATCTCGAGCGCCGAATGGCGATCGCTGAAAAAGGCGAGATGCAGGATCGGCTGGGCGTCGGCCTCGCGCTTCTGAATGATCGGCTCCTCGATCTCGTCGGGAAGCCGCCCGCGCACGCGCCCGACGCGGTCGCGCACGTCGGCCGCCGCGTAGTCGGGATCGCGGCTGAGCTGGAAGCGTATGGTAATCTGGCTCGATTCCTGCCGGCTGACCGAGGTGATGAAATCGATGCCCTCGATGCCGGAGAGCGTGTCTTCCAGCACTTTGGTGACTTGCGTTTCGACGATTGCGGCGCTCGCCCCGGGATAGGAGGTCTCCACCGTGACGACCGGCGGATCGATCGCGGGATATTCACGCACGCTCAGGCGGTCGTAGGCGACAAGGCCGACCAGCACGAGCACGAGGCTCATGACCGTGGCGAAGACGGGCCGCTTGATCGAAAGTTCCGGAAGGGTCACGGCTCACGCCCCGATGGCGTTGACGACGGACACCGGCGTACCGTCGCGGATCTTGAGCTGGCCCGCCGTCACCACCTGATCGCCGGCAGCAAGTCCTTCGACGATCTCGACCCTGCCCTCGCGGCGCGTGCCGATCACGACCTTGGTGAGCTTGACCTTGCCATCGACGATCTTGAACACGAACTGGCTGTCGCCTTGCGGAACGATCGCCTGTTCGGGCACGCTCAAGGCGGCCTCCTTCAATTCGAGCAGGACCGTCACGCGCGCAAACAGGCCGGGGCGGAGGCGCTTGTCTTCGTTGGGAATGACGGCCCGGACCAGAAGACTCCGTCCCGAGACATCGAGATGCGGATCGATGGCATAGACCTTGCCCTCGAAGCCTTCGCCGGGAAAGGCATCGACCTTGATGCGAATGGTTTGGCCGACCCGGATGGCGGAGAGAAATTTCTCGGGCACCCTGAAATCGGCCTTCACCGGATCGATCGCTTCGAGATTGACCAAGGCCTGACCGGCACTGATGTATTCGCCGACGCTCACGTTGCGCAAGCCGACGATGCCGGCGAAGGGCGCGGCGATATGGGCCTTTTCGAGCTGCACGCGCGCGAGCTCGACGGCGGCGGTGCTGACGGCGAGATTGGACGCGGTCTCGTCCGCCGATTGGGCGGTTGCGTATTTGCTGCTGAACAGCTGGCTCGTCCGCTTGTGGGTCTGCTCGGCAAGCTTGAGCTTGGCCGAGGCGTCGGCGAGCTGGGCGCGATAGACCGAATCGTCGAGCGTGAAGAGGGGCGCGCCCTTCTCGACCGGCTGACCCTCCTTGAAATGAATCTCCTTGAGGCGGCCGGGAATCTCCGAGCTGACCGTGACGGCTTCGTCGGAAAGGAGCGTGCCGACGGCGGTCACCTGCTCGCTAAGCGGTGCCGCGACCACTTTTGCAGCCTCGACCGGCACGGCGGCGGGCTTGACGGCCTCGGCCCCGGTGGCGGCGCCGGCAAGACCGGCGATTGCGGCGGCCAAAAGCCAGCCTCCCCCCGCTTTCGCAAAGCCCATTCCCCTCATGCGTCGCCTTCCGCTTCGTTGCGAAGGACATTTTAGCAGCAATCCGCGCATCGAGGAGATGGAGAAGCCGCCCGCCTTAGCTAAACGTTTCGAAATGTTGGCCGGAGCTTGAGGCAAGCTCCAGGCTCAAATGCGGCGGGCAGCGGAGGCGGCCCGCGTCTTTTGGCCGCCCCTGGGATGGTCTATTGCGGCGGCGCCTCTTCGGCCGGCGCCTCGTCGGCCGGCGCTTCCTCGACCGGCGCTTCCTCGGCGGGAGGCGCTGGCGGCGTCTCGGCGGCGGGCGCCTCGGCGGTTGGCGGCGCCTCGGGGGCCGGAGCTTCTGCCGCAGGCGGGGCTGCGGGAGTCTCAAGCGCCGGAGCTTCTGCCGCAGGCGGGGCTGGCGGCGTCTCGGTGGGTTTTTCGGTCATGGGCTGCTCGACCTTCACGCCCGAATCACCCTTGTGCCCGTACATAAAGAGGGCGGCGACGACCAGGGCGAGCACGATGCCGCCCAATACGATCGCGAGAAACGTCCTGCTGCCCTGGTGGTCATCTGCCATGGGTCAATCTCCTCCCCGTCCGCGGGGGTATTGGATTCGCGGCTTCGAACCTATCGAGGAATTCGCAAAGGGTCGAGAGAAGCTTCGCCGCGGCGCAACTTGGGTCAACCCGCGGGCGACCCTGCCGTTCGGCCGATGCGATCGAAGATCGGCGCGAGGCCGAAGGCGACCAGGAAATTGACCAGGACCGAATAGAGTGCGGCATAACCGGGTATGGTCATGCCGAGGGCCTCAAGCGGAAAGACCGATGAGGTGAAGCCCTGGGTCGCCGCCATGGCGGTGCCGACAACCGTGCCCGCGACCCAGCCCGCGAACAGCGCCATGGCATTGAACCTGAGAGTGTAGAGCCCGAGCAGAATCGGCGGCAGAAGCTGAATGATCCAGATGCCGCCGAGGAGCTGCAACTGGATGGCATAGGATTGCGGTATGGCGATGATGAACACGACCGCGCCGATCTTCACCACGAGCGAGACGATCTTCGCCATGCGGGCCTCATCGGCGTCGCTGCAATCGGGGCGGTAGAATTCTTTGTAGAGATTGCGGGTGAAGAGATTGGCGCAGGCAATCGACATGATGGCGGCCGGCACCAGCGCGCCGATAGCGATGGCGGCAAAGGCGATGCCGACGAACCACGATGGGAACGAGGCGAGGAAGAGCGCGGGCACGGCGAAGTTCGGCCCGTATTGAGCGAAGCCTGCCGCGAAGGCCGGTTCCTTATCGACGCCCGCGGCGATGGCCATGTAGCCGAGCAGCGCGATCAGCCCGAGAATGAAGGAATAGGCGGCGAGGAAGGCCGCGTTCCGCCGGATCACGTTGCCGCTCGATGAGCTGAGGATGCCGGTCATCGCGTGCGGATAGAGAAAGAGCGCGAAGGCCGAGCCGAGCGCGAGCGTGGCATAGGCGCTGT
>Ga0081455_10003763_pt1 | contig 17325 bp, 14 predicted proteins | sample TabmetS3T2R1_FD_70207 | JGI IMG/M metagenome (GOLD analysis project Ga0081455, IMG submission 70207) | Tabebuia heterophylla rhizosphere microbial communities from the University of Puerto Rico - S3T2R1 | ecosystem: Host-associated > Plants > Roots > Rhizosphere ...
TGCAGCTGATCGTGCCAAACCTGCACAGGCGCTATTCGGGCGTGACTGCCACCAACCGCATGGTGGCGCCGAAATTGGCCAGGATCTTCCGCGCGGCATGGCTTGGTTCCGATGCCCCAGACGGCATTGCGCGGATGGGATTTGCGGATTTGCTGAAGTTATGGCGGCGGCGCACGCCGCTGATCTGGCACGCGCGCCGCAATGACGAGATGATCGTGGGCGTGTTGCTGCGCGCGCTCGGCTGGCCCTTGAAACTGGTGTTCACCTCGGCGGCGCAGCGGCATCACACCTGGATCACGCGCTGGCTGATCGCCCAGATGGATGCGGTGATCGCCACCAGCGATATCTCCGCTTCCTTCCTCAAGCAGGAGTCTGTTGTCGTCATGCATGGCGTCGATACCGACGCCTATGCGCCACCACCCGATCGCGCCGCGGCGTTTGCGGAAAGCAAGCTTCCCGGCCGCTATGCCGTCGGCTGCTTCGGCCGGGTGCGTGCGCAGAAGGGCAGCGATGTGTTCGTGGACGCGATGTGCCGACTGCTGCCGCGCTATCCCGATTTCACCGCCGTGATGGTCGGCGCGATCGTGCCGGAGCAACAGGTATTTGCGAACGAGCTGAAGCGGCGCATCGAGGCAGCGGGCCTGCAGTCGCGCATCGTCATCACCGGCGAGCTTGCGATCGAAGAGGTGCGGCGCTGGTACAAGCGGCTCACGATATATGCCTTCACCTCGCGCAATGAGGGTTTTGGGCTGACGCTGATCGAGGCGATGGCGGCAGGTAACGCGTTGGTCGCCGCGCGCGCCGGCGCTGCCGAGTTCGTGGTCGAGGACGGCGTCACCGGTGTGCTGACGCCGCCGGGCGATGTCGATGCGCTGGTCGCCGCACTCGAGCCGTTGATGCGCGATCCCGCCGCAGCCGCGGCAATGGGAGAGCGGGCGCGGGCGCGGGTCGAGGAAAAATTCAGTCTCGATGCCGAGGCAAACGCTATCGCGGACGTGTACCGCCGCCTGATTTGAGCTTCGAGTGTTCGGCGATGAAAAAGATCCTGTTCCTCTGCACCGGCAACTACTACCGCAGCCGATATGCGGAAGAGATTTTCAATCATTTGGCCAAGCGTGAAGACCTGCCGTGGCGCGCATTCTCGCGCGGGGCCGCCGAAAGGGGATCGCCCGATAACATCGGCCCGATGTCCCGATTTGCGTTGGAAGCGCTGGAGGCGCAGGCCATTGTGCCCGATGGAAAATTGCGTGCACCGATGCCGTGCGTGCTGGCTGATTTCGATGAAGCCGATCTCGTCGTCGCCCTGAAGGAGGCAGAGCATCGCCCACTCATCGAGCAGCGGTTTCCCGAGGTTGCCGGCAGCGTGACCTACTGGCATGTGGACGATATCGAGTTCGCTCCGCCTTCGATCGCGCTCGCCATGATCGATATGCATGTGCGCGAATTGATTGCCACGCTGGATTGATGGCCGCTCGACAAATGAATGAGAGCTTTCTCCTTGCTTGCGCGTTGGCGCGCCCCTCTAATGCAAGCGCGGGCGGGGAGAGGGAGAACAGCAAATGAGGCGATCTATTCTTGTGGCGGTGGGCGGTGTTGCCCTGCTACTGGCGGCATGCGGCCGAGACCCGGGGCCGAAGGGCGATGCGGGGCCACAAGGGCCTGCCGGACCTCAGGGCGCGCAAGGCGTCCAGGGCGCGCCGGGCCCGCAGGGACAGCCAGGTGCGCAAGGCGCACAGGGACCGCAGGGTCCGCAGGGCGTGCCCGGCCCGAAGGGGGATTCGGGACAAGCCATGCGCTCCGTGCAGGCAGACGGTGAGGTCAGCTGCGATGCAAGCGAAACGCTGGTGTCGGTGTTTTGTCCGTCAGGCGGGGCGTCCGACGGGGCCAAGTGCGGCACATCTCCAGCGATTGGTCTCTGCCTGAAGAAGCCCTGATGCGACGGCACGCGGTCGAGCCCGCGGGGGTCATTCCCTGCGGGTTCTCTGTTTGTCTTTATCTGCGGCCGGTCTGAGCCATCACTTCCGCAACGAAGGCATCGAGGTCGCCGCCGGTAAACAGAAAGCCGGGCAGGCCTGCGGCTCTTGCCGCTTCGATATCGCTGTCGCGATCGCCAATGACGAAACTGCCTTCGTGGCGCACTGGCCAGTGCTCCATCAGATCATGGATCATGCCGGGCGCCGGTTTGCGCCAGTGGTGATTTTCCAGATAACCCTCGACGGTCCCGTCCGGGTGATGCGGGCAATACCTGATGTCGTCGATGCGCGCGCCCTGCGCCAGAAGTTCGGCGCACATCCAGTCGTGCAGCACATTGAGCTCGGCTTCGGTGAAGAGGCCGCGCGCGACGCCGGACTGGTTGGTGAAGAAGAACACGAGATAGCCGGCATCGTTGAGCCGCCTGATGGCCTTGGCGGCGTTCGGCATCCAGCGGATGCGTTCTTTCGTGCCCATGTAGCCGTCGTCGTGATTGACGACGCCGTCGCGGTCGAGAAATGCGGCTGGCCGAAGGACTTGCGTCACGGCACGCTCCGGCTTGCGGTAGCCAGCACGCGCTGCGCGATCTCGACCACGTCGCTGGCTGCGATATCGCGCATGCAGCGGTGATTGTTCTGGGTGCAGACGGTACGCTGACAGGGCTGGCAGGAAAGCTGCGTCTTCGTGAGCACGGTCGCGGCAAGCCCGTTGAGCGGCGCCCACAGATAGGGACTGGTCGGGCCGAAGATGCCCATGGTCGGCGTGCCGATCGCGGCCGCAATGTGCATCAGGCCGGAATCGTTGGTGATCGCCACGCTGGCGGAAGCCATCGCCAGGATGCCATTGCGCAAATCGTTGCCGGTGAGATCGCGCACCTTCGGCCCGCCGGCTGCGACGATCTCCTGCGCCAGCGCCTTCTCGCCGGGGCCGCCGACCACCCAGACGTCAAAACCCTCGTTGACGAACAACCGTGCCGCCTCGGGGTAATAGGTCCAGCGCTTGGAGGCGCCGACCGACCCTGGCCCGAGCGCAATGGCCCGGCCGCTGCCGAGCGCGCTCGCCTGCCGCCAGCTTCTGGCCTCCTCCGCGGGCACGCGGAGCTGCGGCACCGGCCATTCCGGCGGCAGCGGCGCCCCATCGGGCAGCGCCAGCGCTGCGTTCTTGTCAATAAAGCGGGGCAGGGCCTTTTCGCCCCAGCGCCACTGGTTGATGAGCCCGAACCTGGCCTCACCAACAAAGCCGACCCGCTCGGGGATGCCAGCCAGCGCCGGCGCAATGGCGGCCTTCCAGGTGCGCGGCAGCACCAGTGCCGTGCCGTAGCCGCGCTGGCGCAGCTCGGCGGCCAGCGCCCGTTGCTTGCCGACCGCAAGCCGGCTGCGCGGCAGATCGGCCAAAATGCCCCTGCGGACGCCGGGCATGTAGTCCACCAGGGGCGCGCAGAGCGACGTGGTCAGCAGGTCCACCGGGCGGTTCGGCCAGCGTTCCCTGAGTACCCGCACCACCGTATGGCCGCGCACGAAATCGCCGATCCACATGTAGGGAACGATCAGAATCGGCCGGGTGTCCGATGGATCAGAATGAATTGAATTATCGTTCATAATTTGACGCAAGTCGAGGCGTTGCCCCGTCGGTAGCGGCTCCCGCCGAAGAGGTAAAGCGTTGGAAAAGCCGGTTCCGATCTTCACAACATAGGACAACCCAGGTTGCCCGCCGCGCGGGAGTGGGGCAAAGGTGCCCTGAACCCATAAGGCAGGGACGGGCATGCTGCTGGTGACCGGGGGCGCCGGTTTTATCGGATCGAACATCGTGGCCGCGTTGAATGACGCGGGCCGCAGCGATGTCGTGGTGTGCGACCTGCTCCGCCATGACAGCAAGTGGCGCAATCTCGCCAAGCGGCAGCTCGCCGATATCGTGCCGCCCGGCCAGCTTGCCGACTGGCTGAAGGGCCGCAAGCTCGATGCCATCATCCATCTCGGCGCAATCAGCGAGACTACGGCGACCGACGGCGATCTCGTGATCGAGACCAATTTCCGCTTCTCGATGCGCCTGCTTGACTGGTGCACGTCCAATGCCACCCCGTTCATCTATGCCTCGTCGGCCGCGACCTACGGCGACGGTGCCCAGGGTTTTAAGGACGATCCGTCGCCTGCGGCGCTGAAGCAACTCCGGCCGATGAATCTCTACGGCTGGAGCAAGCATTTGTTCGACATGGCCGTGATCGATCGGGTCACGCGTCGCGAAAAGCTGCCGCCGCAATGGGCGGGGCTGAAATTCTTCAACGTGTTCGGGCCCAACGAGTATCACAAGGGCACGATGATGAGCGTGCTGGCGCGGCGCTTTGCCGACATCAAGGCGGGCCGGCCGGTGCAATTGTTCAAGTCGCATCGCGAGGGCATCGCCGATGGCGACCAGCGCCGCGATTTCATCTATGTCGACGACGTCGTGCGCGTGATGATGTGGCTCTTGGCAACGCCTGATGTTTCCGGGCTGTTCAATGTCGGGACCGGTGCGGCGCGCAGCTTCAAGGACATGATGCTCGCTGCGTTCGCCGCGCTCGGCGTATCGCCCAACATCCAGTATATCGACATGCCCGAACAGATCCGGGGCAGCTACCAGTATTTCACGCAGAGCGAGGTCGATCGGCTGCGCGCCGCGGGCTATAACGGTGGCTTCACAAGGCTGGAAGACGCCGTCGAGCTCTACGTAAAAGGTTTCCTCGATCGCGCCGATCGCTTCCGCTGAGGCGCAGGATGTAACGAGTAGCGATGTTCGACTTTGACACTCTCGCGCAAGCGTTCAGCCGGCAGACGGTGCTCTGCATCGGCGATCTCATGCTGGACGAGTTCGTCTATGGCGAGGTGTCGCGGATTTCGCCGGAGGCGCCGGCGCCGGTCATCGCCGCACAGAAGAGCGAGACCAATATCGGCGGCGCCGGCAATGTCGCGCGCAATATCGCTTCGCTCGGCGGGCGGTGCATCTTCACCGGCCTGATCGGCGAGGACGAGGTCGGCGTGAAAATGGCGGTGACGCTGGCGCAGGAGCCGGGCATCGAGAGCGTGCTGGTGCACGACCCGGCGCGGCCGACGACGCGCAAGGTGCGCTTCGTCTCCGAGCATTTTTCCACCCACATGCTGCGCGCGGATTGGGAGCTGGCGGCGCCGGCCTCGCCCGAGACCGAGCAGAGGCTGATCGATGCTATCCTGCCGCATCTGCCACGCGCCGACATCGTGCTGCTGTCCGACTACGCCAAGGGCGTTTTGACGGCGCGCGTCATCCGCAACATCATCGACGCTGCCAAAAATCTCGGCAAGCGCGTGATCGTCGATCCCAAGAGCGCCAATCTGGCGATCTATCGCGGCGCCACGCTGCTGACACCCAATCGCAGGGAGTTTGCAGCGGCCACCCGCACCCGCGCCGACAGCGACCAGAACATCGCCGGCGCGGCGCAGGATGCGATGCATCTGGCCGATTGTGAAGCCATCCTGGTGAAACAGAGCGAGCACGGCATGACGCTGGTGCTGCGCAGCGGCGAGACGATCCACGTGCCGGCACTGCCGGTCAGGGTGCGCGACGTCTCCGGCGCCGGCGACACGGTCGCAGCAGCGCTGGCGCTGACGCTGGCGGCCGAGGCCGATTGGGAGACCGCGCTGCGGGTAGCGAACGCGGCGGCGGCCGTCGCGGTCGGCAAGAAGGGCACGGCGACCGTCGCGCGGGCGGAACTGCGGCGGAAAATCCTGCCGCACGCCTCGCTCGCGGCCGAAGAGAAGATCGTAGCTGTTGGCGGCGATCTCGATGTGCACCTTGTGGACTGGCGCAAGCAGGGATTGCGCATCGGCTTCACCAATGGCTGCTTCGACATTCTGCATCCCGGCCACGTCAAGGTGCTGACCGCGGCGCGCGGCGCCTGCGACCGCCTGATCGTCGGGCTCAACAGCGACGCCTCGGTGAAGCGCTTGAAAGGCGAGGGGCGTCCGGTTCAGGACGAGGGGGCGCGCGCCGAAGTGCTGGCGGCGCTGGAGGCGGTCGACCTCGTCGCGATCTTCGAGGAAGATACGCCGATCGAGCTGATCGCGAAGGTGAGGCCGAGCGTGCTGGTCAAGGGCGGCGACTACACCCGCGAGCAGGTCGTCGGCCACGAGATCGTCGAGGCGGCCGGCGGCCAGGTCATGCTGGTCGACATTCTGCCGGGCCACAGCACGACGTCGCTGGTGGGCCGCGCGCGGGGAGGCAAGGCGTGAGCGTGAATGCGATGCCGGTACCCCAGCCGTGGATACGGCGGTATTGGCGCGACCGGGCGACGTGGACGACGATCGCGGACGTCTTCGCGATCCTCGCCGCCCTGACGCTGCCCTGGTCGACGACCCTGCCGAGTATTTTCGTGCCGTGCTGGCTCGGCGCCGTGGCGTGGGTGACGGATTGGCGGGCCTTCGCGCGCTTGCTGCAGCAACCGATCTGTTATCTGCCGCTCGCTTTCGCCGCTCTCGCTGCTGTCGGCACGCTGTGGTCGGACGCGGCATGGGGTGCGCGGCTTTGGTCTGTCGGCCCCCTGCTGAAGCTTCTGGTGCTACCGGGCCTGTTCTATCATTTCGCCCGTTCGAAACGCGGAATGTGGGTGTTCATCGCATTCCTGGTCTCGTGCACCCTTCTGATGGTGATGTCCTGGATCGTGCTGATCGATCCCGGTCTTTCGCTGAAGCCGCCCGCCGAGCGCGCGCCCGGCATTTTCGTCAAGAACTATATCGACCAGAGCCAGGAATTCGCGCTGTGCGCGGTGGCGCTGGCCTATCCGATCATCCGTCTGATACAGGCGAACCGGCTGCGGCCGGCGATGCTTCTGGTCGCGCTGTCGCTCGGCTTCCTCGTCAACATGTCCTTTGTGATCGTCTCGCGCACCGCGATGGTCACGATCCCGATCATGATCGCGGTGTTCGCGCTGCTTCACCTGAAATGGCGAACCAGCCTGATGATCTCTTGCGGACTGGTCGTCCTGGCGGGACTGGCTTTTGCCGCCTCGCCGCTCCTGCAGCAGAGGGCGGCGGCCATCGTCATCGACTATCAAATGTACAAGCAGCAGAACGTGCCCTCGTCCGTGGGGCTCAGGCTGGAATATTGGCGGAAGTCGCTGCAGTTCTTTGCCGCTGCGCCGGTCATCGGTAGTGGGACGGGCTCGACGCTGGGGCTGTTCCAGAAGGCTGCCAGTGGAATTGGCGACGTCGCCACGGCCCAGGTTATTCGTAACCCCCACAACCAGACGCTCGCCGTTGCGGTTCAATGGGGCACCGCCGGAATCATCCTGCTTTATGCGATGTGGTTCGTGCATCTGCGGCTGTTTCGCGGCGAAGGTCTCGTGGCCTGGATCGGATTGCTGGTCGTGGTGCAGAACATCTTCACCTCGCTCTTCAACTCGCACCTTTTCGACTTCCACGAAGGATGGATGTACGTGCTGGGCGTCGGCGTTGCCGGCGGCATGATACTTGCGGAAAGAGGCGGTACGAGCGCGGAGCGGGCAGGATCGTGATGGGCGCGGACTATCAGCACCGCGAGATCAGCTCGGTCGGCGAGATGCTGTCGGTCATGGCCTCGGCCCGGCACGATCCGTTCGCGCGCATGCTGAATGTTGATCTTGTGGCGGTGTTGGTCGCGGCGCTGCTGCCGTGGTCGACCAGCGGCGTCGGCATCGGCATGCTGGTGTGGCTCGCGGTGCTGGCCGCGACGCTGGAACTGCGCCCGTTCCTGCGTTCGTTGCTGCGGCCGATCAATGTGCTGCCGATCGCGCTGGTTGCGCTTGCCGCGATCGGTACGCTGTGGTCGGACGCACCCTGGGGCACGCGGCTTCACGCCATTAGTCCCGCGACCAAGCTGCTGTTTCTGCCGTTCCTGCTCTATCACTTCGAGCGGTCGACGCGGGGCCTGTGGGTATTCATCGCATTCCTGGCGTCCTGCACGCTGATGACGGTCGCTTCCTGGATCGTCGCGATCGAACCCGGCCTTTCGTTGAAGGGGACCGGTGATCCGGCGACGTATGGCATCTTCACCAAGAACTATATCGACCAGAGCCAGGAATTCGTGCTGTGCACGGTCGTGCTCGCGCTTCCCATCATCATGTCGCTGCGCGAGGGCAAGGTCCGTCAGGCGTTGCTTCTGACAGTGGTCGCGGCCAACTTCATCGTCAACATGACGTTCGTTGTCGTGTCGCGCACGGCGCTGGTCACGCTGCCCATCATGCTGGCCGTGTTCGCGATGGCGCATCTGAGATGGAAAACCAACGTGCTTCTGTCCGTTGCCGCCGTCGCGCTCGGCGCACTGGCCTGGACGGCATCGCCCCATCTGCGGACGACGACAGACCGGTTCACGCGGGACTACCGGCTCTACAAGGAACTCAACCAGCCGACATCGCTCGGGCTGCGGCTCGAATACTGGGAGAAGTCGTTGCGGTTCTTCGCGGAAGCGCCGATCATCGGTCATGGCACGGGATCGACGCGGGGGTTGTTCGAGGCGGCCGCGACCGGGCCCGCGGAATCGGCGCAGGGGCACGTGATCGGGAACCCGCATAACCAGACGCTCAACGTCGCAGTGCAGTGGGGCATGGTCGGGGTCGTCATCCTCTATACGATGTGGTTTGCGCATTTTTCGCTGTTTCGCGGCGAGGGGCTGGCGGCCTGGATCGGATTGATGGTGGTGCTGCAGAACATCTTCAGCTCGCTGTTCAACTCGCATCTGTTCGATTTTCATGAAGGCTGGATGTATGTGCTCGGCGTAGGGACGGCTGGCGGTATGGTGATCCGAGCCAGATCCCGTGACAAAGCCGGGGAACCTTCCAAAATTGTTCGGCCATGATCGCTGGCATGCGCGCCGCAGATAAGATATCAGCGGACCGGGGACCTGCCACGAATCCTCTGTTTTTCTCAGTCGACCACTGGAATGACGCCTCTATCGCAACTGACCCGTCGCAACTACCTGATCGCAGCGCATGACGCGCTGGCGACCGCAGTTGCGCTGCTCACAAGCTTCTACCTGAGGTTCGATGGCGGCGAGGCGTTCTATGCCCGTCTGCCGCTGCTGCTGCGCATCCTGCCACTGTTTGTCGCCTTCAGCGTCGTGATCTGTTACGTCTTCAATCTGACGACGACCAAATGGCGCTTCATTTCACTCCCCGATGCGCTGAACATCCTGCGGGTGGCGACCGTTCTGGCGGTGGCGCTGGTCGTGCTGGACTATGCCTTCATTTTCGGGACGTCGAGCACCAAGACGCCGGTGCTGTTCGGCCGCGTCACGATCGTTCTCTACTGGTTCATCCAGGTGTTCGCGCTGAGCGCGCTGCGCTTCGGCTATCGTTATTTCCGTTACACCCGCGTTCGCCGCCATGCCCAGACCGAAGGCGCGTCGGCGACGCTGCTGATCGGCCGCGCCGCCGATGCCGAGGTGCTGCTGCGCGGCATCGAAAGCGGCGCGGTCAAGCAGCTCTGGCCGATCGGCGTGCTGTCGCCGTCGCCCTCCGACCGCGGCCACACCATCCGCGACGTGCCCGTGCTCGGCGGCATCGACGACGTCGAGGACGTCATCCGCGACTATGAGCAGCGCGGCAAGCCGATTGCGCGGGTGGTGATGACGCCGTCGGCCTTCGAGCCGGAGGCGCGGCCCGAGGCGGTGCTGATGCGGGCGAAGCGGCTGGGGCTGATCGTCAGCCGCATGCCGTCGCTGGAGAGCGGCGATGCGCCGCGGCTGACTGCGGTTGCGGTGGAGGATCTGCTGCTGCGGCCGAGCGAGAAGATCGACTATGCGAAACTCGAAGGGCTGGTGAAGGGCAAGTCCGTCATCGTCACCGGCGGCGGCGGCTCGATCGGCTCGGAAATCTGCGACCGTATCGCGACGTTCGGCGCGGCGCGGCTGCTCGTGATCGAGAACTCGGAGCCGGCGCTCTATGCCGTCACCGAGGCTCTGGCCACGCGCGCGGGCGGCGCCGTCATCGAGGGCCGCATCGCCGACATCCGCGACCGCGAGCGCATCATGCGGCTGATGAACGAGTTCAAGCCGGACATCGTGTTCCACGCCGCGGCGCTCAAGCACGTGCCGATCCTCGAGCGCGACTGGAGCGAGGGGGTCAAGACCAACATCTTCGGCTCGGTCAACGTCGCAGACGCGGCGCTGGCCGCCGGCGCCGAAGCGATGGTGATGATCTCGACCGACAAGGCGATCGAGCCGGTCTCGATGCTGGGGCTGACAAAACGCTTTGCCGAGATGTACTGCCAGGCGCTCGACCATGATCTCGCCACGCAGGCCGCCGGCCGGCCGCGCATGCGCCTGATTTCGGTGCGCTTCGGCAATGTGCTGGCCTCGAACGGCTCCGTGGTCCCGAAGTTCAAGGCGCAGATCGAAGCGGGCGGGCCGGTGACCGTCACCCATCCGGAAATGGTTCGCTACTTCATGACCATCCGCGAGGCCTGCGACCTCGTGATCACGGCGGCGGCGCATGCGCTGGCGCCGGTGCGGCCTGACGTCTCCGTGTACGTGCTCAACATGGGCCAGCCGGTAAAGATCATCGATCTCGCCGAGCGCATGATCCGCCTGTCCGGGCTCGAGCCCGGCCTCGACATCGAGATCGTCTTCACCGGCATGCGGCCGGGCGAGCGGCTGAACGAGATCCTGTTTGCGAGCGAGGAGCCGACGGTGGAGATCGGGCTTGCCGGCATCATGGCGGCCAAGCCGAACGAGCCGCCGATGGCGGTGCTGCGCAGATGGCTGGCGGCGCTGGAGGACGCGATCGCCAAGGACGATCGCGCCACCATCAAGGCGGTGCTCAAGGATGCCGTGCCGGAATTCGGATCGCACGCCGCCTGATCTTTTTTGGTGCCCGCGCGACATCCGAGGCCGCTTCGAAAGCCATCATGCAGAAATCCGCCAAAGTCGTCGTCGTCAGCCAGCACTATCCGCCGGATCCGAGCACCACGGCTGCGATTATGGCGGCGATTTCGGAGCGCGTGGCGCGGGAAGCCGACGTTCTGGTGCTGTCGGGAACGGCAGGCTCCGCCACCGCCGCGGCCGCCGGCAAGCCTGAGGTCGTCGAGGTCAGGAACTGGATGCCCGGCAAGGCAGCGTTGCTCAAACGTGCCCTAGCCGAACTGCTGTTCACGGCAAGGACGTTCGTCGCGATGCTGGCGAGGCTGCGGCGCGGCGACGTCGCGCTCACTGTTCCGGCCCCCTTCATGCTGCCTTACGCCTTCGCCGTTGCCGCGAAACTGAAAGGCGCGAGATCGGTGCTGATCATGCACGATGTCTATCCAGACGTCCTCGTCATGGCAGGTCTCCTGAAGGCGGATTCGTTGCCGGTGAAGGCGATGCATGCCCTGAACGCGCCGATGTTTCGCGCGCTCAACGCCGTCGTCATCATCGGCCGCGACAGCGAAAAGCTGCTGTTGCGCTATCCCGGAATGACCAGCGACAAGATCCGCTTCATTCCGAACTGGGCGACGCTTGCGCCCGGCGTTCGCGCCATCGCGCCGGACAATCCATATCGCCGCTCACTTTCCGCCCTTTACGTCGTCGGGCTGTCGGGCAATCTCGGCTTTACCCACGACCCCGTCATCGTGTTCGAGGCCGCGCGCCTCTTGCGCGACAACAGTGACATCCACTTCCTGCTGTCGGGCTGGGGAGTGGGCTTCGACCAGTTGAAGGCCATGCAGGCCGAGGCAAAGCTTCCCAACGTCACCTTGGTCGACCGCGTCGAGGACGAGCAGCTGGAGACGTTCCTGTCGGCCGCCAACGCCTGGATCATTCCCTACCGCAAGAACGTCGCCGGCGTATCGGTCCCGAGCCGGTTCTACAATCTCTTGGCGATTGGCCGCCCGGTAATCCTGATTTCCGAGGTGGACGCCGAGGCAGCGTTGACGGTGACCGAGCACGGTATCGGCTGGGTCGTGCCGCCGGGCAGGGCAGATGAATTGGCAGAGACGGTTCGTCGCGCGGCAACTTCAGAAGACCCGCGGAGGGCCGAACGCGCGACCGAGATATCCAGGCGTTTCGATTTCAACGCAGCGATGGCCGACTACTCCGGCCTGATCCGCAAACTCGCAAGGAAGAAGCTGGATTAGCCGGCGCGATCCGCAGCATCAGCGGCCGGATAGCCGAAGTCCGGCGCGGCGATGGGATTATGCTTTGGGCACGCCGATCGGGGCCGAGCCCTTCGCCGCCTTCTCCGCGCTGAATATCCATACCAGCCCGCCGAACGCGCCGACAATGAAGTACACCGCGCCGAACAGTAGCGACACGTTCACACCCTCATTGGCAAGTAGTCCGGCATAGCCAAAGGCCAATCCCATGGTGGCCTCGCGGACGCCCCAGCCGGCGATCGAGATCGGCATCATGGTGATCAGCATGACCGGTGGGACGAGTTGAAAGATTTGCCCGAACAGCACGGGGGCGGCGATCGAGCGCACCACGCACCAGGCGATCACGACGGTGAGCACATGAACCAGAATCGAGAGCGACGCGACCTTGGGGCCATGCTGGCGGCCGAAGATTACCCGGTTGGCGATCACGGAGCAGGCATGGATGTGATGGGTGGCCCACCAATGCTTCAGCCACGGCCATTGCAGGCGTCCAAGAGCGAGAAAGCCGAGGCCGCCGGCGAGCGCCGCGAAGTCGACGAACAACAGCGCGGTGCGGCCACCGGGATCCGATATCAGCCGATAGCTCCAGGGCAGGCTCGCCACGATCACGATGGCGAGTGCGATCAACCCGATCGCGCGGTCGACGAATATCGAATAGGTCGCTGCGCGCCAGCCGGCGCCGGCGCGCGCCACGAGCCAAAGCCGCACCGCGTCGCCGCCGATCGAGGAGGGCAGGGTCTGGTTGAAGAAAGCGCCGATCAGATTGTAGCGCGTCGCCTGTGTCAGCCCAAGCGGCGCGCCGCATTCGGCACTGACCTCGCGCCAGCGCAACACGCCGAGGAAGATCTGCAGAAAGGTTGCCGCGATGGCCAGCCCAATCCAGCCGAGGCTCGCTACGTTGAAGCGCGAGGCGAGTTCGTGAAAATCAACCTTGCGCAGCGTCAGGTACAGCAGCGCCGCGGAAACGAGTATTTTCAGCGAGGAAAGCACAATCCGGCGCATCGAAAGGAATAGCTCAATTTGAGGAAGCCAAAAGACGCGGACCGCGGCGATCTGCGCTGATTTGCCCGCATTGGTATGGTTTCGTAACCGTTCTGGCAATAGCCAGCCCACGGGTATTGCTAGCTGCTCCGGGAGGCGGGTAAAGAGGTCCCCGCGGGCGGACCGGGGCTGCCATCGGGGACTTGATGTCGGATCGAATGATATTGGTGACGGGTGCGGCGGGCTTCATCGGCTTTCACGTCGCCCGCGCGCTGCTAGATGAAGGCCGGCGCGTCATTGGATTGGACAATCTCAATGCATATTATGATCCGTCGCTGAAGCAGGCTCGCCTGGGCATCCTGCGCGCGAACGCTGGGTTCGAATTCATAGAGGCTGACCTTGCCGACCGCGCGGCAATCGCGCAGGCGTTTGCCAGGCATCGCTTCGCAAGCGTGATTCATCTCGCGGCGCAGGCCGGCGTGCGTCATTCCATCAACGAACCAAATGCCTATGCCGACGCCAACCTCGAGGGGTTTGTCAATGTCCTCGAGGGCTGCCGCCGGAATGATTGCGGACATCTGCTCTACGCTTCGTCATCGTCGGTCTACGGTGCCAACACGAAGCTGCCGTACGCGGTCGCCGACCGGACCGATCATCCCGTGAGCCTTTACGCTGCGACGAAGAAGGCGAACGAGTTGATGGCGTATTCCTATAGTCACCTTTACCGCCTTCCGGTGACGGGCCTGCGCTTTTTCACCGTCTATGGTCCATGGGGCCGGCCCGACATGGCAATCTTCCTGTTTACCAAGGCGATCCTCGAGGGCACGCCCATCAAGCTGTTCAACCACGGCAACATGCGCCGCGATTTCACCTATATCGACGACGTCACCCGCATCATATCGCGTCTGGTCGACCAGATTCCCCGCGAGGGCGAGCCGGGAGGTGGCCCCCCGGGGCGGATTTACAATGTTGGTAACAATCACCCGGAGGAGCTTGGCCGTGTGGTAGACCTTCTGGAGAAGGAGTTGGGCCGTACGGCCGTAAAGGATCTGTTGCCGATGCAGATGGGCGACGTCTTGGAGACCTTCGCCGACGTCGGCGACCTGATGCGCGACACTGGATTCAGGCCGCAGACTTCGGTGGAAGAGGGCATTCGCCGCTTTGTGGCCTGGTATCGCGACTACTACAGGATTTGAGGTGCCGATGGGCGGACGAATTGTTCCATTGATCATGTGCGGCGGCGCCGGGACGCGGCTGTGGCCGGCTTCGCGCGAAGTCCATCCCAAGCAATTCTTGCGCCTGTTCGGCACGCACTCGACCTTCCAGGATACGCTGCTGCGAGTCTCCGACCCCACGCTTTTCGAACGGCCGATCGTCATCACCAATGCGGCCTATCGCTTCATGGTCCTGGAGCAGCTGAGCGAGGTCCGTCTGGAAGCCGACGTTCTGCTTGAGCCGGCGCGACGCGATTCCGGTCCTGCGATCGCCGCGGGTGCAGCCTTCGCGCAGAGCCGCGACAACGACGCAATCGTGCTGGCGCTGGCCGCCGATCACGTGGTTCGCGACGCCGCGGCCTTTGTCGCCGCCTGTCGCGAGGGTCTGCCGGCGGCCGAGGCAGGTCGCATCGTGACCTTCGGGGTGCAGCCCGAGCGCGCTGCGACCGAGTACGGCTATATCAGTCCGGGCGCGGCCATTTTCGGCGGCGTGCGTGCGGTCGCGAAGTTCGTGGAGAAGCCGGATGCCGTGACGGGCGCGTCCTACATCAAGGCCGGCTATCTCTGGAACAGCGGCAACTTCATGTTCCGCGCCTCCGTACTGCTCGACGAATATCGCAAGGTCGATGCGGAAAGCGCCAGCGCGATCACCGCCGCCGTGGGCAAGGCCGGACGCGATCTCGGTTTCGTCACGCTGGATCCGGAAGCGTTCGGATCGGCAAAGACTATCTCGATCGACTATGCCGTTATGGAGAAGACCTCGCTTGCGGCGGTCGTGCCGGTCGCCTGCGGCTGGTCCGATGTCGGCTCCTGGCACGCGGTGTGGGAGCTGTCGAAGAAGGACGAGCAAGGCAACGCCGCGCAAGGCGCGGCCGTGTTCGAGGATTCGCGCAACTGCAATGTCTCGACCGACAGGGCGCTAGTTGCGCTGGAGGGCGTGGACGATCTCGTGGTGGTCGCCACCCAAGACGCGGTGCTGGTGTCGCGCCAGAAGGATGCGAATGGATTGAAGCGCCTGGTGGCGAAACTGAAGACTGTCGCGCCGCAGGTGACCGAGGATCACATCCGGGTGCATCGCCCATGGGGATCCTATCAATCGGTCGACAGTGGCGAGCGTCATCAGGTCAAGCGCATCATCGTCAAGCCGGGCGGACGACTGTCGCTGCAGAAGCACCACCATCGCGCCGAGCACTGGATCGTGGTGCGGGGAACCGCGCGGGTGACGGTGAACGAACTGGTCAAGACCGTGCATGAGAACGAGTCGATCTACATTCCGATCGGCGCGATCCACCGGTTGGAAAACCCCGGCAAGATTCAGCTCGAGCTGATCGAGGTTCAGACCGGCAGCTATTTCGGCGAGGATGACATCATCCGCATCGAGGACGATTATAAGCGCAGTTGAACGGAGACCGTATTTCTACCGGTCTGGCGGCTGTAACTGTTTGAATCAAAACGTGTCCGAAAACCGCCGATCGCGTTCGCCACGTCTGTGACGGCATGCTAGAGAACCGCCCGGGGAAGTACCGGCGCAGCATCTGCTTGGGGTCTACACATCATGAGTTCCAAAGGGTCCGCCTCCAACGCGACGGCCGATGCAGCACGCGGCTTGCGCGTTGGCGTGGTCGGCGCAGGCGTGATGGGCAGCAACCATGCCCGCGTGCTCGCCGGCCTGCCCGGGGTGACGCTGGTCGGTATCGTCGATCCATTGCCGGAGCACCGCGCGCGCGCCACTGCGCTTGTTGGTTGCCGTGCCTTCGCCGAACTGGATGAGCTGTTCGACGAGGGCGTCGATGCGGGAGGACAGGGCGCGCTCGCTGTACGGGTTCTCCTTGAGCACGCTGTCCGCGTACGTCAGGGCGTGCGTGAAGTCGTGCCGGGCCGCGGCGAGGGCGGCCTGGCCGGTGACGGCCTGCTCGTTGCCGGGCCTCAGGTCGAGCGAGCGCTTCAGGGCCTTCGCGGCCTGCGGGTAGCGCGAGGGGTCGCCCTTGGTGCGGGCCTGCTCGACGTAGGCCAGACCGAGCGTGGCCCAGCTCCCGAAGTCCTTCGGCTGCGTCTTGAGCTGGGCCTGCAGCGCGGCGATGCTCGCGTCGAGGCTGCCGCCGGTGAGCAGGGCCGGGGAGGCGGCACTCGGCGCGGCCGCGGCGGTCGTGGCCCCGCGGTCGCGCAGCGCCCCGACGGCGACGGACCCGAAGGTCAGCGCGACGGCCAGCAGCACGACGGTCCCCCCGACCTGCAGCGCCCTCAGCCGCCGCCCGGCCTCCCCGACCCGCCGCACGGCGACGACACGGGGATCGGGAGCGGTAATCCCATCGGGGGCGGCAGGATTCTCGGACGCCGCGCGGGCGCCGGGGCTCTCGGGCTCCGCGGGGTCGGCCGGGCTTTCGAACTCGGCGCGGGCGCCGGTGGTTTCGGACTCCGCCCCCGCGAGGCCGCCGAGGCGGGACGGCTTCTCCTCCGCCGGGCCTCCGGCGTCCGTCGCACCCTCCGCATCCGCCGCGTGGGGCTCCGCGGGGTCGCCGGCGCCTTCCCCTTCACCGGCGGGCTCCCCCTCAGCTGTGGGCCCCGCTTCACCGGCTTGCTCCGTCTCCTGCGCGGAGCCGTCCTCCGGGATGTCGGACGTCCTCGGGCCGGGGACCGGAGTGGGCGTGGTGGTCGCTGTCGGGGAGGGCTCGGGTGCCGGTGGGGGGAGCGGCGGGGTGCCGGGCTCCCTCTCCGGGTCGGTGCCGTTCGTGCGCGGGGCCATGCCCTCTCCTCAATCGACGTGCTGCCTCGGGAAGTTGTGCGGCGCGGCCCGGCCGTGGGGGATGGGTACGGACGGGCCGCGCCAGTCGGTGGGCGGGCCGGGCGGCGCTGTTCAGGAACGACGCCCGGCCCTGCGCCCTCAAGGGGCGCGGGGAACTGCGCGACCGGCCACGACGCCGCTACGGGCGGGCGACTGCCGGCAGTCCCCTGCGAGCGTCAGTACGCACGCGCCCGCATCCGGCGCCACCACATCAGGCCGGCGCCGATCAGGGCGATCCCGGCCGCGCCGGCGCCCGCGGAGGCGGCGATCA
>Ga0081455_10003764_pt1 | contig 17316 bp, 16 predicted proteins | sample TabmetS3T2R1_FD_70207 | JGI IMG/M metagenome (GOLD analysis project Ga0081455, IMG submission 70207) | Tabebuia heterophylla rhizosphere microbial communities from the University of Puerto Rico - S3T2R1 | ecosystem: Host-associated > Plants > Roots > Rhizosphere ...
GCATCTCGCGGTAGGCGTGAAGTTCCTGCTCGCGGCTGAACGGGGGAACGGTCTCTTGGCCGTTGGGACGGGACATGCTGGAAAGTGGCCTCGCTGGCGAAGGAGAACCGAAACCGTACAAGAAACGGCCGGCCAAGGCCAGCCATTGCCCCCGTCATTGCCCGGTCATTGCCTATGTTCAGGGCGCATGGTTTAGGCCGATGGGTCAGGGCGAATGCGTCAGGGCCGGACCGGCGGACTGGAGGTCCGCGGCAGCGTCCGGGCGGTGGACGGCACGATGATGCGGTCGCCGGGGCGGGCAAAGCCCAGCACGTCGATGGCGAGTTCCTCTATGAGGTCTGGGTCGCGGGCGTTGAGCAGCCGCACGTCACCCTCAAGGCGCGTGCGCGCGGCCTCGAGGCGCGCATAGCCCGAGTGGCGCGCGTGGCGGAGCGGGCCACCCGCTTGGTTCGCCTTGGCGAGCAGACTGTCGGCGAAGCTTTGCGAGCCCTCGTCGGCGCCGTTGAAGAGCGAAAGCCGGCCATCGCCCAAACGGAAGAACCGGATCATCGGCGCCATCCGGTCGACTGCGTCTGACAAGAGCTTCGGCACCGGGTAGCTCGCGGTCTCGAGCGTTGCTTTCAGCGCGAGAAGATCGGCGAACACTGTGAGCAGCGCGGCGGGGTTGCGGCTCACATGCCCGCCATCGGGTAGAACCTGACGCTCGATCTCGCGGGCAAGCAACAGGAGTCCGCGCTCTCGGCGCAGCGCGCCGTCCGACAGGCAGATACCGGACATGGTGAGCCCTACGGCGGTCGCCATGCGGGGCAGGCCATCGGGGGCGAGGCGCGCCGTCCTCTGAAGAAATCGCGCTTGGCGGGCGAGATGGCGCAGCACCGCGTGGCGCCAGACGACATCGGAGCCTTCCCACAGCAAGCGGCCATTCGCGAGCCACGCCATCAGGCGGCGCGCGACGACATGCGGACGCCACGCGATCGGATGCCATGTACCCGCCTCTTCGAGCCAACCGGTGACAAGCGCGCGCGCCTGGGAGGTCGCGGTCTCCCCGCCGGCGGCGCGGTAGTGGCGCAGCCAGGAGAACTCATGCAGTGCCTCGGTCCAGGCCTCGCTCGGCGGCTGCGCGCGCCAGGGCGCCCGTCCGCTGGTGCGCACCGTGGCGCCCGCAAAGGAATAGATGCCGGTGAACAGCGCATTCGCCGTGGCCACGCGCCCCGGAACGAAGTCCGCCGCCATTAGAACCTGGGCATCGGGCAACGGCCCGTGCAGCAGCGGTTTGAGAAGCGGTGTGCGGCCAACAGTGGCGACACCGGCCCAGGCGAGCGCGCGCATCTGACCGCGCAATGTGTCCGCAACCCAGTCCCGCCCCCCGGCGCGCGACGCCCAAGGCTCGCCCAGCGCGTCACGCAGGTCCTGCGGCGCGGCGGTTTCGGGGGCCTCGCCCTCAGCGGGCTTGGCGGAGGCGCGCAATGTTGTCGCCATAGGCAGAAGCTCCGCCTTCGAATGTTGCCGTGCCGGCAACGAGCACTGTGGCACCGGCCGCGATCACGCGCCGCGCGGTCGTCGCGTTGATGCCGCCATCCACTTCGATTTCGATCGGCTTGCCCAAGGCGTCGATGGCCTTGCGCAGCGCTGCGATCTTGCGCAATCCGCTCTCGATGAATGCCTGGCCGCCAAAGCCCGGATTGACGGTCATGACGAGCACGAGATCGACATCGGCCAGCACATCCTCGATTGCCGACAATGGTGTCGCTGGATTAAGCGCGACGCCGGCCTTCGCCCCTTCGGACCTGATCAGCTGCAGCGTGCGATGAAGATGCGGGTTCGCCTCGGGATGAACGGTCAGGATATCGGCGCCGGCGGCACGAAAGGCCGGGATGTAGGGGTCGACCGGCGCGATCATCAGATGCACGTCGAACGGCTTTTTGGTCAGCGGACGCAGCGCCTTGATGACGCCCGGCCCGATGGTGAGATTGGGCACGAAATGCCCGTCCATCACATCGATATGGATGTAATCGGCGCCCGCGCGGTCAATCGCCGCGATCTCTTCGCCGAGACGCGCAAAATCGGCCGATAGAATCGACGGCGCAATTTTGAGCGAATCTGTCATGGAATCAGCATTAACACTGCGCCTAGGGCAGGGCAAGGTAACAGCCCCAGATGTCCGCGCCCGCGCCGGTCTCAGCCGCAAACAGTTGTGGAGAGGGCGTTACGGGCGCACGAGGCGGGCCGCGTAAAAGCCGTCAAGGCCGCCGAGCTCGGCCCAATGAGCAGGTGTCGTCCGCAAATCGCCGTCCGGCGTGAGAAAGTTCTCGAGCGCGGGGAATTCTCGTGCCGTCATCGGGCGGCGGACCAGGGCTGGATGGCGCTCCAGGGCCGATGCGATTTGCGCGGGCCCTTCCTCGGGTTCGAGGGAGCAGACGGCATAGACCAGTGTTCCGCCTGGCGCGAGTGATGACACCGCGGCATCGAGCAATGCGCTCTGTAATGAAACGAGCCCTGGCAGATCCCGCGCGCTTTTGAGCCAGGCGACGTCGGGATGGCGACGCAGCGTGCCGGTAGCGCTGCAGGGCGCATCGAGCAGCACGAAGGGAAACGGTGCCGGCGCGCGCCAGCTCAGGATATCCGTGTCGACTACCGTCGCGCCGAGGCGGAGCCGCGCCAGATTCTCACGCAAACGCGCGAGGCGTCGCGCGTCCTTGTCGATCGCCGTCACACGCGCGCCCCGCGCCGCGAGTTGCAAGGTCTTGCCGCCGGGCGCGGCACAGAGATCGAGCACGTCGCTGCCCGCGACGTCGCCGAGCAGCGTCGCGGGAAGCGCCGCCGCCGCGTCCTGCACCCACCACGCGCCTTCGGCGAAGCCGGGCAACCCATCGATGCGTCCGCCCAGCGCGCGCCGCAAGGTTCCCGTCGGAAGGCGCGTTGCCTCCAAGGGCTCGATCCAGGGCGCGGGGTCGCCCGCCGGCGTGATATCGAGGGGCGGCTCTTCGCTCAAGGCGGCGGCAAACGATGCCACCATGTCGTCGCCGTAAGTCCTGGCCCAACGCGCGCGGAGCCAATCCGGCAGGTTGGCCGTGAGCGGCGCCAGGTGCGCGAGCGCCTCGGGCGCGGCGAACTCGCGCGAAGCGCGCCGCAGCACGGCATTGACGAGCCCGGCAAAGCCTCCTGTCTCTGCATCCTCGCGGGCGAGCGAAACGGCGCAGTCAAGCGCAGCGTGAGGCGGTGTCGCGAGAAACAGCAGCTCCGCCACGCCAAGCACCAGCAACGCTTCGAGGCGCTGGGCTTTCGCGGGCACGCCGCCCTTGTTCAAAAGACCGGCGAGCAAAGCCAGGGCCTGGCCGCGTCGGCGCACCCCGGTGGTCGCCAACCGGCGTGCGAAAGCGCGGTCGCGCGGGCTCAGCTTCTGGAGCGCGCCGCGCTCGACCATGTCGGCAAAGGCATCGTCGAGCGGGCGGCCGTCACGAGTGACGGCGAGATAGAGGCTGAGGGCGGCGCGACGTGGCGCCAAGCCATCGGGCTTGGCGGTCGGTCGTGCGGGACGTTTCGCGTCCGGGCGTCTGGTGTCGGGTTTCACCGCACCGTCTTACGCGGCGCGGGCCATCTGGCGCAACCGGTCGACGCGGTTCGCGGTGCTCGGGTGGGTCGAGAACAGGTTGTCGACGCCGACGCCGTGTAGCGGATTGATGATGAAGAGATGCGCGGTCGCCGGGTTCTGCTCGGCTGCCGGGTTGGGCACGGCCTGCGCCGTCTGCTCTATCTTCTCGAGGGCGGAAGCGAGCCAGAGCGGCCGGCCCGAAATCTCGGCGCCCGCGCGGTCGGCCTCATATTCGCGCGTGCGGCTGATCGCCATCTGCACCAGCGCCGCGGCGAGCGGGGCCAGAATCATGAGCGCCAATGCCCCGACGAAACCCAGCGGATTGTTGCGATCGTCGCCGCCGCGGAAGAACAGCGCGAAATTGGCGAGCATCGAGATCGCACCCGCTATGGTTGCGGTCAGCGTCATGGTGAGGGTGTCGCGATTCTTGATGTGGCCAAGCTCGTGGGACAGCACGCCCGCGACCTCTTCATGGCTCAGCATCTTGAGCAGCCCGGTGGTTGCGGCGACGGCCGCATGCTCGGGATCGCGCCCGGTCGCAAAGGCATTGGGTTGCGGATTGCGCACGATATAGACCTTGGGCATCGGGATGCCCGCGTTGTCCGCGAGCTGACGCACGAGCCGCACGAGGTCCGGCGCGGTCGCTTCGTCGACCGGCTCGGCGTTGTACATCCGCAGCACAAGCGAATCGGCGTTCCAATAGGCGAAGAGATTGGTCGCGGCGGCGAAGAGGAAGGCGATCATCATGCCGCCGGTTCCGCCGATCAGATAGCCCACGGCGAGAAACAGACCGGTCAACGCGGCCATCAGCAAGCCGGTGCGCATGTAGTTCATGGGAGTGACTCAGGGCCTCCTGACCCCGAAGTGGGAGATAAAGAACACCCCCGGCTCGGGGGGCGGGCCGAGGGTGCTTTGGTACCGCTCAGGGTCAAGGGGGGCTCGGCCCCGAGCAGGTGACCTATAGAGGCATGTAGGTTTTTCCTCGCCGAGATCAAGCGTGCAGGGGCAAGGCGCGGGTGAATCTAGCGTTTTTTCCTGTGGAGAGATACGCTTCGGGCATGATCACGCCGGAGCAAGACGAGATTGCCGCCCGCCGCAAAGCAGCCGCAGCGCGTGCGCTCGCGGAAGCCGCCGAGAGGCGCAAGGCGGACGAAGCAGCGCAGGTCGGAACGCCCGCTGCGCCGACCGAGCTCGGTGGCCGTAAAGGGCCAGAACCGACACGCTTCGGCGATTGGGAAAACAAAGGCATTGCCGTCGATTTCTGACGTGTTCAGGCTCGGGCTGCGCCGGCGGGTGCTTGCGGCTCAACTCATGTTCCCGTATAAGATGCATTATTATTTATTATACAACTTATACGGGCTGATGGCATGTTTCGTTTTCTTGGCCGCCTCGGCTTCGCTTTTTTGGTCGGATTGAGCGCCTGCACGTCGCCTCGGGCGCAGGCCGCGGATGTGGTGGGCGGCCCGGTGGCGGCCCAGGTCGAGCGCGTGATCGATGGTGATACCTTCGAGGCGCGCGCGATCGTTTGGCCGGGGACCTTCGTGATCAAGGCCATCCGCACGCGCGGTATCAACGCGCCGGAGATCGCAAGCGCCCACTGTCCCGAAGAGCGCGCGCAAGGTGAGAAGGCGCGTGCGTTTCTCGAACATCTCGTCGGCGGCAAGACGGTCCTGCTTTATCAGATCGCCGACGATAAATTCGGCGGCCGGGTGGACGCCAAGGTGATGACCGAGGACGGCCGCGACGTGGCGGCGCTTCTCGTCGATCAGGGCCTCGCCCAGCCCTATCAAGGTGGGCATCGCGCGACGATGTGCGCCCTGACGAACTGACGCCGCCGTCAGTTCAGCGTCACGGCATCGCCCACACGTACCGTTCCCGCCGACTTGATGTCGCAATAAAGCCCGAGCGCATGGCGGAACTCGTGCGCGAGTGTGTGCGTGATCCGGCGATCCCTTGCCAAGCCCGGATGCGCGGAGGAGGGAATGGCGCAGCGCGGACATTCCATGATGCCGGCGATCTCGCACGCGCCGATCTTGAGCCGTTTGCCGACCCATTGAGACTCCAGTCTCTGCACTGAGCCCGCATCGTCATCGATGACGAGGTTCGGCCGGAAACGCGGGACCGCGATCTGCGCGTCTGGAAGGAGCTGCGCCAGGTGTCGCAGCGTCGCGGCGGCGACGACATGCAGCGTGAACGCGTCGAAATAGGTTCCGCGCGGTGTCACGAGCTCACGCAGGTCCTTCATGATCTCCGGCGGAATGGCGCTGAAATCGGGCAGGGGATCGTCGGCTTCCAAGCCCATGAGCATGCGCAGCTCCTTTTCTGGATCGCCGGTCACGGACGGACCGTGACGCAAGTGCTCGATGTCCTCCGGCGGGCGCAGCGGCAGGAGCGTCACGGCCCGTCCTACGGCCTCCGACAGACGCGCATTGGCGCGGGAATCGTCTGAATTGACCGTGCTTCCGTCGGGAAGCTTGATCACGACATGCGGCACAAGGCCGGCATTGGTGTCTGGGAGTGTGCGCGCCGTGCACATCAGAAGCTCGGGGATGTAACGCGCACTGCGGATGGCTTGCGTGCGGTCTTCGCGCACAGCCCAGCCGCGATCGTAGGGGAGGCCGCGGGTGGTCACCTCCGCGGTGTCGAGCTTTTCGCCGGCCATCGACTTGACGGGGTACCGCCAGATTTCAGCGACTTTCAGCATGTGGACCTCCTCCCCTTCGGAACTAGTCTATGCCACCTGCTGCCACTCCTCCGCCACCTCCGGATCGGTTTCGCGTGGGGCGTGGGTGACTTTGAGAAGCCGGGCACGTGCAGGCGCGACACGCCCCAGCGCCCAGATCGCGGCGGCGCGGACAAGTGGCGACGGATCGCCCGCAAGGTGTTCGAGGAGCTCTGCTGGTGCGTCCGCTCCCGCGTTGCCTAAAGCGAGCGTCGCGTTGCGGACGAAGCGGTCGCGGCCGATGCGCTTGATTGGCGAGCCCGCGAACATCGCGCGAAAGCCGCTATCATCGAGGCTCGCAAGCTGGGCAAGCCGCGGCGCGGTGAGTTCGGCGCGCGGCGCGAAGGCGAGCTCACGTGTTGCTTGTGCGAATTTGTTCCAGGGGCAGACGGCCAGGCAGTCGTCGCAGCCATAGATGCGATTGCCAAGGGGCGCGCGAAACTCGCGTGGGATGTGGCCCTTGTGCTCGATGGTGAGATAGGAGAGGCAGCGCCGCGCATCGAGCTGATAGGGTGCGGGAAACGCCGCGGTGGGGCAGACGTCGAGGCATTCGCGGCACTGTCCGCAATGATCGGCCGAGGGCGTATCGGGTGGCAGCTCCGTGGTGGTGAAGAGCGCGCCGAGAAAGAGCCACGAGCCGAACTGGCGGCTCACCAGATTCGTATGCTTGCCTTGCCAGCCGACGCCGGCGGCTTCGGCCAGCGGCTTTTCCATCACCGGCGCGGTGTCGACGAACACCTTGACGTCGGAAGGACAGGCCTGAACGAGCGCGCGCGCGAGCGCCTTCAGGCGCGACTTGATGACATCGTGGTAGTCCTTGCCCAGCGCATAGACCGAAACGACGCCACGCTCCGGCTCGCCGTTCAGGCGTTGCGGGTCGAGCTCCGGTCCGTAGTTCATGCCGACAAGAATGACGCTTTTCACCTCTGGCCAAAGACCGGCCGGCGCGCCGCGCCGCTCAGGCGTGCGGGCGAGCCACTCCATGTCGCCATGACGGCCCTGCTCGAGAAAGCGCGCGAGCCTTGGGGCCGCTAAAGGAATGGCATCGGGCCTCACGACGCCGAAGGCCTCGAAGCCGAGCCGCCGCGCCTGATTGCGCAGATGCCCTTTCAGGGACGTGGGATCCATGACCGAGAAGCTTACGCCAATACCCGGCTGTAGAGCTTGAAAGTCGCGACCAGAAGGTCAAAGACCTGATCGGCCGGCGGCAGCAGGAAATATTTGAGTGCGTAGCCCATGGGCGCGCTCAACACGGCGACCAGAAGGATCTGCCCGGCAAAGCTCCAGTCGCGGCCCTTGATCTGGCTGCGTCGGTGCCGCCAATACCCGACGACGCCCGGCAGCACCATTATGAAATAGCTCATGATCGCCGCAGACGCCCAGATAAGGGCGCAAAAGAAGCCGAAATTGCTCCAGAAATTGGCCTGACCCAGAAAGAAGAACGCCGTGAGGGGAACGAATCCCAGCGTGAAGAGATACCCGAAGAACACCCCGCGGCCGAGCTCCTGCCATGCGAAGGTGATGTAGGTCGCCTTGCTGCCTTCGGGCCAGTTCTCGGGGCTCGTCGCGCGGACGGCGCTCAGCAGGGTGAGGCCGATGGCGAGGAGCGCCACGCACATCCCCACGCACACGAATGCGGCCGAAACCCACATGCACGTCTCCAGCGCGCCCTAGACGCCCTCGCCCCCAAGACGATGGGATGTCCGTCCAGTCTGCATTGTCATTATGCTCAAAAATCGAGATCAGTGTAAGAGCGCGGCGGCTGCACACCTGAAATATGGTCAGACAAGAGCGGTCGAAACGCCGGTCTTGACTTGATGCGGGCGTACCAGTCCTTGGCCCGGGGATGCTGGGGCCAAGGCACGTCGCCGAGATAATCGATGCACGACAAATGCGCGCCCGCGGCGATGTCGGCCAGGCTGAATGTATCGCCTCCGAGCCATTTGCGCTGATCCGCGAGCTCTCCGATATAGGCCAGATGCGTGTTCAGATGCTCGAGGGCGGTGCGCACGACGCCCATGTCCGGCGACCCCATCCGCAGCACACGCTTGTCGAGGCGCTCGAACAGCAGAGGTGCTGAAACCTCGGCGTTGAACTTGCCGTCGAACCAGCAGACGAGGCGGCGGATCTCGGCGCGCGCGCGTGGCGAGCCGGGCAGCAGCGACGGCGTGGGATAGGCCTCTTCAAGATATTCGAGAATGGCGCTGCGTTCGGCAACGGCGTTGCCGTCCGCTTCCACCAGCACGGGCACGGTGCCTGCCGGATTGAGTTTCAGAAACGCCGCGCCATCGGACCAGCCTTCTTCGCCGGTGAGCACGATGTCGAGCCGCTTTTCCGCGAGCGCCAGGCGGACTTCACGGCATTGGGGCGAGAGGGGGAGCTGATGAAGCGTTCGCATCGTGAGCGAGAATAGCGCAAGGGGGCTGCAAGTCGAGCGTGTCTCAGCGCAGCAGCATCGCCGCCAGGATGCCGAGGCCCGCAACGATTCGGTACCAGCCGAACGGCTTGAGCCCATACCGCCCGATGAAGCCGATAAACGTCTTGACGACCACGAGGGCGACGAAGAAGGCCACGACGAACCCGACCGCGATATCGGTTCCGGCATCGAGGGTGAGAACCGCGCGGTTCTTGTAGAGGTCGTACACGGTGGCGCCCAGCATGGTCGGAACGGCGAGATAGAAGGTGAAGGCGGCCGCGGCCTTGCGCTCAACGCCCAGAAGCTCGCCCCCCAGGATCGTGGCCCCCGAGCGTGACACGCCGGGAATGATCGCGAGGACCTGGCAGAGCCCGATCTGAAAAGCCTTGGAGAGCGGCAGCTTGTCGCCGTCGAGATAGCGCGGCGGCGGGGCAATCCGCTCGAAAACAAGGATGAGGAGCCCGCCGAGGATCAGGGTCGTGGCAATGAGCCAGGGCGCGACCTCCGGCGTGAATAGCACGTTCTTGATGAAGCCGTGCAGGCCGGCGCCCAGAACCGCAGCCGGCAGGAAGGCGACGAGAACCGCGAGCACGAAATGCTGCGCGTCCTTCGAGCTCGGCAGGTCGAGCAGAATTCGCCAGAACTTGGCCCAGTAAACCGCGACCACCGATAGAATGGCGCCGAGTTGGATGACGATCTCGAACACGTCGCCCGGCGGACGAAAGCCCAGCAAATCGCGGGCGATCAGAAGGTGGGCGGTCGACGAGACAGGCAGGAACTCGGTGACGCCCTCGACGACACCGAGGATCACCGCATCGAGATGAAGATTCATGGGGAAGACCTGGGGAGACCTGGAGGGGAAGACGTCAGGCGGCGGGGACTTCGAATTGACCTGTCTTGCGGAAGCGCCAGAGATAAGCAGGCAGGATCGCCTCCGCGGCCGTGGGCTGAAGCCCAAGCGCCGCGAAGGTGCGGACCTCGCCGCCCTCGGTCACCACATTGTCCTCGCGCAGCTGACGGACCTGATCGAGCGTCAGGATGGGCGAGGGCAGGAGGCCCAGCACCATCCCTTGGAGCGAGGCGAACGGAAAGGGCACCGGGAGCAGCAGGCGGCGCCGGCTCGTTTCGCGCAGGACGAGCGCCATCAGTTCTCGGAACGTGTAGACGCGCGGACCGCCGAGCTCATAGATGCGGCCTTTGGAGCCTGAGTCTTCGAGCGCACGGGACGCCGCCTCGGCCACGTCGCCGACAAAGACCGGTTGAAAGCGCGTCCGCCCGCCGCCGATGAGGGGCAACGCCGGCATGTAGCGTGTCCAATTCGCGAAGCGATTGAAGAACCGGTCCTCCGGGCCGAATACGATGGAGGGCCGCAGAATCGTGGCCTCGGGAAACTCCCGGACGATCGCCGCCTCTCCCTCGGCTTTGGAGCGGGCATAGCGTGACGCGGCATCGGCCCGCGCCCCGATCGCCGAGACATGGACAACCCGCGTCAGTCCCTTGAGCTTGGCGTGCCGCGCGATCAACTCGGGCGCCGTGGCATGGATCGCGTTGAAGGACTGCCGCCCGCGCGGCGCCAGCGTTCCCACGAGATTGATCGCGATGTGGGCGCCTTCGAGCGCGCGCGCGATCGAGGCCTCCGCCGTGACATCGCAGGGCACGATCTGGATTTGGCCCACCCGCCCCATCGGCAGCAGGAAGTTCGCAAGGTTCGGCTGGCGCACCGCGACGCGCAGGCGATAGCCCGCTTTGGCGAGCCGGCGCACGATGTGACGGCCCACAAAGCCCGACCCGCCGAATATGGTGACAAGCTCGTCGCGCATGACCCCGTTCCTGACGTCCGACTCGGCGCCGACATCCTTCGTAGCGCCGCTTGATAAACGAAGCCGGACGACTCGTACAGGGCCATCGGACGGGCTCATGTCAACGCGCCGCCTCCTTGACGGACAGCGGCACGTAGATGGCGCATGCCTCCGTCGCCCCCTTCGCAGGCGGAGCGAGGATCGGGCCGCGGTGTTTGGCCTGGGCTGTCGAACTCGTCAGTTCGACAGCGCGTCTCAACCACCGAACTTATGCGACAAGCGGACCATCAGCTCCCGGCCTCGGCTGATCGATGCAACCGTGTCGCTCGGAATATTCGTTGCCGCCGGCCCGCCGGCGGGGGAGCCCGAGAAGGGAAGCGTAGCGCTCCGCACCCAATAATATTGATTGGTGAGATTGCGGCCGATGAAGGCAAGTTCCCAACGGTCGTTCTGATCGCCGAAGCGCACGGCCGCGTCGACCAACTCGTAGCCCGGCTGGCGCCCGGCGGGCTTGTTGCCCGCATCGGTGAAGTAGGATGAAGTGTAGCTGACGCTGCTGTTCAATCCGATCTTGAGCTTGTCGCCGAGAGGCCGCTCGAAGTCGAAGCCGATGGTTCCGGTCCAGTCGGGCGCCCGAATGACCTGCTGACCGGCGAGATCCTGAGACAGGGCGACGAGACCGGAGGAAGGGTTCAAACGGTTCGCGCAGGCCGGCGCGGGAAGGCCGAAATAGCAGCTCGCAATGTATTGCTTATAGCGAGCATGCGTATAGGCGCCGGCACCGTTCACACTCAGACCGTCGATCGGCGTGCGATAGGTGAAGTCGAATTCGGCACCTCTCGACGCGGCATTGCCGGCATTTCGCAGCTCGACCGTCGTCCCGGCCACCGTCACCGTCAGCTGAAGACCCTCGATCTTGTAGGCGTAGAACGCCAAATTGGTGCGCAAATTGCCGTTCAGCAGGAGCGACTTGATACCGCCCTCGAAGCCCTTCACCGTCTCCTGATTGTATTTGATGCTGTTGATGGGTGCTGCCGCGCCGAGCGCTGGAGCGGGAGCTCCCGTATTAAATCCGCCAGACAGGAACCCCTGCTTGTATGAGCTGAACAGTGTCAAGTTGTTCGAAGGCCGGTAGCTGAGCGTGGCTTCCGGCGAGAAGTTATTGAAGCTCACATTGTCGATCGGAACAGGCGCAAATGTTTCGAGCAGCCCATTGTTGTGAAGAGGCAGCTTTTTCCGCTCGTGGGAGTAACGGCCGCCCGCCGCAAATTCGAGTTTTGGCAGGATGTTCCAACGCACCTGACCGAACATCGAATAGGCCTGGGTCTTCTGATGATAGAAGTAAGCGTTGATGAAGGTCGGTGTGTTGGCGTTGAAGAGGGTGATCGTGCTGGCGTCGCCATCGGCGTTCTGCACATACGCGCCCGCGGTGAAATTCAGCGGGCGCTCGAAGTTTGTCGCCGCCCGCAGCTCTTGGCTGATCTCTTTGATTCTGATGTGAAACCTTGAGGGCAAAAGAGTCGGGGCGTTGTAGCCGACCGTGAAGTTTCCTTGGCCCTCGAAGTTGGTGTCGTAATAGCCCGTAACCGACGTGACCGTAATGACCGGGGTCGGGCTGTAGTTCATCTCCAACCCGGTCAGAAACTGTGATTGCTTCATGAAGTTGTGCGGACTGAAGCGGGCGTCCTTGGCGGGAAAGCTCGGGCCCGGGTCGCCCATGGTTGTTACGTTGTCGGGCACGCAATTGTCCGCCGAGCCGTTTTGCGGAAAGCCGCGGGGGCAATCGATCAGCTGGAAGCTCGACGCCGAGGAATCGCCGCCCACATAGCCGTAAGCCACCTTGAGCCGGGCGTTGAATTTCTCGCCCGGATCGTATTTCAGGGTCATCCGGCCCGCGGCTTCCTCTGTCCGTCCTTGACGTTGCCGCTCGGGGGCAAACGGCGAGGTGCGCGGCGTCGTATTGTCGACCCAACCGGCCATCTTCGATCCGTAGAAGGCAAAGCGGACGCCGAGAGTCTGCGTGATCGGTCCCGACAGATATCCTTCAACTCTTTTTTCACGGGCCTTGAATTCATAGCCTGCCGAGAGTTTCGCCTCGAATGTGGGTGTCGGATCGGCGGTACGGACGGTGATGATGCCGGCCGGGCTGTTCTTGCCGAAGAACAGTGTTTGGGGGCCCTTCAACACTTCGATCTGCTGAATATCCATTTGGGCCATGCGCCGAACCGAGGCGCGCGCGATTGCAACACCGTCAATGTTGAAGGACACCGCATGATCGCCGAGCAGGTTCGTGTCAGCGCCCCCGATTCCGCGCATGACGACTTCGCCGCCAGCGGCGGTCGCGCCGCCTTCTCCGATAACAAGCCCGGGCACAATACGAGCAAGACCATCCATGCCAACAATGCCCTTGCGCTCGAGCTCGACTTTTCCGACCGCTGTGAGAACAACGGGGACAGCGATTGATGTCTCGTCGCGCTTGCGCGCGGTGACGACGACTTCTTCCAGTCCCTTGTTGACTTCCTCTTGCTGCGCTGCAGCCGGCTCCACTGTGAAGCAGAAACCTGCGGTCAACGCGGTCAAACTGATGCAGATGACGTTGCGGAGGTGGGCGCTTCGACGAGCGCGCGAACATGCCTCTTGCGGGTAACAACTCATTTTGATCCCCCCAATTGAGAACGATGAGCCATCGTTCATTTTTTTGTGGATAGGCCGGCAACAGCAAAAGGTGCGCCAACCGTAAGGAAGGCGACCCTATGGCCGATTAGCGTGCCGAAATGTCAGTTTTTGAGTGCGATTGATCTTGGATCGGGCTTCATTGGCCGAGCCACGGATCGACACGCGCGTCTGTTGGGCGTGTCGTTGTCATCCGTCGACATTCGGTGTCTGCAGCACAGACACGATATTGTCCGCGTCAAAAGATGGGCGGGTACATTTCCGGACGGAGCGCACAAAAAAATCCGCAGGCGATGTGAACTCAGCAGCAGCGTCTATTGAATAAGAAGCGCCGGGACAAATGCGTCCGGCGTTCGCGACGCTAGCGTGCGGCGGCTCTGTTAGATATCGGTGTGTATATAGCCGTTTGAACGCGGGCGCCATCCATCGCGTCCGTCAGCGGCATGGCGGACGTTCCGGCGGCGGCGTTCAATTTTTCGAGCGTGTTGTCGATATTGTCGGTCTCGAGCTCATAGATGGCCAGATATTTGCGGCTCTGCTGCTCGCCCGGCAGCGGAAGCCCCGAGACCATCTCGAACCTTTGAGCGGCGACGATCCCTGGGATCTTCAATACGTCGGCCAGGTGGGTGTTCGTGTACCAATCGTTGAACTTGGCATCCTGCCCCTGAACGGCGTCGGTCCAGACGAGGAAGAGTTGACGGGTCATGGCGCTTTCCCTCCGAGTTTGGTGTTTGAGCCGCCATCAAACACGGCCAGCTGCCCCGGGTCCAGGCTCGCCGCGGCAACATTACCGCCCGAACATTGACGGGCAAGGGCGGCTTCGTTACATCAGGGCCTCCCCGAAGGTCGGGCCCAGGTGGCGGAATTGGTAGACGCGCTAGCTTCAGGTGCTAGTGCCTTAACGGGCGTGAAGGTTCGAGTCCTTTCCTGGGCACCAACGCAGATCTGCGTATAGCTGCTTGGCGACGAGCGGCATCGTCGCGCAGATGAGACGTTCCTCATCAGCGGCTTTGGTGTAAAGCGACGCTATCTTCGCCGACGTCCATCCGAGCACGGCCTGTGGTTGACGATCTGAGGCGCCAGCTTCAGCCCGCACAATTCTTCGAGAAGGCGGCGGCAAATCCGCTGGGTACGCCGGTCGAGCTCGTTGATTTCTGGTGTGATGAAGTGTTCCAGAATAAGCCGGCGCAGAGAGCTCTGAGGTGAGGACCTGGCAGGGATCGCCTGCGCTCTGTCCGACCGCGAATTTGCCACATGTTGTAGCTTAAGGCCTAATTGAACTGCAATAGGATGGTCGACGACTGTGCTACGTTATTCCGCGTGCAAGACGCGGCCGTATGCTGCGTCGCACCAAGAACATGATCGCGGAGGCCACCCATGAACGTCGAGCGCGAGAAGATCTGGGCTAATTGGAAGGTCGAGAGCGGCCAGAAGCTGGTCGATCCGATGACCTTCGAGTCCATCGTGGAGAAGGACCAGGAGCCCAGGTCACCTATGTGGCGTAGCCGCGGGGACCTGATGCCGGCCCCCAGACTGATTCCTTATGACCGCTATTACGATCCAAAATATGTGGACCTGGAGGTCGAGCACATCTGGAACAAGATGTGGCAGGTCGCCTGCCGCGCGGAGGACATACCGAACATCGGCGACCGGCTGAACTACGACATCGTCGACAGGAGCTATTTGATCGTTCGTACGGGCGAGAACGAATTCAAGGCCTTCTATAACAGCTGTCGCCACCGCGGCCGCAAGCTGTGCGAGGAGAAGGGTTCGGGAGAGAAGATTCGCTGCCCATTCCATGGCTGGGAATACAGACTGGACGGCCAGCTCCACTGGGTGCCCCTCGAGCAGGAGTTCCCGCACGTCGATCCCAAGCGCAACAGCCTAATCCCGGTGAAGACCGGCGTCTGGGGCGGTAACGTCTTCATCAACCCCGACCCCCAAGCCCCGCCCCTCGAGACCGCGCTTGCGCCGATGGCTGACCAGTACAAGGGCTACCCCATCGAGGAACGCTACACGGCGATCCGTATCTTTGTGGACGTGGGCTGCAACTGGAAAGCCGCCCAGGAGGCGTTCAACGAGGGCTACCACGTCCTCCAGACCCACGCCGACGGCATGCCCATGTTCGGCTCGGTGGGCACCCAGGTTGAGAATTTCGGCGATGGTCTGGGCCTCGTGAGCCGTCTGATCACTCCCGGTATGACCACGGACCACTGGTTGCAAGGGCAGGTCAAGCCTCATGAGGGCCTGATCCTCTACTGCCAGGCCTATGGCCTGCCGCTGCCGCCACCGGAGCGCGGCAACGACCCTGTGGACGCGCGCAAATACGCCGCAGAAATGCAGCGCAAGCGCATCGAGGCCAACACCGGCAAGGACTGGTCGAACGAGCCCACCAGCTACTTCATCGATATGGGGAAGTACTTCCTCTTTCCCAATCACCACCCGTGGTGGGGAGAGGGCCTGCCTTGGTGGTACAACTTCAAGCCGCTTGGTCGGAACCCCGAAACTTCGCAGATGGAGATCCGCGTGCTGCTGCCGATCCCCGCGAGCGGCGAACGCCCGCCGGTTCCGGAGGCCTACCACGTCCACATCGGCGAAAGGTGCGAGGAGAAATACCCCGAGCTCGGGTCCACGGCCCACCTGATCGACCAGGATCTGACGAACATGTATGCTGTCCAGCTGGGCTTCAAAGCAGCCGCCCCGGGCGCGGGATACCTGACGCTGGCGCAGAATCACGAATCCATGATCCGCCGGTTTCACAACATCTACGACGATCTGCTCGGGATCACGCCTCAGCTCTGATCGATCGCCTGAGCTCTTCCGATGTCGCAGGCGCTCGTGCACGGCGGGGCCTGATCCGCTGGCGTTTCGATGGCCTGAACTTCGGCATCTGCCGCAAAATCCTGGCTGGACCAGTGCGGTGCCGGTCGCGGGATCAGAAACCGTGGAGGCCGAGCAGGGTTCCCGACGCCCCCCTTCGCGTTATAAACCAGCACGCACGCGCGTATTCCGCCATGCGTTCTTGAGCCTCGGGAGCCTGATACTGAGCGCGACCTTTCACCCCGTGATGCCCGAGGCCGAGCTCGCTGAAGGCCAGCCCGCCGCAGCGGAGATCGAAGGGCGCGCCATTGTGATCTGCCGCTGGGGGGAGCAGGTCTATGCGCTCGACAATCTGTGCACCCATTCAGGCTCCCGGCTGGACTCGGGCCGGGTCGTGAAAGGGGTCATCTCGTGTCCACTCCACGGGGCCAGGTTCGAGCTTGCCACGGGCGAATGCAGGAACCTGCATATGGGCCTGCGTCCGGTCATCACCCATCAGACCAGGGTCGTAAACGGCTGGGTCGAGGTCGCCCTTTCGCCCCGGCCGGTTAGCCCGCCGCTCATCTAAGCCTCCGAAACGGGGTCCGGTCAGATCGCAGGCATTTCCCGCCATGGCCTCGCCAAGTTGGGCGGACGCCATTGCGGAGGAGCATCCGAGCCCGTATTCGCAAAGAGGTCACTCGCAGTGGGAGCGGACGATGAAGGTCTACGCAGCCATAGCCAAAGCGCTGAAGGACAATGGCGTCGCGACGATGTTCGGAGTAATCGGCGACGGCAATCTGTACATGGTCGACAGCTATGTACGAGAGCAGGGCGGAACCTATGTCTCCGCCGCCAACGAGGCCGGGGCGACGGTGATGGCGCTGGGCTACGCCGTGGCCTCGGACGAGGTCGGCGTTTCGAGCGTCACCCACGGGCCGGGAGTCACAAACAGCCTCACCGGTCTGGTCGAGGGGGTGAAGGGCCGGGTCCCCATGCTTCTGGTCTGCGGCGACACGGCCGTCGCGGACCGCGACAGTCCGCAGGTCGTCTCGCAGCGCGACCTGATCGTTGCCACCGGCGCCGGCTTCGAGCAGCTCCGCTCGCCGCGCACTCTGAGCCAGGACCTGGCCAACGCCCTGCGCCGCGCTATCGTGGAGCGGCGTCCCATCGCCCTCAACATGCCGGTCGAATTCCAGTGGCTGGACGTCGACTACGAGCCCGTCCTGGTGCGGCTGCCCGAGCGGCGCGCGCTCACGCCCGAGAGCACCGACCTCGATAACGCCATCGGCATCATCGCAGCCGCCAAGCGGCC
>Ga0081455_10003765_pt1 | contig 17311 bp, 16 predicted proteins | sample TabmetS3T2R1_FD_70207 | JGI IMG/M metagenome (GOLD analysis project Ga0081455, IMG submission 70207) | Tabebuia heterophylla rhizosphere microbial communities from the University of Puerto Rico - S3T2R1 | ecosystem: Host-associated > Plants > Roots > Rhizosphere ...
TGACGAAAAATAAACCATGACGCTTAACAAAGGGTTCACCATAAACGTTTGGGATTATTGACGTTTCGTTAAGGAGCCGGCGGCACGGCTGCCAAGGCTACCAAAAGCACCGCCCCTCATCCTGAGGAGCCGCGCCCATGCGCGGCGTCTCGAAGGATGGCCGCGGGCAATGTTGGGGCCTCATGGTTCGAGACGGCGCGAAGACGCGCCTCCTCACCATGAGGATCAGCCAACGCGAACGGTCCTTCTGGGAAGCTCGCACAATTGCTACGATTTGCTGGCTCGAATTCTCCGTAGAGAGGAGCGGTTGTTGCCAGCCAACAAACTCAAGGTGCTCATTGCCGGCGGGGGCATCGGCGGCCTCACCGCTCTGTTGGCGCTGCGCTCGCGCGGCATCGACGCGGAGCTTTTCGAGCAGGCCGAGGCGTTCCGCCAGGTCGGCGCCGGCATCCAGCTCAGTTCCAACGCCACCCGCATCCTGCGCTCGCTCGGGCTCGGCGATCCCTTAGCGCGCGTCTGCGTGTATCCGGAAGGACGCGACTATCGCGCCTGGGATGATGGCGACCGCCTCTACTACACCCCGCTCGGCGCGCGCGCGGAGGCGCAGTTCGGCTCGCCCTATTACCATGCGCATCGCGCCGACCTGCTCGACGTTCTGCTCGGCGGGGTTGCCAACAAAGGCTTTCGCCTCAATGCCCGCATCCAAGGATTCGATCAGAGTGCCGACCAGATCACCGTCACCCTCGCCGACGGCACGAAGGTGACAGGTGACGTGCTGATCGGTGCCGATGGCATCCACTCGACCGTGCGCGGCCAGTTGTTCGGCAAGGAATTGCCGCGCTACACCGGCAATGTCGCCTGGCGCGGGCTGGTGCCGGCTGAGCGGGTTGCCCATCTCGACCTCGGCCGTGTCACCGGCGTCTGGATGGGACCGAACCGCAGCATCGTCCAGTATTACGTGGCGGCCGGGCGCACGTTCAACTGGATCGGCATCAGCCGCTCCGAGCAGCCGGCGCGCGAATCCTGGCTCGCCGAGGGACGGATCGAGGATGCGCTCGCCGAATATTCCGGCTGGCACACGACCATTCGCAGCATTATCGCCGCGACCCCGCGCGTGCTGCGGCAGGCGCTCTACGATCGCGAGCCGCTGCCGGATTGGCGGGTCGGACGGGTCGTGCTGCTGGGCGATGCCGCACATCCGATGATGCCGTTCTACGCACAAGGCGCCGCCCAGAGCATCGAGGACGCCTATGTGCTGGCGGGCTGTCTTGCTGCGACCCCTGCCGAACCGGAGGCGGCGCTAGAGCGCTACGTAAAACTTCGTCAGCCGCGCACCGCATGGATGCAGGATCTGTCGCGCCGCGAGGAGGAACTCTACCAGATGACCGATACGGCTGCGATCGCGGCTCGCAACGCGCGGATGCGGGCCAATCGCATCCCGGAGCAGGCCAGCTTTCCGCCCGAGCAAATGCGGCTCTACGGCTACGACGCAGAGGCGGTGCTGCAGGCAGGCTAGATGCCTGGCGCTCTGTGGCTGGTTTCCGTTGCAGGCAATCAGCTTGAGAACGTGCCGTCGCGATCGCTGAACAGATCGAGCCGGCCGGGGGCGCGGACTTCCGGCATCGTGCTCGCGGCCGAGGCTACATTCACTCGCGTTGGCGCCCCCCACAATTCCTGTACTGCCGGCGAGATCGGCTGCGCGCGGTCGCCGGCCTGGAACAGCGTGCGGAACATCGGCTCCTGCTGCGGCAAGGACGCAGTCTTCAACTCCGTGCCCGTCGTCGCCTTGACCGGCGACACCGCGCGCCCGTCCGGAATGCTCGAGAGGAAACTGGCGCTGTCCATCGTCGTCGCGGTCGTTGCCGACGGCGTCGTTACGCTCGCAAGCGCCGTTGGTCGCGGCGTGCCGCCGAGCGCGGCAAAGGCGGTGCGAGTATCCCTGGCGTTGGCGGCCGCGCCGTAGCGCGTGGTCAACACCGAATAGACTTCAGACACAGAGCGCGCGCGGCCCGTGCCCTTCTCGTAGAAGATCGAGCGGTTGGCGGCCGCAGCATTCGGAAACAGCCGCGCGGCCGAGGCATTGGGATTGTCCTCGGCATTGGCGATCAGTTTGGCCGCGCCGCCGACGCCCATGAAATGCGCCATGTAGAGCTCGCTGTCGGTCGGACGGCGGCCGATCTTGCCGGTGAGCTTGAAACTGTTCGATTGCGTCAGCACCGCGGCCATTGAGGAGGCCGCATCGGGATCGTCGCGCAGCTTCATGATCGAAGCGCCCATCGAGGGATCGTTGATGTAGTAGGTGCCTGAGGAAGACTTCGAGATCGCGTCGGCATATTTGCCGTAGCCGAGCTGGCCGCCCGCCTCTTTCACGGTGCCGAGCCAGGTCTGGTCGATGAATTGATAGAGCCCGCGCGCCGACGAGGTGGTCGCCGCCGCTTTCGGATTGAAGTTCGACTCCATTTTGGCGGTAGCGAGCATGTACTCGAAGCTGACGCCGGTTGTGCCGGCGGCCTGCTTGATGGAGCTTGCGATCTTCAGGCGCGATGGGTCGATGCGCGGCGTATCGAGCCGCGCCGAATCGATCGCCGCCGCTGCAGACGTGGCACTTATCGAATCGACCGACATGTGTTGGTGCCTCGCACCTCGCGAAACCCCCGCGCGGTCTTACAGAGCGCCCACCAGCGCTCATGCCTGCCTCACAGTGCGGTGATTATGGTTAATGGCGGGTTAAAAGGCGGGCCATCGCCCAAAAACCTACACAATCCAATGAACTAATTCGGTCGTTCGACCGACTGAATAAGTGACGGCCCGATGGCCGGCTCGAACCACGAATACTGTGGCGAGGGGTTCCACCGCCTCCCACGGTCCGTTTCATGAAGAGGATCAGAGTCATGACAGATCATGCCATGCATTCGCACGCCCCCAAGACCATGACCGGCGGCCTGGCCGCGGTGATCTACGGCGGCGTCACTTACCTGTTGTTCCTCGGCACCTTCCTCTATGCGATCGCCTTCGTCGCCAACCTGCCGGTACCGAAGACCATCGACAGCGGACGGCCGGAACAGTTCCTTCCCTCACTTGTGATCAACGCCCTGCTACTCGGCGTGTTCGCTATCCAGCACAGCGTGATGGCACGCCCCGCCTTCAAGCGCTGGTGGACACATATCGTGCCGCCATCGGTCGAGCGCACGACCTTCGTACTGTTTGCCAGTCTGGCGTTGCTTCTGCTCTATTGGCAGTGGCGGCCGATGCCCGACGTCATCTGGTCGGTGACCGACCCGACGGCGGCGCTGATCCTGCAGACGGTCTCTTGGATCGGATGGGCCATCGTGCTGGCGAGCACCTTCATGATCAACCATTTCGAGCTGTTCGGCTTGCGCCAGGTGCTGGCACGCCTGCTCGGCCGCGAATTGCCCGCACCCGAATTCAAGACGCCGATGCTCTACAAGAGGGTGAGGCACCCGATCTATCTCGGTTTCCTGATCGCCTTCTGGGCGACGCCGGTCATGACGGTCGGCCATCTCCTGTTCGCGATCGCCACCACCGGCTACATCCTGATCGGCATCTGGCTGGAGGAACGCGATCTCATCGCCCTGTTCGGCGACCAGTACCGCCGCTATCGCGAGCAGGTGTCGATGCTGATCCCACTGCCGAGACGCAAGACTGACGGATAATGCGCGCCGATACTTTGCCGATGTCCGGTCTCGCACCGGGCATCGGGAGTAAATTCGGGAGCCTAGCCAGCCCGGCCGCAATTCATGTAGCGTTTGCAGTGGACCAACGAAAACCGTGAGACAACATGGCGCGCGGGGCGGTGAAGAAGATCGAAACCAGCACGAGCTTGCTCGAAGCTGCAAAAAAGGTTTTGCGCCGCTCCGGCTATGCCGGCCTCTCGACCCGCGAAGTCGCCGCAGAAGCCGGCGTGCCGCTGAGCCAGATCCACTATCACTTCGGCTCCAAGCAGAACATGGTCTTGCAACTGTTCGAGTATCTCAATGCCCAATTGCTCGATCGGCAGAACAAGCTGTTCGGGAACACGTCACTGAAACTGTCCGAACAGTGGGACCGCGCCTGCGACTATCTGGACGAGGATATCGCCTCCGGCTACGTGCGGGTGCTGCAGGAGCTGATCGCGGTCAGCTGGCACGACGCGGAAGTCGCCAAAGTGATCCGCGCCGGCCTGATGGGCTGGGTCGACCTGATTACGGGCCTTGCGCGGGCGGCGGAAAAGGAGATCGGGCCCCTGGGCCCCTTCTCGGCCGAAGAAATTGGCGCCTTCACCGCCTCCCTCTTCATCGGCGGCGAAAGCCTGTTCCTGCTGGGACTGGAAAAGAAGGGCTCGCCGATACGCGCATCGCTGCGACGCGTCGGCGACCTGATCAGGACTGCAGAGAGTTCTTCACCTGCCAAGAGGTGATGCATGCGCGCAAAGCTGCCTGACAGCGAGGGTTTCGTCAGCCGCGACGGCGTGAACCTCGCATATGAAGTCTATGGGGACGGTGCTGACACCATCCTGTTCATTCCGCCCTGGAGTATCGTTCACTCCCGGATCTACAAGGCGCAGTTGCCCTATTTCAGCGAGCGCTTCCGCTGCATCGCCTATGACGGGCGGGGCAACGGCAAATCCGACCGGCCGGAAGACGTTGCCGCCTACACGCTGGACAACTACCTCGCCGATGCCCTTGCGGTCATGGACGCCCTCACTGCCAGGCCAGCGATCCTGGTCGGACTTTCGTTCGGTGGTCTGCTCGCCTCCGTTCTCGCCGCATATCATCCTGACCGGGTCAGGGCAGCCATCCTCGCCGGCACCGTCTCGACCGTCGGACCTGCGTATTCCTCGAGGTTTGCCACCTCTTTCTTCATGGCCGAACGCGAGCGCTACGAGGGCTGGGACAAATTCAACCGCAATTATTGGCTGCAGAACTATCCTGACTTTGCCGAGTTCTTCATCCGCAACATCTGCAGTGAGCCGCATTCGACGCGGCAGATCGAGGACGGCATCGATTGGGCTGCGGGGACTGACGGGCCTACGCTGGTCAAGACGGTCGAGGCGCGCAATCACCGTCCCGCGTTCGACGTCAGCGAGGCGATGTACCGAAAGATCCGTTGTCCGGTGCTGTTCATCCACGGCGACAACGATCAGATCCAGCCCCACGGGCGCGCCATGGCCGCGCATGCCGAAGTGACCGGTGCGGAGTTCGCGACCTTCGCCGGCGGCGGGCACAACCCTCTCGGGCGATATCCCGCAAAATCGAATGCCTTGATCAATAACTTTCTCGATCGCCGGCTCGGCTCTCCTGCCCCGGGCCGCGAAGCGTTCCGGCGCAAAGCGCGCGAGAGGCGCATCCTCTATCTTTCGTCTCCGATCGGTCTTGGCCATGGCCGCCGCGACATCGCGATTGCGCGCGAACTGCGAGCCCTTCATCCCGATCTCAAGGTGGACTGGCTCGCGCAAGACCCGGTCACCCGCCTGCTCGAAACCAGTTGCGAGCATGTTCATCCGCTGAGCACGCGCCTTGCCAGCGAGACGCGGCACATCGAGCTCGAAAGCGGCGAGCACGAGTTGCATTGCTTCCAGGCCCTGCGCCGCATGGACGAAGTTCTGATCAAGAATTTCATGATCTTTCAGGATGCCGTCGAACAAGGCGGCTACGACCTCGTGATCGCGGACGAGGCCTGGGACATCGACCATTACTGGCACGAGCACCCCGAATTGAAGAAAGCAAAGCTCGCCTGGCTGACCGATTTTGTCGGCTATCTGCCGATGACCTCAGGCGGCGACCGCGAGGCACTGCTGACGGCCGACTACAATGCGGAGATGATCGAACATATCGAGCGGCATCCGGCGGTGCGGGATCGCGCGATTTTTGTCGGCAGTCCCGACGACATCGTGCCGCTGTCGTTTGGCGTGGATCTGCCGCTCATGCGCGACTGGGTGCCAAGGCATTTCGATTTCGCCGGTTACATCATCGGCGAGCATCCGAAAACCTTCGGCGACCGCAAATCGCTTCGCGAAAAGCTCGGCTACCGCGACGACGAGCAGGTCTGCATTGTGACCGTCGGCGGTTCGGGCATCGGCGCTCACCTGATACGGCGCATCTTGCAGGCCTATCCCATCGTGAAGGCAAGGCTTTCCGCGTTACGCCTGGTCGTGGTCGCCGGCCCCCGCATCGATCCCGCATCGCTCCATGCACCCGATGGTGTCGAGGTGCGGGCCTTCGTGGCCAACCTCGACCGGCATCTGGCGGCCTGTGATCTCGCGCTGGTCCAGGGCGGACTTACCACTTGCATGGAGCTTGCCGCCTCCGGCACGCCGTTCGTCTATTTTCCGCTACGAAACCATTTTGAGCAGAACTTTCACGTCGCCCACCGCCTCCGCCGCTACGGTGCAGGCATTCAGATGGATTTCGCTGCCTCCACCCCCGACATGATCGCAGATGCAATGATGCTGGCCGTTTCCAGTCCGAACGCGCCCCAACCGGTCGAAGCCGATGGAGCGCGAAGGGCAGCCCGCATGATCAGCGAGCTGCTGACGGCCTGACCAGAGGGCCCTCGGCCGCAGGGCAAATCTATTTGCGATACACGCTGGTCGGATCGAACACCTTGTCGGCGTCGACAAAGGAAAGGCCGGGATCGCTGCCCCCGGATGTGACCGCGCGATAGAAGCAGGAACGCCGGCCGGTGTGGCAGGCGCCGCCTGCCTGCTCGACGCGGATCCAGACCGCATCCTGGTCGCAGTCGGTGCGCATCTCGACGACGCGCTGGGTGTGGCCGGAGCTCTCGCCCTTCTTCCAGAGCGCGTTGCGCGCGCGGCTGAAATACCAGGCTTCGCCCGTGGCGATGGTTTTGCGCAGCGCCTCGTCGTTCATGTGCGCGACCATCAGCACGTCACCGGTCACGGCATCCGTGGCCACGCACGTCACGAGTCCGGACGCGTCGAATTTGGGCAGAAAGCTTAAGCCCTCTTCGCGGTCAGTATCAGCAGGATTGGACAAGACAGACCTCGCATATCAAATGCGAGGTCACCGCTGCGGTGCTCGCACCATGGACAGGAAACGCGCCTGCTCCGCGGGATTGTCGCGGAACATGCCGGTGAAGCGGCTGGTGAAGGTCATCGCGCCATGCTTGGCGACGCCGCGCACCGACATGCAGGTATGCTCGGCCTCGATCAGCACGGCAACGCCGCGGGGTTTGAGGATCTCGTCGATTGCGGCTGCAATCTGCGCGGTGAGATGCTCCTGGGTCTGCAGCCGCCGCGCAAAGATGTCGGTCAGCCGCGCCAGCTTCGACAGGCCCACCACCCGCTCGACCGGTGTATAGGCGATATGCGCCTTGCCGTAGAACGGCATCATGTGGTGCTCGCATTGCGAGGTGAACTCGATGTCGCGCACCAGCACAAAATCGTCATAGCCCGCGGTCTCGCCGAAGGTACGGTCGAGCACCTCGGCAGGGCACTGGTGGTAGCCCTGATAGAGCTCGTCAAAGGCCTCGACCACGCGGCGCGGCGTGTCGAGCAGGCCCTCGCGATCGGGGTTCTCGCCGATATAGCTGAGCAGCGTATGTACGGCCTGCTCGGCCTCGGCGCGCGAGGGGCGCGGCTGGTCGGCGCGGACAACGGCGGCGAGGAATTCGGAAGGATCGAGCTCGGCCGGCCGGGCATCCGGCGCCTTCATTTCGGGAGTCTTGCGCGGGTTGAGGGATTTGATCAGCGCGTCCACCATGTCTTCTCCGTTCGACCGGCCCAGAGGGGCCGGATGTGTCACCGGGCAGACGGGGCGGGTGTGGCCGCCGGACGCCTGAGTCCCTTAGTTTCCACTGGCAATCCTAGCACCGCCACCCGGGATTTGCCCTGCAAATCCCGCATGGGCGGCGGAACGGCCGGGCTATATTTCCGCCGTTCCGGTACATATATAGGGCTGTGCACCGGGGCCGCCAAGGGCGCGCCCCGCGGGGGAACGTTGGACTTCGATCTATGCTGAACGACATTTACAACAAGCGGATCATCGAACTCGCCGGCAATATCCCGCGCCTGGGCCGCCTGCCCGACCCGCACGCCAGCGCCACCGCGCACTCGAAACTGTGCGGCTCGACAGTGAAGGTCGACCTCAAGATGGAAGGTCCCGTCGTCACCGACTTCGCCCATGACGTGAAAGCCTGTGCGCTCGGCCAGGCCTCCTCCTCCATCATGGCAAGCCATGTCGTCGGCTCGAACTCGAATGAATTGCGCGAGTTGCGCGAGACCGTTCGCAAGATGCTGAAAGAGAACGGCGCGCCGCCGCAAGGCAAATGGGCCGACATCGCGCTGCTCGAACCCGTGCGCGACTACAAGGCGCGCCATGCCTCGACCATGCTGACGTTCGACGCGGTCGTTGACGCCATCGGACAGATCGAGGCGAAGACGAAGCAGCCAGCGTAGCTCCGCTCGTCATGCCCCGCGCATGCGGGCATCCAGTACGCCGGAATGTCTCGGTTAATCACGACTGCCGCGGCGTACCGCATCATCCGCTCGCGCGGATGATGACGGGCCGTTGCTTGGTGAGAATTACTTCTCCGGCTGCGCCGGCTTGTCCTGCGCCGGCTTGTCCGCAGGCGCCACGCCGCCGGTCTGCGCTTCGGCCGTCTTGGTCGCCTTTGCCGGATGCACCTGCGCGTCGTCGTCGACAGGCGCGCTGACGAAACGATCCTGCACCGTCTTCGGCTTGGCTTCCGCCATCGGCATCGGATTATCGCGCGGCAGCACGTCGGCGACAGCATCGGTCGTGACCAGATTGGTCAGGCGCAATTCGGCACGGTTCAGTTCGTGCAGGTCTTCCCACGGCGGCACGCTCAGCGCCAGCTGCAGGAGATCGCCGGTGCCGCCCATGTCGAAGGTGAATTTTGCCAGACGCCCGATATCGCGCTCGACGATCATCAGGTCCTGCGCGTTGTAGCTGGCGGCTTTCGCGTCGTCGGCGCGGTCGCCCATCCAGATCTGATGGACGCGGACATGCGCTTCGTCAGGCACGTAGCGGGTCTTGCCGGCCAGCAGCAGGAACACGCACATCGACTCGCAATAGGCCTCGGGCGCGACAGCAGGCCGTGTGCCTTTCACGGTGTCATTGCGGATGCTGATGCCGACGGTGGTGTGTGCTCCGAGGCCGCGGAAGCGCCGTCCGAGCGCGATAGAGTCGTTCACCGAGCCGCCACTGGAATCGAGCACGATCGTCGTGCCGGCAAGGTCGCGGCCGCGCGCGAATTCGTCGAAGTCGCGCGGGCTATCCGCGGTGACGATGCCGACCGCGCTGACCCAGCCCCTGCAATTGGGCTGGCAGTCGACCCAGTGGAAGCGCATCGGCTGCTTGCGTTCTTCGAGACTGGCGCCGGCCTTCGCCGAATTACCCGAGGTCGTGACCGCACCGGGCAATCCGAGGCAAAGCGCCGTTGCGCCAATCAGCGCCCAGCCGCGAAGCTCTAGCGACTTCAGAATTCTCAATTCGGTTCCTTCCCCAAGCCCCAACATTGCGGCTGCGATGGCCCCCAAACGCGACATGATTCTGTCATGCAGGCGTTATCAAAACGGTAACTGTGCTGACCCGCATCGTCCATAGGACCTTTGCTGCACCGCCACCCAAAGCGTGCGATATTTTGCAACTGTGGCGTAAATACCTGCAGGATAAGGGTTCCGTGCATTGGAACCCCCGCAAGACTACGGTCAGGATGACAGCAGACACCCATGAAGCGTGCAACGCACCTTTGTCCCGACTGCGCCGGCGCCTTGATGCGCCTGCCGCGCAATGCCGGACGCGGCATGATCTGGGTCTATCGCCACACGCTGTCGCCGCTGGTCGGCTACAACTGCCGGCATCTGCCGACCTGCTCGGTCTATGCCGACGAGGCGATCGAACGCTTCGGCCTGTGGGGTGGCGGATGGATGACGCTGGCGCGCTTGTTGCGCTGTCAACCCTGGGGCACGGCGGGCATCGACAATGTCCCGGTGGAGAGGCCGCCCGGCGCGTGCTGGTACCTGCCCTGGCGCTACGGCCGCTGGCGCGGCGTCAATGCGCCGCCGCCGTGAAGCGCGCATGATTGCGGAACCGGACATTCCGCGCTCGCGTTGATGTGATGCCTCTTCGGGAGGAAACAACAATGCGCTGGAAAATCAGCCACCACCGCGGTCACGATGTCAGGCAGATCGATCTGCTCGCCATCATCGTGATCCTGATTGCGATCGGCGCCGCCTGGTTCTTCTTCTTCCATCGACCGCAACCAACGAACACCGCGGCCTTCATCGTGCCGAGCCAAAGCGTGCGCTGGTAGCGAAGTGAACTAGCGGCCGAAGAAAAGAAAGCCGCGCGGCGCCGGCGGTGGCGGCTTGGGCTTTTTCGGGCGCGGCGGCGGCGCGGGAGGCTCGGCCGACGAAGTGGTTTCCACCGCCGCCGTGCCGTCGTTCGGCATCCTCACCGACAGCAGCACATTCGATTCATTGGTGCGCCAGCGATAACCGATGCCGAAACTTATCGGCTCGGCGCGGCGGAACAGGTCGGCATAGGACTGCTGGTAGCGACCCGGGAATTCGCCGATCGGACCGAGATAGCGGCCGAACGGGAAGAAGCGCCACTGCTTCCCATTGTAATAGGTGAGCGGGATGCCGGAATCGTCCTGGATGACGGTGGCGCTGTTCGCGAGGATGTAGTCGCGCACCGTGGTGAAATTGCCGGAGTGCAGGAGATACGAGGCGCTCTTGATCAGGCTGTTGCCCGGCGCCAGCGTCGAACAGAACTTCAGGAAGCCGCTGGACTTGACACCGCTGTTGGAGAGATCGGTTGAGAAGTAATAGAGCGTCTTCTCCACCCCGTCGGAGCCGGCGAAGGTGATGCGCGCTCCGCGCGGCGCATTAGGGCCAGGATTTTCGTTGCCGGTCTTGATCTGCCCTTCGGCATCGAGCGCGACCGGCGTGACGCTGCGGATGGTTTTGCCGGAACGCGCCAGGAACACGTAAAGGATCGGTAGCGTGCCGCTGATCTGGCCGGCGCGCAAATCGGTCTTCATCTGCTTGGTGATGAAGAAGCTGAAAGAGAGAACCGAGCCGAGCGAATGCTCGACGTTGTAAAGCGCCGCCCCCATGGCGCCGCGCGGCAGCTTTGTCAGGTCAGGCACCTGCCCCGTCGGCTCCAGCGCGCTCAGCACGTAGGTGGTCGCCTTTGGATAGAAGGAGTTGGCGTAGAGGAAGTCCGGCCCGGAGAACATGTAGAACATGGTCGGCTTGGGCGCGGCGAGATGAGTCTCCGACCAGGCGCGGATTTTCGCGAGCTGGCGCTGCTCGAGCTGGCCGAAAGCGCTGTCGAAGAATCTGGCATGGCGCTGCCAGGACGGATCCTTGGTCAGCGGCATCAGCGGCGAGTCCGCCGACGGCTGCATGCCCGCCAGGAATTTTGCCGTGTCGTCGACGGTGACCTCGGCGGCGCGCGCCAGGCTGATTGCCGCCCACATCAGCGTGGCGGCAAAGGCGATCGTTGTGAGAGAGCGGAACAGTTTCATTCGTGACCCAGGGATGCGGCCGCGGTGCCATCGCCAGATCGGTTGCGGAAAACGGCGTAGATCAGCAGGCCTGAGAGCATGATCAATAAACCAAGCATCGACCGCAATGGCTGGGTGGTCACAAGATAGTACATCATGAAACCGGTCACGAGCAGGAAAACCAGCGGAGAGAACGGGTATCCCCAGGCCCGGTAGGGCCGCGGCAGGTCCGGGCGGGTGATGCGCAGCTTGATGACGCCGAGCACGGCGAAGAAGGAACAGAAAAGAAGCGAGAACTGGATGAACTCGAGCACCGCCTCAAAGCTGTTGGTGAGCAGCATCAGGCTGGCGACGGCGAGCTGGAACAGGATGGCATAGGCCGGCGCGCCGCTGGTGGAACGCCGGGCGAAAATCTTCAGCGCCGGAATGTCCTCGCCCATGGTCATCATCACCCGCGGCCCGATCCACATCATGGCCGAGATCGAGGAAATCAAGCCAATGCAGATCATGCCGCCGACGACGCGGCCGCCGAGCTCGCCGAAGATGTGGTTGCCGGAGATACGGGCGACGTCGAGCTGGCCGGCGAGCTTGTCGATCGGTGCGGTGTGCAGGAACACCGCATTCAGCGCCACATAGAGCACCGTCACGATCAGGCAGCCGATCAGCATGGCGCGCGGCAGGTTGCGCTCCGGCAGCTTCATCTCGCCGATGATGTAGGTCGCCGCGTTCCAGCCGGAGAACGAATACATCACGAACACCAGGCTGATCGCGAAGGGCGCGCTGACGATATGGCTGAAGTCGGACGCCTGCGGCGCAAAGGAGATCGGCTGCGCCGTGCCAATGACGAAGCCGCAGGCGAGAAAGGCGACGATCAGTATCACCTTCAGGATGGTCGAGATCAGCTGGAAGGTCGAGGAATGTCTGACGCCGGTGAGCTGCACCAGCGACACCAGCCAGACCACGCCGACGGCGAGCACCAGCGGTGGCACGTTAGGCAGGATGGCGCGGCCATATTCGCCAAAGGCCATTGCGGCGAGCGCGACCGGCGCGGAAAAGCCGACGGTCGCCGACACCCAGCCGGCGACGAAGCCGAAGGCCGGGTGATAGGTGCGGCCAAGAAAGTTGTACTCCCCGCTCGAGCGCGGAAACATCGCGCCCAGCTCGCCATAGGAAAACACCCCGCACAGCGCGACGATGCCGCCGACCGTCCACAGCAGCAGGATGGAGAAGCCGGAGGGAATGTCCTTGACCTGGAAACCGAGGCTGGTGAAGACGCCGACGCCGACCATGTCGGCGACCACGATGGCGGCTGCCACCACCAGCGAGACCGTCGAGCTGCTGCCTGCTGTGATTCGGCCGGGCAAGGCCGCACTGCCCGCTTCTGATGCCGCCATATCGGTCCACGCCCTTAGGGCATCGCGCCCGAGATTCGCTCAATCGTGCAGGCTCGCGCCCGCCAGTTCAAGCAACGTTAACAAAGGTTTAAATCGCACTCTGATTTCGGTATTCAGATACCAAAATCGCCATTTGCTCGCCCGCTAGAGCATCCCCAGCAATACGAAAACAAAAAGGCGCTCCCACAATCAGGACACGATTTCGTGTTCATTTTTCGAGGGTCCGGATCTGGGGAGTTTTCCGGATTCTTAACGTTGCCTAAACGCCGGCCGGTCCAGCTTGCCGTCCGGTGGATTTGGGGGGTGGATGGTCGGAGCGGGTCCGAACTCAACGACGCATGATCGCGCTTGTTTGGCGATGCCGTTTGGCGTGTCGCCGCGTTGGTGCGTGGCTGCCCTCCTCGCCGTTGTTGTGCCGCTCTCCTTCCTGCTGGTTCAGTTCGGCAAGGCGCCCCCCGTACAAGCGCTCGCCGCGAACGCGCATGCGACCGCCAGCGACACATTCGACGACCGCTTCCCCGCCCCGCAATTCAAGGATCGTTTCCCCAGCGATTCCGAAAGCATCAAATGGGCCACGCGCGGCGAACTATTGCGCAGCGAGCCGCCGCGCCAGCGCACGGTGCGCACCGAGCGGATCACCGCTGATCCGACGCCCGCGCCGTCGTCCTATCGCGTCGCCGCCTATGCCCCGACGCTGCCGCTGGAGCGTCCGCGCGAAGACCTGACCACGCTGATCAGCATGAAGTCCTCGGCCTTCCCCTATTTCGGCGAGAACCCGCGTTCGGAATCGGCGTTCCTCAATGTTTCCAGCGGCGACCGCAAGGGCCACCGCAGCTATTCCGGCAAGGTCTACTGGCAGGACGAGACCTACAACGACAGCCGCGTGCTGGTGCATGTGCCCGAGCATTTCGATGCGAAGAGGCCAGGCGTGATCGTGGTGTTCTTCCACGGCAATGGCGCAACGCTCGAGCGCGACGTGCGCGACCGCCAGCTGGTGCCGCAACAGATTTCCGATTCCGGCGTCAACGCCGTGCTGCTTGCTCCCCAGATGGCCGTCGATGCGGCCGACTCCAGCGCCGGCAAATTCTGGCAGCCGAACGGCTTCAAGCGGTTCATGGAGGAATCGACGAGCCACCTCGCCCGCCTCTATGGCGATCCGAGCTCGGCGAAGGCGTTTGCCAATATGCCGATCGTGATCGTCGGCTACAGCGGCGGCTTCCTGCCGACCGCCTGGAGCCTTGAAGTCGGCGGCATCACCAAGCGCGTCGCCGGCGTGATCCTGCTCGACGCAGTCTATGGCGAACTCGACAAGTTCGCCGCATGGATCGAGAAGAACCGCAGCGGTTTCTTCGTCAGCTCCTATACCCGCTACACCAAGCGGCGCGACCAGGAGCTGATGGCGATGCTGCGCGAAAAGGGCATTGCCTATCGCGAGGAGATGGACGGTCCGCTGCGGCCGGGCAGCGTCGTGTTCGTGCAGACGCGCGACGGCGTCACCCATCGCAGCTACGTAACGCAGGCCTGGACCGAGCATCCGGTCAAGGACGTGCTACTCAAGATGGCGGCGCAGCCGACGCGGGTCGCGAGCGTGCCGTCCGCGTGGAGCCGCTAGCCGTCACGACGCCCGCCGGCGCAGCTGCGCCCAAAGTCCCCAGACGCCGATCGCAAGCAACGGCAGTCCCAGCACGTAGCGCTGGCGTGTGCGGGCCTTGCCGTGAAGATGGCGCAGCACCAGCGCGTCGCCGGCCGATAGCTCGCTCTTGCCGGCAAGATATTGCCGCAGGCGCTCCGCCTTTTCGCTGTCCATTTCGACCTTGCTCCAGCGCACGTCCTGCTCGAGCGCGCGAAGACGCGTCAGTTCTTCCCGCGCGCGCGTGATAGACACCAGTGTCTCCTCGCGCGTGGCGCGCTCGCCCGCGGTGAGGAACGCCGTCTGCAGCGGCGGTACTGCCGTCTCGATCGCGTCGAGCCAGGGCTGATCCATTTGCGGAAAGGCAAGCAGCAGCGCGCCTGCGAGCGCGGCTGCGGCACTCGCCAGCAGCGCGGACCTGCGCAAGGTCAAGCGGCGCGCGGCGAAGGCAAGCGCGGCAAGCGCCATCGCAGTGCCAAAAGCCGTGACTACGGCAGGCCCGGTCGGCAAGTCCCAGATCCAGGATGCAACGAGGCCGGCCGCGGTCAGTGCTGCGCCCAGCACCCAGCCCAGCAGGAGGCGCGCGACAAACCCGGTTGCCATGAGGCCAGCCAGCGCGGCGGGCACGATCAAATAGCAGAAGACCAAGAGAACGCCGGCCACGCGCACCGACGACGTCACGACCAGCGCAAAGCTCGCGTAGAACAGCGCGTCCCACAGCAACAACAGGCCGTGCGGCATGTCCTGCGGGCGGAACGACGCCTGCATGACCGGCCGCCGCAGCAGAAGATGGAAGGCGCCGATTCCGGCATAGAGGGCCGCAAGACCAGCCACTTCCTGCGGCGTCACGGTGAGGATGGTTCCGACCAGAAGCTGCTTGATGTGTTCGGCGCCCTGCGGGGCGCGGTCAAGCACCAGCACGCCAAGCGCAGCCGACACCGCATAGACGATCCCGATCACCGCCTCCTGCTGCAGCGCCCCCTCATACGGCCGCACCAGCGCAACCAGCACCGCGCCCGCGATCGCAAAGGCGAATGCGTACCAATAAGCGGCATCGCTTTGTACCGGATGACCCGCGAGGATCGCCACCGCCAGGCCAAGCGCCGCGACCTGCGCCAGCGACAGGTCGACGAACACGACCTTTCGCGCCAGCACATGCAGGCCGAAATAGACGTGAATGCCTGTGAGGACGAGGCCCGCCACAAAGGGCCACAGCAAAAGCTCGGTCATTGCTCGGACTTCAGCGCTTGCGACAGTCGCTGCACATTCTCCTCGAACAGGGCGACATAGTCGCGCCCCGAGGGCAACAGTGTCACCGCCTTGATGCCGCCCTTGTCGGCGATCTGGCGCACCAGCGACGGATCGGAGTGCGGGTCCGCGATCAGGATACGCACATTTGAACCGCGCAGGCGGTCGAGCAGCGCCGCAAGCTCGCGCGGCGAAGGCGGAACGCCCGGATTGGGCTCGGCCGCCGCGACAATCTTGAATCCGAACCGCTCGGCGAAATAGCTCCAGCTGTCATGGACCACGACGATGCGCGCGCCGCGATAGGGTGCGAGCGCAACACTCCAAGCCGTAAGCCGCTCCTCGAGCCGCGACAGGAAGGCACTGCGCCTTGCCTCGAACGTTGCGCGATCGGCGGGGCTGAGACCTGCCAGCGCCGCGAGGATCGAGGCTGACATCGGCCAGGCATTTTTCGGATCGAGCCAGTAATGCGTGTTGCCGTAGGCGTGGGTATGCGCCTTGCGTTCGGTGCGCAGCCGCGGCGTTTCGGTCTGCAGCAACGGCACGGCGGCGGAAGCATCGACGACCGGCCCGGACACGGCGGGAAGCCGCGCCAGCCACGGCTCGTGATCGAGCCCGACCTTGACCAGCATTGCCGCCTGCTTCATGCGCACCAATTGCGCCGGCTTGACTTCGATCGAATGCGGATCCTGCTCCGGCTGGCCGAGGCTTTCGACCTCGACGCGGTCGCCACCGACCGCTTCCACCAGCGACTTCAGGTCAGGCGAAGTGGTGATGACCAGAAGCCGCTGTGGCTGCGCCTGCACAGGGAGTGATGCGGCTGCGGCCAGCGCAGCCAGCATCGCAAGGTAAGCGCGTCTCAAGAGCGCTGCAGGCTGGTGAAGATCGACTTCGGGATCATGCAATGCACGCCCTTGCGGACGTCGACAATCTGCGAGACCCGGCAGTCGCCGACCATGGAGACCAGGCCATACGCTTCATAGCGGCTCATCGGCACGATCTTCTGATTGGCCAGCCAGTCGACGGCCTCGCGCGTCGCGTTGGTCATGGCGACGTTGAGGTCTTCGTTCAGCCCGACCGTGATCCAGTGCGTCCTGGTCTCGATGAACGGCCAGCTCAGCTTCATGTCCTTGCGCACGATCGGCTGGATCCTGATCTCCTTGTAGGAGCACTCCAGCGCCGTGAGGTTGACCTCGCCATTGCCCTGGCGGCAATGCGAGTCTCCGGTCCAGATCAGACCGCCCTGCTGGAATACCGGAATATAAAGCGTGGAGCCTTCTTGCAGCTCGTTGATGTCCATGTTGGAGCCGTTCTTCCAGGGACGGAGCGTCGACACAGGCGCCAGCTTGTCGTCCTTCACGCCGCCTTTGCGCGGGGACGGGTCGTCGGGATCGATGCCGACCGCGAACGTGCCGGGGAATGGCTGAAGGTCGATCGTGATCCCCGGCTTGAACTCGATGCTGCGCTTCTCGAGGTCGATCGGGAAGAATTTGATGTAGCCGTCCGGCATCTCGTTGGCGAGCGCGCCGATGGTCGGAAAGTCCTT
>Ga0081455_10003766_pt1 | contig 17311 bp, 9 predicted proteins | sample TabmetS3T2R1_FD_70207 | JGI IMG/M metagenome (GOLD analysis project Ga0081455, IMG submission 70207) | Tabebuia heterophylla rhizosphere microbial communities from the University of Puerto Rico - S3T2R1 | ecosystem: Host-associated > Plants > Roots > Rhizosphere ...
CGGCGAGATCGCCCCGCCTACGCGGCTCGCCATCCACACGACCGAATGCGCCCGCGCCCGCTCGGCCATCGGAAACCAACGCGAGATGCTGGACGAACTGTTCGGATAGGCGCCCGCCTCGCCCGCGCCGAACATAAACCGTGTGAAGAGCAGCGCGAAGAAGTTCGACACCATTCCAGTCAAGCTGGTGAAGGCCGACCACCAGACGACGATCCGGGTCAGCACCTTACGCGCGCCGATACGGTCGCCCAACGCGCCGCTGGGGATTTCGAAGATCGCGTAAGAAAGCGTGAACGCGCCGACAATCCAGCCCCAACGCTCCGGCGTGATCCCTAATTCGGATTGCATGCGCGGCCCGGCGACCGAGATGCAGACGCGGTCGAGGTAGGTGATGATCGAAAGGAAGAAGAGCAGGATCAGTACTCGGTGGCGATATTTAAACATAGGTATAAGTGAGGAGCGTGAATTTTCTAAATCAGATCAACCTAAGTAAGAGCGCTCAACCGCAGAGGGCGCGGAGCTTCGCAGAGAAAGACCATTCTAAACAACCTCTGCGAACCTCTGCGCCCTCTGCGGTTGACTCGCCTGTACAAATGGAAAGACTTACCAATCCACAACCGATCCGTCATCCGGGTCATAGGTTTCGGCGTTGCGCCAATCGTGACCAATTTTATCCGCCATCGCATTCTCATCCAGTTCGATCCCCAGCCCGGGCCCCGTCGGCAGATCCAGGTAGCCGTCGCGAACTTTGAACGGATTCTTGATGTACCCGTCGCCCAAGCTCACCTGCTCCTGACACAGGAAGTTCGGAATCGAAGCGGCGATCTGCAATCCGGCGGCCAGGGAAATCGGGCCGAGCGGATTGTGGGGCGCGATATTGGCGTAATACGCCTCGGCCATTCCGGCGATCAAGCGCACTTCAGTAATGCCGCCCGCATGGCAGAGATCGGGTTGCAGGATCGTCGCCGCGCCCTTCTCCAGAATCTCGCGGAAGCCCCACTTGGTGAAGATGCGTTCGCCCGTGGCGATAGGAATGTGCGTCGTCTTCGCCAGCTCGGCCATCAGGTCTACGTTCTGACAGTTGATGACCTCTTCGTAAAAGAAGGGCTGGAACTGCTCCAACTCTTTCATCAGGATTTTTGCCGTCGCGGGTGGGACCGCGCCGTGGAAATCAATGCCGATGTCGCCGTCCTTGCCGACGATTTCGCGCAGGCGGGCGAATTGGGCGACGGCGTTTTCGATCCATGCTTTGTTTTCGATCGGACGCGCGTAGCGGCCGTTCAGGCGCGCGGGGCCGGTCTTGAACGCGGTGAAGCCCTGCGCCTTGCGCTCGCGGATCAACTCCGGCGTGCCCGCGTGCGCATAGACGCGGATGCGCTGGCGCGTGGGGCCGCCCAAGAGTTCGTAAACCGGGACGCCGAGCAGTTTCCCCTTGATGTCCCAGAGCGCCTGATCAATCCCGGAGAGCGCGCTCGTCAGAATCGGCCCGCCGCGATAGAAGGCGTGGCGATAGATCGCCTGCCAGTGATGCACAATGGCGCGCGGGTCTTTGCCGACCAGGTAAGGTTCCACCTCCTTGATCGCCGTGGCGCAGGTCAGCGCGCGGCCTTCGGTGATCGGCTCGCCCAAACCCACGACACCCGCGTTGGTGTGGACCTTCAAGAAAAGCCAGCGCGGTTTGACCAGGAAGGTTTCGAGCTTCGTGATCTTGACGCTTTCACGCAGGCTCGGGCGCGCGGCTTGTTGAACGATTTCGGGGGTCGGCGCGCGCGGCTGAATGATCTCTTCGGCGTGCGCTTCTTGGCCCGGGACGGCGTTCAGCGCCCCGAGGCCAATGGTCGCGGCGGCGGTGTTTTTGAGCAACGAACGGCGCTGCAGGTCGGTCGAGTCTTTCTCTTTCTTCTCGTCTTTCATCGGATTCATCCTCAGTTGGAGATGTGGGTGAAGTTCGTAGTCCCGCCTTCAGGCGGAAAAGGCGCGGCAATCAAGCCCCTTCCGCCTGAAGGCGGGACGATGAACTAAAAGACCAGTTTCAATCCGAACTGAATCTGGCGCGGCGTACCGACGATGCCGGTGATGGTTCCGGCGTTGCTCGCGCCGATGGCCGCGTTCGGTAGATCGAATTGCGGCGTGTTGAAGAGGTTGAAAAATTCAGTGCGAAATTGGAGATTCAAGCCTTCCGTGACGCGGAACTGCTTGAAGAGCGAGAAATCGAAATTCACCCGCCCCGGGCCGTAAAGAATATTGCGGCCCGAATTGCCGTAGGTGAATTGAGCCGGCGTTGCAAACGCCGAGGTATCGAACCAGCGGTCGACGGTCTGATCGTCCAGCTTGCCGTCGCCGGTGCGATTCGGACGGCTGCCCGTGCCGGTGTTGACCGTCGCCGAATTGGCGGTCGGCGTGAACGGCAAGCCCGTCTGAAACGTGCTGATGCCGTTGACCTGCCAGCCGCCGAGCGCGTACTCAGCCGGGCCGCCGCCGCTCAGCCATTTACGCCCTTTGCCGAAGGGCAGCGCGTAATTCCAGGCGATGGTCAGACGATGGCGGATGTCGAACGGTGAATTGCCGCGGTCGGCGCGGCGATTGCGCGGGTCTTGCGGCAATGGGCCGTCGGCGCCGCCGCCGAAGCTCTGGCCCACGGTGTCGATCGAATGGCCTAAGGTATACGAAAGCAAGCCGCTCAGCCCGTGCGTCAATCGCTTCTCGGCGCTGAATTGAAACCCATGATACGCGGCCAGGCCGTCCGACACGGCCCAAGTCACGTCGGCCAGCGCGGGACGCACGCCGAAAAACGGCCTGCGATTGTTGACGGCCCCCGCGCCCGGCACGGCTTGATTGAGATTGAAGTTGCTGTCGAGATGGCGACCCAGGTTGCCGACATATGAAGCTTTGACCAACAAAGAGGAAGGAAGTTCGTGTTGGACGGTCAGATTGAACTGCTCGGCGTACCCCGGCTGGTAGTTCGGATCAACGCCGATCACGCTGCCGCTGGGATTATCGGCCAGCCGCAGATCGAGCGGCGGAATGGTCGGGAAGCCGTCGCTCACGCGCCGCGTAACGAAGAAGTTGCCGGGTGAAAAGCTAAAGATCGGCCCGAACGGCACGTGACGTTGTAATCGCAAAACGTTGCCGCCATGTCCCGCCGTGTTCCAGAAAATGCCCGCCCCGCCGCGCACTACGGTCCTGGCGCCGAGCTGATAGGCGAAGCCGAAACGCGGCGCGAAGCCTTTCTTGAATGTGTTGACGCCCGCGCTCTCGCTCACGCCGTTACGCCCCGCGACCAAGACCGTGGCCGTCTTCGGATCGAAGTTGGCCCACCGATTCGCCACTTCGCTGTACGGCGTGTCGAGTTCGTAACGCAGCCCGATGTTCAAAGTCAGTTTCCGCGTGGCTCGCCAATCATCGGCCACATACGCGCTGTATTCCGTGCCGCGAATGCCCACCCACGCGAGCAGGTAATCCTGTTCGATCAGACTCGGCGCGCCGAGCAGGAACGCGGCCATCGCGCTGCCGCCAGTGTTGTTCGCCGGGTTGTTGGTGATGTTCGGCGCGAAGTTGAACCTGCCGTTGCCGCGATTGGTCTGATACTCGGTCAGTTGGCGGCGGCGAACGTCGAGGCCAGTCTTGACCGTGTGCGCGCTGCCGGTGAAGGTCAGATTGCCGACGTATTGATAGGTGTTTTCGCGCCGCAGAATCGGCAGCGAGCGGCTATGGCCGATGCCCGTATAACCCGCCGGGCTGAAGATGGGAATCGCGTTCTGCTGCTCCTGCTGGTTGGCGTTGGGCACGCCTAGCTTGACGCCGAGTTGATCACCGCCTTCCACGTCGGCTTGCGTGAAATCGAGTTGAAAGCGCGCGTAACCGGCGCGCAGATCTAGAATCATCTGCGGCGAGAGCACATGCACCCAATTGATCACCGCGTGATGCGCTCGCAGTGTCGAGGCGCCGGCGAAGGTATCTTCGTTGCCGAGGCCGACTGCTTTCGACAAGCCGGGAAGCTGGACTGCGGCGAAAGTGAACGGGTTTGTCGTCACCGTCTTCGACCAGGAATACCGGGTGAAGAAAGTGTTCCTTTCGCCGTGATTGTGATCCACACGGACGTCGTACTGGTCCCAGTCCTGCGCGCGCGTCGGCGCCGTGACCAGATTGTTGACCAATGCCGTAGAGGTCGGCCGCGGATATGCGTTGATCAACTTGGCCGTCACCGGGTCCCAACGATTTTGCGGAATAATGTTGAGTCCAAGCGGATTGGCAGGGGTCGCGCGCGATGGATCCCTGAATTGTTGGCGCGTGAAGGCCGTGCCGTTTTGAACCGTCGTCGCCGGATCAAAGACGCCTCCCGCGACCTCGCCGAAATCACCTTGCCGCATCCGGAGCGTCGGCACGGTGTTGACGAAAACGCGCCCCTGCCGCTGGCGGAACCCGTCATAATCGCCGAAGTAGAAGGTCTTGCCCTTGATCACCGGGCCGCCGATCGCGCCGCCGAATTGATTCTGCCTGAACGGCGGCTTCTTTTGCCCCGCGCGGTTGGAGAAGAAGTTGTTGGCGTCGAGCGCGTCGTTGCGCAGGAACTCGTAGGCCGCGCCGTGCATGTCATTGCCGCCGGACTTGGTGACCACGTCCACCTGCCCGCCGGGGTTGCGCCCTTGTTCGGCGGAGAAGAGGTTGGTTTGAATCTTGAACTCCTTGATCGCTTCGACGGCCGGCCGTACGACGATCGCCAGCGTCAGCCGGTCGTTGTTATCTATGCCGTCATAAAGGTAGTTGTTCGAGCTTTCTCGGTTGCCATTCACAAACAATTCGGTGCCGGGCCGAAGATCATCGGGCCTCGTGCCGCTCATGATCGTGCCCTTCATACCGAAGCCCGTGCCCGACACGCCGGGGCTGAGAATGGCGAGTTGCACGAAGTTGCGTCCGTTGAGCGGTAAATCCTGCGCCTGGCGTTCCTGAATGACGCTCCCTAACACAGACGATTGGCTTTCAAGTAGCGGCGCGGTCCCTTCGATGCGAACGGTCTCGCCGACCTCTCCGACTTGCAGTTCCAGGTCGATCTGCGCGCGCTGGTTAACTTGCAATTCGACGCCTGTGCGCTCGACCTTGCGAAAGCCGGGAGCCTCGGCCGTCAGCGCGTAACGGCCGGGATGCAGCGAGGTGAAGATGTAATTGCCGTCGTCAGTAGTTGTGACAGAGCGGCTCACGCCGGTGGCCACGTTGGTGAGCGTGACTTTGACGCCGCGCACGACGGCGCCGGTATTGTCTCTGATCGTGCCTACTAAATCGGCGGTCGTGACCTGGGCGCTCGCCGTGACGGAGATGAGCGCCAGCAGAAAACCCAATGCGAGAACTAGCGAGAATTTTTCTTGCCAACGGTTCATTGCCTACCTCCTGTGTTGACGCGAATCCGTGATGATGAACTGTCGTAGTCGCAATCCCAGCGAAAGGCCCAGCAAAGTTATATTGATAAGTTTGTCTGACCGCTTTGATGTTGGCCGACACTCTATAGCGTAAGCTTTTGGTAGTAAAGGCTTGGGCCGATATTTTCTGCCCCGCGCGGTCGACGGACCGGCGCCGAAGCTTGGCTGGATGACGGGATGCATAACTTTTCAAGACACGCCTCAGATGCGTTTCGTTGAACACATCACGTGATTCAGGCGCTCGCGCCGAATTGAGCCGATCAGCCTTTCCACATAAGGAGATTGCCACGGACTATGCGGGGCCATCATCACTTCCTCTGGCTGGCCGCCTTCTTTTGAAACGCTATGCTCGAGGATGGCAAAAAGGAACCCACAACTATTATAGCCACGAAGAATGGGATAAATAATATGAGATTATCCCTTTCAGTCTCTTATTCTTGTCTAAGCGCCGCCATAGGATCGACGCGCGCCGCTCTCCATGCAGGAACAATACATGCCATCAACGCGACGGCGGCAAACAGAACAGACACTCCGGCGAGCGTCAAAGGATCGATGGGATCTGTCGCAAAGAGCATCGATTGAATGAATCGGGCCAAGCCAATCGCCCCGCCTAGACCCGCCAGAATTCCGATGAGCACAGGAAAAGCGCCGCCCATAACCACAAGGCGGATGATGGCGAAACGCGTTGCGCCCAGGGCCATGCGAATCCCCACCTCGTGCCTGCGCCGCGCGGTAACGAACGAAAGCACGCCGTAGATACCGGCGCAAGCCAGGAGCATCGCCAGCAGTGAAAGACCGCCGAGCAGCGAAGTTGTCAACCGTCGTGACATCATGGATTCGCTCTTCATCTCCTCGACAGTCATTGCGCGATCGAGTACTTGCGTCTTGTCGACTTTGGTCACAGCTCGCGCCACTAACGGAATCAACGCGCCTCCGGCGCCGCTGCCCCGCGCCACGATTCCCAAACCGACCACCGGATTTTGCGTGAAGCTGGCATAGGCGCCGACGTCGGTCAGGCTCTCAAGTCCCCTGCCCTTTTCGTCAACCACCACGCCCACAATCTCCCACGCGGTTTGAGGGCCCAGCCCGCGCCGGGTCGGGAGAATCTTCTCCACCAGGATGCGCTTGCCGATTGGGTTCTCTTTGGGGAAATAGCGTTTGACGAAAGATTCGTTCACAACAACCACAGGCGGCGAGCTGGCCGTATCGCGCTTGTCAAGGAAGCGTCCGGCCTTCAGCGGGAGCCCAAGCGCTTGAAAGTATTCCGGGGAGACAATTTTGAAGCCGGTTCCCACCTCTTCATTCGGCTTGTCCGCCAGGCGAAAAGGCATACCGTCGCCCCAACCCCGTAAAGGAAGGCCGGTGGTTACTGCCGCCTCGCGGATTCCAGGCGTCGCACGCACCTCATCGAGGATGCGATCGACATACAACGTCAACGTCGCTGCGTCCGGGTTGCGCTCCATCGGCAGGGGAAGGTAGGCCGCAATCAGCCCCTGAGACTCAAACCCCGTCTCCACGCTCATCAATCGTTGAAAACTGCGCACAAGCAGCCCGGCGCCCACCAGCAGAACGAACGCCACAGCCACTTGAGCGCCGACGAAGAGATTCCGGGCGAGAAGCTTGCCACGCCCTGAAGTATTCGACCGGCCACCTTCCTTCAATGATTCAGCGGATTCCTTTCCCGTCGCTTGCAGCGCCGGCGCCAGTCCGACAGCGACGCAGGTGAATAGCGTGGCCGCAGTGAGAAAGAGCAGGACCCGGCCATCCATACTCACGCTCGCCTCGGCGGGCAGGAAGAAAGGCGGCAGGAGGCTTTGAATCCATCGCAGCAACCCATAGCCGAAAGCCACACCTACGACGGCCCCGCACGCAGAGAGCAGCAGACTCTCCGTCAACAACATCCGCACCAGGCGCCCGCGCCCCGCGCCCATGGCCAGCCGGACAGCGATCTCACGCGAGCGCAGCGTCGCGCGCGCCATCAACAGGTTGGCCAGATTGGCGCAGCCGATCATCAAGACGGCCGCAACCGCCCACATCAAGATCTTGAGTGAAAGTCGTAGTTGTGGGCCTACCATGCGATCAAGATATCGGTCCACGATCGCGCCCCAGCCCTTCTTCACGTCCGGATAGCGCTCGGCGATCCCGGCGGCGATGGAGCTCATCTCAGCTTGCGCCTGTTCCAGGGTAACGCCGCGTTTCAGACGCGCCACTGCGCCATAGGAGTGGTAATTGCGCGGCGCTTGCGGTGGGAAGGCAAGAGGAATCCAGAGGTCGGGGCCACGCCGGTCGAACTCGCTGGCGCCCGGCAGCACGCCGATCACCGTGTAGGACTCGCCGTTGAGCAGGATCGATCGGCCCACAACGCCCCTGGCGCCCCCCATAAGGCTCAGCCAGGCGCGGTGAGTGAGTACAGTCACCTTCTCCTTACCCTGCTGGTCTTCATCGGGCGCGAACGTACGACCCAAAGCAGGCTTCACGCCGAACACGTCAAAGTACGGCGCCGAGACCACACCGGCGCGCAAGCTAATCGGCACGCCGCCCGATTCCCCTGACAGGTAACTCATCGCGGCGCCACTCTGCGCAGCCATCGATTCAAACGAGCGGCTTTGCTTCGTCCAGTCGATGTAGTTCGCCGGGGCAATGCCGTTGCGCCCGCCGCCCGGGGTCTTCTCCCACACTTGCACGATGCGTTCCGGCTCCGGATAGCCTACCGACTTCAGCAGGACGCCGTCGACCAGGCTGAAGATCGCCGCGTTCGCGCCCAATGTCAGCGCGATGGTTAATACCGCAAAGAATGTAAATCCCGGATCGCGCCGCAAAACCCGCGTCGCATATCGAAGGTCCTGAAAAAATGTTTCGATCGTCGCTCCCACATGAACCTCCTGCTTTTCCTTCGTTTCCTCAGTGTAGAACTTGACGATGTGGGGCGCCGCCCGCGACCTTGGCGGCGTCGATGAAAGCGCACTGGGTCTCCACCATCTGCTGGCCCACGTCGGAGATCATCAGAACGCGATCGACACCACGGTCCCTCTTGATCAAGCTCTGCTTTTCTCAACCTGCGAAATACCGACTGATGAACTTAAAACCCAAACGATAGTTGAGCATTTCCTGCCGGCTTGGCCGGCGCCGCTACTTCTCGCCATTCAGGCGCGTCATCAGGCAAATGATAAATAACGCCGCTGGAACGTGCTGCGCTAACCGCCGGATAAACTCCACCGCACTCACCCTCGCTCGTTCCTGCCGGTGGCTCTTATGATCCTGCCAGCAATACTCCACGCTCTTCCCATCGTAGGCAATGATCCGGGAAACCGCAATCGGTGGGCTGTTCACATACTTAATCAGGTACCGCGCCAACCCCCTACCCGGTGTGGTTCGCCAAAAGTCCGTCCGCTCCGCATTTTCAACAACTTCATCAAGCTGCCCGACGCTCGTGCCGGTAGACTTTTTGTAAGGCAGTAAAGCGGGGCCCGAGCGGCGGACAACCCTCAAACGGCGAGGGCGCAGAGCGGCTTACCAGAAGCGGCCATTTTGTTGGGAATTGGAGCGCACTACACCGCTCCACGGCGAGCGCCCTTTCCAGATTGTTCACATCGATCATTCGGAACTGGATGCGGAACTGACCTGCTTAATGCTTTCGGTGAAACGATTTGATGGAGCTATGCGCCGTCGTATTCTGAAGTCCGCGCCCACGGAGGCCAAACGATGAACCGAACCCCTCTACGACACCTATGAGCGATATAGGAGATCCCATTTTTGAAGCGATCTGATTCAATCTTGGTCAACTGATTGAATTGAAGTAGTCTATTGAGAAATGTCACCAGAAAGCTTGCCGAAATTAGATCTTTATCGCCGGATCGTGCGGGCGAAGCTGTTCATTGACAGCAATTATGCCGAGCGGATCGATGCGGGGGAGATCGCGGATGAGGCGTGTTATTCGAAGTTTCATTTTATCCGCACGTTCAAGAGCATCTATGGGCGGACGCCGCATCAATACCTGACGCATGTGCGCATCGAGCGGGCAAAGGAACTGCTGGAGCAGGAAGTGTCGGTGACGGAGGCGTGCTTTGCGGTGGGGTTTGACAGCCTGGGGAGTTTTACCTCGCTCTTTAAACGCCGCGCCGGCGTGACGCCTTCCGAATATCAACGGCGGCAGCTCGAACGCAAGGCTGAGATCAGCAAAGAACCGCTCAGGTTCATTCCGGGATGTTTTGTGATGCAGTTTCAGTGAGTCTTTTGTGTATTTAGTGTGATTCGTGGTTTTCTTCGCTTTTCGAGAGAAAGCCGAAACGGGTTTAACCACTAAACACACGAAAAGCACGAAAAGCAACAAGTCGTGAACGGATGGCCGCGCGCGCCCTACCCGGCCGCTTCGCTCCCGGCTCTGACAAGGCAGTAGCCACCTCGTCATGGCTTCGCCGCGCCACCCCTCTTTTTCAAGGAGGGGTGTTTTTTTGCAGCACGCAAACGAGAATAGCAATTTTCGAGAAGCACGCCGGCTCACTTCCCTGTATTCTTCCAACATCACAATTTTGGAGGAAGTAATGATAACTAAAGCGAACCATTTTTCGATCTTTGTGCTGGACCAGACGAGCGCCTACGATTTTTATGTCAACAAGCTCGGGTTCAAAGTGAACACCGATGCCGAGATGGGTCCGAAAGGCCGCTGGCTGACGGTCAATCCGCCGGAGCAGCCCGACCTGGAGATCACCCTGATGGCGATCGACGACAAGATGATGTTTAACGCGGAATCGGCGGCGATCATGCGCGACCTGGTGAAGAAAAACACGTTTGGATTTGCCGTGTTCGAATGCGACGACATGCTCGCTACCTACGAAGAGTTGAAAGCAAAGGGTGTGAAATTTACAAAGGAACCTACAAAAGAGTTCTACGGCTTCAACGCCGTCTTTGAAGACGATTCAGGCAACTGGTTTTCCTTGAGCGAGGCGAAGAAAGATAAAAGTTGACGGATTCGCTCCACCAACTGTTGATAAGCAATTCGCCCCCTTCATCAACAACATTAGGTCTTTGTAGAGCGCGATGGCGACGTCCGCCGTCTCGTCAAATTTCTCATTCTCTTTGACGCCTTCCGGGAGATCGGCGGCATAGGGCCATCTCCTGATGATTCAGCCGCACGATCCTGGCGCCTGGATATTCCGAGGCCGACTTTCGACCATGTCCGGGCCTTTTCAGACTCTTTACTCCTTGAGCAGATGAATCGCCCTCGCAGGTTGACTTCGAGGCCATCTCCTTCGGCGAATCGGTCTGAGAACTTCCATCAGCTCCGGACCGGCGATCCTCGGCTCTGTTTTTAGTTTCGTCCTTGCCCCGCTTTTTCTCCTTCATTCCAAGCAGGAACTCTTTCATTCGCCGAATCGATGTGTGTTTTCGCTGAAGGAGAGAGACGATCATGAGCAGAATGTTCAGCAGCTTCTCGATCAATAGCTCGTCGCCTTGATCGAGTTCGCCCCGTTTGACGCGATTGATGAGTTGCTTGATCTCGTTCGTATCAGTGGTGGGAATGTCATCGTTGTTTTTCATAGGCGCCGATCGCGCCGATCCTATGCCAAGCGAAAACGAACGCCAAGGCCGGAGCTCAAATATTTTCTTTTTCACGACTGTTTACTGCAGGGACACATCGCACTCACTCGAATCGCAGAGCCACAATCGGATCGATCCGCGTGGCTCGCCGCGCCGGAATATAACTCGCTGCCAGCGCCACTGCCGCGAGCAATATTGGAACCGCCGCGAACGTAAGCGGATCTAGTGGAGCGGTTCCAAAAAGCAGGTTCGCGATGAATCGCACCAGTAGGGCAGACCCTGCTAGCCCCAAACACGTTCCCGCGCCGATCAACAGCGCAGCTCGGCGAAGTACCAGCCGCAGCACATCGGATGGGGTTGCTCCCAGGCTCAGCCGAATCCCGAACTCGCGCGTTCGCTGAATCACCAGGTAGTTCATGACCCCGTAAATTCCAATTGACGCCATCACTAATGCCAGCAGAGAAAAAGCCGTGAGGACTATGGTACGGAATCGCGGCTGCGCCACCGATCCCGATACTAGTTGCTGCATCGTTTCGACCCGGTCGACTGGGATGGAGGGATCGATAGCGGAAACCACTCCACGTAACTCAGCGGCAGAGGCGCCTGATTCGAGTGTGGTTCGCACCACAATAGTCGGGTCGCTCTCTATGTTCCACGACTGCTCGACCGGCACATACAGCTCTGCCTTCGCCTCACCGTCCAGCCCCTCGTGCAGCACATCGCCTACCACTCCGATCACCGTCCGCCATTTATCGCCGGGGCCAAATTGTAGCCGCTGGCCGATCGGGTTCTCCGATGGCCAATACGCGCGCGCCATGGAATCGTTGATTATCACGACCCACGGCGACTCTCCCGTATCTGCCACCGTGAACGATCGCCCTTGGAGCAATGGGATCCCGATCGTCTCGAGATAGCCGGGGCTCACCGGGCGGTACTGCGACATGTTGTAAGTCCCAGTAGGCAACGGCGGACGACCTTCGATAAGGAATGACGATCCGTTGTCCAAACCGCTTAGCGGCACGTACGTTGCGAATCCTGCGGACTGAATGCCCGGTCGCCCGTGCAAGTTCTCACGAAGTACTCGCTCGAAGGCGGCAATTTGCCCATTATCGGCATAGCGAGATCTCGGCAGCGACAAGCGCGCCGTTAGGATGCTGTCCGAACGAAACCCGGGCGCTACGTGTACCAGCGCCCAAAAACTCTTCACCATCAGGCCGGCGCCGATCAGAAGAGTGATGGCGATCGCGATCTGCGCCACCGCTAGCCCGCTCCGCAAGCGGGTTTGATTTCCAGTCGAGGTTCGATTGTTCTGCTTAAGCGATTCTCCCGCGCTTTCGCGCCACGGTCCGAACAAGGGACCCAGTCCGAAGAGAATTCCGGTCACCAGCGAAATCACAGCGGTAAAAATCAGCATTCGTGTATCTATCGCCATTCCCGCGGCACGCGACAGGTCGGCCGGCAACTGCGGAGTTAGGGCTGCAATAGCAGCCAGCGCCAGAATGAAACCCGCAATGCCGCCGAGGCTCGCCAGTAACAGGCTCTCTGTCAGAAGCTGCTGCGCCAGCCGTCCGCGGCTGGCGCCCAGCGCAATCCGCACGGTCATTTCCTTCTGGCGCGCCGCCGCCCGGTTTAGCAGCAGATTGGCTACGTTGGCGCAGGCGATCAGCAGCACCAGTCCAACTGCGCCAAGCAGTGTCTCGAGTGCCATGCGAACACTCCCCGTCACCTGATCTGCCAGCGGCACGGCGACGATCCCTTTGTCCTTGTTCTGCTCCGGGTACTGCTGCGCGAGGTTCGCCGCCAGGATGTCCAACTCAGCCTGTGCCCGCGCCAGTTTCACCCCGGGCTTGAGCCTGGCTATGACGTGCAACATATGCGCGTTGCGTTGCAGTCTCTGAGGATCGAGCGCCATTGGAACCCAAATGTCGACTTGGCTGCGCGCCTGGAAATCTGCCGCAGTGGCGCCAAATTGAAAACCCGCCGGCAGCACCCCGACCACTGTGTAGCTCTTGTCGTCCAGTGTGATGGTCTTGCCAGCGATGTCGCGATCCGCGCCGAACCGTTCGCTCCATGCCGCGTAGCTCAGAATGGCGACGCGATTCTGGCCAGGCCTATCCTCGTCCGGAAGAAAATTGCGGCCTAGCATGAACTGGACGCCTAATACGGAAAAGAAACTCGACGTAACGGTGTCTCCAGCCAACCGCGACGCCTCGCTTTGTCCACCAAGAATGAAGCTGGGCGCAAAACTGGACGCCCGCACCGCCGCCATCCCGCTGAACGACCTGTTCGCGTCACGCCAATCCACAAAATTCGCTGGCGCTACGTCGCCCAGCGTTCCGTCGCGCTGCCGTTCCGAAAGCGTCACGATGCGACTCGGCTCGGCATAGGGCAACGGCTTGAACAACACCGCATTGCACACGCTGAAAATCGCCGTATTCGCGCCGATCCCGAGCGCCAGAGTTATCACCGCCGCCGCCGCGAATCCCGGATTCTTCCGCAGCATGCGGGCGGCGTAAGTCAGATCGCCCCGCAACGCCTCGATGGCGGGTATTATCTGCATAGCCCTCAGGTCCTCCTTTAACAAAGTGGGGTTTCCAAACTGCCGACGCGCTGCCAGCAGGGCGGCTTCCGGTGTCATGCCTTGCCGGCGATACCGCTCGGCCAGCAATCGGAGGTGTTCTTCCATCTCCGTTTGGAACTCTAACTCGCGAGGCTCATTGCGAACCGTGTCTCGCATTCTTTGCCATAGCTTACCGACCTTTCCCACGATCATTATCTCTGGCCCTCCAGTCGCAGCAGGCGATCGATCACTCCGGAAATCCGCTCCCAGTCTTCTGTCTCTCTCTCTAGTTGCTTTAGGCCTCTATTTGTAATCGAATAGAATTTCGCTTTCCGGTTATTCTCAGAAGCGCCCCACTCCGCCGCGATCCATCCCTCCTGCTGCAACCGCAAAAGGGACGTGTAAACGGCGCCTTCGTTCAGGCGGAGCGCCTCTTCGCTCAACTGCTCCAATCGGCGGGCGATCCCGAATCCGTGAAGCGGACCCATCGCCTGTAGCGTTTTTAAAATCATCAGATCGAGCGTGCCCTGCAGCGCCTCTGATTTCTTGTTGATGTCACCCTTTCGTTTGGTCATTGCAAACAAGATAGTAGGCCTCCTTTGGAATGTCAATAGGTAGGAGACTCGGTCTCCTGAGCCGGAGTCTGTGAGCCTGCTTCAGTTTCCATTGATAGTAATGGAAGAACCAATCGCCCTCCGGATCCTGATATAAGCAATCAATCGGAGAGCGCTTCCCGCAAGGTATGCGCTCCCGCCATCAATTGGAGATTTTATGCTCGCTGAAAATGGCGCGTGGTGGAATCCTTACTCAGTCTGATCGGTGGGCATTTTAACGGGACGATGTTCAAATTTTTTCCCATTGCGCCGGGGCGCCCGCATCGACCATATCGAGATGGGAGTTAAGCATGATGGAAGGTTCGCGATTTCTTCCTCTGACACGAGCCAGTATATTGCCAATCTCATCAATCTAGACATCGTCGAACTTCAAGAGCTTGAGTTCGTCAACAACGCGCTTTGCAACCGCCCCTTCCTCACCGGAAAGGCTTGGAATTCGAATAAGCTCACATCCAAACGCTATTGCGCGCTCGAATTTCATATTGCGATCCATACTACAAGTGTCATCATCGCACAGGCCGCCTACTCATAGCGCAGAGTGACGATCGGATCGACCTTCGTCGCTCGACGCGCGGGTATAAAAATTGCCGCCAATGCCACCACTATAATCAACAGCGAGATGCCTATGAATATCACAGAATCAGTAGCGCTTACACCGTATAACAGAGTGGACATAACACGCGTCAAGGCAAAGGCTGCGGCGAGTCCTACACCGAGACCGATCAGCGCGAGTGACATTCCTTGCGCTATCACCAACTTGAAGATGTCTGCGACCTGCGCTCCGAGCGCCATGCGAATTCCGATGTCATGCCTGCGCTGGCTGACCGAATAGGCCATTATGCCGTAGATGCCGACCGCTGCCAGTACGAGCGCCACAAAAGCGAAGCTGCTCAACAAGAGCATGGATAACCGCTGGGTGGCAATCGTATCACTGATCCTATCTTCCATCGTTCGTATGTTGAAAACGGGTTGATCTTTGTCCAATGATGTCACCTGACGGCGGATGGACGAGGCGAGATTGAGCGGATCACCTTCGACGCGAACGATCAAGTTGATCTGTCTAACCGATAAGAGGAAAATCTGTTCAGAAAGTTGGTTCAAATTAAAGTAGAACTGGGGTTGAACGGGAGACCGCCCATCCGGCCCTTGATTCTTCACATTTCCGACGATGCCAATGATTTCCAGCTTCAGTCGTGGTTGGAAGGCGGGGCTGAAACGTTTCCCAATCGGGTTTTCACCGGGGAAATACTTTTCGGCCAACACCTCATCGATCACGGCGACCAATGGACGTTCCCTGGTGTCCTCAGTGGAAAAAGTCCGCCCTTTTAGAGCGCGAATATTCATCACCTGAAAGTAGTCGGCGCTTGCGATATACATCACCGCGTTCGGATTCTGACCGGGTTTTTCTACAGTCCTGCCTTCAACCTCGAGGGGTAATTGGTTGGCTCCCAAGAGGGGGAGGCCGTTTGAAAAAGCAACCCCGCGCACTCCAGGCAGATACTTCACATTTTGATAGAGATGATCAAGGAAAGAAGTCACCTTTGCCCCTTCAGTTCCGTTTACCGAGATAGACATTTGCATCGTGAGCAGATTCCGAGCCTCGAAACCCGGATCCACCTTTTGAAGGTTTCGAAAGGTTTTGATCATCAACCCACCGCCGATTACCAATACCACCGCCAGCGCCACTTCCGAGACGACAAGAGCGCTGCTTAGGAATGACCGGCTCACCGTCTCGCCTCTGCCCCCCTCCTTGAGCGACGAATTCAAGTCCGTTTTAGAAGCGCGTAGCGCAGGAAACAAGCCATAGATGGTTCCTGCCAGCAAAGAGATCAATAAAGCGAAGCTGAGAACTCGAAGGTCAATCCCAACTTCGTCCATCCGAGGAATATTGCCTGAGCTGAAAGAAATCAGAAGGCGAGTCATCAGATAAGCCAACAGCAACCCCAAAATCCCTCCTGCCAGCGACAACAACACGCTTTCAGTAAGGAACTGCCGGATCAGTCGGGCGCGGCTGGCTCCCAGGGCTGTACGAATGGCGACTTCTTTTTGCCGGCTCGATGCTCGCGCCAGCAGCAAGTTGGCGACATTTGCGCAGGCTATGAGCAGCACAAATCCGACAGCCCCCGCCAGGACCAGGAGAGACATTTTCACATTGCTGACTGTAGAATCGTATAAGCTCCGGAGAACAACTCGCCGTCCAGTCAACACATCGGGGTATTGACGCGTCAGCGCGGATTGAATCGCCTCCATCCTGGCGCGACTCTGTTCCAGAGTAATCTGCGGCTTCAAGCGCGCGACTACGAATATTCCGGGATCTCTTGCGCGCTGCCTGAAACGCTCCTCTATCAAGCCCAGAGGCGTTATAACCTCTCCACCAATGCCGAACCTGAAACCTGCAGGCGTAATGCCAATAATAGTGTAACCTACCCGGTTTAGGATGAGTTGCTTGCCTATCACACTTTCGTCCTCGCCAAACACTCTTCTCCAGAAATCATAACTCAGGATCACAACCGGAGAGCTTCCCGGGCGATCGTCTTCAGGCGAAAACCCCCGGCCGCGAATCGGGTTCACCCCGAGCGTTGGCAGGAAGTCAGATGATACGGTCATACTCCCAAGGCGTTCTGCCTCGGGCAAGCCTGTCAGGTTGAAGGTGTCAAACCTGAAAGCAGCCGTGCTCTCGAAGACCTGATTCTGATTTTTCCAGTCCACGTAGTTGGGATATGTGACGCCTAACTGTTCCTGAGAGGTTTGCTCCGAAATCATGACCAGGCGATCAGAGTCTTTATAAGGAAGCGAGCGGATCAGAATGGAATTCACCACACTAAATACCGCAACGCTCGCGCCGATACCCAGCGCCAGCGTGAGAATCGCAATCAACGAAAAGCCCGGATTCTTGAATAACATTCGCGCGCCAAAGCGCAGATCATGGAAAAGTGTTTCGAGCATCGGTAATCCTCTCTGTTCACGATGAAGTTCTTGTACCTGTGTCGCGCCGCCCAATTTGACGAGCGCCACGCGACGCGCTTCTTCCGGCGACATTCCGGCGCGCAGATTGTCTTCGATGTGCATCGCCAGATGGCTTTCCAACTCTTCGGCGAATTCACGCTCGCGTCGGTTGCGATGGAATAAGCCGAAGAACCGCGCCAGCCAGCCGCGTATTTGTCGAACGTTCGTCACGACTCCTC
>Ga0081455_10003767_pt1 | contig 17310 bp, 15 predicted proteins | sample TabmetS3T2R1_FD_70207 | JGI IMG/M metagenome (GOLD analysis project Ga0081455, IMG submission 70207) | Tabebuia heterophylla rhizosphere microbial communities from the University of Puerto Rico - S3T2R1 | ecosystem: Host-associated > Plants > Roots > Rhizosphere ...
GGACCGCAGCGGAGAGGTCGACGGGGTAGTCGGTCACGAGGCGACCTCGAAGCGAGGACACCACAGGACCGCAGCGGAGAGGTCGCCGGGGTAGTCGGTCATGCCCACCCCCCGGCGTCGTGGCGGGTGCGGCGTACCAGCCAGAAGAAGAACGGACCTCCGGCGAGGGCGGTGAGCATCCCGATCGGGAGGTCGGCACCGTGGACGAGGGTGCGGGCCGCCATGTCGGCCCACACCGTGAGTGCCGCTCCACCCAGCATCGAGACCAATATCAACGAGCGGTGCGCCGGGCCCAGGATCATCCGGACGACGTGCGGCACGACGAGGCCGACGAAACCGACGATGCCGACGAAGGCAACCGCGGCCCCGGTGAGCAGCGCGACGAGGACGATGGAGCCGATCCGAAGTCGCTCGACGCGCACCCCCAGGTGGGCCGCGCTGCGTTCACCGAGGGACAGGACGTCGTACTGCCTTGCCATGGCGAGCGCGGCCAGCGAGCCCGCGGTGACGACGCCCGCGACGATGAACAACTCGTTCCAGCGGGTGCCGTTCAGGCTGCCGAGTTGCCAGAAGATGATCTGCTCGCGCGCGGCGGTGTCGGAGGCGAAGATGACGAAGGCGAGACCTGCGGCCGCCACCGCGTTCACCGCGATGCCGGTCAGCAGCAAGGTGACCATCTCGGTGCGGCCACCGCTGCGGGCGGTGCTGTAGGCGAGCAGGGTCGCGGCGAGGCTGCCGACGAAGGCAAACAGCGCCGGGCTCCAGGTGCCCGCGACGCTGAAGGCGATAGCGATCGCGGCACCCAGCGCGCCACCGGCCGAAACGCCGACGACGCCCGGCTCGGCCAGCGGGTTGCCGAAGATCGCCTGCATCACCGCTCCGCCGACGGCGAGAGCGGCGCCGACCGCGAGGCTCATCAGCACGCGGGGGAAGCGGATGTTCCACAGTGCCTCTCGGATGATCTCCGACTTCGGCTGCCAGGAGGTGTGGATGCCGATCCTGGCGAGGGCGGTGCCGATCACGTCGGTGAAGCCGGCGGAGAGCTCGCCGACGAAGCCGCTGACGAGCATGCCGGCGACGAGTATCACCACCAGCGTGCTGACGGTGACGGCCAACCGGCCGGCGCGACGATCGGGAACAGCAGGTGCGCTCACGACCGTCTTCGTGGTGCTGGCGACGGTGGTCATGACGGCGGGCCCGGTGCGTAGACGGCGCGGGCAAGGGCGTCGAGCACCTGCGCGGAGCGCGGCCCGAACGAGAGGATGTCGCCGTCGGCCATGTCGACGAAACGGCGGTGTTTACCTGCGTTCGTCAAGGCGATCGCCGGCTTGGAGCGCAGCAGCTTGTCGACGCCGCCGACCGACGCGAGGCCGTCGGTCATCACCAGGATCAGATCCGGGTTCGCCTTCACCATCGCCTCGTCCGTCATCGGGAAGTAGGCGTGCCAGCGCTGTTCGGTGGCGACGTCGAAGCCGCCGAGATGGTCGATGAGATCGCTGGCGCCGTTCTGCTGTCCGAACAGGTAGTAGATGCCGGCCGAGCCGCGCAGGTAGAGGAAGACCATCCGCAGTGGTTTGGTCTGACCGCGCAGCCGGGCGATCGCGGTGGTGGTGGCGTCGACGTCGGCGGTGATCTTCGTCGCGAGTTTCCCCCCGACCTCGGAAAGGCCGAAGACGGCGGCGACGTCGCGGGCGAGCTGGGCCGCGCCGGTGAAGGAGGGCGTGTTGTCGAGGAAGACGACGGTGATTCCGGCGTCACGGAACTGCTCGATGACATCGCGCGGTCCGATGGTGCCGTCCGTGACGACGAGGGTGGGCTTCAGGTTCAGCACGGCTTCGGCGTTGATCGAGACGCTGTCCTGAGTGACGACCGGGACGTTCGACACGCCGGGAAACACGGAGGCGACATCGCGCCCGACGATGCGGTTCGTCAGCCCCAGCCCCGCCATCGTGCCGGCGATGGAGCCCGCGATGTCGAGCGGAACCACACGGGTGGCGTCGGTGATCGTGACGTCGCGGTCGCCGGAACGGTCGTGCGAGACGACGGTCGCGGGCAGCTTTGGTTGTTGCGGTCCGGCGACGGGATCGATGGCGCGGTCGGTGAGCTTGGCCGTCGACGGCCCGTGGAAGGCGAGCGGGTCGGGAAGCGGGGTGAGGCTGTTCAGCGGCGCCCGGCTCCCCGATGCCCCTGGTGTTGCCGAGTTCGACGCCGCGTCCGGCGAGGCAGAACTGCCGCAGGCCGCGGTGGCCAGCAGGGCAACCGTCATCACGGCCGCGCCCAGTGTTCTCGTCCCGCTCAGTGCTCTCGTCCCGCTCAGTGCTCTCGTCCCACGCGGTGTCCTCATCCCGCGCGCCCGGCCTTTCGTTTCGCCAGCGTGAACTGGGTCAGCAACGTCGCGCCGATGCCGACCAGGACGCCGCCGAACCCGAACAGGAGTCCGTCACCGAGGCTTCCCTTGCGGGATTCGGCGCTGGCCAGGACACCGAGGGTCTTCGTCGAAGAGGTGCCACCGTCCTGGTCGTCCGCGCCCGTCGGCGGCGCGCTGGGGGAAGCCGCTCCGCTTGCCGGTATCTGGAGTCCGGTAGCTCCCTCGATGCCCGGCGACGGCGCTGATGTCGCTGTCGTCGCGCCGCTCGCACGGGTCGTTCCTGCCGCGGGCGCCGCTGGTGTCGTCGACGGTGACGACGCGGCGCACGCCGCGGTGATGGAGATCGTCATCGGGTCGAACGCGGTACCGGCCGGGTAGCTGCCGAACGCCGCGTACCCGGCTGCCGTGATGCTCGTCGGCACCGAGGTGAAGGTCGTCGTCGCCCCGGTGACGCCGCGGGTGCCCGAGGCGAGGGTGAGGTCGACGAAACCGATGTCGGCGAACGTCTTCGGCGTCGCCGAGCCCGAGGTCGCATCTGCCATCGACGTGCCGGTGTAGTCCAGGACGAGCACCGCGGTCGTCGCGTTGGTGAACTTCAGCCGCAGGTTGGAGAACGTGGAGTCGAGCAGACCCTCGTGACCGGTGAAGCGCACACCGCCGGTGAAGGAGATCTGACCGCTCGTCGCGGCGGCGTCGAAGGTTCCGGTGCCCCGGCTCCAGGTGAAGTTCGGTGTCGTGTAGGTGGCGTTGCCGCTCGTGGTCCACGAGCCGTTGGCGATCGAGCTTTGGATGTACGCGCGGAACGACGTCTTGAAGCCCCAGGTGAGTGTCGCGCCCGTCACCGGGCAGGCCGTGGCCGCCGACGCCGCGGGCAGTGCCCCCGGCACGGCGAGGATACCGGCGGCGCAGCCCAAGGCCGCCGCGACCGCACTCGTCGCCAGGGCGAGTGCTCGACGGACCGGCATGCGCTCGCCTTCCTCTGCTGCCGCGACCTCTCCGCGGGAGGCAAACTTAGCACTACCTAACCTAACAAACGTCGCACCGTGACCGTCCGTAGTGAAGGTTGCCTAACCTAACAAGCACTGCTACCTTCCAGCTCGCACTAAGGGTTGCCTTACCTGAGGCTCTGACGGGAGCCTGCACCCTCACGATCAAGGAGTAAGCACTCATGGATTCGTCACACAGGCGCGAGGCGGGCAGGGTGGGCCGCCGCGCGAAGTGGCTTACCAGCGGCGCCGTCGCGCTCGCGGTAGGGGCAACCTCTGCGTTGTTCGCGACGGCCAGTCCCGCTTCGGCGGCGACCGGCGACGTCAGCGCCGGAACCCTCAACTGGGCGGTGAAGACCAGCTGGAACTCCTACATCCTCAACCCCGGGTGGGGCTCCAGCCCGGCCCCCGCTTCGATCACCCCCGTGGCGCCGTCGACGACCAACTTCGTCTTCCCGGCGAGTTCGGGTTCGGTGACGTCCACGACCGCGGGGGCCGTGCAGTCCGGTGGCGGCGTGCACTGGGTTCTCCCGGCGCACGGCATCGACGTCGAGTTCGACAACATCCGGGTGGCCGTGGCGGGAACGCACGCCGACATCTACGCCGACGTCGCCGTGAACTACGCGACTGCGATGTTCGGCCAACCGGCCGGCCCGCAGTCCCACACCAACGTGAACATCGCGACGAGTGACTCGGCGAGCGTTTCGCTCGCTGGTACCGCCGCCACGATCACAGTTCCGGGAGCTTCGATCTTCGGTACCGCAGCGGGCGTGGCCGCTGGCTTCCCGTACGGCCCGGGTGGCGCCGACAACAACGCCTGGGGTGAGACCCTCACCGTGAACGCGACGGTTGAGGGAGCATCGACGCCCACCGGCGCGGCGATCGCCCTGAGCAAGTCGACACCGCTGAACCCCAACGGTGAGACCGTCCACGTCACCGGCACCGGGTTCGGCCCCAACGGCAACGCCGCCAGCCCGCCGCTGTCCGGGCACGCGGCCGGCTTCTACGTGGCCTTCGGCAAGTACGCCAGCCCCTGGCAGCCTTCACTCGGCGCGCCGAGCGCGAACCGCAAGAACGGCACCGGCGGTGTCGGCCTCTTCTGGGTCGTTCCTCAAGAGACCTACACCTACGTGACCGGGGTCTACGGACCGAGCGGCACCAACCCCAACGCGGCGACGTACTCGCAGTTCGTCCTGCTCCAGCCGGACGGCAGCTTCCAACTGGACCTGACCGTCGCGGCGGTCCAGGGCCAGATCACTGCGACCACGCCGGGCACCTACGGCGTCTACACCTACGGCGCCAACCAGGTGAACAACGCCGCCCTGGAGACCTTCACCCCGCTTTCCTTCGCGGCCTCGGCGTCGACCGGCACGGAAACCATCACCGCGGAAATCGTGCACAGCCCGGGCGGAGCTTTGACCTGGACCATCCCGAACAACAACCCCGTCGCGCTGAGCGCCGTCGTGGACAACGGGACCTACCTCCAGGCGACGGGCTCGATCAACCCGGTCACCGTCACCGACACCCGCACCTTCCAGACCAACGCCTGGACGTTGTCGGGTCAGGTCGGGAACTTCACCGGTGGCGCGGGCTCCATCGACGGCAAGTACCTCGGCTGGAGTCCGAAGATCGTCACTGCCGGGGCCGGGATCACCGCGGGGAGCGCCGTCGCGTCCGGCTGGGACAGCGGCAACGGCCTGAAGACCGCTTCCGTGCTCGGCTCGGCGGCGGACGGTCACGCTGCCGGTTCGGGCTCGCTCGGCGCCGATCTGACGCTGAAGGTGCCGGCCGAGACCCCCGCCGGTAGCTACACGGCGCCGCTGACGCTCACCGTCCTCGGCTAGCCGACGTCAACAGAGATGTGTCGCGGTCCGGTGGCCCCGTCAGCGCCGGGCCGCGACACCCGCACCATTCGAAACACCGCATGACCACTGACGGACCGCACCACTTGCTATCGAAGGAAGATCAATGACCAGACGCCGGATGCCGCGAGTCGCGCTGATCGCTCTCGCGGTATCCGGCGTCGTCACGACGTGGGCGCCAGCCGCTTCAGCCGCGGTACCGGGCGGTACCCGTACCGGAAGCGGATCGGCGGTCGCGGCAACCGCCGACGGGCCGGCCCCGAACGTGACGGCGGACAACCTCGTCTGGACCGTGAAACCCACCGACAACGCGATCGGCGCCGGCCGACCGAACTTCGGCTACCGCGCCGACCCGGGCGCCACCGTGCGCGACTCGCTCGACGTGACCAATCGCGGCGGGGAAGCACTCACGCTCAAGGTGTATGCCGCTGACGCCTTCACCCCGCAAGGCGGCGGGATCGACCTGCTGCGCAGCGACCAGAAGTCGGTCGACGCAGGCACCTGGATCACGCTTTCCAGCGACGCGATCACGGTGCAGCCGCAACAGACGGTTACCGTCCCCTTCACCTTGACAGTCCCGTCGACCGCCACGCCCGGCGATCACAGTGGCGGCATCGTCACGACGCTCGTCACCGGCTCCGGGCAGTTCGCCGTGGAACGACGCCTCGGATCCCGCGTGCAGATCCGGGTGTCCGGCGCGCTCGCTCCGAAGCTGGATCTCTCCGGTGTCTCGGTCAGCTACGGCACCCAGCTCAACCCGTTCTCGTCGTCGAGCGCGAGGGTGACCTACACCGTCGCCAACACCGGAAACGTGCGCCTGAACGCGCATTCGATGATCACCGTCGACGGTCCACTCGGCATGCTCGGGCGAACGGTGGCGACGGAGGACCTCGGCGAACTGCTTCCGGGCAACGCACGTCACTTCGAGGTGAAGGTCCCAGCCGCGTGGGCCTTCTTCTATCTCTCCGCGACGGTGAGACTGGAGCCGTTCCCGTCCAATCCGAACGACTCGGCGGCACAGTTCGACCTCGCCACGGTTTCGGCGAGCGGCGCTACCTTCGCCCTCAACTGGGGCCACGTGATCCTGCTTTTCGTCGCGGTCGTCGGTGTAGGGGGCGGTCTTCGATGGCGGAAGCGGCGCAGGGCCAGGGTGAAGACGGCCATCGACGAGGCTGTCGAGAAGGCGTTGGCCGGGGTGACACCCGCCGGGGGACAAGGCCAGCCGGTCACCGCCGTCACCGCGCGGACCGCGCTGGGCGACGGGTCCACTCCGCGGCCTACCCATCGCCGGCCCCGTGGGGATCGCGGGCACAACGGCGGCTGACGCAGCTTTCACCACGCAGCTTCCACCACTCCCGCTTCCACCACACCGCTCGGCCCACGCAGCGCCCTTCCGGTCTGCGGACCCAGCCTCAGGTACGGCGGCAGTCCCGGCAGAGCCCCATGATCTCGACTGTGTGCTCAACCTCGGTGAAGCCGGCCCGTTTCGCGACGCTCGCCGCCCAGCTTTCGACAGCGTCATCCTCGATCTCGACCGTGCGGCCGCACCTCCGGCAGACGATGTGGTGGTGGTGCTGCTCGGTTCGACACCGCCGGTAGAGCGTCTCGCCCTCGGGGCTGCGGAACGTGTCGAGCGAGCCGGCGTCGGCGAGCGCGCGTAGCTGGTTGTAGACGGTGGTCAAGCCCACCCGTTCGCCTCCGGCGCGAAGTGAGGCGTGGATCGACTGGGCGCTGCGGAACTCCCCGGTCTCGTCGAGAGCCTGGGCAAGCGCGCGCTTCTGCCGGGTGGAACGCTCACCGGCTGCGGCCGGATTCGACGTCGTGGGACTCGGCACTGCATCCCCTCCTTTCTCGGGCGGCGCTGTGCGATCGTACCGCTGCTGCCTTCGAGGCTTATCAGGAATGAAATCCGTTACGGAATCTGATAGCTTGCCGGGAACGGTTTCCAACAAGCTGCCTGGAGGTTCTTCGTGATTCACCTACGGACGCGGCGGCTCGTCGCCACGGGATGCGTCGTCCTGGCCGGCCTGGCACTCGCCGCGTGCGGTTCGAGCAGCGGTTCGAGCCGCGGATCGAACTCCGCCTCGGCGGGGGCGTTGAACGTCGTCGCGTCAACGAACGTCTACGGCGACATCGTCAGACAGATCGGGGGGGACAAGGTGCGCATCACCTCGATCATCAGCGACCCCGACGCCGATCCGCACTCATACGAGGCGAACACCCAGAACCAGCTTGAGCTGTCCAAGGCCGATCTGGTGATAGAGAACGGCGGTGGCTACGACGACTTCATCGACACGATGCTCAAAGCCGCGAACAACTCCAAGGCCAAGGTGCTGAACGTCGTGGACATATCCGGCAAGACGGCGTCGGCGGGGGAGGAGCTCAACGAGCACGTCTGGTACGACTTCCCGACCGTCGAGAAGCTGGCCGACCAGATCGTCTCGGAGCTGTCGGCCGGAGATACCGCCGACGCGAACACGTTCAGCACCAACGCGGCCGCTTTCAAGCAGAAGCTGCAGGGCTTCGAGTCGACCGAAGCCTCCGTCAAGCAGGCTCATGCCGGTGACGGCGTGGCGATCACCGAGCCGGTGCCGCTGTACCTGCTCGAGGCGTGCGGCCTGGAGAACAAGACGCCGGCGGAGTTCAGCGAGGCCATCGAGGAGGGCACCGACGTCTCCCCGACGGTGCTGAAGAAGACGCTGGACCTGTTCTCCGGCAAGCAGGTCAAGCTGCTCGCTTACAACGAGCAGACCTCCGGGCCGGAGACCGAACAGGTGCTCAACGCGGCCAAAGCCAACAAGATCGCGGTCGTGCCCGTCACCGAAACCCTGCCGGCCGGCAAGGACTACCTGACCTGGATGGCCGGCAACCTCTCGGCGATCTCCTCCGCGCTGGGATGACGCGCCCCCTCATCGCCGCACGGTGCGGCGGCGTCTCGGGGAGGATGTCGGCCGTGCCCGAGCCGGTCCTGCAGCTGCGCGCGGCGTCGCTTCGCCTCGGGCAACGGACGCTGTGGTCCGGGCTCGACCTCGACGTCCGTCCGGGGGAGTTCCTCGCCGTACTGGGCGCGAACGGATCCGGCAAGACGACGCTGCTGAGGGTCCTGCTCGGGTTGCTTCCGCTGTCCGCGGGCGAGGTCCTCGTCGAAGGGCATCCGGCTCGTCGCGGGAGTCGCCGGATCGGCTACATCCAGCAGCATCAGCGCGTCGACCCCCGAACGCCGCTGCGCGTGAAGGACGTCGTACGCCTCGGCCTGGACGGTCACCGCTGGGGGTTCGGCCGGCCCAGACATGTGCCCTGGGACCTCGTCGAACAGGCGCTCGCCGCCGTTGCGGCGCAACACCTGGCCGACACGCCGATCGGCCTGCTCTCCGGCGGCGAGCAGCAGCGGACCCGGATCGCCCAGGCGTTGGTCTCGGAGCCCACCCTCCTGCTCTGCGACGAGCCCTTGCTCTCGCTGGACCCCAGCAGCCAGGGCACGATCACCGCGCTCATCGACGCGCGGCGTCGGCAACGCGACACCGCGGTCCTGTTCGTGACGCACGAGATCAACCCGGTCCTGCCTTACGTCGACCGGGTCCTGTATCTCGCCGGTGGACGGTTCCGCGTCGGCTCGGTCGACGAGGTGCTCAACTCCGCGACGCTGAGCGAGCTTTACGGGGCGCCGATCGAGGTGATTCGGAGCGGCAACCGGATCCTCGTCGCCGGAGTTCCCGAGGTGCACGAGCACACCCACCACCCGCTGCCGCCCGATGCGGTGGCGACGGGATGAACGCCCGGGCGAGGGGCGCGAACGTCGGGCCGGACGTGTGGCATCAGATCTTCAACTTCGCCAACTACGGCGACCTGCTCGACCTCGTCCACAATTCGATCGTCGCGGGTGCCGTGCTGGGGATCCTGGGCGGCCTGATCAGCACGTTCGTCATGATGCGGGATCTGCCGTTCGCGGTTCACGGCACGAGCGAGCTGTCGTTCGCCGGTGCCGCCGCCGCGCTGCTGTTCGGCGCCGACGTGGTGGTCGGTTCGCTCGTCGGTTCCCTCGCCGCCGCGTTGGTGATCGGTGCGCTGGGCAGCCGGGCGCGTGACCGGAATTCGGTGATCGGTGTCCTGATGCCCTTCGGTCTCGGCCTCGGCGTGCTGTTCCTGGCGCTTTACAAGGGGCGTGCGGCGAACAAGTTCGGGTTGCTCACCGGGCAGATCGTCGCCGTCGACACCCCGCAGCTCGCCTGGCTGATCGGCGTATCGGTCGTCGTCACGATTGGCCTGGCGATCATCTGGCGACCGTTGATCTTCGCCAGCACCGACCCCGAGCTGGCTGCCGCCCGAGGGGTGCCGGTCGCGATGCTCTCACCGCTGTTCATGTTGCTGCTCGGTCTGGCGGTCGCGATGTCCGTCCAGGTCATCGGTGCGTTGCTGGTGCTGAGCATCATCTGCACCCCGGCGGCGGCGGCGATGTGCGTGACCGCGTCACCGCGCATGGTGCCGGCGCTGAGCGTCCTGTTCGGGTTGGTCTCCACGGTGGGCGGGATCTTGTTGGCACTGGGCAGCAGCATTCCGATCAGCCCGTATGTCACGACGGTCTCGTTCGCCATCTACGTCGTGTGCCGGCTCGTGGGAGCGCGACGCGCGAAGCGCGGCTGGGTCTCGGTGAAGGCTGGCCGGCATGGGCTCAGGACGTCTGCGGACTGAACCCCGGGATCGACGTCCCGAGCCATTCCAACGCTCCGGGCAGCGCGTCCATCCAGATGCTCGCCCGGTGCCCGGCGTGCTCCAGGACGACCGCGTCGACCGACAGAGGCGGTCTCGCCGTCGCGAGGAGTGCGCTGGTAGAGGGCCACGAGACGCCGTCGGCCTTCGAGGTGTGGACCCACAGCGCTACGGGAGGCGGCGCCCTCGAGGCGAGTCCCACCAAGTCGTAGCGGGTGGCCGCGGGGGTACCCGGGCCGAACGGGTGGAAGCTGGACGCGAACTGCGGCGAGAAGTACCCCCCGAGGACGATCGCCGCGCCGTACTGCTCGGGATGCAACATCGTGGCCATCGCAGCGCACCAGGCGCCGCTGGAGATGCCGATCGTTGCCCATCCGGTCGGCGCCGGACTCGCCCGCAGATGTTCGGTGACCCAGGCCGGAACGTCCTGAGTGATCCAGGTCTCCACCTTCCGGTCCGGACCGTCGACGCATTCGGTGTCGACGCCACCCGGGAACTCGATGGTCGGCGAGATCGTGATCGCCGGAGCGACGGCGTGTCTGTCGACGACGCCGTCGTAGGTGCTCGTCAGGTGCATCCCGTCGGGCCATTGCGAAGGCGCGGCCGGATAGCCGGAGAACGTCTCCAGGATCGGGTAGCGGCGGGTGGCGTTCGCCGCTTCGAAGTAGTCGGCCGGCAACACGATCAGGATCTGACCGGTGAGACCACTGTGCGTCCCGGTGACGGTGAACGACCGGGTTCGTCCGGTCCCACCGCCCGCCGGCAGGGTGGGCATCACGGTCTGGGCCGCGGGGTCCGGTAGGGAAGGTGGGTCCTCGGGCCCGTCCAGGCCGACGGGTTGGGCTCCCGCATGCGCCGTCGTCACGTGCGGCTTTCCGCCGAGCAGTGCGCCTTTGATGTCCGTCCAGTCGGCGAAGAAGCTGTATTCGTTGTTCAGCAGGACTGCGCTGGTCAGGACGACGAAGGCGTTGGTGAGAATCAACAACCCGACACGTCCGGCGACGGGACGGGGGCCGGTGCCGGAGATGCGCGGCATCAGGAGCACGGCGCCGACGAACGCGGCGACGGTAAGGGCTACGACCAGGGCCAGGAACGGCGCACCCGTCAAAGACACGCTCGTCCTCTTCACAACGTCGTGGTGGTACGGACTCTCACGATGACATACGACGCGGGCTTTCGTGGCCGGGGTCCGGATCGGCTACTCAGCGTGCCGAGAGCGCCACGTAATCCAAGCTGTGACGAGCGATCCGAGGCGACCGCAGTCCACGAAAGATTCTCTCTTGCGGGCGCTGATCTAACTCCCGGCGGCATGAGGATCCGCGACGTCAGGTCGCGAAGGGAGCACAGGAGGCGCTGAAGACCAGTCCGGGACACCGTGTTCGGGGCGACCTAGCGGGAACTTGTCTTCGTATATCTGAGCCCAGTGTGAGTGGTTGAGCTGATGCAAATAGAAGCATGCATTCAAAGAATTGAACATTCCCATGTTATCCAGGGTCTGGTTGACGCTTTCCTTGATCAGCAGTGCCGACATCGTAGGTATGCGGGCAATGCGAGCTGCATACTCAACGGTACGATCAGCCAATTCTGCGCGAGGAAATATCTTGCTTACCATACCAAGGCGATATGCCTCCTGGACGTCGATGGAGTCGCCCGTAAGTAGCAGATCCTTCGCCCGTCGCGCACCGAACTCCCAAGGGTGACCGAAATATTCGACCCCGCACATGCCCAATCGCGTCCCCACGACATCGGCGAATACGGCGTCATCGGATCCTACGATCAGATCGCATGCCCAGATCAACATCAGGCCTGCGGCAAAAGTCGTCCCCTGGACCTGCGCGATAGTGATCTTACGAAGATTCCGCCACCGGCGCGTGTTGTCAAAAAAATAGTGCCACTCCTGCAACGTCTGCCGCTCTGCGCCAACCCTCGTCCCACCGTTGATCTTCCACGTCGGATGCTGCTCCGGACCAGGCTCACGTTCAACGCGATCCTCGGCCGAGCCGAGATCGTGGCCCGACGAAAAAAGCGGGCCGGCACCCGCAAGAATGACTACCCGGACCTGATCGTCGCACTCGGCTGCGTGAAATGCCTCGTCCAACTCGACGAGCAATCCTCGGTTCTGTGCATTACGCGTACGCACCCGATTCAAAGTGATTCGTGCTAGGGTCCCTGAGTTCAGTGTTTCGTACGTGATGAATTTGAAGTCGTTGGTCAAAAGACCCTCCTAATACTGCCGAACGGACCCTCAGGCGGGTCCGGGTCCCCGGCGCTCCAGTCTTGCCTCGCCACAGCAGGGAGTCAAGGTTTACCGCCTTTCGATCCAAGTCGTTTCGAGCGTCAATTCTCATTTGCCTGGGCGCTATCGAGTCCCCCGGAATGTGTTAGTCGTGCGCCATCGATGCTTCCCATCCCGTGCAGCTCGGCGTGCCGCGTTCATCGATCTCCTGGGGGCGGTCGGCAGGAGTCTGTCGGTCGTCGCCACTAGGGCACGGTCGAAGCGATCGTGCGTGACGCGATGGACCGCGAGCTTCAACGCTTGGCTAATCGCCGAGGTTGGTCGACATGGTTCGCTGATGCACCGCTCGATCAACGCGGCATGGCGGACATCCCCAAGGCGCGCAAACGCGCCGGAAGGGCTGATGGCCAGTCTGAACTCCACGGCAATCGCGCGGCGCACCACGAACCGATCTACCGACGAGATCTGATCTACCGACGAGATCTACTGCGGGACTTGGCTGCGGCCGTAGAGGTGACGACGCGGGTGGACCCACAGGCAGGCGCTTGGGTCGCTGACCTGTCTCGGAGCGCCGACGTGGTCTCGCCCCGGCCAGGGCCGCGAGCGAGATGACTCCAGGCCATCGAGGATGCCGACCAGACGGTTCGGACGGCGAGGAACATGGTCCGTGTGAACCGCCTCGCCTCCTCGACCAGTCCCTACTTGCTTCAGCATGCCGACAATCCGGTCGATTGGTGGCCTTGGGGACCCGAAGCGTTCGCCGAAGCGCGACGCCGCGACGTCCCGATCCTGCTGTCCGTCGGCTACAGCGCCTGTCACTGGTGCCACGTGATGGCACACGAGTCGTTCGAGGACGAGGACGTCGCCCGTGCGCTCAACGACGGTTTCGTCAGTGTGAAGGTCGACCGGGAGGAGCGGCCGGACGTCGACGCGGTCTACATGGACGCGGTTACCTCCGTCACCGGCCAGGGCGGCTGGCCCATGACGTGCTTCCTCACCCCGAGTGGAGATCCTTTCTTCGCCGGCACGTACTTCCCGAAAGCCCATTTCCGGCAGCTTCTGGAGCGGGTCGGGGAGGTCTGGCGCGACCAACGGGCCGACATCCTGGCGCAGGGTTCGTCGCTTTCCCGCTCGCTTGCGGATCGCTCCGCGTACGCACCGGGCCCGGACGTCGAACTCGATCTCGGCGCGGCCGCGTCCAGCCTGCTGAAAGGGCTGGATCCGGTCTTCGGAGGGTTCGGTACCGCGCCGAAGTTCCCACCGTCGATGGCTCTGGAGTTCCTGCTGCGCCATCACGCGCGGACCGGTGAACAGGCAGCGTTACAGGCGGTTTCGTTGACCTGCGAACGGATGGCCCGGGGCGGCATGTACGACCAGCTCGGCGGTGGGTTCGCCCGCTACTCGGTCGACCGGCAATGGGTCGTCCCGCACTTCGAAAAGATGCTCTACGACAACGCGTTGCTCGCCCGGGTCTACCTGCACTGGTGGCGCCAGTCCGGCGTGCCACTGGGCCGGCGGATCGCTACGGAGACCTGCGACTTCCTCGTCAGATATCTGCAGACCGACCAAGGGGGCTTCGCCTCCGCCTTGGACGCGGACACCGACGGCGTGGAAGGTCGGACGTACGTCTGGACGCCGGACGAGGTCGGCCCGTTCGCGGCGGAGTTCTTCGGTGTCACCGAACAAGGCAGTTTCGAACACGGCACGTCGGTGCTCGTGCTGCCACGTGATCCGCAGGCCGGGGCGGAGCGCGAGACGTACGAGCGGGAGCGGGAACGGCTGCTGACGATCCGGTCGCGCCGGGCGCAGCCCGGCCGGGACGACAAGGTCGTGGCGGCCTGGAACGGGCTCGCGGTGTCCGCGCTGGCCGAGTGCGGCGCGCTTCTCGACCGTCCCGACTGGATCGATGCCGCGCGGGCTGCGGCCGACTTGCTGATACGGGTCCACGTGGTCGACGGCCGGTTGCGCCGCACCTCGCGGGACGGGACCGTCGGGCCCAACGCCGGCGTCCTCGACGACTACGCGCTGGTCGCGGATGGCTTGTCGGTGTTGCACCAGGTCACCGGTGAAGAACGCTGGCTCGAGACCGCTGGTGTCCTGCTCGACGTCGTGACAGCTCGATTCGCCGATCCGGCGTCAGGTGCGTTCTTCGACACGGCCGACGACGCCGAGCGGTTGTTACGCCGACCGCAGGACCCGAGCGACAACGCGACTCCGTCCGGGGCGGCCGCGGCCGCCGGCGCGTTACTCGGTTATGCGGCACTGACCGGGTCGGCTCCGCATCGGGACCGCGCGATCGCGGCGGTGGCCGCCCTCACTCCGTTCGCCGCGAGCTATCCGCGCTTCGCCGGCCATGCGCTGGGCGTCGCCGAGGCGCTGGCCGCCGGGCCGGTCGAGGTCGCCGTCGTGAACCGTCCGGACCTGCTGGCGATCGCCCGCCGCACCCCGAGTCCGGGTGCGGTCGTGGTGGGAGGGGGGAATTCCCCCCTGCTGGCTGATCGACCGGAACCGGCGGCGTACGTCTGTCGAGGCTTCGTGTGCGAAGCGCCCACGACGGATCCCGCCGTACTCGTCCGCCAGTTGGGAGTCGTCGTCGACTGATCGGCGTGGGCTCAGGGCCGTTCGGAGCGACGCCGCAGGGTGACGGTCCGATCGCGCGCGGAGGCCGCGCCGGTCTTCGCCTTGCGGGCCGCCGCGCGGGCCAGCTTCCGTCCCTCGTTGCGGACGTACGCCGTGACCTCGGGCAGCGAGGGGAGCACCGGGGGCGCGTCGTAGGCGCTCCTTTCGATCCGATCGGCCCGGGCGAGGCGCTCACGGCACAGGGCGAACCCGGCTTCCTGACGGGCTTTCTTCGCCTTCGCCGTGAGTGACTCCGGGAGTTTCTGCAGTGTCAGGACGAATTCGAGCTCGTAGCGCTTGGTCGGCAGGAACTCGGCGACCGCGAAAGGCAGGAGGTCGATCGCGGCGAGTTCGGCAAGGATCTCGACGAAGGAATCGTCGGTGAACACGTTCGCATGCACGTCCAGGTATGCGCCGGTCTCACCTTGCTCGACGCACATCCGGTACGCCAGCGCGGCCGGGTTGTCTTGGCGGCGGAACGTCTTGGGGTCCCGCCCGTTCCACAGCGCGATCGTGTCCGAATTGGGCAGGAAATTCACGACGTGATCGAAGATCTGCTGCGTCGTAGGTGCGGTCGCCCCGCGGAAGTGCGTCTCGATCAACTGTCCGATGGTCGAGGCCGGCCGGCGGGCATCGAAGGTGAACCGTTTGTCCGGAATCGCGAGGCAGAGGAACGCGTTGTCCGCGAGCGCCTCTCCGGCCTGATCGAGCCAGTCGATCGGGTCGGCGACGTGTTCGATGACGTGCGAGGCGACGATGTAGTCGACCGGCCCCCATCCGGCGATCGCCTCGGCGAGTCGCTTGCCGGGCGCCCAGACGTAGTCGACGTCGACCATCGTCTCGACCACGTGTTCGCCCGAGCCGTCGTTCGCGTACTTCTCCCGCAGCTCTTCGGTACTCGCGTGATCGACGTACCGGACCTGGGTCCCGGCTCGTTGCAGCAGCGGGTGATGGAGCGCGCCGATCTCGATGCCCTTCATCCGGGCGACGTCGATCAGCGACGTGATGCGGGCGATCCGGTCGACGGTGAACACCTCCCCAGTTCGTCCGCCCAGTATGCAGCCCGGCCTTCCGGCGGACGTCGTCAGGGACGGGTGGGGTTGACCCCGGTAGATTACTTGCATTGTAATCATGTACGCATCGATAGGCAGAAGGAGGCGCATGAGACACGTGCATCGAGAAGATCCGGAGCCCGCCCGCGTCAGCGGCGAGGCGATATCGGCCTGGCTCACCGGCCGGTTGCCGGACGGCTGGTTCACCTCGGTCGTCCACCTCGTCGTCGACCGGGACGAGATCACGGTGATCGGCGAGCTTCCCGCGGTCGACGGAGCTCCGGAGGCCGGCAGCGACGCCGCGGCCGCGGCGGAGGAAGGCCGGATCAGCCGGTTTCGGGAAGAGACGCGGGAGCAGCGGATCACGATCGCCCGCGAAGCCGAGGCGCGCTACGGGCGTACGGTCGCCTGGGGTGTTAAGGCCGGGGCGACGACCGCGCTGTTCAGCAACCGGTCGGTTCCGGTGATGACCCGGCTCCGTCAACCGGAGCGGAGCGTCCTCGACACGCTCGTGGACGCCGGCGTGGCCAGGTCCCGCTCCGACGCGCTCGCCTGGTGCGTGCGGCTGGTCGGTCGCAACAGCGATGCGTGGCTCACCCAACTGCGGGACGCCATGTCCCACGTCGAGCGGGTTCGGGAACAGGGCCCCGGGGGCTGACCGGGTCGGACGGCTGCCCGGGCATCACACCTAGAGCCCCAGCCAGTCCCGGATCGCGGCGCCGTCGGCATCCAGGTCCGGGGCGGGCGGCCGCTCGGTCGGGTCGGGGTGCGCCGAGGACTTGATCGGGGTGCCCGGCAACGGCAGCGACGACCTGGCCACCCGGGCCCAGGTCGCCGAGGTCGCGGCCAGGGTGCGGGCGGCCGGCGGCGTCCCGGTGCTGGTGGCCCAGTCCGGCGAGCCGCTGCCCCGGCTCACCAGCGCGCCGCAGCACCGGGTCGCCGAGCTCGAGACGCACGAGCACCAGCGGCTGCTGGCAGCCCGGCCGCGCCGGCTGGCCCCGCTGCGGGTCGAGATCTGGGTGGCCGACGCGGACTGACCCCGCTCAGCTGGCGTGCGCGCCGACGTTCTCCCGGACCCAGTCCACGATCGACTGCGTGGTCGCGCCCGGCCCGAAGATCTTGGCCACGCCGAGCGCGGTGAGCTCCGGGATGTCGGCCTCCGGGATGATCCCGCCGCCGAACACGACCACGTCCTGCGCGCCGCGGTCGGCCAACAGCTCCAGCAGCCGGGCGAACAGCGTCATGTGCGCCCCGGAGAGCACGGACAGGCCGACCGCGTCCGCGTCCTCCTGGATCGTGGTCTCCACGATCTGCTCCGGGGTCTGGTGCAGGCCGGTGTAGATGACCTCCATGCCGGCGTCCCGCAGCGCGCGGGCGACGACCTTGGCCCCCCGGTCGTGCCCGTCCAGCCCCGGTTTGGCCACCACGACCCTGATCCGCTCGGTCACGACACCCTCCGGCTGCCCGCCGGCCACGGCGC
>Ga0081455_10003768_pt1 | contig 17307 bp, 12 predicted proteins | sample TabmetS3T2R1_FD_70207 | JGI IMG/M metagenome (GOLD analysis project Ga0081455, IMG submission 70207) | Tabebuia heterophylla rhizosphere microbial communities from the University of Puerto Rico - S3T2R1 | ecosystem: Host-associated > Plants > Roots > Rhizosphere ...
CGCGCGGCTGCAGATTCGTCAACAGTGCCGCGAGATCGCCCGGGCGCTCGAGCACCGGCCCCGAGGTCTGCCGCAGGTTCACGCCGAGCTCGTTCGCGATGATGTTCGCGAGCGTCGTCTTGCCGAGACCCGGTGGGCCGAAGATGAGCGCGTGATCGAGCGCCTCGCCACGCTTGACCGCGGCCTGCACGAAGATCTCGAGCTGCGCCTTGACCTGCGTCTGGCCGACGTAGTCCGCGAGCTTCTTCGGGCGGATCGCGCGATCGATCGCCTCTTCCTCCCGCGTCGCCGGCGCCTGCACGAGCCGGTCCGCGCCGGTTTTCTCCGGTGCGTTCATTGCGGTCGCACCGCCCCCTGCAATGCGCGCCGGATGAGCTCTTCGGTGGAACCGCCCTGGCCGGCGAACGGCTTCAGCATCGCCGTGACTTCCGCGGGCTTGTAGCCGAGCGCGACGAGCGCGCTCCAGGCTTCGCCTTCGACGCCGCTCGTGCTCACCGGCATGGCGGCGGCGCTCGCTGCGACAGCATCGAGGCGGTCACGCATTTCCATGAGCACGCGCTCCGCCGTCTTGCGGCCGACACCGGGGATCTTCGTGAGCGCGGCGGTGTCCTGCAGCTTCACGAGCGTCGCGAACCCGTCGACGCTCACGCCCGACAGGATGGCGAGCGCGATCTTGGGACCGATCTGCGAAACCTTGAGCAGGTTGCGGAATAGCGCGCGTTCCTCCGCGCTGCCGAAGCCATAGAGGATGTGCGCATCTTCACGCACGACGAGGTGCGTGAGCAGGCGCACGTCGGCGCCGAGCGCGGGCAACGTGTAGAACGTCGACATCGGCGCTTCGATGTCGTAACCGACTCCACCCACGTCCACCGTGAGGTGCGGCGGAGACTTCGCGACCAGCTTCCCGCGCACGAACCCGATCACGCGCCGGTTCCGTAGAACAAGGGTTCCAGCCGGCGCGAATGGGCATGGCAGATCGCGATCGCGAGTGCGTCGGACGCATCGGCGGCGAGCTTGAGCTCGATGCGCAGCAGTTGCTTGACCATGTGCTGGACTTGCGACTTCTCGGCACCGCCGACGCCGACGACTGCGAGCTTGATCGCGCGCGGCGCGTACTCGTGCACGAGCAGCGCCGCCGGGATCGCCGCGAGCGCGGCGCCGCGGGCCTGCCCCAGCTTGAGCGCGCTGTCGGGGTTCTTCGACATGAACACGCGTTCGATTGCGATCTCGCGCGGCGCATGCCGCTCGACGAGCTCGGCGACTTTCGCGTGGATGAGCCGCAGGCGATCGGCGAGCGCGCCGCCCGACGTTGCGATGCAGCCCTGCGCGACGACACGCAGATCGCCGCGCGCGCAGTCGATGATGCCGAAGCCCGTGCGCAGGCTCCCGGGATCGAGACCGAGAATGCGCGTGGAACCGCCCGGTGACATCCGCGCGACCTGCGGAGCCGGCGTCGAGCCGGGCCGGTATGCGCGCCAGGATGATCTCATCGGGTATCGCGCCATCGGTTGCTTAAACCCTCGCGCCGGCTACAAAAAAGTCCGCGTATCATAGCCGCAATCGAGCCGCGCCTCACGCCTCGCTCGACCCGCGATCTCGTGCACAACCTCCACTCCTGTTCCGCCGAATCGAAGGCGTCCATCGACTCTCACGCGGCCCGTCTCGAAGGCTGGGGCGTGACGCACGTGCAGGCGGAGCGCGCCGTCGAAGCGGCCATCATCGTGGCCTCGCTCACCGAGAATGCAGTGCTCTCGGCGGCCCTGCTGGCGCAGGCAGCGCTCGCGGCGAACGACAAATCCCCGTCGGGAGTGCGCGAGGTTGTGGAGCACTTCGGCGCCGAGGTCCTCACGCTCGCGCGCGAGCTCGCGCACTTCGGCGACATCCGGCTGACGCCCGTTGCGGCCGCGACCCATCACCTGGAGCCCGCGCAGGCCGAAGCGCTGCGCAAGATGCTGCTGTCCGTGGTCAGCGATCCGCGGCTCGTGCTCGCCCGGCTCGCGCGGCAGCTCGTCGATCTCAATGCGTCGAAGGACGGTCACGCCGCGACGCGCGAGCGGCTCGCGCTCGAAACGCGCGAAGTGTTCGCGCCGCTCGCCAACCGCCTCGGTCTCTGGCAGCTCAAGTGGGAGCTCGAGGACCTGTCGTTCCGGTTCCTCGATGCGGACGCTTACAAACGCATCGCGACGGCGCTCGCCGAGAAACGCGGCGATCGCGAACGGTACATCAGGGAGCTGTGCCGCACGCTCGAGGAGATGTTGCGCGGCGCGGGCATCGACGCCGAGATCTACGGCCGACCGAAACACATCTACAGCATCCACCGGAAGATGGAGCGCAAGCACTTGAGCTTCGAGCAGGTGTTCGACCTGCGCGCGGTGCGCATCGTCACGGCGAGCGTGGCCGAATGCTATGCCGCGCTCGGGCTCGTGCACGGGCGCTACACCTACATTCCCGGCGAGTTCGACGACTACATCGCGACGCCGAAGGGCAACCTCTACCGCTCGATCCACACCGCGGTGCTCGGACCCGAGGGCAAGGCCGTCGAGGTGCAGATCCGCACGCGCGAGATGCACGACCAGGCCGAGCTCGGACTCGCGGCCCACTGGCGTTACAAGGAGTCGCGCGCGCACGACGTGACCTACGATCGCAAGATCGAATGGGTGCGCAAACTACTCGACGCCGGGCACGGCAACGGCGCGGCAGAAAGCGACGGCGATTTTCTCGACTCGGTGCGTGCCGAGCTGTTCGAGGATCGCGTGTACGCGCTGACGCCCAAGGGCGAGGTCGTCGACCTGCCGCCGGGCGCGACGCCGCTCGACTTCGCCTACCACGTGCACACCGACCTCGGCCATCGCACGCGCGGCGCGCGCGTCAACGGCCGGATCGTGCCGCTCACGCGTGCGCTCGCGAACGGCGAGGTCGTCGAGATCATCACGCACAAGCACCCGCAGCCGAGCCGCGACTGGCTCTCGGAGACCCAGGGCTTCCTCATGAGCCCGCGGTCGCGCGCGAAGGTACGCGCGTGGTTCCGGAAGTTAGACGAAGAGGCGGGCCGCGCCGCGCCCGCCGACATCGCGCCGCCGCCCCCGCCCGCGGCGCCACGACGCAGGACCGGCATGCGCAAGACCGCGCGGTCGCCCGTGCTGCTCGGCGGCGTCGAGGACCTTCCGACGAGCTTCGCGCGCTGCTGCGCGCCCGTGAAACCCGAGCCCATCGCGGGCTACGCGACGGTCGGGCGCGGCGTCACGATCCATCGCGCGGACTGCCCCGGATTGAAGCGCATGAGCTCGACGCATCCCGAACGGCTCATCGCGGCGAGCTGGGCCAACGCCGAACAGACGCAGGCCGTGACGCTGAACATTGTCGCCATAGACAGACAGGGTCTCGTGCGCGATGTCGGCGACCTGCTCGCGAGCGAAAAAATCTCGATCGAGATGATGCACACCACTACCGATCGCACGCAGTCGACGGCTAACATCGACGTGCGCGTTGCAATAGGGGACGCGCGGCATCTGACGCGATTGCTGCAGCGTATTCGGGGCGTACGGAGCGTCCTCGCAGTACGCCGGGCGGGTTAACTTAAACCCGGAAAAGGCACCGCGGGCGGGCCGGAAACGTGACGTGTTGCGGCGCCCAGACGCGCCGGATCACGTCTACTCACAGGCGATTTTTGGGGTTTTACCGGGGTATCAGGCGCAAATGCGTGTCCTGCTGGTCGATCATGACTCAGAGGGTCTCGAAGCTATTGCCCGCGCGATTCGCGGGGTGCTCGAGCTCGACTGCGTCTCCAGCAAGGGCGACGCGATGCTGCTGTTGCGCCAGAACACCTACGACGTGCTGATCGCCTGCGAGCGTTGCGTCGACGGCTCCGGTCTCGACTTGCTCGGCCGCACGACGCGCACCGCCGCTCCGCTCAAGCGCATCTTCGCCGCGGCGCCGGAACGACTGCAGTTGTTAGGCCCGCGCCTCGCGCCGTTCAAGGTGCAGCGCACGATCAACTACCCCATCGATCTCGAGGAGCTGTGGCTCGCCATCGCGCAGGTGACGGGCGGCCCGGACGACGGCACCGACGGCACCATCGAACGCGTCGTGCTCGACGAGCGCGGCATTCCGTCGACGGGCACGCAGCCGCGCGCGCCGCTCGGTCAGGCGTCTTCGGCTGCAGGCGCGCCACGCCCAGCGTCGATATCCGTCGCGCCGCCGCCCGCAGCACCGCAACTCGCCGCGGCGATCTCGCCATCGAGCAGCGGCCGCTTCGCGACGGCGCGCATGACGCAACCCGCGCCCGAGCCGCCGTTGCGTGCGCCGCCACCGCCACGCCAGCCCCCGCAGGTGCGTGCGCCCGCGCCGCCGGCCACGCCGTCCGACACGGGACGCATGCGCGCCGCGACGCAGCCCGCAACGACTTCCGACACGGGACGCATGCGCGCACTCGCGCCGCCCGTGAAGCCCATGCCGCCGATGCCGGTCGCGGCACCGCTCGGTAACGGCGCGGCGCGCGATTTCCCGTCGTGGACTCCGGAAGCGGCGCCGTTTGACGAGGATTTTGCGGCCGTCGCCGCGCAGGCCCGCCTTGGCGTGCAGCAGAAGGTGGTCGACGAGGCGGCGCGTCGCCGGAACCGGCGGCTGCTCACCGCGAGCATCGTCGCGGTCGCGGTCGCCGCCGGCATCGTGCTGCTCATCGAGAAGTTCTACGACCCCGAAGCGCGGGCGCGCGAGAAGGCGATCGCGACCGAAGTCGCGCGCATGGCCGAACAGCAGAAGGTCACCGACGACCTCACGAAGATCGAGGTCGACATCGAGACCGCGATCATGAACAACGACCTCGACGGCGCACGGCATTCCCTCGCGACGCTCGTCGAGAAATCACCGAACCATCCACGGCGCGAGTTCCTGCAGGACGCGATCGACCGCGCCGCCGAGCTCTCCAAGCTCTCGCCGGACAAGGCCAAGGCACCGGTTGCCGCTCAAACCGAAAGCCGCGCCACTCCGAAGATTCCGGATCGCGAGACATCGCGGCCCGCCGAGACCACGGGCAGCCGTTCGACGGCACATCCGACGTCGCGTGCGACGGAACCCGCGGCGCGTACCGCGCGCGACAACGATCGCTCCGCGGGCGCGCGTACCAAGGACTCATCGCCCCCGCAGCGCGTGTTCGGTGCACCACTCGGAGAGCCGCCGCGTCAGCAGCAGATCCCGCTCAACGCACCGATCAATGCACCGCCGACGACGAGCTCGCGGTCATCGGGCGGTTCGAGCTTCGGCGGCCGCACGGTCGAGGCCTCCGACGCATCGAGCGCCGCGGGCGCGCCGGCGCCCGCCGCCCCTGCCCCCGTCTCCCAACCACTCGCCGCGACTCCCTCGACGAACACCGCGGGCGCGGGCTCCGCGGCTACACCGGCGCCGGCGGCTGCGCCCACCGTCATCGTGACGCCCGCCAAACTCGTGAAGCGGGTGACGCCGATCGCGCCGGCGGGTGTTTCGTCGCGGACCTCGGGCTACGTGCTCGTCCGTTTCCAGATCGGTGAGAACGGCCGCGTGAGCGACATCGCCGTCGTGGAATCGTCACCGCCCGGTGTGTTCGACGACGCCGCGCAGACCGCGGTCCGCAAGTGGGTGTACGAGCCGCGCAAGGAAAATGGCGCCGCGGTCGCCTCGACGGCGCAGGCCAAGCTGGTGTTCGCGGCGGAGTAGTTCGGCGCGCGAGCAGCGCGCCGATTCGCGAGCGCTGCTACTTGTTGATGTTGTCGATCGCGCGCTTGTCGGCGGCGAGCGCCGCCTCGTGCAACGCTTCCGATAACGTCGGATGCGCGTGGATCGTGCGCTGCAGATCCTCGCTGCTCGCGGAATATTCCATCGCGAGCACGGCCTCGGCGATGAGCTCGCCCGCGAGCGGCCCGATGATGTGCACGCCCAGGATCTCGTCGTCGTCCTGCGCGGCGATGAGCTTCACGAAGCCCGCGGTCGATTCCATGGCGCGTGCGCGACCGCTCGCGGCAAACGGAAACTGGCCAATCTTGTAGGCGCGGCCGCTGGCCTTCACCTGCTCCTCCGTCTGGCCCACCCACGCGATCTCGGGATGCGTGTAGATCACCGACGGGATCGTGTCGTAGTTCATGTGGCCGTACTTGCCGGCGATCATGTCGCCGACCATGACGCCTTCGTCTTTCGCCTTGTGTGCGAGCATCGGCCCGCGCACGCAGTCGCCGATCGCCCAGACGTTCTCGGCGCGTGTCTTGCAGTGCTCGTCGACGGTGATGAAGCCCCGTTCGTCAACGGCGACACCGGTGCCGTCACCCAGCAGGTCCTTCGTGTACGGCCGGCGGCCGACGCAGACGATGAGCTTGTCGACGTTGATCGTCTGACTACCCGACGCATCGGCGTACGTGACTTCGACGCCCGTGCCCGTGGACCTGGCTCCCGAGACCTTCGCGCCGAGCTTGATGTCGAGGCCCTGGCGCTTGAAGTGCCGCGCGGCTTCCTTCGCGAGTCCCTGGTCCGCGACGGCGAGGAAAGTATCGAGCGCTTCGAGCACCACCACCTCGGATCCGAGGCGGCGCCACACGCTGCCGAGCTCGAGGCCGATGACGCCCGCGCCCACGACGGCGAGCTTCTTCGGCACGCTGTCGAAATCGAGCGCGCCCCAGTTGTCGACGATGTTCTTGCCGTCGAACGGCATGCTCTTGAGCTCGGTCGGGATCGAGCCGCTCGCGAGCACGACGTGTTTCGCCGAGAGCGTTTCCTGCTTGCCGTCGTGCGCGGTGTATTCCACCTTGCGGCCGGCGAGCAGCTTGCCGTGGCCCTGCAGCGGCGTGACGCCCGCGCTCTTGAGCAGCAGCGCGATGCCACCCGTGCTCGCCTTGACGATGCCTTGCTTGCGCTTCTGCATCTGGAGGACGTCAAAAACGACTCCCGACACCTTGATGCCGTGGACGCCGAGCTCCTCTTTCGTCTTGTGATACAGCTCGGAGGATTCGAGCAGCGCCTTCGAGGGGATGCAGCCCGCGTTCGTGCAGGTGCCGCCGAACACGGCCGTGCCGTCCTTGTTCTTCCACTCGTCGATGATCGCGACCTTGAGCTTGTTCTGCGCTGCGCGGATGGCCGCGGGATATCCCGCAGGCCCGCCGCCGATGACGATCACATCGTATTCAGTAGCCATGGAATCCTCTAACTAATGAGCGCCGGCGTCAGACGCCGAGCAGCAGGCGCGCCGGATCCTCGAGACAGTCCTTGATCGTGACGAGGAATTGCACGGCCTCGCGGCCGTCGATGATGCGATGGTCGTACGACAGCGCGACGTACATCATCGGGCGGATCTCGATCTGCCCGTTCACGACCATCGGACGCTCCTTGGTCGCATGCATGCCGAGGATGGCGCTCTGTGGCGGGTTCACGATGGGCGTCGACATCAGCGAGCCGAACGTGCCGCCGTTAGTGATGGAGAACGTGCCGCCCGTGAGATCCTCGAGGCTGATCTTGCCTTCGCGGGCCTTCGTCGCGAACGAGCCGATGTTCTTCTCGATGTCCGCGTAGCTCTGCAGGTCTGCGTCGCGTAATACGGGCACCATGAGACCGCGATCGGTCGAGACCGCGACGCCGATGTCGTAATACTCGTGGTAGACGATGTCGCTGCCTTCGATGGACGCATTCACGAGGGGGAAGCGCTTGAGCGCCTCGACCGCTGCCTTCACGAAGAACGACATGAAGCCGAGCTTCACGCCATGCTTCTTCTCGAAGCCTTCCTTGTACTTCGCGCGCACGTCCATGACGGACTTGAGGTCGATCTCGTTGAAGGTCGTGAGCTGTGCCTGCGTGTGCTGCGCTTCGAGCAGTCGCTCCGCGATGCGCGCGCGCAGGCGCGTCATCGGAACGCGCTGGTCCTGTCTACCGGCGGCGCCGGCAACGGGAGCTGATGCCTTGCTCGCAGCCGATTTTTCACCACCGGCCGCTTTCGCAGCCGGCTGATCGAGATACTCGACGACGTCGCCCTTCGTGAGGCGGCCGTCGCGGCCGGAGGCCGGGATCTTCGCGGGATCGAGCTGCTTCTCCTCGACCATGCGGCGCACGGACGGCGCGAGCTTGTCGCCCTGGTTCGCTGCGGGCGCCGTGGGCGCAGTTGCTTTCGGCGCAGCCGGTGTCGCGGCGGCCGGTTTCGCGGGCGAGCTCGCAGCAGCCGACGGCGCGGCGCCAGCGCCTTCCTCGAGCACTGCGAGCACCTGCCCGCTCGTCACGGAAGTACCCGCGACGATCTTGAGCTCCTTGAGCACGCCGTTCACGGGCGCGGGCACTTCGAGCACGACCTTGTCGGTCTCGAGATCCGCGAGATTTTCATCGCGCGTCACCGTCTGCCCGGCCTGCTTGTGCCAGGTGACGAGCGTCGCATCGGCGACGGATTCGGGGAGCTGCGGAACCTTGATTTCGATGGCCATGTTCTTCCTTACCGCGTGTTGGCCGCGGCCGCCGCGGCCGGAGCAGTGCCCGGCGTCGCGAGCAGGCGCTTGGTCTCGCGCGCACCTTCTTCTTTGTTGGTCGCCGACAGCGCCGCCTCGATGAGGCCGCGCTGCTCGGCTTCGTGGATCTTCGTGATGCCCGTCGCAGGCGCCGCGGCCGGCGGACGGCCGGCATACAGCAGCTCGCGTTTGCCGACGAGCGTCGCGAGCCGGTGACGGATCTGGTACCACGCGCCCTGGTTCTGCGGCTCTTCCTGGCACCACACGACTTCGCGCGCGTTCGGATAGCGCGCGAGGATGGCCTCCGTTTCCTGCATGGGAAACGGATAGAGCTGCTCGACGCGCACGAGCGCGACTTCGCTGTTGTTCGTCGCACGGCGCTGCTTGAGCAGGTCGAAATAGACCTTGCCGGACGACAGCACGACGCGCTTGACACCCGCGGGCTTGACCGCCTGACTATCTACTTCGTCGATGACCGTGGCGAACTCGCCGTTCGCGAGATCCTCGAGCGACGACACCGACAGCTCGTGACGCAGCAGCGATTTCGGCGTCATCACGATGAGCGGCTTGCGCAGGCTGCGCAGGATCTGCCGGCGGATCATGTGGTACATCTGCGCGGGCGTCGACGGCACGCACACCTGCATGTTGTTCTCGGCGCAGAGCTGCAGGAAGCGCTCGAGGCGCGCCGACGAATGCTCGGGACCCTGGCCTTCGTAGCCATGCGGCAGGAACAGTGTGAGCCCGCAGAGCCGGCCCCACTTCGCTTCGCCCGAGCTGATGAACTGGTCGATGATGACCTGCGCGCCGTTCACGAAATCGCCGAACTGCCCTTCCCAGATGACGAGCGCGGAAGGATCGGTGGTCGAGTATCCGTATTCGAAGCCGAGCACGGCTTCCTCGGACAGTACCGAGTCCGTCACCTGGAAGTGCGGCTGACGCTCCGCGATGTGCTGCAGGGGAACGAAACACTCGTCGGTCGACTGCTCGTGCAGCACGGCGTGGCGATGGAAGAACGTGCCGCGGCCCGAGTCCTGGCCCGTGATGCGGATCGAGTTGCCCTCTTCGAGGATGCTCGCGTACGCGAGCGTCTCGGCGGCACCCCAGTCGAGCGGCATTTCGCCGCGAACCATCTTCGTTCTGTTCGCCATCACCTGCGCGACGCGCGGATGGAGCGCGAAATCTTTCGGGAACCGGACCGCGAGCTCGCCGAGCGCCTTGAGTCGTGCGAGATCGCCGCCGCCTTTCACGCGTTCGCTCCAGTCGCTGCCGGCGTACTTGCTCCAGTCGACGGTGTACTTGTTGCCGATCATGCCGAGCGAGGCGCGCGCCTGCTGTTTGCCCGCGTCGAGCCCGGAGCGGTACTGCTCGACGATGGCGGCCGCGTCTTCCGCGGTGAGCACGCCCTGCGCGGCGAGCGTGTCGGCGTACAGGGCGCGCGTCGTCGGATGCTTGCGGATGACCTGGTACATGACCGGCTGCGTCGCCGCCGGCTCGTCCGCCTCGTTGTGGCCATGACGGCGATAGCAAACGAGATCGATGACGACGTCCTTGTTGAACTTCTGCCGGTACGCGAGCGCGAGACGCGTGACGAAGATCACCGCTTCGGGATCGTCGGCGTTCACGTGGAAGATCGGCGTCTCGAGCATCTTCGCCACGTCCGAGCAGTACATCGTCGAGCGCACGTCGTCGGGACGCGAGGTGGTGAAACCGACCTGGTTGTTCACGATGACGTGCACCGTGCCGCCCGTGTAGAACGCCCGTGCTTGCGAGAGCTGCAGCGTCTCCATGACGACGCCCTGACCCGCGAAGGCCGAGTCGCCGTGAATGAGGATCGGCAACACGCGCGCGCCCGACTCGTCGCCGCGGCGCTCCTGGCGCGCGCGTACCGAGCCTTCGACGACCGGGTTCACGACCTCGAGATGCGAGGGGTTGAACGCGAGCGCGACGTGCACGTTGCCGCCGGGCGTCCGCAGGTCGGACGAGAAACCCTTGTGGTACTTCACGTCACCCGAGCCCTGCATGTGGGCGGTGTCGTACTTGCCTTCGAATTCGTTGAACAGAACCGACGGCGACTTGCCGAGCAGATTGACGAGCACGTTGAGGCGGCCGCGATGGGCCATGCCGATGACGCACTCTTCGATGCCGCTCTGGCCGCCCTGCTGGATGAGATCGTCGAGCAGCGGGATCAGCGAGTCTCCGCCCTCGAGCGAGAAGCGCTTCTGTCCGACGTACTTGGTGTGCAGGTAACGCTCGAGTCCTTCGGCCGCCGAGAGCTGCCAGAGCAGGTTCTTCTGCTCGTCGGTCGTGAGCTTGCCCTTGAGCCGGCCCACGAGGAATTGATCCTGCAGCCACAACCGCTCTTCGGTGTTCGACACGTGCGCGAACTCCGCGCCGATCGAGCTGCAATAGGTGTGCTCGAGCTGCGCGATGATTTCGCGGAGCTTGAGCTTCGGCGCGAGCTCGGTCGGTCGCGAGCCGGTCAGGAACTCCGTGTCGAGATCGCTCTCGCTCAATCCGAAGTAGCCGAGCTCGAGCACGCGCGGTCGCGCGCGCTTCTCCAGGCCGAGCGGATCGAGCTTCGCGACGAGATGGCCGCGGTTGGCGTAGATCTGGACGAGCCGCGATACCGCGCCCTGCTTGGCCGCCGCATCCGACGTGAGCGCCGGGCCGCTGCCCGCCGCGAGGCGCGGCCTCGTGGCGCGCTGGGCAATGGCCGCGAGAACGGTGGAATGGATCTGTTCCCCGGCGCTGCCGCTGCGCAGCTTGTTGAAGAAGTCGCGCCACTCGGGGCCGACACTCTGGGGGTCCTGGAGGAACTGCTCGTAGAGTGCTTCGACAAAAGGAGCATTGCCGCCAGACAGTGGCGTCGATGCCAGCAGCTCGCGAAGGCTTTGGGCCATACGAGAAAAAATCCTGTGGACTCAAGGTCCTGGAACGAGAAGGGCCGGTATGTTAGCGGATGGAGCCCACACCGGAAAGGCGATCAGTGCCTAATCTAGGGGAATGTTACGTAAAAGAAAGAGCTCGTAACCGACCAGGATCACGTACACGCCGAGAACCATATAAAGAATGACACCCACCGCGCGTCCGAAGACTCGAAGACGCGCCAAAAGGGTGAGCACGACGACGCCCATCGCCGTGAGCCCGATCTTCCAGAACGCGAACCCCTGTCCCGAACCCCGCACGAGCGGCTCCATGACCGGATTCAGCTCCGTCGCGCCGTTCGCGAGGAGCGTCAGCGTGAACAGCGCATCGGCGCTGCACAGGAGCAGGATACCGATGGCGACCGCGAGCCATTGCGGGTGGAACCAGTCCGTCACGACGACGAAACGTTCGGCGTGACGCCGCGGCGCGATGCGCCGGCGCACGAAGTTGCCGCGCCACAGTGCCCGCAGAACGGAGCGACGCCGCTCGTGGCTCAGGCGTCGTTCGGGTTGGTTCGCGGACATCGGTCGCTCATTCTATGAGCGGCGTGCCTGCGCGATGCGGTCGTCGACCGCGAATGCATGTGAGCCAAGTCCCAATTCATCGTGAGCGCACGCGATCATCCGGCGCGGCGACGCGCGCGGAAACGCGAACGCCACGTTTCGTTAAGTGCGCAACGAACTACTTGACGTTCCTCACTCGCCCGCGAGCTGCGGCCGGCGCTCGACGCGCGCGGCGACCGCGAGCAACGCGGCGTCGACCTTGAGCCGCGCGCGATCCGCGGCGATCAACGAGATCTCGAACTTCACGGTGTCGTTCGTCTCGAGGAAATTGATGACGGCGCCACCGTCGAGACCGCCTTCGTCGTCGGTGACGATGAGGATGGGCTGCTCGAGTGCAGCTGCACGCAACGCTCGTGTGTTCTTGAACTCGCCCGCGCCGACGAACAGCAGGTGCAGGCCGGCGAGATCGGCGATGCGATTCACGCGCCGCACGGTCGTCGGCCGTCCGCGCACCGTCACGCCGGGCAGCAGCGACTCGAGTTGTTTTACGACGCCCTCGTCGCCCGCGACGCCGATCACGAAGGGTCCCTCCGCGGAGGCGTCATCCGGCCATTCGATGTACGCGGCAAAGCGATGGAGGAACGCGGCCTTCGTCGAATCGGCGGAAGCCTCGGGTTCGGTGCCGAACGAGGTCAGCGACACGAGCGCCGCGAACAATGCGACACAGACGTGCTTGAAGATCGTCGGCGCGCGGCTCACTCTTTCACTACCTTCACCATTTGCCTTCGTAAGATGCTTCCGACATTCAGACACACTTCGTGCAGGTGAGCAACAAGCCGGACAACGCGGACGGCTCGGGGCGCCTGTGGCGCGCGCTCGCTTCCATCGGGCGCGCGCGGCGCTCGCTGAGCGGCAAGCTCATGGTCGTGATGCTCACGACCACCGCGATCGCGCTCGCGACGGCCGGGGCCGCGCTGCTGCTCACCGATCTGCGCGACAACCGCGCCGCGTGGGCCGACGACCTCGCGACCGAGGGCGAGATTCTCTCACTCGCCGTGCGGCCCGCGCTGTCTTTCAACGACCTCGAAGCGGCCGAGCGCAACCTGAACGCGCTGCAGGCGCGCTCTTCGATCCAGGCCGCTGCGATCTACAACGCGAACGGGTCGCTGTTCGCCGACTACACGCGGCCGGACCAGCGCTCCGTGCCCGACACCGTGCCGGCGCTCTCGCCGGGCGTGCACATCGACGGCGGCAGCGTCGAGCTCGTGACGCCGGTGATGCTCGGCGCCGAACGGCTCGGCACCATCTACCTGCGCGCGCACTACGACGTCTCGGGACGCGTGCGCTCCTATCTATCCGTGCTCGCGGCCGTGATGTTCATCGGCCTCATCGCGGCGCTGCTCGCGTCGAGCTGGCTGCACCGCGTGGTCAGTCGGCCCATGGAGTCGATGGCGAACGTCGCGCGGCAGATCGTCCAGAAGCGCGACTACTCGTTTCGCGCCGACAAGCTGACGGACGACGAGGTCGGCGTCGTCATCGACGCCTTCAACAGCATGCTCGACGAGGTGCAGTCGCACGCGCGCGCGCTCGAGACGAGCGAGAAGCTCTACCGCGCCATCGGCGAGACCATCAACTACGGAGTCTGGATATCGGACGCCGAAGGCCGGGCCATCTACCTCAGCGACTCGTTCCTCAAGCTCGTCGGCAAGACGCTCGACGAGGTCGTCAACGACGGCTGGGCGGACACGCTGCATCCCGACGACGTGGCCGACACCATGGCCGCGTGGAAGGAATGCGCGCGCACGGGGCGCTTCTGGTACCGCGAGCATCGCTTCCTCGGCGCCGATCGCAAGTATCACTCCATCCTCGCGCAGGGCGTGCCGATCCGCGACGAGCGCGGACTCATCCATCGCTGGGTCGGCATCAACCTCGACATCTCGCGACTCAAGAACACCGAGCATGCGCTCATCGAGGCCGATCGCCGCAAGGACGAGTTCCTCGCGACTCTCGCGCACGAGCTGCGCAATCCGCTCGCGCCGATCCGCAATGCGGTGCGCATCCTCGACTCCGATGCCGCCGACGATCGCCAGCGCAAGTGGGGCCGCGAAGTCATCGCGCGGCAGGTGCACCGCATGTCGCTGCTGCTCGACGACCTGCTCGACGTATCGCGCATCACGCGCGGCCAGCTCGAGCTCAAGAAGGACTACGTCGATCTCAAGTCCGTGATCGGCGTCGCCGTCGAAACCGCGCGGCCGCTGCTCGACGCGAAGCGGCACAAGCTGAGCGTGAGCCTGCCCGTCGAGAGCGTGAAGCTCGAGGCGGACCCGCTGCGTCTCTCGCAGGTCATCGGCAACCTGCTGACGAACGCCGCGAAGTACACGGATCCCGAAGGTCACATCGCACTCGCCGCGCGGCTCGAGAACGCGGAGCTCGTCATCTCGATCAAGGATGACGGCATCGGCCTCGCTTCCGAAGTGATTCCCGGCCTGTTCACGATGTTCTCGCAGGTCAATTCCGAGATCGATCGCGCCGAGGGCGGACTCGGCATCGGGCTCTCCCTCGTGAAGGGCCTCGTCGAGCTGCATCGCGGGCGCGTCGAGGCGCGCAGCGAGGGGCTGGGTCGCGGCAGCGAATTCATCGTGCACCTGCCTCACAAGGTGATCCCGCCCGCACGCTCCGAGAAGAACGAAGAGCGCGGGGGCGCCGCGAATTCGAACGCCGTGCGCCGCGCGCGCGTGCTCGTGGTCGACGACAACCGCGATGCCGCGGAGTCGCTGGCGCTCGTGCTCGGCTTCGCCGGCTACGAGGTCCTCACGGCATTCAGCGGAGCGGATGCGCTCGAAGCAGGCGCGCAAGAACGGCCGGAGGCTGCGCTCATCGACATCGGCATGCCCGGCATGAGCGGACACGAAGTAGCTCGACGCATGCGGCTCGAAGCGTGGGGCAAACGCGCGATCCTCATCGCACTCACGGGATGGGGCCAGGACCAGGACAAGCAGGCGGCGATCGCCGCCGGGTTCGACGAGCACCTCACGAAGCCGGTGGACCCCGGCGACGTCGAACGCGTCCTCGGTGATCTCCTGAACGGAGAGGCACGCGGATCCGGCGGGACGGAATCGGTGACGCAGAATGCCTGAGCCCGCGCCGTCCGCGATTCGCGGACCCGCGCTCACGTTCCGGGGAGATCCTTTTCGGGATGGCGCTGCAGCGCTGCACTACGAAAGCGATGCCGTCGTGGCGTTCGCGGGCGGCAGGATCACCGGGTTCGGGCCGGCGGCAACTGTCAAATCGAGCCTCCCGCCCGGCACACATATAAAAGAGTACGGCCGCGACGCGCTGATCGTTCCCGGCTTCATCGACTGCCACGTCCACTATCCGCAGACGCAGATCATCGGCGCCCATGGCGAGCAGCTGCTCGACTGGCTGGAGAAATACACGTTCGTCGCCGAGCAGCAGTTCGAAGACGTCGAACACGCTCGCACGGTTGCCGGGATCTTCCTCGACGAATGCCTGCGCAATGGCACGACGACCGTCGCGTCGTTCTGCACGGTGCATGCGCACTCGGTCGACGCGTTCTTCGAGGCTGCCGAGGCACGCGGCATGCGCACGATCGCCGGCAAGTGCCTCATGGATCGCAATGCGCCGGACGCGTTGCGCGATACGGCGCAGGGCGGCTACGACGAATCGAAGGCGCTGATCGAACGCTGGCATGGGCGGGCCCGCGCGTCGTATGCGATCACGCCGCGATTCGCACCGACGTCGACGCCCGGACAGATGGACCTCGCGGGCGCGCTGTGGAAGGAGCATCCCGGCACCTATCTGCAATCGCACGTGTCCGAGAACCGCGGGGAAGTCGAGTACGCGCGGTCCATCTACCCGGAGCGCGCGGGTTATCTCGACATCTACGATCACTACGGGCTGCTCGGACCGCGCGCGATCTACGGTCATGGCATCTGGCTCACGGACTCGGAGGTCGCTCGGCTGCACGAGACGGGTACCGCGATCGCGCACTGCCCGACTTCCAACATGTTCCTCGGCAGTGGATTGCTCGATCTGCGTCGGTTCAAGCAAGCCGACCGGCCCGTTCGAGTCGGTCTCGCCACCGATGTCGGTGCGGGGACGACGCTGTCGATGCTCCGGACCATGGGCGCTGCCTATCAGGTGGCGCAGCTCGGAGGCGGCACGCTCTCGGCGGCGCAGGCGCTGTACCTTGCGACTCGCGGCGCCGCAAAGGCACTGTATCTCGACGACAAGATCGGCAGCATTGCCGTGGGCATGGAGGCGGACCTCGTGGTGTTGAACCTGCGCAGCACGCCCGCCATCGACTTCCGGATGCGGCACGTGGGCTCGCTCGAGGAAGCGCTGTTCGTGCAGATCACGATGGCCGATGATCGTGCCGTGCGCGATTGCATCGTCGCCGGGAGGACCAGATGAAATGGATCATCGCCGGAATCGTCATCGGATCGCTGGCGGGCGCCGCTGCGACGGGCGGCGGGCGGGCGGCAACCAACGATGAAGATGCCGACCCCAGCACTCTCGTGTACGAGATCGATCGCTACGGGATCATGCTCGAGAAGACCGTGGAGCTCGGTCGGACGAGGAGCGGACGGCGCGCCGCGCCGCGCGAGAGCGCGCAGACCCTCATGGCAGAGCTCCAGTCGGCCGTCCTGCAGTACAACTACGCGCGCTTCGAAAACTGCAGCCAGGGCTATCTACCGAAGCTTTCGTGCGGCATTCCGTGGACGCCCGCGTGGCTCGAGGAGCCGGCGGCTGGCGTGAAGTCTCGTGACGTGGTGATTGCACGGGCGTCGGAGGTCTCGGACCACGTGCAGCCGTACTGGGATGCGGCTTGCGCAGAGGCGGAGAAGCGTCTCGAGCACGACGAATGGATGCCGTATTGCTCGATCGAGTGATGCGGTGACGGCCGACACGTTTCGAGCAGTTACTCAACAGCGCATCGACCGCGTCGTCAAAGCTCCTGCACCCATTTGTCGTTCACGCGCACCTTCTCGAGCTTCACTTCGCGCGTGTACCTCACGATGCTCGGCTGGTTCACGCCTTCGAACGAGCAGTCGCGCAGTGTGAGATCGTTCACGGGCGCCTTCGGCAATCCCTGCGAATCGAGCACACGCACCGCATTCTTCACGCGCAACCGCTCCACCACGACGTTGCGCAACTGCGGGGTGAACGGACCGTTCGGCCCCTCCTCGTAGTTGAAGTCGCACGTGATCGCGGCCTTGCCGACCCGTCCCACGTCTAGATCGCGGTAGTAGAAGTTCTCGAGCAACCCGCCGCGCAGCGCATTGTTCTTGAAGCGGATGGCGTACCAGAGATCGGGGCTGTCCATCTCGCACGCCTCCGCGAACACGAAACGCACGCCGCCGGAGATCTGGCTGCCGACGACGACACCACCGTGCCCTTCCTTCATGCGG
>Ga0081455_10003769_pt1 | contig 17307 bp, 13 predicted proteins | sample TabmetS3T2R1_FD_70207 | JGI IMG/M metagenome (GOLD analysis project Ga0081455, IMG submission 70207) | Tabebuia heterophylla rhizosphere microbial communities from the University of Puerto Rico - S3T2R1 | ecosystem: Host-associated > Plants > Roots > Rhizosphere ...
AGCCCTGTGGCGGATTCGGGTGTCAGGGAATGAGAGACGAGTGTCGGGTGTCGAGGGGAAGAGAACAGCAATAATTCACCCCTCGTCCCTCGACACTCATCCCTCGCCACTCGTCCTGTCCCTCGACACCCGACCCTCGGCTCCTCTCATTCATTCCGAGATTGACCGCAACTCCGGAAAGGAGACTCACATGAGTAAGGTAGAAACTGGGACGGTAACGCCCGTCGTAAATGCCAAAAAGGAGACTTCTAGAAAAATCACTTGGAAACATTTCGCGCCGGTTGTGGTGGCGATTGTTATCGCCCTTATCCCCGCGCCGGCTGGACTGCCACAGCACGCGTGGTATTACTTCGCGATTTTCGCCGGTGTCATCGTCGGCCTCATGTTCGAGCCCTTGCCGGGGGGCGCCATCGGCTTGATCGGCGTCACGTTGGTGACGGTGCTGTCCGAATGCGTCTTCTTCAGCCCGGAGCAGCTGGCGAAGACCGACTTCAATGCAGCCCGCACCTCTTTGAGCTGGGCGCTTTCCGGCTTCTCCAACACCACGGTGTGGCTGATCTTCGGCGCGTTCATGTTCGCGCTCGGCTACGAAAAAACCGGACTTGGACGGCGAATCGCGCTGATACTGGTGAAGGCGATGGGGCGTAAGACGCTCACCTTGGGCTATGCAGTGACCATCGCTGACCTGCTGCTCGCGCCGTTCACCCCGTCCAACACGGCGCGCAGCGGCGGCACAATCTACCCCGTGATTAGCAACCTTCCGCCGCTCTACGATTCGCAGCCAAACGACCCGTCCATGCGGCGCGTTGGTTCCTACCTCATGTGGGTGGCAATCGCCGCGACCTGCGTGACGAGCTCGATGTTCCTCACCGCGCTCGCGCCAAACCTGCTCGCTGTGGAGCTGGTGAAGAAGATTGCGAAAGTCGAACTAACATGGGGCACTTGGTTCATTTATTTCGCGCCGGTCGGCATTCTTTTGCTTGTGCTGGTGCCCCTGCTTACCTATTGGCTGTATCCGCCAGAGGTAAAGGAGGGGGCGGAGGTTCCGGCCTGGGCAGCGAAGGAGCTCGAGAAGATGGGATCGTTGAGCCAGAAAGAGATCACGCTTGGAATCCTCGTCGTTCTCGCGCTGCTGCTGTGGATTTTCGGCGGCGACATCATGGAAGCCACCACCGCCGCCATCGTCGTGATATCCCTGATGCTGCTGCTCAACGTCGTCACCTGGGAGGACATTACCTCGAACAAGGCGGCTTGGAACACCTTGGCGTGGTTCGCGACCTTGGTCGCACTCGCCGATGGGCTGTCCCGCGTAGGGTTTGTGAACTGGTTCGCGGAGACCGTTTCCACAAAGCTGGAAGGCGTCTTCCCGCAGGCAGCGGTGGCGATGCTGCTGCTCATCAACTTCTTCGGCCACTACCTGTTTGCGAGCGGCACGGCCCATGTCACGGCCATGATCCCGGTGCTGCTGGCGGTCGCGTCGACGGTGCCGGGGATCCACATGCATACGCTGGCGCTCGGCCTGTGTTTGCAGCTCGGCATCATGGGCATCATCACCCCCTTCGCGACCGGCCCGAGCCCAATTTACTACAACAGCGGCTACCTGCCAGCCGCGGACTACTGGCGCTTGGGGGCGATTTTCGGCGTGATCTTTTTCGTCGCGTTCCTCGTGATCGGGGTCCCCTGGATATTGCTCATACGGTGAGCGTCGCCCGCATCCCGTAAGGAAACCATCGCGTGCATCGGTTCCGACAACTCCGGTATGTCTGTCTGTTCGCGGTGATCGCTGTTGCGGTGATGGGAGCGACGCGTGACCCGGGGCCGATTCGAGCTGAGCTGAAATCTCTCGACCGCGCGACGCCCGAGTTGCTCGAGCAACTCCGCGCTGACCCGTACGATTATTTCCGATTCGTCAACCGCTCTTGGATCGCGCGTGTCTGCGACGTGTTCGGCAAAGATCTGGACGAACTGCCAATTGTGCGGCTGCACGGCGACGCGCATGTCGAGCAGTTCGCGCTCACGCAGGAAGCATGGGGCCTCGATGACTTCGACGACTCCGCTCGAGGCCCGGCGGTTATCGACATCATGCGGTTCGGGGGCTCGATCGATCTCGTGGCTCGTCGACGCTCCTGGGAAAAGGATCGTAATACGCTGTTCGATCGATTCGTCGAAGGCTATAAGCGGGGTCTCCTCGAGCCCCGTTATCTGCCTCCTCCGCCCGACATCGTAGGTCGGCTACGCGCCCAGGCGCCAGCGACGCGCGCGGCGCTTCTCGCGTGGGGCGAGAGCAGGATGCAACCTCTGGGGGATACGTCCATGAAGGCGGTCGTCGCGGCGATGGAAGCCGTTGCGCGCGTCGTGCTGCGCGAGCGGCCCGACCTTACGCCGGAGTACTTTCACGTGATTCGCGCCGGCTCGGTTAAAAGCGGTGTCGGTAGCGCCGTGAGTCCGAAAATCCTGATCCGCGTGCGGGGGCCGTCCGATGATCCGGCTGACGATGAGATCCTCGAGTCAAAAAAGATCGGGGATCTCGGCGGCCTGCGTTGCCTTAAGACGCCCACGGTTCAACCAACGCTTCGCATCATAGACGGAAGCAAACAGTTCGGTCGGCTGAAGTACAACATGATAGTGGCGGGACCCGAGCTCATCATCCCGGAGGTGATGGCCACCGGGGAGCGGTTGCAGGATTGGTGGATCCGCAGTCTGGATCCATCCTACCGTCAGGTCCGTTTGACAGATCTCCAATCCGTCGGAGATCTCGCCGACATCAGCTATGATGCCGGCGTGCAGCTCGGCGCCGGCCGACTTCAAAACCAGATGGTGATGCTGAGCGCATACGACCGGAAGCGAATACTTGGCGCGACGAATAGTCTCGAGAAACGGTATCGCCAGGAAGCTTTGAAACTGGTCGATGACCTGCTCCGCGGCTGGCGGGAGCTCGGAGCACGATGAGTTCGTTCGCGAAGGATCGCCACAGGCGTTCCGCATCAAGCGGCATCCATGGAAGTATCGCTAGGTTAATCGAAAGCATAACTACCGCTGATCCACTTGATCGGCGCAACTTGCAGGGCATGTGACATGATCAATTGGCTTCTCATCTTTATCCCGATCACCGTGGTGCTTGAGCATGCTTGGCCGCAGGCGCACACGTGGATCTTCTTCGCCGCTAGCCTGGCCATCATTCCAATCGCAGGTCTTATTGTCCACGCAACGGAACATATCGCATCACGGACGGGTGACGCGGTCGGCGGACTGCTCAACGCCACCTTCGGCAATGCCCCTGAATTGATCATCGCGGTGGTCGCGCTGAAAGCCGGGCTATTCGACATGGTGCGAGCTTCGCTGATTGGGGCAATTTTGGCGAATCTTCTGCTGGCTCTAGGAGTCGCCTTCCTGCTCGGAGGAATGCGTTACCACAATCAGGAGTACAGCGCCGGGGCCACGCGGGTGTACAGCTCGATGATGCTCATCGCCGTGATTAGCCTCGCGGTGCCGAGCGCATTCAACCGCTTTTTTTCGCCGGAAGCCACGATACGCCAAGAGGCATTCCTAAACCTGGGTATGGTAGTTGTCCTTTTGATAGCGTATGGACTCTATCTACTCTTCATGCTGAAGACTCACCCGGAATTTTTCTCCGGCGAAAGCACTGAGGGAGAACACCATGACGAGGGTGAGCATTGGGGGCTGCCAAGGGCGGTTGCCAGCCTGCTTATCGCATCGGTGTTGGCAGCATGGATGAGCGAGATCTTGGTCGGTGCGGCCGAAGGGACTGGTAAGGCCCTGGGTATGTCGCAGACTTTCATAGGCATTGTTTTTCTGGCGATCGTCGGCGGAGCTGCCGAGAGCGGCTCAGCGATTGCCATGGCGAGAAAAAACAAAATGGATCTCGCAATGGGCATCGCGCTCGGCAGTTGCATTCAGATTGCGCTGTTTGTCGCCCCCGTGCTGGTGCTCGTGAGTTATGCGGTGGCCCCGCATCCGCTTGAGCTTTCCTTCGGGAGGGCGGAGCTCGGTACGCTGTTCCTCGCCGTTTTGATTGGCGCGATGGTTTCAGGAGAGGGGCGCTCGAACTGGTATAAGGGCGTGCAGCTGATCATGGTGTACATCATCATAGCTTTTTTGTTTTACTTCCTGCCTGAGAGGTAACGCCGCAATGAGCGAAGTCATTGACGATCGAGCCGGCGGCCTCGCTGCGCTAGGTTCGGTATATTTTCAACGACGCTACGCGATCTTATTTTATTCGCTGCTTCTCACCATCGCTGCCGGTCCGTTGGTCGCCAGCGTGGGATTGGGCACACATCTCATCGATTGGTTTCTCGCAGTCAATCTGCTTGCGGCCGTAATCCCGGTCGGTAACCGTAACGAGCGGCTGCTTTTGCTTTTCATCGTAATCGTGGCTTTGATCCTGCGCCTCGCTACAGGCTGGCTCAATCAGGCAACGCTCGTTGCGGCAAGCCGTATGATTTGGGCGGTGATCGCCTTGATTGCAGCGGGCGGCGCGCTGAGCTTCGCTTTTCGCGCTCGGTCGATCGATCGCGAGCACGTCTACGCTGCTCTCAGCGCCTATTTGCTCGCCGGGGTCTTTTTTGGCAGCTTCTACTGGGTTCTCGAGGAGATCCAGCCCGGCAGTTTCACCCTATCCGGCGATTTCTCCCCCAGTAGCGCAATCTATTTTAGTTTCGTTACCTTGGCGACGCTGGGCTACGGTGACATCGTGCCCCGCACGGAGGTGGCGCGCGGCCTGGCGGTAGTGGAGGGAGTTGGCGGACAGCTGTTTCTGGCGGTGTTGATTGCTCGCTTGGTGAGCGTCTACGCGCGGGGGAAAGAATAGACGGGAGAAAACCTTGCCGGTAGACGTTATCGATGATTCAGGAAATCGTCGCAGATAAAAGTCCCGGGGAAATACTCAGGAGGCTGAGTACGACCGGATCATCCAGATCACCAAATAGGACCGCTCGATCCGGGTACTACGCGATATATGGAACGTAAGGCCGATAACAACAGACGAGAGACAGAGATGAACCGCAGTGCTGTGAAACAGGGCGTAAGCGCTCCGCTTGGTGCCACTGTCTATCTGCCCCGTAGCCCAGTCCGTGGCGTGTAACGCAGTCGCTTGGGAGCTAGTTACTGGCCGAGTTGCGCCAGGACGATGTGGAGCGGAGCGCTGGAGATCGCAATCATTCCCCTGTAAGGCGTGTACATATCCAGAATCAAGAAAACTGCTCCCGAAACTGACAGTGCAGAAACGAACAAACTCGAAACAACGGTCGCGTTAAAAGGGGCAAATAGTCCAAAGCTGATGAAAATAACAGTCAACCACAGAACCAGCACGACCAATAGCGGGGCAGAAACCGCAGTGGTCCCTTGCGCAAACATAAGCTGCCGCAGTTTTCCGGTATCCATCGTAATACTTAATGCCTGGCTCTGGAGCGCGCGTTGAGTGTCGTTCTTTGGAGAGAGTGCTTGAATTTTGTCGTAGAGAACTTCGCCGCCGGCGGGCTGCGGCGAAGCTGGTCCTGCGCTGGCACCATCTTCAGCCCATATTTGACTGACGACGCGGGTAACAGTTTCGCGCAACAGATCGCGGGATTCCTTGGTCTCCGGCCCGTAATGAGCCAATATGCGGTCGAGTAAGGCGACATTGGCGCTCAGTTGCGTCATTTCGGCGCTTTGGGTGTCGAAGGAACTTTTGGCCGAGGCAACCAGCAGGCCAAGAACAAGGGCGGCCATCGTCCCTACCAGTCCCGTTCCAAGCTTGACGATATCTTTTGACTCGGCGCTCAGGTGATGTTGGGGCAAAACGGCATGAAGCAAAATACCAAGCAGCGCGCCGCCAAAAACACATGCGAATACGATCAAGCTGATTTTGATTGAAATCATAATCTCTCCCTCGCTGCGCAACTGGTGGTATGCGGGGAAAGTAGATTTCCCACGCAGTCGCCCGTTTTTCCTCAGACGAATACAATAATTTTCGCTTACTCCGAGTTTTCTGTTACCGCAGAGAAGGGAATTCGCGGAAATTGAAAAATTTTTTGATCAAGAACTCTTCACTCCGCCTCATCGCGGTCGTGCGAAAAATCGCTACAACCCTCAAGCGCAATGCACGTGCCAGACAGATCCGCTTGAATTTTAAAGCAAATCTTTCACAGTGTTAGAATGATCAGACAGTCTGTACGAAATTCACTTCACTCATGAAGCATAAAGAGCAGAGCCCATCGAACACAGCGACCAAATCGAGCCTGACCGACACGAGGATTTCAATCCTCTTAAGATCACGGTCCGGGGACGTTGCCGGTGAAGAGATGGCGAAACGAACGCATTATTGTCAGGATAATGTTCCGATAAAGTCGGCATGTCCCTTAGCTTTTTGGCAAGTGCCGGAAGGATGTCCGACGAGCAAAGAAGAGACAGTCGTTTGGTTACAGAAGTGGTTACAATCGATAATCTTCTGGGTGATGAGTAACTCATAACCTTCAATGAGAATCATGGTGGAGAGGCAGTGAGACAGTGTAAAGAACCGTTTCTACAGGTTTCTTTCAATTTGACTTAAACTTAAGATGCAGTCTAGCTGTCCCTGAACCGCCCCGCTCGATCTTTCACCACCTTAACTCGGCTACTTACTTTAACTGCCGACACGAGGATTTTCAGTCCTCTTGCCGTAGCGGGACTATGTGTCACCATCTATTCAAGCGTTTAACGCCTCTTCCAGCCGATCGATTTTACCGATTCGAACACATAGTGACATATAGTTCTTTCAAAGCACATTCAAAGCAGGGAGGCGATCAGTAATCCGTTCAATCAAGGTTCGACAAAAATCCCCGTGAACAAGTACTGGGCGGGAACGCAAAGAAACGATGAGAGGCGACATCATGGCGAGCCGCTCAGTGGCAAGCAATGGATGAGGAGTAGATGCGGAGAGAGGGCCGGAAAGGCCCCTCTCTCGCAAGTGCATAGGACAGCCGTTTGGATGAAATGCCGTGAAAGGTTTAGCGACTGGCGAGTGTTGCATCGACTGCCGCTACGGCCTCAAGGCGCTCCAGCCGTGCCGCCACAGTCTCAAAGTGGGCATGCTTGGCTTTTAGTTCTTTGACCTCTGATTGCAGCTCCGCAATCTGCGCCTGCTTCTGCTTTAGTTCCGCCGTCCGCTTCTCCAGCGCCTGCACGGCAATCATTAAAATCCCGGCCATGTCGCCGGAGTTGATCGTCGTCTCCGAACCGATCTGTCCAACTCCGTCATGACCGAAGGCCCCAAAGAAGTCTTGCGCCATCGGACCATAGTGGCGAAACTCTTTAGGGTCGTGGCCTATGAAGTTCCAGCTCGAAAGCTCAAAGCCGCGAATCTTTTCTAGCACTGCTTCTCCATCCACGGGCTGGAAGTTTTCTTTCTTGGTCCTGTCCGAACCGGCAGTAAAAAACACCTCCCCTTCGATCTCCGTGACAGCACCGTTGCCCAGGCGAATCTTATTGTTGGCGTCGACGATGGCTCCATTGCCGATAGCCGTAGCGTTGGTCAGCTCCCCAGCAGACACATCGGCATTGATCCCGATGGCGGTGTTCCCGCTGCCTGTGGTGTTGTGAAAGAGCGCGTTTAAGCCGATGGAGGTATTGGAGCCGCCCGTGGTATTGTTAACGAGCGCACCGAATCCGCTGGCGGTGTTCCCGCTGCCTGTGGTGTTGTTAAGGAGCGCAGTGACTCCGTCGGCTGTGTTCTGGCCGCCCGTGGTGTTGATAAGGAGCGCCTGGACTCCGCTGGCTGTGTTCTGGCCGCCCGTGGTGTTGCTAAAGAGCGCATTGACTCCGTTGGCAGTGTTGGAGCCGCCCGTGGTGTTGCTAAAGAGCGCCTGGACTCCGCTGGCGGTGTTGAGTTCGCCCGTGGTGTTGCTAAAGAGCGCAAAGCCTCCGTCGGCTGTGTTGAAGTCGCCCGCGGTGTTGCTAAAGAGCGCACTGTGTCCGTTGGCCGTGTTCAGGTTGCCGTCGATATTGCTAATGAGCGCATTGACTCCGACGGCGGTGTTGAAGGAGCCAATGGTGTTGCCAAGGAGGGTATTGACTCCGTCGGCCGTGTTCTGGCTACCCGTGGTGTTGCTAAAGAGTGCGTTGAGGCCGACGGCGGTGTTAAAATTGCCCGTGGTATTGTTCTGAAGCGCGCCTGTCCCAAAACTGGTGTTGCCCTGCGCCCAAGCAACCTCCGCCAGAGAGAGGGAGAAAATGAGCGCCGAAACAAGGATGGAGAAAGACGAAGCCGTACCGGTAGAGTGGTGAAACATATAAAAACCTCCTTTTGGTCCTTTTTTGAACCGTGCCTGAGGTTAATTTGCCCCTCTCCTCGCCGCGCCAAACGAATATCAAGTGAGACGACGGATAACAGAGGTGAAAATAAACTTGCTATTGTACTTTGGTGCAATGCACTTTGGTGCAGTGGGAACGTGAATTGTAGATAGTGCTGGCATCAGTTACGAAGAAGATGGGCGCTATCGCAGCACGTTGGTGGAGAATCGGATCATGCTTTTTCCAGCCCCGCTCTGCTCTGCAGAGTAGCTCAGCACGAATGAAACGGCTTATTTTGAAGTATCGGTTGGATAGTGAATGTTAGGCGGTGAGGCAACGAATTAAGCTACAGATTAGACGCGGACCTTCTCCGTGAAGCTGATATGTAACATCTACTCGGCGAAGTTCTCTCTATGGGGGCCCTGGATTGGCCGATGTCTGGCAACCCCAGTTCTTCATTAGACCGACCGTCATCTCCGAATAATAGTTCAGTGCCGTTCATGGAAGGGTTTTCGAGCGGGACGCACAAACTGATCCATCTCATTCGCTTTTTCTGGAACAAGGCCAGAATCTTGCATCACCGCATACCAGTTCACGAGAGCTTGTTTCAACTGATCGAGAACGAACGGATGGTCGGACGTTTCGTCGAACAGCGGCAGAAGCTCATCGAGCTTGCGGGCACCATCGGCTGCGAGTTGGGAATGCTATCGTGGTGGAGCAAGTCCAATCTGATCAAGTTCATGACGATTACCCTGGAGAGATACGGCGAGCCAACGTGGGTTTTTAATGCCACGGGCGGCCTCAGCATTAGGGAGCGAGACGGGCGGTCACCTGGGAAGGGATATCGGAAGACGACCTTCCCGCCGCGATGGCGGGTTTCCGGGATTCCCAAGACAGCCTCCGTCGGAAACGCAATCGAATGAGAAGGGCAGAGGACTTTGAATTCTCTGTTCCGCTGCAAGGGCAAGAAAACAAAACACATTTTTTTGGCTTTGCATGTGCTTTGAATGTCGGAAGAACAGAAAAAATCGAATCACCCGCCGACTAGAACACGAACTCCCCTCGCCGCTGCGAGCATTACTTCCGCTACGAGTCAATTTACCGATTCGAACACATAGTGGCATATAGTTCTGGCAAAGTAATAGCAAAGTCGGAGTCATCCGACTTGGAGACAGCGCGCCTGTTTCTGAAGTTTGCCGCGCAGGGTTCCTTCCACTTCTCCAAAGTGCCAGACGGACCCGGCACCGAGAGGGTTTAATAACCATGGCTTTGAAAGAAGTTTGGCGGCGTTAACAGCAGACTCAACAGGGCTTGATTGATCTGATCGGTATCGAGAGCAAGGAAGGATACTTCGGATCCACAATCCCGCCAAACGTGCCGGTGCGGCGGATCGAGTGACCAAATAAGATGTGACCGGTAGTCAGTTGCCAGTGCTAGGTCAGAGGTTAATAAAAAAAATCAGAAACAAAATAGATGCACGTGAGAATCATTGCTCTTTTTGTTTACTGGTAACCGTCTTACTGATGACTGGTTCCACCGAAGCGCAACAATCTGGACGAAAATCAAATATGTTTGCGACGGCTGCCTACTCTCGAATCGTGAAGCTTTACCAAAGGTTGGTAGTCGCCAATGTGGCGCAAAAAATTACCACGCTGGTAAAAATCAAGGTTAGAATTGTGTCAACCCAGACATATTTCACCCAATACGAAGACTCTGAATTTCTAACCCCAACAATTCTTACCGGAAGAAATCCTATAACTAAGCCGATTGGATACATCCACTTTTGAACAGCTGACCCAGGTGCCAAAAATACAAGAGCTCCAGTTAATAATCCGCAGATCGAGGCGTTAATTACTTTGAGATTCACATTCGAGGAAAAATTAACGGCCAAACTGCTCAAAAAACCAAAAAAGCATCCCAAAAAGAAAAGGCCAATTACTGTTATAGTAATTTGAAACTTTTGTAAGCTTGTCATCCAACCAATAGCTCCGACTAGAAATAGCTGGTTTGAAATCTATCGGTTCATCATCGTCGTTCTGTTTTCAATCGTTGGGATTCTTACAATGGCGGAAAGCAGGTTGTAAAGACCACTTTCCTCCGCCTCTAAGGGCCATCAATGAGAATATCCGATGAAATCCATCCCGGATTGCTTTGTATTTGACAACGGAAGATGTATGTTTTGCCTGGGTTCACGCACAAAACAGACAGAAGTCTTGCGTGAGGCATCGATGCATTCAGCTAAGGGTTCAATCGTTACGTACCGCTCCGCCGGGGACCACTAAGTGAGCTTTGAGTCGAGTTGGTGCGGATGCGGCTTACTCCACATCGACAGTGAGTGCCGTAGCAGGCATGCAGTTGACGGCCGATTCTCGTCCTCCAATAGCCCGCAAACCCATTAGAGGGCAACAGCCAGTCAGCGAAACGTACCGCGATTAGAAAAAACTGCGCATGCTATCGACGCTGGATGGGGTCAGGAGCAAAAACAATGACTACAAGTGATGCCACCACGCAAACGATGAATGCTGTGAGTCTGGCCGACGAGGAAGAAGTGAAGCGAGTTTTACTGAAATCGGTCCTTGGCCTATGGGATATTGTCAACGATCTTACGCGGCTCAGGCCATCCCGGCGAGACCGCTATCGCGTGACCATCTTTGGTTCGGCGCGGGTGAAGGCGGAAACCTTCGGCTACGAAGAGACTAAACGGGTCGCGGCCGCGCTGGCTGAGATGGGCTGCGACATTATCACCGGCGGCGGCCCAGGGTTGATGCAGGCGGCCAACGAAGGCGCCGCCAGCACGGCGGATCGGGCCCAGTCGGTCGGCATACGGGTTGATCTACCGTTCGAGCAGGAAGTCAATGCGTTTGTGACCCAGACATTCGAGCATCGGACGTTTTTCACGCGCCTGCATCAGTTCGTGCTCGCCTCCGACGCCTTCATCGTCGCACCCCCGGGGGAATCGGTACGGTCCTGGAAACGATGATGATTTGGCAGCTGCTCCAGGTGCGGCATCTTCAAGACACGCCGTTGATCCTCGTGGGAAAAATGTGGCCGGGCCTGATCGAGTGGGAGCGCAGTTCTATGCTTTCCTTCGATCCGCCGCTGGCTAATCCCGAGGACATGACGATCCCGCGCTGTGTGGCAAATGCCGCTGACGCAATCGCTATTATCCGGGAGCATCACGGCGATTGGCTAAACACGCAAAAGCCTTGACCATGGAGTTACCTGCAGATCGAAAACAAGACCAAGAATCGTCGTCAAATACGAACTCGCGGCCGGCGTGCCGCTTGTTCAGTAGAAGCGAGGGATGAGGGGCGAGTGTCGACGGTCGAGTGAAAAACAAGGGTGAACAGTTGCTTTTCTCTTCCCCTCGACACCCGACACTCGGTACTTGACAATCTGACACCTGACACCCGAAACCTGAACCCAGTCCCGCTCTTGCTCGCTAAGTCCAGGGTCGATTTCCATATTGAAAACATCTAGAGTCGTCACCGTCTATGACCCTACCGCGGATGACCTCCTCCACCAAGATTCTTGTCGGGCTGGTGTTTGGTGTAATCGTCGGGCTTTTTTTCGGCGAACATGCGGGTGTGCTCAAGGTGGTGGCGGATGGGTACGTCAAGCTGCTGCAGATGACCGTGCTCCCCTATATCACGCTATCGATCATTACAAGTCTGGGAGCGCTGAGTTATGAGCAGGTGAAAACCCTCGGGCTCCGAGCCGGGGCTGTCCTCATTGGCTTGTGGTGCCTCGCTCTGGTTTTCACGTTCCTCATTCCCTTGGCCTTTCCCATCGTCGAGACGGCGTCATTTTTCAGTACCAGCCTCGTCGAGCAGCGCCGGCCGTTTAACCTCGTCGATCTATTTATTCCATCCAATCCGTTTTATGCGCTCTCCAACAACGTCGTGCCGGCCGTGGTGCTTTTCTCCATTTTCTTCGGTGTCGCGCTGATCGGCGTGGAGCGCAAGCAGACCGCGATCGAGGTTTTCGCCGTCGCCAAGGAAGCGTTGTCGAGGGCCACGAAATTTGTCGTGGGTCTGACACCCTACGGTATTTTCGCGATCGCCGCTAACACGGCCGGGACGTTGAACCTCGAGCAGGTCGCCCGCATCCAGATTTACTTGATCGCGTATGTGGCTGTCGCTTTGCTTGTCGCGCTTTGGGTATTGCCCGGCCTCGTCTCGGCGCTCACGCCGTTTCGCTATTGGGAGGTGCTCGGGCCAACGCGCGACGCCCTCATCACTGCCTTCATGGCAGCCGATTTATTTATCGTCCTGCCGATTCTTATCCAGGCGTGCAAAGATCTGCTGGAGGAGCACCGGCTGGTGGACGAGCAAACCAAATCACTGCCCGACGTGATCGTGCCCACGTCATTTAATTTTCCCCATACCGGGAAGCTCTTGTCGATCAGCTTCATCCTGTTCGCGGGATGGTTTGCCGACGCTGCAGTGCCGGTGACCGAATATCCGCGCCTTGCGCTGGCGGGCCTGCTAACTTTCTTCGGCAGTTTAAGCGCGGCCGTGCCATTTCTATTGGACCTGTTTCGCATCCCCGCCGATACTTTCCAGCTATTTCTCGCAACCGGCGTCGTCAACTCGCGCTTCGGCGCTCTGCTGGCGGCGGTTCACACGGTGGCGGTCGCGCTGCTCGGCAGCGCCGCGATCGTTGGTACTCTGCGCTTCAATCCGGCGCGTGTCCTTCGATATCTTGTGCTCACTATCGTGCTGTCAGTGGCGACGATTGGCGGGTTGCGAATGCTGTTCAATACCGTGCTGAAGCCGACGTTTGCAGGTGAAGAGCTGGTCTATAGCATGCAACCCCTAATGAGACATCAGGAGGGACGCCTCATTAAACAGGTCGACCTTGCTGATGCTGTCGAGCAGCCGGCCAGACCGGTCCTCGATACAATAAAAAAACGCGGCGTGCTGCGTGCAGGCGTTTTGACCGATCGGCTTCCCTTCGTGTTCTTTAACAGGGAGCGCCAACTTGTCGGCTTCGACGTGGAGATGGCCCAACTCCTTGCCCGCGATCTTGGTGTCAAAGTCGAATTCGTCGAGGTGGAAGATCTGGCTGCGTTGCCGCGCTTACTCGGGAAGGGCCGGCTTGACCTAGCAATGACAGGTGTTCCGGTAACACCCGAGCGCGCCGGCGAAATGCTGTTCTCGGAGCCCTATCTCGACGAGACGCTTGCCTTCGTGGTGAAGGATCAGCTGCGCGAGGAGTTTTCCAGCTGGGCGAATATTCGAGACCTCGGCGCCTTCCCTGTGGTGATTCCTGATTCGCCATACTACATTGATCGAATCAAAGCACGCGCGCCGGCACTGAAGCTCCAGGTGGTGGACACGATCAAGAAGATCGAGGACGGATTGAAAAACGGAATGTTCGACGCCGTAGTCCTCCCCGCCGAGCGCGGATCGGTGCTGACTTTGCTCTATCCGAAATACACGGTTGTCATCCCTGAACCGGGAGTCGTCAAAATTCCGCTGGCCTATCCCGTGGCCGGGCGCGATCAGAACTGGGTGTCCTTCCTCAACACTTGGATCGAGCTTAAACGGAGAGATGGCACCATCGATGCGCTCTACGGCCACTGGATTCTAGGGAAGCAAGCGGGCAAGCGCCAGCCGCGCTGGTCGGTTATCCGTAACGTGCTGCATTGGGTCGAATAGGAGTCGAGAGACGAGGGTCGAGTGACGAGGGGTAAAACAGGGGTAAGTGGTTGAGATCGAATAGGAACGACACGAGGACTTTCAATCCTCTGCGCGCAAAACTGAGATTGAACTGAAGGAGAATCAGTTTAATCCTGGCGCTCGTCTAACAACAACGTTGACCAGAGTACTGACTGAAAAGGGGATCTGCTTCATAAACTTTTCGAATGAAGTGGAACCAGCGCTCTTTAATGCCTTGAATAACGGTGGCGTGAAAAGCAGATCGCAAACTGAGCACAAGATCGTCGCCGTGTGAGGCTTACCGCGCGCGGCCTGCGCATCGCACAGAAGCGGAAGAAGCCGCTATCCAGAATGCGTTGTTGAAACCCTACGTTGGATTGGACGCTGAAATTTTGCGGCCCGTTTCGGCCAGACATCAATAGGGTGGATTAACCACGACGTACTGGGACCCCTGGGGCTGATACCAGGTACTGCCGCATTGCTGATATACCATGCCACCGTAGTTGACCGGCACGCAGCTGGGCGGCACGCTGCGCACGATCGAGCCTACAACGGCAGAAGTCACGGCAACCGCGCCGGTAACTGCTGCTGCCATCGCTCATCATCATTGTCCCAGCCGCCACAGCAACCGCGATGACCTTCGACGTTTCTTTCGACGTTCACGTTATTGACGCTGGTGCTGCGGACATTGTTGGTGCGCGCGTCGGCCCTGCTATTGTTAACCTGCGCGCTTTGCCGGGCGCCGCCACCGGCTCCGGCACGAGCACCACCACCTCCACTACCCCCACCCCGACCGCCGGCAGCGGCGGCCTCAGCCAAGGGAGCGATGGCGAAGCCGGCCATAACAACGGCGGCCAACGAGGCCAGAAGCAACTTTCCAAATGATCTCTTCATGTTGGCGCTCCTCTACTTGGTCTTCAGTGGAACAATCTCGATCTTCGTAGCGCCCTTGGGCGGCGTGAACTTGAAGACCGCGTCCTTGAAGGTCGGTTTCAGATTCCAGTTGATCATGGAGACTGACTGCGGTCGCGCTTCGTCGGCGCGATTGGTGATAACGATCTTGCGTGGAAGCGACTTACTCCCGGTGGTGATCCAGACCTGCCAATCGATCGTTCCCTGGCGAAAGGCGTAGTGATCGCAAAGATCATCGCCGACAAAATCCTGGCCGGCATTCATTGCCGACTCGATCTTGTCGAGTGGCGCCGCCGGCGTGCCCCAAAGAAACAGATCTGACAACGGGAGTTCCACCCCGAACCTTTCTTCCAGCCGGTTGATCAGTTCGCCGATCGTGCCGACGAATTCGACCGTCGAGTAGTACTTTTGCGCCGGTGTATAAAGGGTCACTGTCTTGCCGTCGTAGATGAGCTCGCGTTCGGAACGAGCGCTATGCATCAGAGCGCGCAGCTTGTTCGGGCGCTCGACATCCATATCCGCCGTTGCCGTATGCTGAAGCTTCTGGCCATCGGCTAGAACGCGCTCGCCTGTCAGTTCGGTGGACACCCAAAAACGCTTCAGTGTCTGCAAGAACGCGCCCATCTCCTTGAGGGCCTGAATCGAAGCTTGATCGACCGCGCTCACTGCTGTCGGGGCGCCTCCTACCGGCGGAGTCTGCGCATAGATGCTCGGTGCCGCAAGCAACATTGCCAGCAGGCTGAGTACCGATATTTTTCGTACCATGGTCATCTCCTGGGTTGTGAAAGCATTGTTTGCGCCGCACCTACGACTGGAAATTGATTTTCACGCGCCGGTACGAAACGCATATGAAGTGCCGCGCGACCGGGCTTGGCCCCCTTCGATCATCCCGAGCAGCCACCGCAAAGCGCGGTGCAGCTCCGATAGCCGTTTTGGGGCGTGAGTATCCGATAAAAGGTGCTCTTATGTCAACCTTAATCGCTTAAAGAACTGCTCAATTGAGATGCAGCGATACAGAATCTGGACGCGACGGTCGTTCGTGAACTGACCTGAAAGCGATCCGTAGAGTAAAAAATTCCTTGGCGTAGGGCGAAATCGCACGAGTTGATTTCTGTTTAGGGGTGGGTAGAATCCCTTCGCAATGAACCGCTTATACTCACGCCTTATCCGCCGCTTCGGATGTTGGGGTATTTATGGGCTTTGCGCCCTTGTTGGCCTGATCTTTACCAGCGCCGCCTGCGCCGCCGATGCCGATCCGGTCAAGCGCGTTCTCATGGTCCATTCCTTCGGTAGCAGCACACCCCCGTTCACCACCCACTCGACCGCTTTCGAAACCACGCTGACCCAGGAGATGGGGAAGCGCGTCGATCTCGACGAGGTCTCGCTGGACATGGCGCGTTATGCCCAGCCGGACATGGAAGAGCCGTTCGTCGAGTTTCTTCTCAAACGCTTGGCAAAATGGCACCCGGACCTGGTGGTGCCGATCGGATCCCCCGCCGGCCGCTTCGTGGCGAAAAATCGGCATCGTCTTTTTCCGGAGACGCCCGTCATTTACACCGGGATGGACCGGCGAACGTTGCCACCCGACGCATTCCAGAAGAATGCCACCTTCGTCGGGGAGGACTTCGACATGGCCGGGCTAGTCGAGGACATCCTCCGTCTCGCGCCTGACACAACCAACATCGTAGTCATCCTCGGTGCTACGCCGCTCGAGCGGTACTGGACGACCGTGTTACGCCGCGCGTTTGAGCCATTCACAAATCGCGTGAGCTTCACCTGGGTCAATGACCTGACCTTCGACCAGATGCTGAATCTGGTTGCCAAGTTGCCCCCGCGTTCCTTCATCTTTCTCTGGCTGCTCCTTCGGGATGCGTCGGGCGTGACTCACGACGCGGACGAGGCGCTCCAGCGTCTCCATGCTGTCGCCAATGCGCCAATCAATGGTCTCTACCAGAACCAACTGGGCCTGGGGATCGTCGGTGGCCACCTTTACCAGGGCGAGCTCCAGGGCGTGGAGTCGGCCCGCGTCGCCATTCGAATCCTGCGCGGTGAACCGATGTCAAATTTCCCACCGAAGATCATTGGTACGCTAGGACCACGGTACGACTGGCGCGAACTGCAGCGCTGGAAGATCAGCGAGGCTCGCCTGCCACCCGGGAGCGTGATCGCCTTTCGACAGCCGACGGTGTGGGAGCGGTACCGCTGGATCGTCATCGGCGCGCTGTTTATTTTCGCTTTGCAAGCGGCGATGATCGCGGGCCTGCTGTTGCAGCGCGGGCGCCGGCGCCGGGCGGAAATGGAGCTTCAGCGAAATCGTGAGGCACTGGCCCATGTGGCACGGGTTGCTACCGTCGGCGAACTGACTACGTCTGTCGCACATGAACTAAACCAGCCCCTCGGTTCTATCCTTAGTAACGCCGAGGCCGCCGAGATGTTCCTCACGGCTGACCCGCCGGCACTGGACGAA
>Ga0081455_10003770_pt1 | contig 17302 bp, 15 predicted proteins | sample TabmetS3T2R1_FD_70207 | JGI IMG/M metagenome (GOLD analysis project Ga0081455, IMG submission 70207) | Tabebuia heterophylla rhizosphere microbial communities from the University of Puerto Rico - S3T2R1 | ecosystem: Host-associated > Plants > Roots > Rhizosphere ...
CAAGATGATGCGGCCACGAAAACTCTCTGCCAGCACGAGCGCTTCCTCGGCGGCTTTCCTGGCACAATCCGAGAAATCTGTCGGGACGAAGAATGTTTTGGCTCCGGCACTCAGACCCCTCTTCGCCACCATGACTGGCACCATGGCCTTGCGCACAACTCGCTCGCTTGTGCTCCCGAGAAAGTGAGCCCCCTGAGAAGCGCTGCCGACCATGATAAGATCGGCCTGCCACGCACGCCGGGCGATGATGAGTTCAACGAATGGTTTGCCCGTGCGCACCTCGTACTCAACGTGCAGGTGAGCCAGCTCTGGGCCTGCCGCTAACGCCCGACGCCCGAAGCTTTGCTCCGCTTTTCTGCGCGATCTCCTCTATGGTGTACGGAGAGGTAAGAGGATGCGAGATCCTCTGATATGAATGCTGCGGTTCTAGAACATGTACTAGGCGAAGCGCAGCGCCGCACCGTTTAGCAAGTACTGCTGCCGAGCTTAGAGCTGTTTCTCCGCCCGCCCTAAGGTCATGACCGACAATAATCTTCTTCAGTTCAGCCATAGAGAAGATCTTTCAATGGCAAAAGCCGGACTATTCTTCGTCTCATTCTGTCTTTTCAGCGATTCGCCAAGAAGCGAAAGTGAGCGCTCGTTGGCGCGGTCCTGCTAACTCGTTGGTGCGGTCCTTCTAGCTTAACCTGTGCGAATCTTTCCAATCCACATAGATCGCGAAGAGACAAACCAGCCCCCCGATCACCAAGTTATTCACCGCTGCCAATCTGATGCCGTAATAGTTATACAAAAGCGGATTGATGAACGTGAGGATGGCCGCCACCGTGACGATCCAATCCGTAATCAAAATCTCTTCGCTGGTGTGCGAAAAAAGGCGCCCGAATGAAATTAGCCCGATGAAAAACCCTAAGATGAGATCTTCCCAGGTTGTTTTAAGAGCTCCTTTATACAAAATTCGCAAAACGAAAGGCGACAGCATGAGCCAAATGCCCAATACCAGATTCGCCCATAGAAGCCGTCTCAACTCTGTCACCTCCTCGTGTTAGAAATTCAAGCATTGCTTTTTTCACCTTTGAATCTCTTATTCAATCACGTGGGCAGTGGTATGCCATGTGAGTAGCGCTGAGGATTGGCTTTTTATTCATACGGCTTTTCACTGTGCAAGGCCGACTTCTTCCATGAATTTTTTTGCTTACTTCAGCACCAAACTCCTTGGACCACATCCCTCCGAATAAACATTTCCAAATAGGAAAAGGGGACGGCGGAGCGTCGGCACCGCGCACGCGTCGTCCTCCGCAAATTGAGCCAAGCCGTCGTCATCAGTGCGCGCCCCGTGGCTGTTGCTGAATGGAACGCGTGCCGGACCGATCCAACGCCCTGTAGGTCGCCAAGATGGCAACCACGATTCCAACGATGACGCCGTTCCACATGGCGTTGCTCGCGTAGTGTAAAACGAAGGGCGCAGCAATCGTCCAGAGCCCTAATAGGGCAACTAACCAACTCGCCACTGTCATGCTTGCGCTTTCTTTCCCTTTGTATGGTTAACGGATTCTGACTTGTCCATGAAACACTTTCCAAGTTTTAACAGTCGCAAATAACATGCCTCCATAAAATCGCTGTAGTCCTTGGTTCCAAATTAATTCGATCGGCAAAAACGCCACAATTGCGCATGTTGCGTAGCCATCTGGACACACCTTTTTTCGAAATTGTCTAAACACAGCTGCAGGGAAGCTGTGACCTGCTTGTTGCCACGAATAAAGGTTAGATTTTCCACAGCCAATTTCTGCATAATCGCATCGGCTATGAGTCCTCGACTGAAGCAAAGACTCTTGCGAGGAAGTTGCGATGTGCACATTGTTCACAGAGAATGGTTTTTCATGTGCGTTTAGGTTACAAGCTGCGTAGGTTAATTTGGCCTCTAACTTGCGCCACCACAGCGTCTCAAGACCCATGCTTGGTGGGCGTGCTCGCAGAACAGATGGGCGAGGCTCATGAAAACGCGCTTTGTCTGGGTCTTGTCGGAAGCTATCTAGAGATCCCTTTTCTGCGATTCGACGATCGATCACCTGGCAATACGAAACAGATGGCGACAAAATTAGTGGATGCAGACCCGGGGCGTGGAATTCTCCGGGTTTTGTTGCGGTTGCCGTTGATTTTATACAGGCTCCGACTGGGATGGCTGTTGGGGCGTAGATTCCTGCTGCTTCTACATACGGGGCGTAAAAGCGGCTTGCAACACCGCACCGTTCTGGAAGTTCTTCGTTCTGAAGATCAGCATTGCTACGTCGTGGCCTCTGGTTGGGGTGAAAACTCGCAATGGTTTAAGAATATTCAACTGAACCCTGACGTGGAGATAGAAGTCCAAGGAAAGCGACGAAAAGCAATGGCTAGCAGACTTTCGGAGCAACAAGCCGAGCAGGAACTCCGCGAGTACGCGCGACGGCATCCCACAGCTTTGCGCACATTTGGAAGCTTACTTTTCGGAAAGCGAGCGACCAGAAGCCTCGTAGCGTTTGGCCGTTTGGCGAAAACGGTTCCAATCCTAACTTTTGAGATCAAGAGGTAACAAAATCAGAGAATACAGGAGCCACAAACGCAATTCTCTTTGGCAAGAATCGGCGTCTGCCGCAACAGGAACCCACTATTAATACCGTTTATACCTTATCAGTAGAACGTCTTTAAATCCCTTTTTTGATCTCCCAGAACACCCAATATTTAAGGCCGATGTGGTAGCTCTTGGAAGGGCGATCGGAGCAACAATCCAAGCGCTACAACGAGAATCGCTAAACCGATCCGGATTCCCCATTTCATAACTCCGGAAGGCACACCCAGCGTGACCTCGACAAAATTGTCTTCAAGGATCATCTTGGCCGCCACTTCACCCAGGATTCCCGCGCCGAGATAAATGATCCATGTACAGTGCTTCATGAGAGTAGCGATGAATGTCGCTCCCAATACCACAATCGGAATACTGAGCCCGAGGCCGAAGAGAACGAGGAATGAGCTTCCTTCGGACGCTCCCGCGATCGCGAGTATATTGTCAGTGGACATGATCACGTCAGCGACAATAATGATGCGAATCGCTTTGATCAACGTCGCGCATTGCTGGATCGCCGGCTCACTATCGTTATCCTGGCGCAGGAGCTTGACGGCAATCCAGACAAGAACTAGACCGCCCGTCAGTTGAACGTAAGGGAAAAGAAGAAGTTGCGCCGCCGCGAAAGTAAGGCTTACCCGAACAATAACCGCTCCTACAGCGCCTAAGCAAATTCCGACTCGCTGTTGTCGAAAAGGAAGTGTACGCACCGCCATGGCAATGACGAGAGCATTGTCCCCGGCAAGCGTGAGGTCTAGGACAACAATCTTCAGCCAGCTGAAGATGAATTGCCAATCCACTTTAAACACCACATTTTATCTGTGAGCCGCCTATCCACGGCGAAACTTTGAAGTCCCTGCTCATAACTATCTCCAATCCGACAAAACTTACGCAAAGTGAGCAGTGAGCGAGGGCGGTGAGACCGGAAGCCGCGGGCACCTGAGCGTGTAGGTTGCTCGCAGGCATCGATCACACGAATCATCACCCCAGGGGATTGCGGGGTGGCCCTCAAGGCTGTGTCCCATTGCCCACGGCTGTAGGCTCATCGCCTGAGCCGCTTCGAAATAATGTCGGATTAGGGCTATCTCCAACCCAACTCTTTCCAAGCCTGCTGCAGATAGCTCAGATCGACGTACTTCTCCGGGCTCGGAATGGGACCTTTGATGTCAGCCTGCTCCGCGTAGATCTCGGCCACAGTCTTTAACCCGTCCATATCGATGTTGAGATCCGGTTCCCAAGCCCGATGGGCGAGGTAATAATCCAGTCCCTTCTCAGCAAGCCTTGGTTTGAGCTCAAGGTTTCTGGCTAAAAATTCAACCGCGTCTTTTCTATTATTCTCAAGCCATCTCCGCGCCTGCAGCACGGCCTTTAAGAAGCGGACAACTTCCTGCCGGTGCTCCGCTGCCCATTGGCGCCGAACCGAAAAGCTTGAGAGTAGATAATTGGGAAAGATATCCGTGACCTTGCCGATCAAATTGAAGCCCATTTCCTGAGCGCGAAAACTAATCGGAACGGCGAGAATAGCTGCAGCAACATTTCCCGTGCTGAGAGCGGTGAACGCCGGTCCACTGCCCCCGACATTAACGAGCTTATAGTCTCTTGGATATTCCAGGCCCTGGGTTTTGAGCACCCGTCTAAGCAGAAAGGCGGTTCCGGAAGTCAAGGTTGATGAGCCGATGGTCGCGCCGCGCAAATCCTCATATGTCTTAAAGCCCTTCCCCCCTATGATCATGTGTGTGGTCTTACTACCGCCTGCGATCATCGCGACGTCGAGACCTTTCTCCACTAGGCCGATCGCACCGTCATTCGCGGCCAGCGCGACATAAATGGAGTCAGAAACCAGCGCTTGCATCGTCGGCGCCGTCCCGCGGATCGCAGTCACTTCGGCGTCAAGGCCTTCTCGTTTGAGGAAACCCATCCCTGACGCGACCCACAGAGGAGCAAAGCCAAGGACCTTGGACGAAGCCGCCACAGGAAACTTGATTCCTTCTTGCGCTGCTGCGACCGCTGGAAGGAAAAAAGTTAGACATATTACCTGCAAAATCTTTTTGAGATCCATAAATGACCTCCTTGGCATGACTCTTATGCCAGTTGTTAGTGATCTCTCCTCTCGTCAAGCACTGGCCACTCCCGTCATGTTGCAGAGCCGATCTCGCCGACCCTGGCGAGCGCGACTCTCACGCTGCCCACGATAATCAGCGCGAAAATAATTAAGACGACTCCGAGGGCGGATACTTGGGGGATCCAGCCATTGCTCCAGAATTGCCAGACCACGGTGGATATCACGACGTTGTTCCGCGTGTATAAGGTCAGCGCCATAGTGACTTCGCGGTAAGAAAGCATGCCGATCCAAACCCAACTGTTGAGCACCCCGGCGGCGATCAAAGGCAAGACGATCTTCCAAAGCACACGCGGCGCAGAGGCGCCGGCGACTTTCCCCGCTTCTTCCAGCTCGCGATGGACTTGGATCATCACGCTATTGGTCGTCCTTGTGCCGTAGGCGATCCAGTTGATCACATGGGCCAACATGATGATAAAAACAGTGCCGTAAAGAGGGAAAAAATCGCTATAGGCCAAGCCTAGATAAGCGAGTCCCACTGCTACCAAGATGCTCGGAATCGCGTGAGGTAAAAACGCCACCGTGTCCAAGATTCCGCGAAAACGCACTTGGGTGCGAACCACGGCCCAGGAGACGAGAACGCTGATGATCATAGCGAACGTGGGCACGCCGATCATAAGAATGAAAGTATTGATAAAAGGTCGGGTGCCCGCGTAATTGGGAATGGTTAGGTAATGCTTGAGTGTCATGGTCTTCAAAGCCGCGGCGGACGGAAGTTGCAGGTATGGCACGAGGGAGGTCCAAAGCAGAATGAAAAACGGGATGAAGACCTCAATCGATAGGTAAAGCAGGACAAACACTACGGCCGCCCACTTCCAGCGTCCTAGGGCGATCTCCCGCGGGCGGTAACCCCGGCCGGTGATGACGGTGAATTTTTTGCCTTGCTTGACAAGACGCACATAGAAATAAGCAAGCGCTAAACCTGCTACGAGCATGATGCCGCCGTAGGCTCCCGCTATGCCATATTCGGGCAGGCCCGTGGGCGGAGAAGTTGCCGTATAAATAAGCGCGCTCAAAACGAGGATTCTGGCAGGGAGTCCGACGATGGCAGGGACTTCGAACACGGCAATCCCTGTCATGAAAAGATAAACCATGACTGCGGCAATGGCCGGCAAAGTCAGCGGGATATTGATTCTAAGGAATGTCGTGAGTTTGCCGACGCCCGAGGTATAGGCTGCTTCTTCCAGCGAGGGATCCATCGTACGGTACGCTGCGGAGAGCATGAAAAAGGCGCCCGGAACAAAGGAGACTCCCTGGATAAACGCCATGCCTCCGATGTTGTAGAGGTTCAAAGGTGGCCCTTCCAGATCAAAAATCCGCATCAGCCATTGATTCAGTAGGCCGATACGAGGGCTCAATAAAAGAATCCACGCGATTGTGCGCAGAAAGACTGGGATGAGAATTCCTACCGTGAGCAGCACATAAAAGGTTTTTTTAAAGGGGATATCCGTGCGCATCAGCAGCCAGGACAGCGGGATGGCGAAAAGCAGCGCCACCGCAACAGAACCCAGCGCGAAGAGCAAGGTATTGCCAAGGACTTCGTAGGTGCTCGCGTCCGCATAGACGTCGACGAAGTTTTGTAAGGTGAGCGCGCCTCCCTCTCCGGGAAAACCGGTCCGAAGGCTCATGAGCGCTACCATCGCCACGGGCACGCCCACGATCAAGATCAGCAGCGCGAGGAGGCCCGCAGTGAAAAAAGAGACTCCATACTGTCCCCGTGCGAATGGCCGCGAGAATCTGGAAAACACATCGAGCCGGATCGCCCGAGCGGGTGCTGCTTTCATTTCGGTTCCTTCATCGTTGGGTCACTGCCGCTAACAGTCCTCGTCACGCGAGAGGTCGATCAATCGCCCTCACAGTTTCGCAAGGCTCATTAGCTAGAACCTTTCGCCTACCTGTTAAAGCCCAGCATTTTGCCGTACTGCCGGGCGAGTTTATCCACGGTCTTCGCTTGCTTCTGGTCCATAAAAAGCGCTTGTTTGCCATGGAGAAATTTGTAAGCGTTCGTGCCTGGAATAAAGGCGGAGGTCTGGCCGTTGTATTTTTCCCAGACCGCTTGTGCTTCGTTCGAAGTCAGAAAAATCGAGAAGAGATGGCCGGTGCTCGGATTTTTAGCTCCCTTGATGACGCCTGATTGATAAGCGGGCGCAATTACCGGTTGAATTGCGTCGGCAAAAACTACGGGAGCGCCGGTCTTTTTCGCTTCGTTAATATTGCTGTCGGTCAGCGTCACAGCGATGGATATCTCACCCAAAAGCAGACGGTTGTATAACTCTGCCAACCTTCCGAGAATAGGTTTTTGATTAGCTATATCGTTTACGAACTTCGTGGTTTTCTCTTCGCCCCAGGCCCCTACCGCCAAGCGGGCAAAATGATGGGTTGCGGTCGATACTCCGAGCTTGCCGTCTTTCCACTTGGGATCGAGCAAGTCCTCCCACTTCGTCGGAACATCTTTGGCGGGCATAGTTTTCTTGTTGTACGCCGGGAGAACGATCTGGTTCGCGAAGGTGATTGACCCGTTGTCATAGTGAATGACCTGAGGATCGACGCCTGCGCTTTTGTAATCATAGGGTTCGATGAGTTTTCTCAGCCAAAGCGTCGCGTAGTGAGCGTCCGTCACGATCATCGTGTCCCACTCGGGAGGGACGCCCGTGGCGGCCATTCCTACCAGTTTTCCCACGTCGCGCGTCATGTTCAATGAATTGTGAAGTGTCACCTTCGCGTTGAGGCCGTATTTTTTATTGAAGGCCGCCGAAAGCGTGTCAGCGCCTTGAGACGTGAGGGTCGCCGGGCCATAGAGCTCTAAGGCCCCCTCTTTTTTGGCGCCGGCTACCAAATCCTCCAGAGAATTGGCTTGCACGAAACCGCTAAGGCCAAGGACCATCACAACCGCCAGTAGTCCGATATCTATCTTCTTGATTCGTCGCATCTGACCCTCCTTTTTTTTCGCGCGCAGTGTTAAGTGGCAACGTGCCTCTTGTCAGGCTTCGAGTCGCCTCTTTTGTCTTTGGCCGGCAATCCGTCTAGCTCGATCGGCATCGCCATTAATGTTTGTAACCTCCCGCCGTCTCTTGTCCGGATGCATCGCTCCCTGCCTTCTGGTCGGATTTCAAATAGACGATCCGAATCGGAAAGAGAAGAGAACCCGAGCGCTTCTCTCAAAAGGTTCGCTAGTTCCAATCTAGGCCTCCAGAATGCTAGCTGAATAGGACACTGCGCAGCGCCGCCATATCGATGTGCACCCATTCGAAAATGCTGCCGGTGGGAAACGGCAATTGTAGCCCGTAGTCAAAAACCCCGAAAAAGAACAGCCAGCATGCCGCCGTCAAGGCCAGCGTTATCGGCCATCTCTCCCCGGCGCCGAATTTCAAATAGAGAAAAGTCGCTAACGCAGACGCGGGTACAAAGCCGAATATCCAGATCGCCGCGAAAAAACCCACGATCCAACACCCGATGGCAAGTGTCCGATGACGCTCAACGATGGGGTCAATCTCGGGTTCGCTCCACAACACCGCGTCCTCCGCTTTGACTTCACGGGTGGACTGGAGGCTATCCTTTATAAACACATAGATCGCCAACAGCAGACTCGGTAGCCCGATAACCCAGGGGAACAACGCGGCGCGAGGTTCAAAGGCACCAAAGCCGTACTTCGCCTGGTAGACAACATAGCCAAAGACAACGAGGATAAAGAGCGCAAATAGACTCTGGGCGATGCGGGTTGGAAGCGGCAGGGGCTCGATCCTGACCGGCGCCTTTTTCTGCACTCCCGCGCTTGGACCTCTCGTTTGATGCCGACGCTTGAGCCAGGCCTGCAGGTAAGGAAAGGCTGTGCCGGCAACGATAATAAAAGCAATGACTAAAACGCCCGGGTGCCAGAGCCAGGTGTAACCGTAGATGCGGCTGGCGATAAACAGGTTGTTTTCCGCAATCCCGCCCAAAACCAAGCCGAGCAAAAGCGGCGGCCGCTGCCAGTCAAACTTCACCATCAACCAGCCGATGGCGCCAAAAATCACTATCAACAACATGTCGCCAAAGCTGTTCTTGGTGGCAAAGCCGCCAAGATAGACCAGAAAAAGCAAAAACGGGATCAGGTAGGTCCCCTTGACAAAGGTGATCTTGGCCATCTGGTTAAGAAACAGAAAACAGATCGCCACCGTTAGAATGTTCGTAATGACGATGATCCAGACAAAGGAAAACGTCAGGGTTAAGTACTTGGCCGGATTCAACAGATCGGGCCCGGGCACGATCCCCTGGATGATGAAGGCGCCAAGCAAAATCGCCATAGAGACACTGCCCGGAACCCCAAAGGCCAGTGTCGGTATGAGCGAGCCGCCCTCCTTGGAGTTATTGGCCGCGCCTGGACCGAGCACGCCCTCTACGGCTCCCTTGCCAAAGCGCTCCTTATCGGGACTGCTCTGCACGGCATGGGCGTAGGCGAGCCACTGCGCCGGGCCACCGCCCATTCCCGGAATGAGTCCGATGTAGGCGCCGATTCCGCTGCAGCGAAGCACCAGCTTCCAGTGCCTAAAGGTGTCTTTCACGCCCTCCCAAACGCCGCCTAGCTTGGTGGGAGCCCTATCCCCCGCGATGCTGGTCCCCTGCACGGCCAGATCGATAATCTCGGGAATGGCAAAAAGCCCAATGGTGACGCTGATCAACGAAATTCCGTCCCACAAAAACAGCGCGTTGTCTTCACCCCAAAAACCCTCAAGCGTAAACCGTGGCACACTCTCAATGGGGTCCAGTCCCACCATCGCCAGCACCAGCCCCAGACCGCCAGCCAACAGTCCTTTGGGGACGTTCGACCCGCTGAGCGAGGCAACAAATGTCACACCCAGCACGGCCAGCATGAAAAACTCCGCCGAACCGATGGAGAGTACCAATGGACTGACAATGGGAATCGCCAGAGCAAGAATGAAGGCGCCAAACACTGCCCCTACCAGCGAACTCATCAACGCCGCCCCCAGCGCCCGGCCCGCTTCGCCGTTTTTCGCCATGGGATGGCCATCGACGATCGTTGCGGCGCAGATCCCTTCACCCGGAACTCCAAAGAGAACCGAAGTAACATCCCCGGTGGTGGCGGTCACGGCGTTGGAGCCCAACAGAAAGGCAAACGCCGTCGTGGGATCCATGTTGTAAATAAACGGCAACATCAGAGCCAGGGTCGTCGCACCGCCAAGACCGGGCAAAATCCCCACCGCAAATCCGATCGCCATCCCGATCATCATGTAGAGAAACGTTTCGGTGCCGTGCGGCGTGAAATAAGGCAGAACGTTGATCAGTCCCTGATTGAACGCGTGCAGATATTCCAGCATACGACCTCCCCGGAGGCTTGTTGTTTATCGCTATCAAATCGCGCCTGTTGTCAGCTTCACATGGAATCGATTTTATACGGTTAGGTGTTGCGCTTACCGCTGGCTCACCGCCTTTTCTTTTTTCACCAGAAATTCGAGCCCCTTTTTCGTCTTCGGCGAAATGTTCAAGATCTCGTTGACCAAGCCGTTGATTTCATCCGCCGAGACATACTCCATCTCGAGCTTGCCTTTATTGGCTTCCGCGACGAATTCCGGGTCCTGCATGGTTTCCTTGAATGCTTTGCGCAAAATTTCTACGCGGTCTTTCGGCACGCCTGGAGGAGACACCCAGGGGCGCTGGAATTCGTATTGATTGATCCACGCGTTGTAGAGATCAACGCCGTCCTTGCCCGCTTTCGATTGGATGAAGTCGCGAGTGAGCGGAACATTTTTCAACTCGGGATCTTCCCATTTCCGGTGAACGAGGATCGGGATGAGTTTCTGATCCCCTTGAGCATCGAGCATCGCGCGCGCGGTGACTCGCGCGGATTCCCAACCCCAACAGCCGCCGTCGAGTTCCTTCGAGCGCATCGCCACAGTGATCACCGACGTGCCCTTATAGCCGTTGATCACATTGAACTTGGAACCGACCGTCTGGTTCAGGATCAATGGCAAGTCGTTGTACGTGGAACCGGCTCTTGTCGAACCCATCTTCAAGGGCTTTTGCGACTTCACGACGTCGTCCATCGTCTTTAGCCCTGTGAACGCCATGATGTTGCATCCCGGCGAGCCCTTCACCGGTGCGCCGATCCAATTTAATTTTCTCGCGTCAAGCCGGACGGCTTTGTCGCCCAGAGCTTGATAGAGCACATAGGCGCTATTCCACACGCCGATGAAAGTCCCGTCGCGATCCGCTTTGTTGTAGGTGTAGTTGGCCGCGATCAGGCTTCCCGCCCCTTCCATGTTGTCGACAACAAAGCTCGGGTTGCCGGGAATGTGCTTTCCCATATGCCGGGCGATCGCCCTCGCATATGTGTCATAGCCGCCGCCCGGCGCCAGGCCCACCGTCACACGAATCGTTTTGCCTTTGTAAAAATCCTCGGCGCCGGCGCTTGAGATCGCGCCCAGCGCAAAAAACGCCGCAGTTGTAATCGTCAATAACCCCGGATGTCGTTTCATGTGACCCTCCTTCTCAAGTCGAAAATTTTTCGCCCGTGTTCTGTCATTTCCGTGTGCTAAGATGTCGGCCGCTTTCTAAATAAAAACTCAAGCCGCCGTTTGACCTCCGGCGATGCCGAATAAATCTCTTCGACGTACTGCTCAACTTTCTCACCGGGGATGTAGTCCGCCGTCAGTTTTGATTTTGCGAGATCCGCCTTGTAGTCCTTGTCCTCCATTGTCGCTTTGAAGGCTTTGCGCAAGATTTGTAGCGCTTGGGCGGGCGAGCCCGGCGGAAGCGAGAACGGCCGGGCAAATTCGTTCGCTGCGTTCCAGGTGTCGAAAGCGGTGAGGTTCTCTTTATCTTTGATCACCTCGTGAAACTGGGTGAGGTCCTTTACCTCAGGGTCCTCCCACTTGCCATTGATGATAAAGGGAATCATCTTGTCGTCGCCGTTGGCATCGAGCATCGAACGCGCTGTGGACCGCATGGAATCCCAGGTCCAACAAGCGCCGTCCACTTCGCGCGAGCGCATCGCGAGACGGATCTTCGACGTCCCGCTATAGCCTGGAACCACTTCCAAGTTGGCGCCCGCCCACCGGTTGAGCATTTCCGGCAACTGCGTTGTATTGCCGGCGCGTGTGGCGCCCATGCGCACGGCTTTTTTGGATTTGAGGATCTCGTCGAAAGCCTTGAGACCGGTAAACCCCATAATCGCGCACGCGACCGAATCCTTACTCGGCGAGCCGATCCAGTCGAATTTTCGCGCGTCGATGCGTAGGCTGCGATCGCCCATCATATGATTGAAAACGTTGTGCGCGTTCCATATTCCCACCGTCAAACCGTTCTTCTCAGCCCTGTTGTAGATGTAGTTGGCGGCAATCACGCTACCTGCCCCGTCCATGTTTTCAACCACCGTGGTTGGCTGTCCCGGGATATGGCGGCTGATGTAACGGGCCACCGTTCGCGTGTAGGCATCGTAACCGCCACCGGCCGCGAAGCCGACGATGAAGCGAATGGTCTTCCCTGCGTAAAAATCTTCGGCGATGGCCGTGCCCGCGCTGACTAAAAGGTAACTCACGAACAAGAAGCTCACAGATATCTTCACTTTTCTTGTTTGCATGATTTGCCCCCTTTTTATTTTCTTTTCTGTCCAATCAGCGTCTGCGATCAAAGACTAGCACCGCTTACTTTTTGTCGCCCGGGAGAAGAAATTCAAGGTTAGTCTCCGCGCACAAAATATATCGCCCGCCGGTTTTCGTGGAGATAAACACCGCGCTCGCAAAAGCACCAACGTCCTTGAAGCATCGCATGGGCTGGCATCCATCTTTCCGGTGTGTACAGCGGTTTCTCCAACAGTCCGCGGGCGACTTAATCCCTTACTTGGTTTTTGCTCCCTCCTCTTTTTGCTTCTCCATCGGGGCTCCACCTGGCTGGTCGGCCGGGGCCTTTGTTTCACCACCCGCAGGAGGCGTCGTTGAAGCTGGCGGCCGCGCCGGTTCTTCTTTCTTACGGCAGCCTGCAAATGTTAAAGTTAAACCCAAGAGGGTGATTCCCGACAGGAAAACAATTCTCTTTCCCATCCTAAATTCACCTCCTTTCTAGGATTTTGGTCCCCGGTGTTTAGTTTCTCCTTCCATGCGTTAGTTCCGAGTCTATGGAGGCCCACAGCGCTCCGCTGAGCCGTTGAAATCAAGATCGCTTTTACCCCTAGTTACTTTGCTTCTGGGTTGGTCTCACCAAGAAGCTGAGATTCTCTTTCACCTTGGGAGACATTGAATATATTTGTTTTACATAAACCTCGATGTCTTCTCCCGAGACCGGTTCAATATCGAGCTTGGTTTTTTTCGCCTCGGCCAAGAGTCCCGGATCTCGCAAGGTCGCTGCAAAGGCTTTACGCAAGATCTGAAGCTGTTCCGGAGACGTTCCCGGCGGCACGGAAAAAGGCCGCTGGAACTCGTAGGAGGCCGCCCAGGTTTTATATGTCGCCAGATTGTCTGTGCCCTTAATGACGTCGGTAAACAGCGGCAGATCCTTGACCTCGGGATCTTCAAGCTTTTTGTGGGTTATAAAGGGAATCAGTTTGTCATCGCCGTTGGCATCGAGCATGGCTCGATTCGAAACCCGCATCGATTCCCAGCCCAAGCAGGCTCCTTCAACTTCGCGCTTCTGTAGAGCCAGACGGACAGGGGCTGTGCCCGCAAAACCCGATATCACATCAAATTTTGTGCCCGCCACATTGTTTAAAATAGTCGGCACATCGTCATAGGCGGTTCCCGCTCGCACGCCACCCATTCTGATCACTCGCTTTGAATGGAGAACGTCATCCCAGGTCTTCAGTCCGGTAAACCCCATCATCGCGCAGGTAGGTGCTCCCTTGCTCGGCGCGCCGATCCAGCCGAATTTTCGGCCGTCAAATCTGGGCCCTCTATCGCCAAGCGCTTGACGGATAATCTGTCCGCTGATCCAAACGCCGATGGATAAACCATCTGGCTTAGCTTTGTTATAGAGGTAATTGGCAGCGATCAGTGACCCTGCACCGTCCATGTTATCCACGACCATCGATGGGTGTCCCGGAATATATTTGCCAAGATGGCGCGCAATCGCTCGGGTATAGGTATCGTAGCCTCCTCCGGCGGGAGCTCCGACGATAAATCGGATGGTCTTGCCCTGGTAAAAGTCATCGGCCTTGGTGACCGAGGGGGAAACACTGAGTAGCAGTCCAACGCAGATAATCACTGCGGCAAGGGTGATTTGCCTTTTCATGATTTCCTCCTTTGCTCTTGTTAGAGGTTAATAATTGAAGTGATCCCTCCGTCAGTGTATTCGTTGATGCTTCTAGAGTCCTTAAAACTTGCTCATCTTCTCGTTTCCATAAAGCTTGGCAATAAAGCCGCTCTTCTTCAGATCGTTTACAAAACGGAGATCCACGAAGTCCTGCGCATTTACTTTGGCGGCCTTTGGATCCCAGTGTGCCTGGACTGCGAGAGTATCCTGCAGGCCCGCCAACGTTGGGTAGGTGTCCTCTACCAAGAGATCTTTGTAGGCTACCCAGGAGCCTTCCAGAACCGCTGGTTTTTGCCCGCGGGTATACTTGGTCATGATTTTGATGGATTGCTCTTTGTTCGTCTTAAAAAAGTGCACGGCCTCGGCCACTGACTTGACCATGTTTGCCACTGTTTGCGGACGCCCCTGGATGATCGATTTGGTCGTCACCGTGCAGGTAAATTGAAACGGGATTTTCAATTTGGCCATGTCGATGATGACCTTCAGTCCAGCCCTTTCCCCTTGGATTTTTCCCGAATCGGTGACCATCGTAAAATCCACTTGCCCATTGATGACGGCGGCAACGCGCGCCGACGCACCCCCGACCATGATAGCTTTGATATCCGTGTAATCGATGCCAAATTTCCGCAGCGCCAGCCGCAGTGCAAAATCGGCCGACGTGCCGGGAATATGCGTGGCCGCAGCGCGACCTTTAAGATCCTCCGGTGTTTTAATGCTTGACTTGCCGATAATGTAGTAGGGAAGGGTATTGACGAGACTGTCGACGATCACAACATCGCCGCCGGCCATGGCGCCATTCATCGCGGAGGTGCCCACTGCTCCCGCAAAATGAATTTCGCCGGCGATCATACTTTGGACTCCTCGCGTGCTGCCGTTGATGAAGATAAGCTCGGTATCCAGGCCGTACTTCTTGAAGATGCTCGCTTCTTTAGCGATCCAGTAGGGCGCCGAGGAGCCCGGAGAGTCGGAGATGTAGGCGAAACGAACTTTGTCCGCCGCATGAGAACTCGCCGGAAAAGCCAACAGCGAGAACAGGAGAACGAGTGCGATGCATGTCACAGTTTTATTCATAAAGTCTCCATGATTTTTTTGTCGGCCGAACTGGTGGATTCCCAACTCCATTCTCTTCTTCGAAAGGTCGGTAACTTCCTAGCCTTTTTGGGCTGGCGCCAGAACCATCAGTTTTTTCTTGACCACCGGCGTTATCGATAAGATTTCATCCACAGAGCGCTCGATATCCTCGCCGGTCACTTTACCGATGACCATCTTGCTCTTCTTTGCTTCCGCCAAAAATTCTGGGTCTGCGACAGTTTCTTCCAACCCTTTGCGCAAGACCTGCAACCGATCTTTTGGAGTTTTCGGTGGAACCATCAGGGGCCGCTGAAAATCATATTGGTTGGCCCAGGCCTTAAAAGCCTTCACGTTTTCCTCACCCTTAATGACCTGGGTGTACTGAGGGAGATCGTTCACTTCCGGGTCTTCCACGTGGCCGTGAATAATGAAGGGAATTAATTGGTTATCACCTTTGGCATCCAATAGAACTCTGGCGGTCACCCGCATCGATTCCCAACCGGAACAAAGCGCGCTGATCTCTCGGCGTTGAAGCGCTACCCGTATCGGACCCGTGCCTTTATATCCCGAGATGACCTGAAGATGGGTTCCCATCAGTTCGTTCATAAGTTTCGGGAGATCATCGGATGAAGCGCCAGCTCGCGTGCCACCGAATTTAAGTTTGTCGCCGGATTTCATGACGTCGTCGAGGGTTTTCATGCCGGTAAATCCCATTACCATGCATGTCGGCCAACCCTTGCCGGGCGCTCCGATCCAACCGAATTTCCGCGCGTCGAATCGGATCCCTTTTGCCCCTAACGCTTGCTGGGTCACCATGCCGCTGTTGAAATTGCCCACCGTAAGTCCATCGGGGTCCGCCTTGTTGAACATGTAATTTGCCGCCAAAAGGCTCCCCGCACCTTCCATGTTGTCAACGACGGCAGAAGGATTTCCGGGGATGTGTTTACCGATGTGACGTGCGATGGCGCGGGTATACGTATCGTAGCCGCCTCCGGGCGCGTAGCCGACAATGAAGCGGATGGTTTTACCCGCGTAAAAGTCGTTGGCACTAGCATTGATGGCGGCGCCGATTACCAGCAACCCTGCCACCGCCCCAACCGCCAGTAGTCCGCTGTATTTTTTCATGTGATCCTCCGTTGATTTGTCCGCTAGTCAGCGGAGACCGAAGATTTCTTGATAGAGCTTTATCGTCTCATTGAAGTTTTTATAATCTTCAGGATGCTCGACGATCCGTTTGTAACCCCTAAAGAGCTGGGGCGGGTCGGCTTCTACGTCCTCCCTGGAGGGGATACGCCTGAAACCGACGAGCATCTGCTGACCCTCTTTGGATAGGAGAAAATCTATAAAGAGCTTCCCAGCGTTTGGATGGGGCGCCTTGGCGGCCAGCATCATCGGGTTGACCTGAACGGGCACAGGTTCGAGCGGGACCCAATTCATCGGGTGACCCAAAGAGGTCTCTCTTTGAATTGTCGGGGCGTAGGCGATGATCAGGGGGTATTCTCCCGCCATCGCGAGCTGCACGCGGTTGGTATTCCCTCTCATGACGATGGGTTCCTGGGCGGCAAGCTTCTTGAAATAAACTACCGCCTTTTCTTTGCCCCAGGCGCGCTCGAGGCCCGCCAGCAGACCATAAGCCGAGTCGTCGATGGAAATCTTTTTTCCTTTCCACTTGGTGTCGAGAAGCTCTTCGTAGGTTTTAGGAACGTCGCTTTTCTTAACCAGGTTGGTGTTGTAGCCGAGCACATACGGGTTCACATAGTAAGCCGTCCAGTAGGCCTCGTCGTCGACCAGGTCCGGGCTGATGAATTTACTTTCAGGCGAACGATAGGGCGTGATCAGTTTAGAATCCTTCAACGTTAGAACTGAGTCTCCTCGTGTCGATACGACATCCCAGGCGTACAGGCCGCCCCTAGCCTCGTTCAGAATTCTATTCAACACTTCATCACCCCCACCGCGAAACAGCTCCACCTTGATGAATGGATATTTTTTTTGAAATTTATCGACGACCTTTTTACTCTGCGACAACGTCATCGTGGTGTAATATGACGCGGTGCCTTCGCTTTTGGCCGCTTCGATGAGTTGGTCATTTGATGCCGCTCGCGCAGGCGAGAGTGGGCACCAGGAAAATAAAAAAGCGCTTGCCAGCGACAGTAACAACAGTTTGGGTGTTTGGTTCATGATCTCCTCCTGGCCATCAAACGGGTAGCGGCCGCTGGGCGGGTCGCCCGCCGGCTACGGTCTTTTTATTAGTTCCGGATCATTTGGCTGCCCGCATA
>Ga0081455_10003771_pt1 | contig 17302 bp, 18 predicted proteins | sample TabmetS3T2R1_FD_70207 | JGI IMG/M metagenome (GOLD analysis project Ga0081455, IMG submission 70207) | Tabebuia heterophylla rhizosphere microbial communities from the University of Puerto Rico - S3T2R1 | ecosystem: Host-associated > Plants > Roots > Rhizosphere ...
CACTGCCAATATGGGCCGTTGTCGGCCCCACAACCGCAACAGCTAACAGCGGCGCTCTCGTGCCAGCCAACCGCGCGGAATATTTCATCACGACTCCAGGGCAGGTCTTCTCGTTTATCTCGACCAGCTCATCGAGCGGCTACGTTTCGCTTGTGGAAATGACTTAGGCTTCCCGGGTGTGACCTGATGAGTGTTGCACCCCACTTTGCCCAGCGGCGATACGCTGCCAATTGACCGAGCTGTAGAAGCGGGTCAATGTGTTGACTCAAATTCCGTTGATATAACTGCAAAGAGCTTCAGCCACATATTGCTCGGGCGTCATATCGAACAGCTTGGCCTGCGCTTCAAGTTGCTCAATCCCAGTTGACCCCCTTACGGTAAAGCTAAGGGTGCCATCCGGATTGCGAGTGGAAACGATGTCGAGGTCATCTAGTTCGATGATTTTTTGGGGCATCTGTGCCATGAACACTTCCCTCCTCTGATGTCTGGATTTTATCGCTTACAAGTTGGAGTAGAAGCGCCAGTCATTGACCAGTCTGCGGCAAAAGGTGCGATAAAATAGCCAACAGGTTGTGTTTGATAGTGCGCCAACTATTTCTGTTGGACTCAAACAATGCTATTCACGCACTTGTCGCTTTTTTGCGCTGCTAACCGGAATCTGGTACGTCGCAGGTGGACTGATGATTGCGACCGGAATGTTGGCACCCGAACAAGCCGTACTGGCGCATTTTTTCCCACGAGCATCAGGTGCGGTTATCGACAGGGGCCTATATGCGGTCCTCTTTAGCATCGCACTTGGTATTCTGACAGAGATTAGCTACTCCGTTCGAGCGCAGCGGGAAACGTGACATTGGGCTACAACGCACGAAACGACGAAATCCGCGACAACGTTACGCGGATGCGCCGTGAGTGGGAAGCGCAGCGTGGAGCATTAGCGACTGTCCGTCGCTTCAATGCAACGCTTTCCGCCAAAGGTTATGCTTGGTTCTGGCCAAAGATTGCTGCCGCGCTCACTTCACAACATCACTGGTTGATTATCGCCTGCGACAGTTGCGGCACCGTAGTTGACTTAGACTTGCGCGTGAAGCCACGCGACTCGGAGGCTTCCATCCGCATCGTCCTGCGCGAAGTGCAATCTCCGCGATGCAATGGATACGGCAGGCCGCGCATCATCGCGTTGGCGCGGCATCCGTCGATTTGAAACGCGAAAGAGCCAGCCTATCCAATAATCGTTGCACTGGTCTCGATGCTACTTGCACCGTTGCCACTCTGGCGGGCGACGGCCTTCGTTCGGACCTGTTCAAGTATGAAGAGGCGAATTGCGCAGGATAGGGTGCCGCGTTCGCGTGTCTTATCGATCTCCGTGACCATCTTCGATACAGCTACACCTTCGGTATGCGCGATATTCTTCAGGCTGCTCCAGAATGCATCTTCGAGGCTGACGCTAGTCTTGCGTCCACTAATAACGATGGACCGTTTGACGATAGCGGATTTCATGGTGTGTTCCCTCATATTTGCGCCACAATAGTAACGTGATTCGGTTTGGCAAATGAAAAGTACGCCGACACAGGGAGCAATAAATTCGAAGATCCTACCTCACGCGCTGGTTCCGAATCAGCAAAATTGCTCATGTGACCGTTCTATGGAACTTCACGACCGGAGGATGCCCCGCCAGCGACTACCAGGTCAGGGTGTAGCCCCTCGCAGCCATGCATCCGTTTATCAAATATTCCTCTGCGAACGACGTGGCCCGTTTGGGCTCGGCGTAGGCTTCTGCGAAAGACATGGCGACTGTATTTTCTTTTCGGCAGGCAGACCAATCTGCATCAAGCTGTTGTTGAGTTACTCCGCGCTTTGAGAACTTGACAATCTTGAGGAGTCGAATACCGACCAGGGTAACTGCAGGCGGTCAAGGATGCGAAAGCAAGCAAAATTAATAGAGATCGTCCGGTCATCGAAACGCCAGTTACTCGCAGTTGACCAAGGCCTAAGTCCATATCCGTTAGAACGTCCCATCAATGACCCGAGTTGCCGCAGGTGCCTTCGGATTTTTGACTTTGATCCACGTTCTCGACGGACCCGAGCGATACGGCGCATTCACTTTCTTTGAGACAATTCCTTCAAGGCCAAGCTTACAAACCGCTTGAAACATCCTCCATGGTGTTCTCGCAACACTCGCGACAATCAGCGGGTCCTCGACAAAATCGCAGTGGCCCCGCCGAAGCGAGGCCACCCGTCAGTTTGTGTCCAAATCAGTTAGCAAGCCGCCCAGCATCGGTAAGCGTTGCAAACTCTACGGCACGGGCCTACGGCCCGGGGAGCTACCACCACACCCACGCCTGGCGCTACCGCGCCGCCGAAGTACACGCCGCCATAGTACCCGTTGCGACGGCAGCCACCATATGGGCCGCGATGAAAGCCAGGTCCACAGCCACCAGCGACCGGAATTGTCAGACTAGCCTGAGTATGTTCGAGCGGCGCGCGGGGCATGGATTGGGAAGGAGCAATGCACAAGAAACTGACGCCGATGGCGACTCCGAGAGCAAGGAGCTTTGTCATTCATTCCTCCTTAGTTGTTATGATGTTGAGTCCCGACGTAAGCGAAGCATTTAGCGGGTTGCATCTGGTGGGGCTTTGAACGGCGCTGGAACGCCGATCCTTTGCGAAACAGGGAGCGGCTTCGCTTCGAGCTGGCTGCTCACCAGTCTCATCCCGCCGAAGAGGATGACGCCGACGACCAGGAAGTAGGTCAAAATTGGCATTCGCATCGTGATGTCTCCAGACGAAATGCGATTGGAAATATGGCTGGGCGCGGCCTGACAATCTGTGTTGCAAATCACATCTGTGGCGAATGTTTCCCACTTATCCCCTTTCGCGCCGCCGTACCTTCTGGGACGACACCTGAAGGGAGGCTGCTTGGCGACGATTGGCTGACGATGGATGAAAGCGGCAGGCACGTTTAATGGCTTGCCGCGAGAGCTACGCCACAACATGCCGCTGATATAAGCGAAATCCGAGCCTAGTACCACCGTCCTCGGCCGTACCAACCGCCACCGAGAAGCAACAGTATGACGACGATGATCAGAAGGGTTGTGGTGTCCATATCGCCTCCTTAGAGGTTCATGGCTACGAGTAGCTTGCCGGGGCCGGGCTTAGTTCTGCGGTTTTGATTCCGCGGGGGGCAAAATGTCGGGCTCGAAGATAGATTTAACGAGCGAGTTTTCCTTTAGGTATTTGTGGTACTGGGTCACAACGGCTTTTGCTTCTCTCAGCGTGGCGGCCCGCCATTGAATCTCAAGATTTTCATTTCCAGCAATGCTCTCGATAATTCTGCGTTCTTCTACGAGCAGCCGAAATTCACTTGGTTGGTCCGGATTGTCATTGCCGTTAAGGCTTGTGGCAAAATCGATGCGGCCAGTCGGGACCCAGTCCCGCTTTACGACGCCTTGATACGACGCATTTCTCCCGTTCTTCCAGCTTTTCAAACCTTCTAACTTTGTAATGTTTGCTAGCGCATTAGCCATTTCTCCCTCCACGTCCCGTTGCGACTGAACGGGAATAACCATAGCTGCGATGACAATGGAACCGTGGGTAGTATCACACTAGCTTCGCTCACCCAGCCATATCCTTAAGCTGTAAGCGCCTGGGAGACGCGTGATTAATGTTCCGCGCCTTGCCCTGTGGATTTTGTGGATAGCGCTGTGCAAGTGAGGGTTAGGTCATGAACGCCAAGACATCGCCTTGGTTGACTCAATGGCTGCCGACTTCGACGCCCCCCAGGCGCTAAAGAGTCGGTGGCTGGGGTCGCCGCTCTCACCATCGCGGCGGCCCCTCTAGTTCTCGCAAGCTCCGCTCAAAGGCCGGTCCAAAAGAAGCGGCCTAAAAAAGGGGGCCCTTGCGGGGCCCTTGGAGGAGTCAAGTCCGCCGTCCGGGGAAAAGACGGCGGTCGCGCAACAGTGTACTTAGAGCGAGCGGCACATCAGTTCACTTAAATCGCAGGGACGGTTCAGGTATCGCTCGGCCGGATTTGCATCCAACCGTTGAGAGAAGTTTTCAATGTGACCGGCGACGGCGTTATCGACAAGTTCCCCCACATAGGCGGCGATCCGCGTAAATCCGCTGGAATTGGTCAGATAATTGAAGCTCATGTTGACGTCTCCTTAGCCCAGCAAGAAATATGGATGTCCGTATAATCAGATTAGGCGAGTGAATGTGAGCTTGCTGTGTTGGCCGTCACAAAAAGGCGCATTCCTAGCCCGACCGGTGAGTTGCGCACACGCTGCGCATGCCTCCGAAGACAATCAGGCGGCTAAAAAGTTGGACCCAATTTTGGACCCAAACACTCCAATCTATTGACGGCATTAAAGGCCCGTCCATGTCGCGTGGAGCCGCCGAGCATGATCGGAAATCGTTGGAATTAAAGGGGAACAGATTGCAACATGCGCGACATGAAAGGTCGGCGCGTTTTAGTCTAAGCCATTGATTCATTGTTGCTGTCACCGCACGTCGGATTCTTTCCAACCGGATTACGGGCCCTGACGCAATCGGGCGAGAACTTTCAGGCCGGCATAGCCATCGGCGGGGTCCATGCCGACCTTTTTCTGATAGGCGAGAATGGCTTTGATAGTGTCGCTTCCGGTGCGCCCGTCTATGCCGTCGGTCTTGAAGCCCTGATCGTTGAGCCGGCGCTGGATCTCTTTTACTTCCTCGAATGTCGGCGCTCGTTCCCCGCCTGGAAACTGCTGGCGGAATGGCGGGTCGCCACGAATGAGGTCTCCAAGATGGCAGAGCGCGAGCGTGTAGCTGGTGGAAGGATTGTACGAATGCACCGCGCGGAAGTTCTGTCCCACTAGAAAGGCCGGGCCGCCGGAGACCGGCAGCCACAGTTTCACCTGGTCGCCGGGGCGTGCGAAAGCTGCGCCGTCGGCACGGCGCACGCCGAGGTCTTGCCACTTGGCGTATGAGCGTGTCGTTCGATTGTCGGCCAGCCGTGTTCGCTCCGGCGGCAGGGTGACTTCACAGCCCCAGGCTTCGCCGCGACGGTATTTTCCGCGCTCGACGAGATACCGCGCTGTGCCGGCAAGCGAATCGTCTGGCTTGCCGAACGGCGATGCGCGGCCGTCGCGGTCATAATCGACACCCACGTGCAGCCACACCTCGGGCATCCACTGCGTGTGCCCCATTGCGCCGGCCCAGGAGCCGATCATTTCGGACGGTTGCGCCCAGCCGCGATCGACAATGGTGAGCGCGTTGAGCAACTCGGCTTCCCAATACGCTCTGCGGCGTGGTTCGCCCCAAGCCAGGGCGGCAAGCGCCGGAATGACCGGCCGCATGTATTTTGGGTTGGCGACGACGTCGCCGAACGAGGACTCCATTCCCCAGAACCCGAGTAAAAGATACCGGTCGACGCCGTAGTCCTTTTCCACGCGCGCGAGCAGTCCTGCATACTCCTTCACGCGCTCCTTGCCGGTCATCACACGCCAACCCGAGCAGCGCCTGTTGATGTATTGCCAAAGGAGTTCGGTGAACTCGGGCTGCGATTGGAATTGCGCGTATACACTCGTATCGGGCGTCACTGCGCCCATCACGCGGTCGTAGGTTTGTTCCGAGATGCCGCGCTTGATCGCGCGAGAGCGGAAGTCGGCGACCCAGCGCGCGAAAGCAGGCGGCTGCGCAGCCGCCGCATGTCCCCAAATCGCGAAACTTGCGGCGACGCCAAGCGCGATTCTCACGATTGCGCGGCGCGTGAGGGCTTTTCTGCTTGAGGCTGTGCAGGAGATTGGCGGCATGATGGGCATTCTAATCAGGGTGCGTGCACAACGCGCAAGACATCTCATCTCAGCCGCGGCGCTGTTTCTTTTTGACGCTGCTTTTTTTCTTCTTGGCCTTGTCTTTCTTCTTGGCCTTGTCTTTCGCTTTTTGCGATTTCATCCGCACAGCTGAGGATTGCTCGGTATGCGCGATGGGCGCCATCGCGACTGTGGGAAGCTCTGATGGGCGCATGATTACCGGCGGAACTCCCGCAACCGCAGGCGCGGGATCGCCTTCCTTGATTTCAGTGCCGCGTGCGCCGATAAGCCGCTCATAGGCCGCAACGAGGCTCATATAGGGGTTCACAAATACCCATCCGAGCTTTGTCGGCACCTGCATGTCAAAATGGAGGTGATAGGTCGTGCCGCGCTCGCGATGATTGTAATTGCCGACCTTGCCTATCGAATCGCCCTCGTGCACGAGTTTGCCGCTCAAGATTCCGTCCGCGTCGAGCCGGTTCGGATTCATATGCATGTAGCGCACGCGCGCATGCGTGCTCGGCGTATTGATAAAAATATACACGGCCTCCTGCTTGCGCGCGCGCAGGATAAATCCGTCGTGCGCGGCTACCACATCATGCTGGTAGGGTTGACAGCGATCCGCGCCCCCGTTGAGCAATTTGCAGACGCTGGGCCGGATGTCCTGGCCTTGATGACCTTCGCCGCCAGGACACTGGCCAACGAAAAAGCGGCGATGCTCGCAGAAGTTATCGCGCCAGGGATACGAGTAGTTGCCCGGCGCGCCCTCGTTGAAGACCAGCGGCCTGCCGTTCACCTTGCATGAATAGGGCTGATCCTTTCTGCGTGGGCTGCGTACGGAGCGCCCGGTGAAATCGCAATCACCCCAGTTGTTGAACGACTGCGAATTGGCGAAGGCTGGCGCATCTTTGAGCGGGAAGCGCAGCCGTGCATAGACGGTATAGTCGGCCCGGCCTGTGCTGTTCTTACTAAGCCCAGTATTGGGGATGAGGAGGCCGGGGCTGAAATAGGAGAAATCCTTTGATTGTTCCTTGGGCCTGTCGAGCACAAATTTTTCGGCCGGAATGTCGCTCGCTGGCGTACCCCCAACAAGCCGAAGCGCCCGCAGGAAGCGATCCATGACGCGGTCGGCCTGTCTGCAGGCGAGAATTTTTGTGCGAGGCTTGGTGTCGCGACAGTAGATGGCGGCGACGTATGTTACGCCATAGCGCTGGAAGCTGTAGCGGATATAGGATTCGTGTAGGTAACGGCGAATGCCAGGAAAATCGCGCTGCAGCGATGTAATCAGCTCGCCTCCCGGCAGGGCAGGTCCATCGAGCTCGTAAGTCATGCCGAGACCCGACAACAGGACATAAACAGGCTCGGAATAGCGAATTTCCGACAGATCCGGGACATTAGCGAGTATCAGCCCGAATGCCGCGTCGTATCCCGCGGGGCCGGTCAGGAAAAATTTCGTTGCCTGGAAGCCGGACCGCATGAAGCGATCCGCGCTTTCCGCCATTTTGTCGGTCGATTGGTCCTGATTGCTGGTGAGCTCCTTCGCAAAACCGTCGATATCGAACGGTAGCAGCACCGGCACCGTGCTGTTGGAGATCCCGGGAAAACCCGCTTCTGCTGTCACATTGAGCCTGGCGAACGTCTCCGCCGGGGTCCCCGATGCCGGACCGGCAAGGCTCGCCGCTGCCGCATTCCAGTCGATTCGCGCGCGCGAAACCTGCGGAGTCTTCATTTCCTCCGCCGCCGCGGGAGCCGCCATAAGCAAGGCAAGGCCAACAAGTACGGCGCGTTTCAATCCGGCTTCCCTCGTTCTTCCCCGTCAGCGAAGGCTCGGTGAGACTCCGTTGTAGAAGTTAAGTTCATCGCACTGCGGCATACAAGGGTGTAGGGTGCGGCCGAGTGCCCTGCGAGGCTGCATGGGCGTGGGAGAGTGGTAGTGAAATGACGGTACGCGAAGCCAATTTGACCACATCCTCGAGTGCGGATCGCGAGCCCGAGCTCATCGAAACCGCGGGTACCGCCCGCCTGCACCTGACCCTCGCCACGGCCGACTACGATCACGTGCGCGATCTCACGACTGGCGCTGTGCGTGCGGAGGGAATTCTGTTTACGGCTTTCGTCCTGCCTGTTGAGGAAATCTTCTACAGGTTCATCAAGAACCGCGAATGGGACGTGTCCGAGATGTCCTTCGGCAAATTCATCGGCTATGCCGCTCAAGGCAATTCTCCGTTCGTCGGAATCCCCGTCTTTCCGTCTCGCGTGTTCCGGCACTCGGCATTCTACGTGCGCTCCGACCGCGGCATCTCCCATCCCAGGGATCTGGAGGGCAAGCGCGTGGGCATCCCGGAATGGGCACAAACCGCCGGCATCTATGCGCGCGGATTTCTGTCCGAAACGGCCGGGGTGGATCTGCGAAAAGTACAATGGGTTCAAGCCGGCATGAACGAGGCCGGCCGCGAGGAGAAGGTGGAACTCAAGTTGCCGGATGGGATTCACTACGAGCAGCGTCGCGATACGACGATTTCTGCGATGCTGCTGTCAGGCGAGATCGATGCCGCGATCTCGGCACGCGTGCCGGACGCATTCGACAACAGCGGCGGCAGGATCGTTCGGCTTTACCCCGACTATCGCGCCCAGGAGATGGACTACCATGCCGCCACGGGCATCTATCCGATCATGCATGTGATCGCGATGCGTCGTGTAGTCTTCGAGCGCTACCCCTGGGTTGCGATGAATCTTTTCAAGGCATTTGACGAGGCCCGGCGGCGGAGCCTCGAGCGAATCCGCGATCTGACCGCGTCACGTATTCCCGTGCCCTGGGCTGCATCCATCGCCGGCGAATGGAGTAGAAATTTCGGCGACGATCCTTTTCCGTACGGGCTCGAACAAAATCGCAGGACGCTGGATGCGTTCTGCCGCTTCGCTCACGCGCAAGGCGTGACAGCAAAGAAACTTGCGCCCGACGATCTCTTCCCCAAGGAAGTGCGCGCGAGCGCAAGGGTCTAGGCCCGAATCACCGCAGCCGCGCAGAGTGGCAAGACCACCAACGCGTTCACACTCCGTGCCTTTGCGTCGTCTGCCAGCCGTACCTCAGCGTATCCGTGCGGTGTCCGTGAAGAGGAGAGAAGGTATGGTCACGGCTGGGCAGTCAAACAGCCGAACACGTGATAGATTATTTCCGAGGGGGGCGACACATGACCAGCAGTTATACGGAAATCATCAGACTGGCGGCGCTGTCGTGCAAGCCAAAACCATCGTTGTCCGAACTCAAAGAATTGGACTATGGCCTCTCCGAAATTGGAGACGCGGCCTCAAGGCTAGTCGTCATGGCTCGGAAACTGATGAAGGGAAAGCCCTTCCGGGTCCTAAGCAACGATCCTGAATTACTTCGCGAGTACCGTGCGCTTGGTAAGGCACTTGGTGCTCAAATCAATGTCGTTGAACAAGACGATTGGCCGACCGAACTGCATTTCACGCCCAGGCTCCCACAGTAATCGTTCTCGCCAGTTGAGCGGCAACGACTAGAACGGCCAGATCGAAGGTATAGAGCCCATGAGCGAAACTGGCTTCGGGCCAAACAAAAGAAACCAAGCGGCGGCAAGCCAAATCGCAATCATCACTGTGAAACAAATTCTGGTCCACACAGGCCAGCTCAGTGTCCGATAAAGAACGTTACGGGCGTTACGTTCAATCCTTGGCGCGCTCGACATAGGAGCCATCGGCAGTACTCACGACCACCCGGGTGCCCGTAGTGATATGGGTCGGCACCATTGTGCGCACGCCATTCGAAAGCTTGGCCGGTTTGAATGAACCCGACGCGGTCTGGCCTTTCACCACCGGCTCTGTATCGACGATTTCGAGCGTGACCTTTTGCGGCAGTTCGATGGCGACCGGGACGCCTTCGTGGACGCTCATATTCACGACCATGCCTTCCTGGAGATAAACGGCAAAATCGCCGACGACGTCAGCGGGCACGTGAACCTGGTCGTAAGTCTCCTGGTTCATGAAGTGGAAACCGTCGCCATCCTGATAGAGATAGCTGAATTCGTGATCCTCGACGTGGGCACGCTCCACCTGGTCGGTGGTCTTATAGCGCTGAGAGGTCTTCACGCCGTCGGAAATCCGGCGCATATCGACCTGTGTGGTCGGCGTCCCTTTGCCAGGGTGAAAATTTTCTGCCGTGAGAACGACATAGAGCTTGCCGTCAACCTCGACGATATTGCCTTTACGGAGCGATGAAGCGATGACCTTCACGATAATGATCCCTGATGTATTGGCGGCCGTCGGCCGCGGTTTCGGGCGGCAACATAGCGATCTTCTCGGCCGATGCCAGCTTTTCCCGCGTGTTCGGGGGCCGAGGTGAACGTGCCGAAAAGCCCATCCTTCTGGGCTCCCGGCGCCTATGCGGCGCGCAGGTCCTATCTCCTGGCGCGCGGGCGCATCATTGCGGCTCTTCGCACCTGGTTTGCAAAGCAGGGTTTTGTTGAAGTCGAAACCGCGGCAATTCAGGTTTCGCCGGGAAACGAAACCCATCTGCACGCCTTCGCAACCGAGCTGATTGCTCCGGGAGGAGGGCGCCAGCAGGTATTCCTTCATACCTCGCCGGAATTTGCCTGCAAGAAACTCCTGGCCGCCGGTGAAAGCCGCCTCGTCAGCTTTGCCCGCGTGTTCCGCAACAAGGAGCGAGGCGCGCTCCATCATCCTGAATTCACCATGCTGGAATGGTATCGGGCGAATGAGACGTATGAGACGCTGATGGATGACTGCGTGGCGATCCTGGCGGAGACCGCACGCGCGGCGGGCACAAAGGAATTCCAATTTCGAGGCAGGACTATCGATCCCTTCGCGCCGGCTGAACGACTGACGGTGGCCGATGCCTTTGGTCGTTATGCCGGAGTCGACTTGTTGGGCACGGTCAAAACGGGCAGGGGCGATCGTGGCGCGCTCGCTGCGGAAGCGGACAGGATCGGCGTTGCAACTGCCGCCGATGACACCTGGGGGGATATCTTCAGCCGCATCCTGGCCGAACGCATCGATCCGCAACTCGGCATTGGTCGCGCCACCATCCTATATGAGTACCCGCTGCCGCTGGCAGCGCTCGCACGACGCAAAGCGGACAGCGATGCGGTCGCAGAGCGCTTTGAGCTTTATGCGTGCGGCGTGGAGCTCGCCAACGCCTTTGGCGAGCTGACCGATGTGGCGGAGCAGCGGGCCCGTTTCGAGGCAGCGATGGCGGAAAAAGAACGGATCCATGGTGAGCGTTACCCGATCGATGAAGATTTTCTCGCGGCTCTCGGGCAAATGCCGCCCGCAAGCGGGGTTGCGCTCGGATTTGATCGCCTGGTGATGCTGGCGACGGGCGCGCAACGTATCGATCAGGTGATCTGGACGCCGGTTGCCGACGGTTAAGGCGTGGCTTGGCTCGGCCATCCACGCCCATTTTTCTCTTGTTAAGGACGTTGATGCCCGGCACAAGGCGGGCATCCACGAATGGACAGGCAGTCATGACGATAACTTCAAAGGCCCTTCGCACGCCTGCGGACCTTTGCGCGCGAGGCCTCGTTCCGCCCGAACGGCAGCCCGACCTGGACGCCGTTGTCGCCCGCTATGCCGTCGCGCTGCCGGAGCCCCTGGCCCAATTAATCGATCCGAACGACCCGGATGATCCAATCGCGCGGCAGTTTATTCCCGATCCGTCTGAACTTGAGCACCAAGCCGGCGAAAGCGCCGACCCGATCGGTGACGATGCCTGGAGTCCCGTGGATGGAATCGTCCATCGCTATCCTGACCGCGTGCTGTTCAAGCTCACCCACATCTGCGCGGTTTATTGCCGATTTTGTTTCCGCCGCGAAATGGTCGGGCCGGGCAGGGCTGTCGCACTCTCGGCTGAAGCGCTGCAACGGGCGCTGGACTATATCCGGGCGCATTCGGAAGTCTGGGAAGTGATCCTGACAGGTGGTGATCCGCTGGTTCTGTCGCCGCGACGTCTGCGTTCGATCATGAAAATGCTTGCAGAGATCGAGCACGTGAAAGTCGTGCGCATTCACACCCGGTTGCCCGTTGCCGACCCCGTACGCGTGACGCCGGCCCTGGTGCGTTCGATCAAGATGAAAACAAAACCGACTTATGTGGCCGTCCACGTGAACCACCCCCGCGAACTGACTGCGCCCGCGCGCGCGGCCTGCGCCCGGCTGGCCGATTCGGGCATCCCGTTGCTTGCTCAGACGGTGCTGCTGGCCGGCGTCAATGATACGCCTGAGATCATGAGCGCTCTGATGCGGGCCTTGGTCGAATGCCGGATCAAGCCATACTACCTGCACCACGCGGACCTCGCGCCCGGCACCGGTCATTTGCGAACCGACATCATGACTGGTCAGGAGCTGATGCGAAGCATTCGCGGCCGCTTGTCGGGCCTATGTCAGCCGACTTACGTGCTCGATATCCCTGGAGGCCACGGCAAATCGCCGATCGGTGCGAACCATATCGAGCGCACGGGCTCCAACGGGAGCTCCCACTACATCGTGGAGGATTTCAGCGGACGGCGGCACCGATATCCGCCGTCGGCGACTAGTGGCGAATAGCTAAGAGGTCGAGCAAGGCCGCGGCCACAGCCAGTGTTGCAAAGCAGATGAAGACAACCGCGATCACCGCGTGCCAAACAAAGGTCGCGTCACGCCTCAGAGCCGCCACTACATTCTTGCCGTTTATCATTGCCTGACGCCCGAAGAGCACTTCGCAGACAGCGAAGGCTTGTAGCTGTTAAAGGATTATCCGGCGCATAATTTGTATGTTAAAAAATGCGTGAAAAGTGCGGCATCTTCGCATAGCAGCTATGAAGCTGTGGATTAATGCGACCGCGGCTTCGGTCCTCGGAACCAATGCGGGCTACCGCCGTGAAATATTTGCCAAAAAGCGAAAATCCGGTTTTTGATCCAAAGCAAAGCCGGTTGGGCTGTCCCTCGCTAGCATATTGCGTCCAATCACAGCGGAAGCCCGGCTAAATTCATGAGCACGCCGCAAAACCTGGCCGATGATTCGAAACGCAAGCGGCGGATGGAAATCTATGCGTTCCTCATCATCACCGCGGTGGTGATGCCATTTGTCGCAGTGGCCACCGTCGGCACGTGGGGCCTAACGGTGTGGATTTACCAAGCGATCAACGGTCCGCCCGGTCCCCCGTCGAAATGAGGCGCGCTGTGGCCGAAACACCGTTCACCCGCAACGTGGATCGCCGCAAGTTTATCAACGGTCGTTGGGTGACGGGCGGCGGCAGTGGACCGCATTCCATCGAAATCGCCAGCATTCTCGTTCAGGCGCGGCCAGAAAAACTTGATGCGGTCGCGCGTGCAATCGAAGCGCTTCCCGGTACGCAAATCTACAGCCGCGATCCCAAAGGCAAGCTCGTAGTCGTCATTGAGGCCCGGGACGTGGGCTCGATCGGCACGACACTCAATACGATTTCATCGTTGCCCCATGTGCTGACCGCAGCACTGGTGTTCCACGGCACGGATGACGGCTGAACGCGACAACAATAGGAGACCGGCGATGAAAAAGAACCGACTGGACCGCCGTGAATTCCTGAAACTGGAGGCTGCGGCGATGGCGGCGGCGGCGGGCGGAATGCCGACGCCTCTAGCGGCGCAAAACCTGGTCACCGACCGCTCCTTCACTGAACTGAAGTGGAACAAAGCCCCTTGCCGGTTTTGCGGCACCGGTTGCGGTGTGATGGTCGCAACCAAGGACGGCCGCGTTGTCGCGACCCACGGGGATACCAAGGCCGAGGTCAACCGCGGGCTTAACTGCGTCAAAGGATATTTCCTTTCCAAGATCATGTACGGCCACGACCGCCTCACGCATCCGCTTCTGCGCAAGAAGAACGGCAAATACGACAAGAACGGCGAATTCACCCAGGTGTCGTGGGACGAAGCCTTCGACGTGATGGCACAGCAGTTCAAGGCTGCGCTTGCAAAGCGTGGACCGAGCGGCGTTGGCATGTTCGGATCGGGCCAATGGACGATTTGGGAGGGCTACGCGGCGAACAAGCTGTTCAAGGCGGGCTTCCGGTCCAACAACATCGATCCCAACGCCCGTCACTGTATGGCGTCGGCCGCCGTGGGCTTTATGCGGACATTTGGCATGGACGAGCCGATGGGCTGCTACGACGACTTCGAGGCTGCCGATGCCTTCGTCCTCTGGGGCTCGAACATGGCGGAGATGCACCCGATCCTCTGGAGCCGGGTCACCGACCGCAGACTGAGCGCGCCGCATGTTCGCGTTGCGGTACTATCGACCTTTGAGCACCGATCCTTCGATCTGGCCGACATTTCGATCGTTTTCACGCCGCAGACCGATCTCGCAATTCTCAATGCCATCGCGAACCACATCATCACGACAAATCGGGTCAACAAGGACTTTGTCGACAAGCATACCGTCTTCAAACGCGGCCAGACCGACATCGGCTACGGATTGCGGCCGGAACATCCGGTGGAAACCAAGGCGTCTGGCCGTTCGAAGGCGGGGGATGCGACCGACATCACATTCGAGGACTACGCGAAATTCGTCTCCGAATACACACTTGAGAAAGCCTCGAAGATGTCCGGCGTTCCGGTCAATCGTCTTCGCGACCTTGCCGAACTCTATGCCGATCCGAAGACCAAGGTTGTCAGCTTCTGGACAATGGGCTTCAACCAGCACACCCGCGGCGTGTGGTGTAACAATCTCGTCTATAACATTCACTTGCTAACGGGAAAGATTTCCGAGCCGGGCAACAGTCCATTTTCTCTGACCGGCCAGCCGTCGGCTTGCGGCACCGCGCGCGAGGTCGGCACTTTTTCCCATCGATTGCCTGCCGACATGGTGGTGAACAACAAAGATCACCGCGATAAAGCAGAGAAGATCTGGAATCTGCCCGAAGGCACCATCTCGCCGCAGCCTGGCTACCACGCAGTGCTGCAGAATCGGATGCTGCGCGACGGCAAGCTCAATGCCTACTGGGTCCAGGTAAACAACAATCTTCAGGCCGCAGCAAACACCAACGAGGAGGCCTATCCGGGCTATCGCAATCCCGAGAATTTCATCGTTGTCTCTGACGCATACCCGACTGTCACCGCGCAGGCCGCCGACCTGGTGTTGCCGGCCGCAATGTGGGTCGAAAAAGAAGGCGCTTACGGCAATGCTGAAAGACGCACGCATTTCTGGCACCAGCTGGTGAATGCGCCCGGCGAGGCGCGGTCCGATCTCTGGCAGCTGATGGAGTTCTCCAAGCGGTTCAGGATCGAGGAGGTTTGGCCGGGGGACTTGATAGCCAAGAAGCCCGAGTACAAGGGAAAGACGCTTTTCGATGTCCTGTTCAGGAATGGCGAGGTCAACAAATTTCCGCTGTCTGACGTGTCCCCGGATTTTGAGAACTTCGAATCCAAGGCATTCGGATTTTATGTTCAGAAGGGGTTGTTCGAGGAATATGCCGGTTTTGGGCGCGGCCACGGTCACGATCTCGCGCCGTTCGACGTCTATCACGAGGCTCGTGGGCTGCGCTGGCCGGTCGTCAATGGCAAAGAAACCCGCTGGCGGTATCGCGAGGGCCTCGACCCGTATGTCAAACCGGGGAAGGGCGTCGAATTTTACGGCTTCCCCGACGGCAAGGCGCGCATTTTTGCTTTGCCCTACGAACCGCCGCCAGAATCCCCGGATGCGAGCTATCCGTTTTGGCTCGTAACCGGTCGGGTGCTCGAACATTGGCACTCCGGCTCGATGACCCGGCGCGTCCCGGAACTCTATCGCGCGTTCCCAGACGCCGTCTGCTTTATGCATCCCGACGACGCGGCCAAGCTCAATATGCGCCGGGGCGACGAGGTGAAAGTCGAGTCGCGGCGCGGCTCCATTCGCACGCGGCTCGAGACGCGGGGACGCGACCGCATGCCGCGCGGGGTCGTATTCGTTCCGTGGTTCGACGAGAGCCAGCTCATCAACAAGGTCACACTCGACGCCACCGATCCGATTTCGTTTCAAACCGACTTCAAGAAGTGCGCCGTTCGCATCGAGCGCGCATAGGGAGCCGGATTCATGGCACGCAATCTCCGACTGATAGCCGCGGCAATCCTCGTGGGTACGCTGTCAAGTGCCGTCACGGCGCAGACGTTTTCTGCCCTGCGAGGGTCCACTCCGCTCGACCAAGAGGGGCCACCGCCGGCCATGACTCCGGAACAGAACACATCGGTTCGAGAACCCCGGAACTATCCGGAGCAACCTCCGGTCATCCCGCATTCGACAGAGGGTTATGAAGTCACGGTTCATGCGAACAAGTGCCTGTCGTGTCACGCCCGGACTCGCGTGCGGGAATCCCAGGCGCCAATGATCAGCATCACGCACTTTAGCGATCGTGATGGACAGTTTCTGGCTTCGATTTCGCCGCGCCGATACTTCTGCACGCAGTGTCACGTTCCTCAGCACAATGTGCGCACTCCGGTCGAGAACGACTTCGTCGACATCGATACGGTCCTCAAGGGTTCCGCGCCCGGAGGGACGCGATGACGACGACCGAAGTCCCGCGGCCGTCGTTTTGGAGGCGCGTGTGGTCGTTCGCGCTCGAAATCTGGGATGTTTTGGTCCGGCCCAGTTCGGTATTCAGCCTTGGATTCCTGGTGTTGGCGGGCTTTATCGCCGGAATTATCTTCTGGGGTGCTTTCAATACCGCGCTGGAGCTGACGAATACGGAACCCTTCTGCACCTCCTGTCATGAAATGCGCACCAATGTCTTCGAGGAGCTGAAAACAACCGTCCATTACAACAACCGATCGGGCGTGCGCGCGCGCTGTCCCGATTGCCATGTACCTCACGAATGGACCGACAAGATCGCGCGTAAGATGCAGGCCTCTAAGGAGGTCTGGGGAAAAATTTTCGGCACAATCAATACGCGCGAGAAGTTTGTCGCCCACCGCCTCGAACTCGCCGAGCATGAATGGGCGCGGATGAAGGCGAACGATTCTCTTGAATGTCGTAACTGCCATAGCGCCCAGTCGATGGACATCACGCGCCAGAGCCCGCGCGCGGTTGAGGCCCATCAACGGTTCCTTTTTACGGGCCAAAAAACCTGTATCGATTGCCACAAGGGCATCGCGCACCATTTGCCCGACATGCGGAACGTTCCAGGGTGGCAATGACCCATCAATTCGGCTCCGTCATTTCGAGCGGGAATAAGGACCACCGCAGACGTCAATGGCCCTTTCCTGAGGTGTGATCGAAGGAGCGCCAGTTCCTGGCCGCCTGATCGCATCCTTGCGGGCAATGTCGGATAGGCGTCGTTGGAACTGCGGCGCTCTGTTGGCGTTTTGGACACACCAAATTCAACTCTAGAGGTGATCCGATGCGCAAAATCTTGATTGGTGGTTTGCTTGCTACGACCTTGTTGGTCCCCGCTTTCGCTGAAGAATGGCGGGCTTCGAAGCTGATCGGCCTCAATGTGTACAACGATCAGAACGAAAAGCTTGGCGATATTAGCGAAATTCTGATGGACAAGT
>Ga0081455_10003772_pt1 | contig 17297 bp, 19 predicted proteins | sample TabmetS3T2R1_FD_70207 | JGI IMG/M metagenome (GOLD analysis project Ga0081455, IMG submission 70207) | Tabebuia heterophylla rhizosphere microbial communities from the University of Puerto Rico - S3T2R1 | ecosystem: Host-associated > Plants > Roots > Rhizosphere ...
TGGATGGTGGAACCTGCTTGGTTCACGCGCATGGGTCAATCCGTTTACCGGATTTTTCGTATCTAATCCAGATCCAACCAACCACACCGATCACGCACATGACGGCGTATCGCACCGGATTCGCGTTAATGTCAGTGATCTGAACACAACGCTCAATCAAGGTGCAAGCTATTTCGTTGAATCGCAATACCTGGATCCCCTTGAGTATACGTGGTGCCAGACCCATTCTGGGGAGTGCAACATGTATAACAACGCTTCCTACCGTCACTTCCTTGTTAGCGGCACAACGAACTTCACATTTTCCCCGCTTGATCAAACCGTGAGAATGCTCCCTGCGATCACGGCTTGGGCAGGCGCAACGGTAAATCAGGTCGAGCCTGATCGGGGAAACGATGGAATCTGGTTTATGGGCTACAAGGTGACCAATCCAACGCCGGGAGTCTATCACTATGAGTACGCCTTGTACAATCAAAATCTCGATCGCAGCATTCAATCCTTTAGCGTGCCTTTGGGTGCTGGGGCCAATCTCAGTAACATCGGATTTCACGCACCGCCCCAGGAACCTGGCTGGGCAAACGATGGCACGCTTAACAACCAGGGTTATAGCAGCATGCCCTGGAATAACGACTACCAGTTCGGCAACACGTCCATAACGTGGAACTGCGAAACCTTGGCCCAAAACCAAAACGCCAACGCAATCCGCTTTGGTACGCTGTATAATTTCCGGTTCGACGCCGATCAACCGCCGCAGACTATCAACGCGACAATTGGCTTCTTTAAGACCGGCTCGCCGATGACGGTTGAAATCCAGGCACCTCAAGGTGGCGCGTCGACACCAACTCCAACAGCGACAGCAACACCTACACCTTCGCCAACCGCCACGATCCGGCCTACTCCTACACCTCGTCCCGCCCCAATCCCCAGAGAACGCCCAACGCCGCATCCGAGGCCGTGAGGGGATTGCCAAGTGATCAGTGATTGCTATCGCCACACGCGGGGATTCCTAAAGGCCTTTTCCAGGTGGAACGAATCCGTACTCTTTGGCAAACTGAGCTATTTTCTTTCCCGATCCTTTTAGTTTGAAGGCCAGATTCGGCGCAATTCATTCTCGTAAAATGGCGCGATGCCTTTGCTCCTAGTTTGCGTTTCCAATTCTCTGATTTGTGTGGCGAGCATTTCATAACGCGCCGCTTTTAGGATGTTTCAGATCAATCTGAAATGCTTTTCTTAAATAACGTTTGGCACTATGGATGTCTCCGCTCTGAGAAAAATAGCACGCCAAATTGTATTTTCATTCGCACAGGCAGGACGACTGTTGTCAGCCCTTCATTTGACCCCGCGTGGCCAAAAAAATCTTTTCGACGATCGGACAGCTTGCTAAAAGACGTAGCGCTGTGAAACGGGTTTTAGTCGCTGTGTCGGCGTTTTTTGTGATTGCTTCGGCGTTCAGTCAATCGCAACAACCGGGCAAGATTCGGGTCACAACTTGGAATCTCGAATGGTTTCCGAATGGTTCGCCTCATGACGCAACAGGCGAAGAGCAAAATCGTAGAATTACCGATGCCGCGAACGTTTTGAAGCTGCTTCATCCAGACATTCTATTGCTTCAAGAAGTACGTGACTATGATGCATGTAGTCGTCTCGGAGATGCTGTCGAACTTGGCGCTTACCATGTCGAGATCTGCTCGGCATTCAAGGAGCCCTTTCGAAGCGACCTGGGGAGACAGCAGGTGGCGATTCTTTCGAGATTTCAAGCGCAAGCGGCTTGGTCGGAGCAATGGAAATCTGTCGAAGGCATTGACCCGCCTCGAGGCTTTGCGTTCGCATGGTTTAAGATTCGAGATGCAGATATCGGGGTTTACTCTGTGCATTTGAAGAGCAATTTAATTACGCGTGGAAACAAAGAGGTTGAGGCGGCTAAGAACATTCGAAAGCGCGAGGTAGCAATTGATCAACTGCTGGCGCATGTCCGCGACATAATCGGAGCCAAAATTCCAACGATAAATCGCCTGATCGTTGGTGGAGATTTTAATACGAATCGGGATCAACCAATGTTTGCATCGGAGAAAACGCTGAGCTTTCTAGAAAGCGGAGGATTTCAAAACTCGTTCGCAGAGCTCCCGCTATCGCAACGAGTAACCCATTCGGCAAATCATGGGTACCCGGATGCCACCTTCGATTATTTATTTGGAAAGAATCTCGGAATCGCGAAAGCATTTCCTACGCCAACTCAAGTTTCGGATCATAGGCCGGTCACATGTGATTTCCGGGTTCGATAATCTCAAAAACGTGCCGCTTGAACAAGTAGATCAGCAACATTGCCAAGCCGCCGCCGGTTACGTGGAACTTGGTATGTTCTTGGAAGCGGATACCGAGCTCGACAAAATCGACCCATTCAATAGGGCTGCTCCCCAGGTTCTAGCGTTACGAATCACGATTTATCGCGGACTAGAGAAATGGGAATTAATGCAAGAAATTGCTAAGCGGCTTGCTGACTTCCAGCCAGATGAACTTCAATGGACGATCTCACTCGCGTATGCGAGCCGGCGAGCGGATTCCATTCAACGAGCGAAGGAAGTTCTGCTGAACGCGGAGCCGAAATTTCCAAAAGAAGCAGTGATAAAATACAATCTGGCATGTTATTTTTGTCAGACAGGAGACATTCAAAAAGCTAAGAGTTACTTAATGAAAGCATTTGAGATCGATCTGAATTGGCGAATGGCAGCGTTAGAAGACCAAGATCTGAAACCTTTGTGGCAGTCTCTTTAGTTAGGCCTTGAAGGAAGAACTCGGACGGCATGCCGCGTCTGAGTTGCGACAAAAAGCGCGGAAATGGCTGGCCAGGTCTGCAGTCAACCGAATACGCGAAGAGCCGGAATCAGAACCAGTAGCAGAGCGCGCTTTTCTCTGAGTCGTCGAGGGTCCCGCGGCTGGCGTCCGCGGCTATAGGAATGCAATTTTGCATTATTGAACCAAACACCGCGCCGGAAACGTCTCGTTTTACAAGCCGATGAGAAGTGGACTACGTTTGTCGACTTGGAAGGAGTTAGGCGTCAATCACATTTTGCTTCCTAAATGTCGAATAATTGGCCACAATCCTCGTTCGACCCACCTTGCACATCTGTGTCACCTTATCTTTGCATAACGCCAGTTCTCTTCCCGCTAACGGATAAAATTCGTGGACGGGCCGAGAAGTCGATTCTCATCACCGCTCCGAACGGCGATAAGACCAACTTCAAGGTTCGTATAGCATGCGCTGGTACGGAGAATCGCGATGTAGGCAGGTGTTCTGTCGCTGGTGCTGAGGCCGGTGAATGTGTTAAGGAGGTTGATAGCGAAGGAAATTCTGAGGCTGGACGGAAAGGCGGAACCGCCGATTGCTTGGTTGAATTGTAAATGGCAAAACGAAAGACTCAACCGCGCCTCCCCCGCCTCCTCCAAATGGCAGATTTGGTAGCTCTGGTGGAGACTGGTAGCGACCTGGCAGCCGAAGTGAATCTAGACACTTTGCTGGCACACATCTTGTCCCGAGCAAGCAACCTCACTGGTTCTCCGGAAAGTAGTGTCATCCTTTACCAGGAAGAAACGAAGTCTCTCTATTTCGCTGCGGCAACAGGCGAAAAGGCCAATGATTTGTTAGCAACGTGGGGGGAGTTCTCCGACAAAAAAATACCTCTCCACGGCAGCAAAGCAGGCGAGGTGTTCATAACCGGTCGCTCGCTCGTGGTCAATGCAATCGCCAAAGAGCCGCGCCATTTTAAGGGGGTTGATAAAGATACGAAGATAAACACAACGTCCATGGTTTGCGTGCCGTTAAGAATGGCGGACAAATGCCTTGGGGTCATGCAAGTCCTCAACAAGAGAAGTGGGAGCTACACAGAGCATGACCGTGTCCTTCTGGAGCAGTTTGCGAACCAAGCGGCCGTGGCGATCCGGAACGCCCAACTGTTTGAGAGCCTTTTGGCCCACATGGGTCTCTATGCCTCGCGAGAAAGGACTCAGGGACCGTTGGAATTGTTGCGGGAACTTAGGAAGCCTGCGCGCCGGGAGAAAATGTCAGTCCTGTTCGCCGATATGCGAGGTTTTACTCAGCTATGCGAAATGCAGCATAACCCCAAAGCCACTCAGCAATTGCTCAATGATTTCCTAACTATGTTAACAGAGCAAGTAATCGCACATGAAGGACTGGTGAATAAATTTCTAGGCGACGGACTTTTGGCGTTATTTCGGACGAAGAACCATGAACAACGAAGTGTGCTTGCAGCTTTTGGCATGGTCACTCATTTTTTTACGCTGCTCGACCAATGGGGTACCCAGACCAATCACAACTTAGACTTCCTCGACATTGGCATTGGGATTGTTACTGATGAAGTTATTATTGGAACTATCCAGAGCGGTCAAATAAGTGATTTCACAGCCATCGGCACACCAGTCAACCTAGCGAATTATCTCGAGCAGCGAGCCCGCGAAGAGAAACGGATTCTCGTTGACAAGATGACCTATTTGGCCGTGAAGGATATCATTGTTGATTTTGAAGGACCAGAGAATATAGAACTCAAGAAACCAGGCTACGATGTGGGGCTTCCTTATGTGCAATATCAGCTGAAGTGCTTGAGAGGACAGCTTCCGATTGATCGTAAAAAAGTTGCTGAGATAGGAGCGGCAGTAAGTGAGAAAAGGCCGATCATATTTATCAGTTACAGCCATCTAGATAAAGAATGGCTGAGTAAACTGCAGACACATCTAAGACCCTATGAACGGGATAAGAAGATCTCGTATTGGGATGACACAAAGGTCAAGGCAGGTGCAAGGTGGCGCGAAGAGATCAAAAAGGCACTGAAGGGCGCCAGAGTCGCGGTGCTCTTGGTAACTCCGGCGTTTGTCGCATCAGAATTCATAGATGATAACGAGCTCCCGCCTCTTCTGAACGCCGAAAAGAATCACGGATTACAGATACTATGGGTGCCGGTACGCGCCAGCAACGTCGAGCACAACGACATCTGCGAATATCAGGCGGTGTGGGATCCTGCGAAGCCGTTGAATAGCCTGACCGAGGCGGAGGAGGATCGGGCGCTGGTCGATATTTCCAGGAAGATTGTTGAGGCGGCAAAGCGTGCTGAATGATGGCGTTTATGGCATTGCAAGCGGCGATTGGCGAGTGCGGTAAATTGGCTTGAGGCTTACCGGTGCGGACGGCATACAGTTGATCAAAGAATTCCGGAGTCTCAATCCAGCTGCCGGGATACTTGCTCTATCCGAACAGGCTGATGCGTTTTCCGCTCAACGTGCATTCCGGGCCGGTGCGCGAGGATACCTGAGCACCGAAGACGCACCCGAGCTGCTCAGGGCATTCGAAGAGATCTCAACCGGTCGCCCCTATGTAGGTGCAAGTGTGCTGCCGCTAATTTTAAGCAATTTCGCAGGGGGCGCTAAAGGCGTAGGCAGTTCTGACATCAATAGCCTGAGTAATCGTGAGCTAGAGATTTTCTCTTTTATTGGCAGAGGCCTCGGTGTTTCAGAGTTGGCAAATGAATTGAACGTAAGCGTCAAGACGATCGAGACGCATCAGATGCGCATGAAAGAAAAGCTCGGAGTACATAGCGCGTCGGAGTTGCGACAAAAGGCGCGGGAATGGCTGGCCAGATCTGCAGTAAACCGAATACGCGAAGAGCCAGAATCTGAGTACGCCAACGGAGCGCGGTTGCGGGTCGCTCTTTGAAAGAACCGCGGCCGGCGCCTGCGGCTAGAGAAAATTCGGTCATCTGGGTCGCTGACGCACACCGCCACGATCGAAGGCGTTTCGTACCCAGGCCGATGAAAAGTGACTGCGTTTCTTGAGCTGGAATCGGCAACTCTCGCATCCAGCAATTTATCTTGACAGCCTAACGACACTTTTTCAAAACTCGATGTTGACTAAGTGGATCTGAACCCGAGGCGGAGGGCTCCTCCTTCCCCGCTCGGTTCTTCGTCTCGTCCGGACCCGCAATTACAACGAACTACCTCAGCGGGGAAAAGGAAGGAATAGCTCCATACTGATCCCATGAAAAAGAAATCTACTTCGAACCTGGCGTTTATTGGTCTACGAGTTCTTGCCGGCTTGGTCGCAGCAGCGTTCATAGCGGTCGCGGTCGCTCTGCCCTACACGGTTGATGACGCGCCGAGCTGCGCTCCATCGGCGACCGCTCAATGGCCGAGTGCTGACCCCAATATCCTGCTCAATACCGACTTCTACTGGACCGTTCCAAAGGTCCCGCACCCCGTGCTTGTCTTGCGCGGATGCGAAGCGGCGTCTTCGACCCCCTGCGCCTTGTGGCCGGCCAACGCGCATATGGTCGTCCAGGACATCCGCGGATCCTCGGGCTGTCACAATGTGGCAACGCCATTCTTTGGAGATTTGCTCTATAAATATGACCAAGACGACGGCCACGCCATGCTCGCGCGGATCGATGCGTCGTTGGATTGGTCGCAAGGACCCAACGGGCACGTCGCGATGGAAGGGTCGAGCAACGGCGGGATCGTGAGCTACCTCGCGGCAGTCGGCGCCGGCCCGTCCCTGCGCGGTATCCGTACGAATTCCGCGACAGGCGACCTCCTCAACTACGGCTTGTTCAACGGCGGCGTCCAACATAAGGAGATCCCATACCCCATCGACCTACAATGGCGCTTGTGGAGGGTTGCTGATTTTGATCACGACGGCATCCCCGATTACGTGCTTTATAATCCCGGTACTAGCGAAACTGCGGTTTGGTACCTCATGAATATCAATTCAAACCCACCATCACTGGGGGTTCGCGAGAGCCGTTTCGGTCCGACCATAACTGGCTGGCAGTTACAGGCAGTTGATGATTTTGATCACAACAACACCCCCGATTACGTGCTTTATAATCCCAGCACTAGCGAAACTGCGATTTGGTATCTAAACAGTGACCTTACCGTTCGCACAGAAGTTCTCGGTCCCACCATAAACAATCCCGGCTGGCAGTTAGTAACAGTTGGCGATTTTGATCACGACGGCATGCCCGATTACCTGCTTTATGCCCCTACCACCCGGCAAACCGCAGTTTGGTACCTCACCAATAGCAATCCCATCACTGTTCGCGAGGGACGTTTCGGTCCGACCATAAATCCGGGCTGGCTACCAGTAGCGGTGGATGATTTCGATCACGACGGCATCCCCGATTACGTGCTTTATGCCCTTGCCACCCGGCAAACCGCGGTTTGGTACCTCATGAATGTCAATTCAAACCCACCATCACTGGCTGTTCGCGAGGGCCGTTTCGGTCCAACCATAAACTCCGGCTGGCTACCAGACGCGGTGGATGATTTCGATCAGGACGGCACCCCCGATTACGTGCTCTATGCTCCCAGCTCACAGGCCACTGCGGTTTGGTACCTCATGAACGTCAATTCAAATCCACCATCACTGGCTGTTCGCGAGGGACGTTTCGGTCCAACCTCGTCGGCCAACCAGGTTTCATGGCAAGACTACGTCGGCTTAGGGATCTGGGACAAATATCTCATCACCAATAGTGACGCGGGCAGGGCGAATGTCGCCGGTCTTCACGTCGGCGGGTGGTTCGACGTGTTTGGTCAAGGCATACTCGATACGTTCTCGCGGCTGCAAACCGCCGGCGGCCCCAACGCGCGAACAAAACAGAAGGTCGTGATCGGCCCGTGGGGCCACGGCGCCGGCACAGTTGTCGGCCAGATCAATTTTCCGAACTCGACAATCAACGACGCGAACCTTTCGGCGTACGACACCGCGTGGAAAAATTGCGTGTTCCAGGACAACTGCGCCGATTGGAACAACACCATCACACTTCCCGCGGTGAAGGTCTATCTCATGAAGCCGGGCCCGATCCCGAGCGGTGTCTGGACGACCTACACCGCATGGCCGCCGCCGGCGCAAGAAAAGAACTTCTACTTCACCGCGGGGCATGGTCTCTCGACCAGCCCTCCCCCGAGCAGTACGCTGCCGCCGTTCACGTCCAACCCTTTGGACCCTTGTCCGACACTCGGCGGAATCAACAACCTCGCGAGTTGCACCGAAACGGGGGGAACCTGCGGGCCCTATGACCAGAGACCGATCGAGAATGACAGAACTCGCAGCGACTTTCTGGTGTTTACGTCGGGCGCCGACCCGCTGGGGAACGGGGGCCCGATCGTGGGACGCATGTACGCCGACGTGTGGATCCAGACGACGCTTCCCGACGTCGATGTGTTCGTGCGGATGACCGATGTCTATCCCGACGGCACCTCTATGCTAATGGCGCAGGGGATCCAGCGCGCGGCCTATCGTAATGGCAGCGCGTGTCGCCAGCCGCCGCTTAACGGGGCGACGAAAGTCCGCGTCGATCTAGGGTCGACCGCGCTCGTACTTGGCACGGGACACAAGTTACGGGTGATCATTAGCGCGTCGGCCGGCCCGAACCACGCTGGCGGTCATCCGCTCTACAGCGTCAACCCTCAGAACGGCAATGAATACATCGGCGTGCCTCCAAATAGCACCCCCACCCCGGGACCGATCAACGTGCTCGTTGGGACAGGTCAGGCGTCAGTCCTCGTCGTTCCCCAGGCTACAGGCACGATTGTGCCGCCCGACCGACGCCCGCCCAAGCCCACTCCTTGCCCTAATTGAAGCGATGACAGCATCTCGTTTGGAATAATCGTAAACGCTCTTTCCTTTAATAACCCTAGCAATACTCTTGCCGCGGTCAGTTTTATGCGGTTTTTTTGATTGTGTGAACGAGTCTTCGTTCACGGGTTACCCTGCAGCAGAGGGTCAGATGGAGTTGTAGTAGAGACGCCTAACGAACTTAGCGCGGCCGGATTCTGCCGGTCCAGCACCAATCATAGAGCGCCGTGAGCCGTAAAGCGCCTTAGAGCGCATATCAGCGCACGTAAATGGCAGCCGCTTGAACCCGATGGTTAATCAGCGGTCCGCCAACGTCACCGCCACCGCCGTAAAAGCTATGGCCACTGGACCCGAAACCGCCGACGCCAATGTTTAAGCCGCCTGCCGAGACGTCGTAGACGCGCTGCAGTAAAACGCCGTTGGCGCCAAGCGCGGCCGCTTGCTCTCGCAAACGCGAGATGCCCAGCTCCATGGAAGGTCGATCGGCAAAAATCCAGCTGGTCCCCGCTGGAGAATCGATGATCGCTATCTGCTCAAAATGGCGCGGCGGCATTTCGTAGACCCGCACTGCTCCCGGGCTGATTGGCGGCCGCACTTGACCGACGATGACGGGACGCGTGGCGCAACCGCAAGTCAAGCAGGCAGCGGCGAGCATCGCTGCACAAATCCGGAGAAATTTCATACCATATTAACTTCGCGCCGGACCACTAAGTTGCGCTTCAACATCGTAGCTGCTTCTGTCGCGTGTGCTCCGCCGCCAGGCCCGCGCACAGCGAGCGACACACTGCTTACGCGATCACTCTAACAGCGCTGACTGATGCATCTAAGTACGCGATGACGTGCGAACCATTTCTGTTATGAAATCACAGCATTTCTTCGCGATCGCAGCTCTTCTCTTCACGGCGATCGCCCCCGTCTTTGGCGACCAGGCCAACGACGAGCGCGAGTTGACGCAACTCGTTAAGGACCTCAACGCGGCTATCGTCAAACCGGACCTCGCCTTCCTGGAAGAGGTCCTCGACCAGGACTACACGCATTACCGCCCGCACGGGAATATCGAGAACCGGACTCAGTACCTGGAGGATCGTAAGAACGGCCAAGTGGATTTCAGCTCGCTGGTCGCGGATGACATCAAAGTCCGCGTCTACGGGGATACCGCTGTCGTGACCTATCGCTCCACCGCCAAAGGAAAAGACCAGGATGGGGCAATAGATGAACAGCGCCTCTGGACCCGCGTGTTTGTTCGGAAAGGCGGGCATTGGAAGCTAGTCCACGCCCAGGGAACTACGATTCAAAAGCCTTGAACAGCGAAACGGGCCCGGCCTGCTTACTGCATTCCCGTCCTCTGTGTTATTCAACGGGACCCCGGGAATTCTCCTTAGATAAAGACTAACTCTATCGGGCTTACGGGGTCGTGAGCGATGTTGTCCAAGTCTACTTTTTTCCCTTCCTGACGGGAACGCCACGATGATACCATCGGCTCGGTGGACGAAGCCAATGGCCTTATGAGCATTATCACTCCACAACCGCTCGAAACGCTATTGCCTCTTGCGTGCGCTTGGGCTGTTGGGCAAGAACGTGCCATCATCCAATCGGGCGTGGCGCTAAGCGAGTCGCAACTCGCAGACGCGAGACAAGTCGGAATCGCAAAGCCAGAGCGTGTGCGGTTATTGCGAGTCGCGCAGATTCCCGTACCAACAGCCCCCGCGTTGGCAGCGGCGGCTCGTGCAACCAATCTGATCAACCCTCTCACGCACGGTCTGACCTTTCGTTATGGCATTTTTATTCGGGCAGATTGTTGGAATCAACGCCAGCTGGTGGCACACGAACTTGTCCACACGGCGCAGTATGAGCGGCTTGGTGGATTCGAGGGTTTTTTGCGTCCGTATCTATTGGAGTGCATTGCAGCCCCGGGTTATCCGTATGGACCGATGGAACAGGAGGCTCTTGCTACGGCGGCGAAGTTGTGCGCTGACTAAACGCCGGACAAATGGGAGTGACGTTGGGGCCCAAGCAATCGATGGGTTCCTGGCGCGAGACGCAGCGAGTTGAGGCGGCCCGTTTCGAGTCGTAGAGTAGGCGCAGAGACAACGCTGGAGAGAATGCCAAAATATCTCGAGCGATAAACCGGGCAGGCAGCAAATGAACATCATCGTCAGATGTGCTGGTTCCCCAGAGGCTGACTGTAACGCGATCGTCACCTTTTATCTTTTCCAACGCCGCAACTTTCGAAACCCCGGGGTTTCAATTTTTAGAAACCTATGACGCTATGACCTGGAGAAAATTCGTTTTTCTTAGTTGCGTAGTTGCATGCGTTTTCGCAACCTCGATTGCAAAGGCGCAGGTGAGGGTGCGCGGTAATACCCCACGTTCGATTGCCCGAATGCCGATGCACCGCGCCCCGATGCCAGGTTCGATGGGGCGGATGCCAGTGCACCGCCCTCCAATGATGAATTCAGCCCCAGGCTTTCGACGCTTTTACCGTTTCAACTATAACGGCTTTAATCGAGTTAATCGGTTTCGTCGCTTCAGGCATTTCAACAAAATCATCTTTATAGGCAACTTCGCCTCTCCGTGGTGGTGGGGTCCTTGGTGGGCCCGGAACTGGGCCTACCCATACGGATTCTACGATTATTCCTATTCGCCCGATAATTCCACCTACGAATCCGGATATGGTAACCCTGGCTATGGTTATGGCTATGGATCGTCCGGCTATGATTACGGATATGTCTCCCCGCCTCTGAGGTACTACGACTACACCAATGACGATGAGGGTGCTGTGCGCGATGTTCTTGCGGAATACGAAGTTTCCTGGAACGGCCATGACATGGCCGACTTCGGTCGTCTTTTCACTGAAGACTGTGACTACGTAGACATCGACGGTGTCCACTGGAAGGGAGCGCGGGAGATTGTCCAGCGGCACACGGAACTGTTTCAGAAGAAGTCAAAAACTGCCGTTCGGAAGCTTACCGGCGTAGAAGTTCGTTTTTCAACGCCCGACGTTGCACTTGTGGATGCTAGGTGGGACGTCACGAATTCGAGTCGTCCCACTGGAAAGGCCGTTCCGGTTCTGAAAGAAACCACCAAGATGGTGATGACCAAAACTAACGGGAAGTGGCTAATCACGTCTTTGCAGAATACGGAGAGCATGGACTGAGCAGAATCTTGTGGTCCGGCACTTCGCCACCTTGGGCCTTTGACTTGCCCATCGATGTGGCATCGATTCCGGCGAGCTCTCACCCAGATTGGGACCACGGCATCCTCCTGTGGCGTATCTGTGTTTCGTTAGATATAATCAGAGCATGACTACTTTTCAGAACATGACTTTTCGCCAAGCCCTTTTTATTTCACTCCTTTTAATCAGTTCAACTTGTTTCGGAGACGATACCAAAAAACCTTCGCCAGAAGACTTCATACGCTCCCTCTATGATTTTCATCAACCAGGGAAAGAGACTCCAGACTGGTTCGGCGATAAGCAAACGTTATCGAAGTACTTCGATAAGGAACTAACGGACCTATTCATAAAAGATGATGAATGCGCGAAACGCGAAGAAGGCATTTGCAATCTTGATTTCGATCCAATCTACGCCGCGCAAGATTTCGATAAAGAAACCACTAACCTTCAAATCGCTGCGGTAGCGGGTCAGGCTGATTCGTTCAACGTCACGTTTACCAACCTGGGAACGCGAACGTTGGTCTATAAACTCACGAACACGCCGACTGGATGGCGAATCAGCGATATCAAGTACCCCGAAGGACTCTCGCTGAAAGAAATATTGTCGCGTGAAATCAAATAATCGGACGTAGCAATCGCGGAGGCGCGTACGATGAGTAGCCGTGCGTTCGTTGGTGGTCTGATTGTGGGTTTTCTGGCCACTGTTACCATGGACGTTGTGGCCATGATCGCGCTACGGCTTGGTCTCGCGGGACAAGGGCCGCGCCGAACCGGTCCTGATTTGATCGGACGCTGGATCGGGTACCTCTTTCAAGGCAAGTTCAGGCACCCTGACATTCTGCAGACGCCGCCATTGCGAGGAGAACTACTTTTGGGATTCGCCGCGCACTATGCGATAGGAATTGTCCTCACCCTATTGTACCTTGGCGTATTGATTGTGGTGCATGCGACGCCGACAGCCCTCAGCGCCATTCTCTATGGAACGGCTACCACGATCTTGCCGTGGTTTCTCATGTTCCCATCACAAGGGATGGGCTGGCTGGGGTGGCATGCACCGGGTGAAGCCCATCTGGCCCGGGCAAGCCTGTTCAATCACATCGTGTTTGGCCTGGGTATCGCCTTGTGGATGGCAGTGATCAGGCCAATTTGAAATTCACTGACATGGAATTCCGAGCAGGTTTGCGGGCAGATGCAGAAGCAATTGTCGGCTTAATTGCGAGCTTCCAAAGCGAACTCACCGACGATCCGTCTGGTGCAGGCGCTGAAAAATATCTTGCCTCTGTGTCCCTACAGGCCGAGCGCGAGTACCTGGCCTCAGAACGCTACCGATATCTTCTCGCCTACCTGGAGTCTCAACTTGCGGGGTTCATCGCCATCCGGGATGGCTCTCATCTTTTTCATCTCTTTGTAGCTCGCTCACATCAGCGCCAGGGCATTGCTCGGCGCCTGTGGGATCGAGCCCTGCGCGAGCTGTGCGTTCCTGGCAGAGACGGATGCTTTACAGTCAACTCAAGCCTTTCCGCCATTCCGGTGTATCAAGCCTTCGGCTTTGTTTCAGCAGGATCGGTTCAGTGTATGGATGGCATCTCGTTTTTGCCGATGCGGCGCCCGGCATTGCCAGCATGAGGCCTAACGAATTGATGAGATCAACGGCCTTACTAAGAGCGAATTTCCAGCGTCCCCATCACCACGTCTGCCGGGCTTTTTCTGTGTCTCGTTAGGCTATGGAGGTAAGAAATGGCTAATGTAGATCTTTATAACACCTCGTATGGAAATTACGCGCTGACGGTCTATGGCGAGATTCGCGCAGAGACATATGGCGAAGATTACGGCCAAACTAGCTGGGTGACCACAGCAGAATCTCGTGAGATCCCGAACCTTCTCAAGTTGTCGAATAAATCTTCAGTTTTGGAAATAGGTTGCGGTTCGGGCGGCTTCGCCGTTCATCTGGCAAAAAATGTCGGCTGCCGAATACTCGGGCTTGATATCAATGTAGAAGGTGTCCGAAACGCAAATGTCCTTGCTGAGCAGGCAAAGGTCGGGGAAACAGCCAGATTTCAACAGTTTGATGTGTCTCAGCCTCTACTTGAGAAGGATAACACGTTTGACGCTGTATACTCGAACGATGTCCTCTGCCATGTCCCGCACCGAGGCCAGGTGCTTTCCAATCTATTTCGTGTCCTCACCCCGGGCGGGCGACTCTTATTCAGCGATGCACTTGTGATTGGAGGCCTTGTTTCGCATGAGGAAATTGCGACGAGGAGCTCGATTGGGATGTATTTTTTTAGTCCGCCCGGTGAGAATGAGCGTTTGATCAAGCAAGCCGGATTTAAATTGTTGGAAGGCAGGGATACGACTGAAAGCGCCGCGACACTTTCGAAGCGCTGGCATGATGCCCGGGAGAAGAGGAAATCAACGCTGATGGCAATAGAAACTGAAGGTAATTTTATCGGCCTCCAACGGTTCCTGACCTGCGTCCATTCGCTAACATCGGAGCGCCGGCTTCTTCGCTTCTTATATGTCATTGAAAAAGCGGGCTGAAGCTGTGCCATAGCTGGCCGCTCGGCGCACTGTTAGTGTCGCTCGCTTTCAGCTTGCGATAGCGCGGGCCGGCTGTTCTTAATTGTTGAAAAAGCACCAATGAACGCCTCCGCAAACAAATCTTTGTTCTGGTGCGCGATCATCGCACAGGTCGCCGGCGCCCAGGTGTTTTTTTGGGACGCCCTTCCCGATTACCGCGAGCTGACTGCCGGAGGCCAAGTGGCAGGTACGCCCAAGGACTTTGTCGTCGCGCTGTTTGGCCTTGTCGTAATGCAATCAGCCTATTGGTATGCTCGCAATCTTCAACCCCACATCCAGTTCCGTCACCGGGTTGTGTTGGGTCATGTCCTGCTCTGTGTTAGCGAGGTCAGTTTCTTTTTCGTCAGTGCCCTGGCGACGGTGGCCATGTTTGATCATTGGAGGCGATCTGAATTCGTGCCGTGGAAGTTGATACTACTGGTTTCTGCCATCTTCGCTTTCTTTTGCTATAAACGTCAGCTCGCCAGCGTTGGGGACGCCTTGCTGGAGACACAACCCAAAGATTCCGGGAAAATAGCGATTGAACCGCACGGAAGGGGCAAGCAATGAAAAAATTGCCGCCCGCAGCTACAGCGATGTGGTTTTGAAATCTTGTGCGCGCGTATGCGTACATCCGCACTCTGGTGCAACTAGCGAAAGTTGGAATGACGCTAATGCCCCTGCCTGCGTTCGCTCGTTACTTGCAAGGGTTAGGGCCAATGGGCTTACAAACTCCGGCAAAGGGGTGGCTCAGAACGAATGGCCTTACAAAACGTCACCCTTTGGTTTTGGTCAAATCCGTACTCTACAGTATAAAAAATTTTAAAGCGCGGAACTTGCCTTCCAGGGGCTACGTCGCCTTGAGGAGGGGGGTTGGGAACACCGGTAATTATAAGAAACATCCTGCATGTGTTGACCCTAACCCCGTTGTTTTCATGGGTGTCAAACCCGGCAATCCCAACTCCCTTATTTGCCACATATCTACGACCTGTGCTTTTGCCAACACCAACGTAACAGTCACCGCTGTTCGGGCATTCGATCTGGCCGTACCCCTTTGCTATAACTCTGTCCACAGGCAGAAAGACGCGCCGGTTTTGGATCTGGTCGAACCCGAACTTGAGTTTCAATTGGCCGCGTATGTCCACTGGCTCGCCGGCACACGACTCTGCACTCTTATCCGGTACAAAATTGAGTAGAACTTCCCTGGTGTTAGGGGTTTCGTCCCGCGCCCCCATCGCAGGTATAGCAAAAAGCAAGAGGGGGATGAGAAGAAGAGCAAGCCGCGAAGACGAACTGCCGATTGATTTTACTAAGCGTAGAGTTGTCATATCATTTTGATTTTTCTAGGTGGATTGTTGAACTGCATGTACTTGCAATCCAGTTCCGCCGTGACACCAGGGATCATCTTCACGAGGCGCTGTTGGACGACAGGCGCTCGCTTCGACTGACTCGGGGCTACACTTGGACCTGGGGGATCGCGCTAAGCGATTGTCTCAGTGAAGGTCCGGCCCCTGCGGCTTGTTCAGCCGTGCCGAAGAGAAGAAACTTTCGGGTAACGTAATCGAGGGAGGTTGTACTTAATCCGCGACAGTTCGTCGAACTTTATTTCATGGCCTCTGCAATCCTCTGGGCGTTCTGGCGGATCGAGTCGCCGTTTTAACTTCTGTAAACGCAGTCAGTTTTCATTCGTACGCGTAGGGTTAAGAAACCCTTCCCGTGATGAATCTACAGATTGAGAACTTAATTTAGCGCTGCCGCTTTGGCATAAAGGCCAACATGGCGGCAGCATACGCCCGGAACGCCGTAAATCTCAGATCGGGATGGAACGGAGCCAGAAATGTGGCGACGGTAGTCTGGCCGTCCCGTATGGCGTCCATTGCCATCTCGACGAGCTGATCCGGAATAGCTTCTGTTTCAGCGCGTCGCTTTCTTACTGGAGTAGAGAGGTGCCTTCGTTTGACTTTTTTGGGTCGACCAAAGGCTTGAGAGTGCTTAGCCATACGCGCTTTATGCCGTGGTTTGGGGCACAATTGCAAGCCCAAATTTCGCATCCCTAAGCTGCGAAAATCTCGACAAACCGACCCTGGAATCTCCTCGAATTCAGCCAGTCAGCCGGGGCGTAAGGCCGTAAATTTGGATTCGCTTGATTCGAAAACTCAGTCCGAAACAGCCGTGGTCTCGGCCCCGCTTCCAATCGAGTCGTCGAGCAGTTCCATCAGGCGCGCTTCGTAAGAATCACACATCGGGGAGTCCCCGTTTGGCTGAATCCACTCCGGATGTTGGATCCGTAGGTCATTGCGAATCTGTCGAAGCAGATCTGCGTAGATGTTAACTTTGTGGACCATGGTCGTTGACTCGCTGGAGGATTCAAGTGAGCCGTGGGATGCTCGTTTTTCCTAAACCGCGACGGAATCGGCGACCGGCGGTGATGTTACGAGCACGCACCCGTAACCAAGTGAGGCCATTTCCAAAGAAGCCATCTCCCCGCTCGTGGTATGCACGACGCCGGGTTGATTCGATCACTTTGCGGCGCTCGTATCGCAGCAACTCGGCCAGCAGTCCGCTTTGAGTAAGGGTCAGAATGGGTCTCGCAATGTAATTTGTTTTGCTTTTCATAGACGCCTTTCATCTAGGTCTGACAACGCTTCTGACAGATTCCTTCATTGGACTTTGGTCCTATCTCTTTCGGGATAGGACGCACACGTACGCCGCTGGTCGCCGGCCGGCCGGATTGCTCTGTTGATGAACTCGTCGCGCTCATTTCAATGACGTAGCCATCGCTTCGGCCAACGAAAGCGTTACGGTGATAACAATGATTCCGAAAGCGACAAGCTCGATCAGATAATCCGGCCGTTCTCTGTAAGCGTATCGATCGCTGAAGAAACGGGCAGCTCGAACCCGCAGTGAGTTGGTTATTTTCATGGTTGC
>Ga0081455_10003773_pt1 | contig 17295 bp, 12 predicted proteins | sample TabmetS3T2R1_FD_70207 | JGI IMG/M metagenome (GOLD analysis project Ga0081455, IMG submission 70207) | Tabebuia heterophylla rhizosphere microbial communities from the University of Puerto Rico - S3T2R1 | ecosystem: Host-associated > Plants > Roots > Rhizosphere ...
AACATCGCCGCGTCGTCCACGTAGTCCATGTAGTTCATGAACATGTCGCCGTTCGGGCCGTTCTCGCAGCTGATGTGCGGGAACGCGGGCGTGCCGTAGTTCGGCATCTGCGCCTTCGGCGTGTCCGAGACGTGGTCGGTGCCGGTGCAGTCCGTCCGGTCCCCCCAGATGTGCCGCAGGTTCAGCCAGTGGCCGATCTCGTGCGTGGCGGTCCGGCCCAGATTGAACGGCGCCGCCGCCGTTCCCGTCGTCCCGAACGCCGACGACAGGATCACGACCCCGTCGAACCGGGCCGGCCCGCCCGGGAACTGGGCGTACCCGAGCAGCCCGCCGCCGAGGTTGCACGACCACAGGTTCAGGTACCGGCTCGCCGGCCAGGCGGGATGCCCGCCGCCGGACTTCGTCTTGACCGAGTCGTCCGTGCCGAACGAGGACCGCGTGGTCTCCGTCCTCGTGATGCCCGTGTGGGTCTTCCCCTGCGGATCCTTCGTCGCGAGCGCGAACTGGATGTTGGCGTCGGCCACCAGGCCGGTCCACACCGACGGGACCTTGCTCTTGTCGGTGTTCGTCGCCCGGAAGTCCTTGTTCAGCACGGCGATCTGGCTCTTGACCTGCGCGTCGGAGATGTTCTCCGCGTCTTGCTTGTAGACGACGTGGACCACGACCGGGATCGTGATCATCTGCCGCGTCACGCGCTGGGCGAGCCCCGAATCGATGCTGCGCGCGGTGAACGACTCGATCCGGTTCTGGTTGTTGCGGAACGACTCGTAGGCCTCCGACAGCCGCTCGTGGACCTCCATCGAACCGCACAGTCGCCTGCGACGCGGACTCATGAGCGCATCTCCCTCCATCCGTCGACTCGATCGTCCAGTCAACGAGGGGGTGCGGGACGGGTCAATGCCCCGTTCCACCTACGGCGGTAACCGCAGCGGCGCCTCAGGCGACCGGCCTCGGGCCGGACGCGCCGGGGTCGAGCCATTCCAGCGAGAACAGCCGCTCGTACCGGACCACGATGTCGCCGGCCACCCACAGGTCGGACGTCCAGCCCGACTCCAGGGACGTGAAGCGCCACCTCGCCGCGTCGAACGCACCCACCGGCGTCTCGACCCGCTCCTCGCCGATCCGCTCGTAGCGCTGGCGAACGCGGCTGGGTTCGAGCGTGTACGGGGCCAGGTAGACCACGTCGATCTCGGCCGTCCCCGTGAGGCGCCGGACGCTGATCGCGTTGGTCGCGGGCGTGAAGACGTCCAGATGCATCTCGGGCCCGTACGGGATCTCGACCGGCTTCCGGTCGCGCCATCCCGCCAGGACGCCGGGTCCGGGCTCGAGCAGGACCTCGTGCCCGGGGTTCTGGATCCGAACGCGCGCGATCCGCCAGTCCGCGTCGACCGCGACGTCCAGCGTCTCGTGGTGCGGCACCGGGTCGCCGGTCCGGATCTCGGCGAAGTAGCGCCATCCCATCGGGCCCGGCGCGCAGCGGAACTCCTCGGTGCCCACGGGCTCGCCGTCGTCCCCGAGCACGGTGTACCGGCCGAAGGGCATCGTCAGATCGCGGTGACGATGGCCTTCGCCGCGAGCGCCCTCGCCCTCGCGCCGTCGAGCTTGCCCGCGCCCGGGATCTCGGCGTTCGCGGTCGCGGCGCCGAGCGCGAGCCGAAGCGCGTCCGGCCATGCCTCGCCGAGTTCGAGCGCGACGACCAGACCCGCCAGGAACGCGTCGCCGCTCCCGACCGGATACCGGCCGCGCTCGAACGGGAGGCCCTCGTACGAGGACCCCTCCGGGCCGGCCACGACGACCCCGTCCGCGCCGAGCGTCACGATCCCGGCATGGCCGTCGCCGCCGGCGAGCTCCCGGAGCCTGGTGGCCGCGGCCAGCGCCTCGGCGCGCGTGGCGACCGGGACCTCGAGCAGCCCGGCCGCCTCGGCCGCGTTCACCTTCACGACGTCCGGACCGGCGCCGATCGCGTTCCGGAGCGGCTCGCCCTCGGCGTCGAGCGCCACCCGGACGCCGGCCGTCCGGGCCTCGTCGACGAGGTCGCGATACCCGTCCGCGGGAGCCCCGCGCGGGATCGAGCCCGAGATCGTGAGGAGCCCGTTCGGCCGGAGCTCGGAGCCGACGGCCTGCATGAGCTCGACCCACGAGGCCGACGGGATCTCGCCCCCGCGTTCGTAGAACTCGGTGAGCGAGCCGTCGGAACGGTCGGCGACCGACAGGGACGAACGGCTCTCGCCGTGCGTCCAGACGAAGGCGCCGTCGATGCCCTCGGCCCGCAGCGCCTCCTCGATCCAGCGCCCCGCGTGGCCGCGGAGGATGCCCGCCGCGCGAACCTCTGCGCCCAGGCCGTGGGCCGCGCGCGCGACGTTGAGCCCCTTCCCGCCCGGGACCTGCACGAAGCCGAGCGGCCGGTGGATGGCCTTCGGAACGAGCCGCTCGACCTCGAAGAGCTTGTCGATCGACGGGTTCGCGGCGACGCAGACGATCACGCGGGAACGATATCCAGTCGAGCGGTCGACGCTTCGGACCGCCGGCTGCCAGACTCGCCGTCGTGAAGAAGATCACGATCATCGGCGCGGGCAGCGTCGAGTTCACCCGCGGCATCGTCGCCGACCTGTGCGGCTACGCCGAGCTGCACGGGTCGCTCGCGTTCGCCCTGCACGACATCGATCCCGAGCGTCTGGGCTACGCGCAGCGAGCGGCGGCGCAGATCGTCGAGCGTTCGAACGCCGGCTACCGCGTCGAGGCTCACGCCGAGCGGGCGCCGGCGTTCGAGGGCGCCGATTACCTGATCAACGAGATCCAGGTCGGCGGCTACCCCGCGACGCTGACCGATTTCGAGGTGCCGAAGAAGTACGGACTGCGGCAGACGATCGGCGACACGATCGGGATCGGCGGGATCATGCGCGGCCTCCGGACGATCCCCGTGATGATCGAGATGGCCGACGAGATGCTCCGACGCTGCCCGGGCGGCCTCCTCCTCACGTACACGAACCCGATGGCGATGGTGCCGTGGGGCGTCTGGGCCGGCTCGGAGCTGCCGGCGGATCGGGTTATCGGCGTGTGCCACAGCGTCCGCGATACCCACGGGTTCCTCGCACGGACGGTGGGCGTTCCGCTGGAGCGGGTCGAGTTCCGGACCGCCGGACTGAACCATCAGTGCTTCGTGTACGTGTTCCGCGACCGCGAGACCGGCGAGGACCTGTACCCGCGGCTCCGGCAGATCGTGGAGGCCGATCCCGAGGGCCTGGGCCGGCGCGTTCGGGTCGAGCTCTTCAGGCGCTTCGGGTATTTCCCGACCGAGTCCTCCGAGCACAGCGCGGAGTACGTGCCCTGGTTCCTGCACCTGGACGATCAGGTAGCCCGGTATCGGATCGAGGTCGACGAGTACCTCCGACGCTCGGAGGACAACCTGGCCGAATGGGAGGAGATCAAGCGCGCGCTCGACGCCGGCGAGGCGCTGCCGGTCGAGGCCAACGACGAGCTCGCGAGCCAGTTCATCCGTGCGCTCGAGACCGGCGCCGAGACCGAGCTGTACGGGAACGTGCGCAACGTCGACCTGATCGACGGCCTGCCCCCGGACGCCTGCGTCGAGGTGGCGACGATCGCGGGTTCGAAGGGGGTGGCACCCATGAGGTTCGGGGCTCTTCCGCCGCAGTGCCTTGCGCTCAACCGGACGTTCGTCAACGTCGCCGAGCTGACGGTGCGAGCCGTGGTGGAGGGATCGCGAGACCTGGTCCATCAGGCGGCGCTCGTCGACCCGAACACGGCCGCCACGCTCCGGACCACCGAGATCGCCCAGATGGTCGACGACCTGATCGAGGCGCACGGCGACCTGATCCCCGAGCCGATCCGGCGAGGCTAGGCGAGGCTCCCGGTCACGTGACCGTCACGTCGACGCCGGCATCGGTGAGCTCGCGGATCGCATCGGAGCCGGCACCGTCGTCGGTCACGAGCTCGTCGACCACGTCCAGGGGCGCGATCTGCGCGAACGCCACCCGCCCCAGCTTGGAGCTGTCGGTCACGACGACGACGTGGCGCGCGCGTTCGATCAGCGCGCGGTTCGTGTGGGCCTCGACCTCGTGGTGCGTGGTGAGGCCGGCCTCGACCGTGATGCCGTCCACGCCGACGAACGCCACGTCCAGGTTCAGCCGCTCGAGCGCCTGTTCGGCGACCGGACCGACGAGCTCGTAGGACTCGGGCCGGGCGGTCCCGCCGGTCACGACCAGCTTCAGGTCGGCGCGGATCGCGAGCTCGCCGGCGATGTTGAGCGCGTTGGTCACCACGGTGATCCCGCGTCGGTCCAGGATCGCGCGTGCCACCTCGGTGGTCGTCGTCCCGCCGGTGAGCCCGACCACGGCGCCGTCGGACACGCGCGTCGCGGCCTCGGCCGCGATCCGAACCTTCTCCTTCTGGTGACGCGCGCCCTTGTACCGGAGCGGGAGCTCGTAGGAGACGTCGTGGCCGACGGCGCCGCCGTGGGTCCGGGTGAGGAGCCGCTGGCGCTCCAGGAGCTGGAGGTCCCTGCGGATCGTCGCGGCCGAGGCCCCGAGGCTCTCGGAGAGCTCGGTCACATCCACGGCGCCATCGGTGGCCAGGGACTCCAGGATCGAGGACAGCCGGTCGGTCTGCCGCATCGCCGCCCGAGCATAGACCCCCAGTGCGCGTTCGCGGCGGTCCCGCCTTGACCGGATGATCGTTCGTGCCCTAGGTTGACCAAAATGAGCGCTATCGCGCAGGAGGTCGCCTCCGAGCCCGAGACCTGGCGCCGAGCGGCCGCGGTCGCGGCCGGGATGGGCTCGGAGCTCGGCGAGCGAGGGATGCGGATCGCCCTCGCCGGCTGCGGGACCTCCCTGTACGTCGCGCGGGCGGTGGGGTCGCTCCGCGAGGCGCGGGGGTGGGGCGAGACCGACGCCTTCGCCGCCTCCGAGTTCCCCGTCGGCCGGCGGTACGACCGCGTCGTCCTCGTCACCCGGAGCGGAACGACCACCGAGGTCGTCCAGCTGCTCGAACGGCTCGACGCCGTCCCCCGCACCGTCGTCACGGCGGATCGCGAAGCGCCGGCCGCGTCCGCCGGCGATGCCGTCGTCCTCCTGGACTTCGCCAACGAGCGCTCGGTCGTGCAGACGCGGTTCGCGACCTCGGTGCTGGCGCTGTTCCGGGCCCACCTGGGCGAGGACCTGGCCCCGGCGATCGCCGACGCCGAGCGCGCGCTCGCCGACCCCTGGGACCCCCCGGCGTTCGACCACGCCGTCTTCCTCGGGCACGGCTGGACGGTGGGGCTCGCCGAGGAGGCGTCCCTCAAGCTCCGGGAGGCCACGCAGACGTACAGCGAGGCGTATCCCGCCATGGAATATCGACACGGTCCGATCAGCCTGGCCACGGAGCGGTCGCTCGTGTGGATCCTCGGCACGCCCGATGCCTCGATCGCCGAGGACGTCTCGGCGACCGGCGCCTCGGTCCGCGTGGCCTCGCTCGATCCGATGGCCGAGCTGGTGCTCGTGCACCGGACCGCGATCGACCTCGCAGAGGCCAAGGGCCTCGACCCCGACCATCCCGTCCATCTGACGCGCTCGGTGGTGCTCCCGTCGTGACGCGTTGCACGAACCGCACCTGCCATATCCAAACCAGGAGGTGTTCGACGTGAAGGCTCGTCTGCTGATCGTCCTGGCCGTGTTCGGACTGCTCGTGCCGGCGTGCACGGGCGGGGGCGACGAGAGCTCCCCGACCGACGAGACCGCCTCGGGGCCGGTCACGCTGACGTTCTGGCATGGCTACACCGACGCCGAGGCCGACTCGATGAACGCGCTGCTCGACGAGTGGAACGCGGACAACCCCGACATCCAGGTCGAGCCGCTGTTCGTGAACAACGACAAGGCGCTGCAGAAGCTCACGGTCGCGCTGCAGGGCGGCGAGCCGCCCGACATCACCTACCAGTACGGCTCCTCGCTCCCGCAGCTGGCGAGCGCACCCGGGCTGGTCGATCTCACGGACTGGGTGCAAAGGCCGGAGGTGGACTGGGAGGACTTCATCGCGGGTGCGCGCACCGCGGCGACGTTCGAGGGCAAGGTCCTGGGGGTCCCCGCGCTGATCGACAACCTGGCCGTCGTCTACAACAAGACGCTGTTCGACCAGGCCGGGATGGACTACCCGAACGAGGAGTGGACCTGGGACGACTTCCGCGCCGCCGCCAAGGCGCTGACGGACCCGGCCAACAAGCAGTTCGGCTTCTCCTACCCGATGGACGCGTCCGAGGACTCGGTGTGGCACTACGACCCCCTGCTGTGGCAGAACGGGGGCTCGATCCTGAACGACGACGAGACGCAGGCGGCCTTCAACTCGCCCGAGGGTGTCGAGGCGCTCGAGGTCCTGACGGGGATGGCCGTCGACGACCAGTCGGTGTACCTGGACATCCAGAACTCCAACTACACGGACATCTTCAACAGCGGCAAGATCGCGATGCTCGTGACCGGCCCCTGGGACCTGTCGAGCTTCCCGGACGTCGACTACGGCGTGTCGATCCTGCCGGGGTTCGACGGCGATCATCAGACGATCGCCGGTCCCGACATGTGGACGGTGTTCGACAACGGCAACGGCCGGGCCGCGGCCGCCCTCGAGTTCGTGCAGTGGCTGACGGCTCCCGAGCAGGTCCAGAAGGAGGACCTGGCGACCGGCCACCTGCCGATCCGGCTGTCGGTGGCCCAGGACGAGTCGTTCCTGCAGGACTTCGGCGAGGTCTTCCCCGGCGTGGACGTCTTCGCCGAGAACCTGTCCAACGTCGAGCAGGCAAGGCCGGTGATGGCGGCGTACCCGCAGGTCTCCGAGGCGATGGGCCTGGCGATCGTCTCGGCGATGCTGGGTGAGAGCGAGCCGCAGGCCGCGCTCGACCAGGCGGCCTCGGACGCCAACGACGCGCTGGCGCTCGGCGGATAGGCTGGGGGTCGAGGGAGCCGCAAGGGAGCCCATCGATGTCGGCCGCGGCGCAGGACGTGGGGACGGTCACGCGGTTCCGGCGGTTCCTGGTCTCGGACCACGTCGCCGGGTGGGCCTTCATCCTGCCCTCGGTGATCCTGATCGTGCTCTTCGGGATCGTCCCGATCGTGTGGGGGCTGATCCTGTCCTTCCAGAGGGCCGGCCTGATCTCGCCCGAACGCGAGTGGGTCGGCTTCGAGAACTACGCGCGGATCGCGAGCGATCCCAAGGCCCGGCAGGCCGCGATCAACACGATCTATTACACGATCCTGTTCGTCCCGATCTCGATCATGCTCGCGCTCTTCGTGGCCCACGCGTTGAACCGGAAGATCGCGTTGATCCGCTTCTACCGGCTCGCCGTGTTCATCCCGGTCGTCACCTCGACGATCGCGACCGGGATCATGTTCCTGTGGCTGTTCGACAAGAACTTCGGATTGGCGAACTGGCTGCTGGGCAAGGTCGGGCTGGGGCCGTTCGGCTTCTTCGAGGATCCGAACCAGGCGATGCTCGCGCTGGTGATGATGACCGTCTGGGGCTGGCTCGGCTTCGACACGATCATCTACCTGGCGGCGCTGCAGGGCGTCCCGAACGAGCTCGTCGAGGCGGCCGCGATCGACGGCGCCAGCCGCTGGACCACGTTCTGGCGGGTCACCTGGCCGATGCTCGGACCGGCCACGCTGCTGCTGGTCGTCTGGTCGACGATCAGCGCGCTCCAGCTGTTCGACGAGGTGTTCTTCGTGACGCACGGCGGGCCGCTCGGCCGGACCTCGGTCGTCGTCTTCTACGTGTACCGGCTCGCGTTCGAGCAGGGGCTCGGGGCCCTGTCGCTCGCCGGCTACGCGGCCGCGATCGCGTACGTCCTGTTCCTCGTGATCCTGATCCTGACCCTGGCGCAGTTCTGGCTCGGACGGCGGGTCGTCCACTACTCGTCGTGAGCTCGATCACCGCACCCGCACCCACCCTCGACGAACCCCTCGACCTCGCGTACCTGGAGGGCGAGACCGGGATGGTCGAGCGCCCGCGCCGGCGCCTGCTCCCGTTCGACCCGTGGCACCTGTTCCTCGCGCCGCTGGCGTTCGTCATGCTGCTGCCGCTCGTCTGGATGGTCGTGACGTCGCTCCAGACCAGGGCGCAGACGCTTCACTTCCCGCCGATCCTGTGGCCGGGCACGCCCCAGTTCGTCAACTACCTGGACGTGATCCGGGACTCCGCGTTCGGGACGTGGTTCTGGAACACGACGGTCGTGACCGTCCTGGTCGTGGCGAGCAACCTGGTCCTGTGCACGCTCGCGGCCTACGGGTTCGCCCGGATCCGGTTCCTGGGCCGCGGGTTCATCTACTTCGTGCTGCTGGCCACGCTGATGGTGCCGCTGCAGGTGGTGCTGATCCCGACGTTCCTGATCGTGAAGCAGCTGGGGCTGCTCGACCACCTCGGCGCGCTCGTCGTGCCGAACCTCGCCAACGTGTTCGGGATCTTCATGCTCACCCAGTTCTTCCGGACGCTGCCGATCGACCTGGAGGAGGCGGCGCGGATCGACGGAGCCTCGCGGCTGTCGATCCTGCTGCGGATCGTCGTCCCGCTGTCGCTGCCGGCGCTCGCGACGCTGGCCGTGATCCAGTTCCTGTGGACCTGGAACGACTTCCTATGGCCGCTGGTCACGATCCTGACGAACCAGGGGGCGTTCACGTTGCAGCTCGGGCTCGCGACGTTCCAGGGCGCGCACCAGACGCAGTGGCACCTGGTCGCGGCGGCCAACATCATGTCGATGGTCCCGCTGATCGTGCTGTTCCTGATCGCGCAGCGGTACTTCGTGCGGGGCATCGCGACGCAGGGCCTGAAGGGGTAGCCGATGGCGGGCGTGACGTTCGACGCCGTCACCAAGGTGTACCCGGGCCGCGTGGTTGCCGTGCGCGAGCTGAGCCTGGGCGTCGGCGACGGGGAGTTCCTGATCCTGGTGGGCCCGTCGGGGTGCGGCAAGTCCACCGCGCTCCGCATGGTGGCGGGTCTCGAGAGGATCAGTGAGGGCACGATCTCGATCGGCGGCCGGGTCGTGAACGACGTGCCGCCGAAGGACCGCGACATCGCGATGGTGTTCCAGAACTACGCGCTGTACCCGCACATGACGGTGGAGAAGAACCTCGCGTTCGGGCTCCGCCAGCGCAAGACCAGGCCGGACGAGGTCCGCCGGATGGTCGACGAGATCAGCCGGATGCTGGGTCTGGAGGACCTGCTGCGTCGCCGGCCGGGCCAGCTCTCGGGCGGGCAGCGGCAGCGGGTGGCGATGGGCCGGGCGCTCGTCCGCGAGCCCGAGGTCTTCCTGCTCGACGAGCCGCTGTCGAACCTGGACGCGAAGCTCCGCGTGCAGATGCGGGCGCAGCTGAAGCGGCTGCACGAGCGCGTCGGCGTCACGACGATCTACGTGACGCACGATCAGGTGGAGGCGATCACGCTCGGCGAGCGGATCGCCGTGCTGTCCGACGGCGTGCTGCAGCAGGTCGGCCCGCCGCAGGACGTGTACGACCACCCGGCCAACGTGTTCGTCGCGGGCTTCATCGGGTCGCCGCCGATGAACCTGCTCGAGGGCACGGCGTCGGATGGCCGCGTCGCCGTTGGCGAGGTCGAGCTCGACCGCGTTCGGGCACCCGATGGCCCGGTGCTGATCGGCATCCGGCCCGAGGGCCTCCGCCCCGTCGGGAGCGACGACGCGGGCGTGACGTTCGAGGTCGGGGTCGACCTGGTCGAGCCGCTCGGCGACGAGGTGCTGGTGCACGGCTCGATCGAGGGGCTGGACGGCCGCGTGCGGACGCCGGGGGCCGACGACGGCCTGCTCGCCGAGGCCGACGGCTCCGGGTCGACGGTGACGATCCGGCTCCCGCCCGAGGAGCGACCGCCGGCGGGCTCCCGGCTGCGGGTGGGCGTCGCGCCGAACGCCGTGCGGCTGTTCGACCCGGCGACCGGCCTCGCGATCGACGCCACGTGACCGTCGAGCGCAGGATCATCGTGGCGCTCGCGACGGCGTGTCTGGTGCTCCTTGCGGTCGCCGCGTGGGCGCTCGCGACCCGCGGGGATGGCTCACCACCGACCGAGCGGGCCACCTTCTGGGTCGCGAGGGCGGGCAGCGACGCGGGAGCGGGGACGGGCGACGATCCGTGGGCGACGCTCCAGCATGCCGCGGACACGGTCGCTCCGGGTTCGATCGTGTACGTGCGGGGCGGGGTGTACGACCAGCGATTCGAGGTCCGGGTCTCGGGGACGCCCGGACGACCGATCACGTTCGCGGCGGCACCCGGTCAACGGGTCGTGCTCGACGGCTCCTCGCTCGAGGTTCCGGCCGATCAGAGCGCCATGATCACGATCGACTCCCGCAGGTACATCCAGGTTCGCGGGTTCGAGATCACCGGCTATCGCACCGACGTCACGGGGCACGTGCCGATCGGGATCCTGGTGACCGGCGCGTCCGACCACGTGTCTCTGGCGGACAACCACGTGCACGACATGGGAACGACGTTCCGGGGCCGGGAGGGCGGCGACGCCCACGGGATCGCGGTGTTCGGGACCGATGCCGGCCATCCGATCGCAGAGGTCAGGATCGTCGACAACGAGCTCGCGCGCCTCACCCTCGGCTCGTCGGAGGCGCTGGTCGTGAACGGGAACGTCGACGGCTTCCTCATCGAGGGCAACCGGGTCCACGACACGAACAACATCGGGATCGACGTGATCGGGTTCGAAGGCACCGCGGCCGATCCGACGGTCGACCAGGCGCGCAACGGGGTCGTGCGGGGCAACGCGGTGTGGAACGTCGACAGCTACGGCAACCCGGCGTACGGGAGGGACCGGAGCGCCGACGGCATCTACGTCGACGGCGGCCGCGACATCCTGATCGAGGGCAACACGATCCACGATGTGAACATCGGCATCGAGCTGGCGAGCGAACACGCGGGACGGTCGACGAGGAACGTGACGGCACGCAACAACGTCGTCTACGACTCGACGGCGATCGGGATCGCGATCGGAGGCTACGACCGGCGCCGGGGAAGCACCGAGGACTGCGTGATCGTGAACAACACCGTCGTGAACACCGACGGGGTCGAGCTCCTCGTGCAGTTCGACACGCGTGACAACGTGATCGCCAACAACGTGATCGTCGCGGGTCCGCGGCACGCGTTCGTCGAGAACGCCTACGCCGAGAACGAGGGGAACGTGCTCGACCACAATCTCTATCACTCGGTGGACGGTGGATCGGGTGGCACCTGGCAGTGGAAGGGTATCGACTACGACGACTTCGAACGATGGAGCGCGCGCTCCGGCAACGACGATCACTCGGCGTTCGCCGATCCGGCGTTCGTGGACCCGGGGGCCGGGGACTTCCGCCTCGACGAGGGCTCGCCGGCCGTCGACGCTGGCGCGTTCCTGGCCGCGTCCGGATCCGTCGACATGGCGGGAGAGCCGCGAGCCCAGGCCGGGGGGATCGACCTCGGCGCCTTCGAGGTCGCGGCCCCGCCGCCCTCTCCGACCCCCGCGATCTCCGGGCCGGTCACCTACGCGGGAGACCTGACGTGGACCTCGTCCGACAACGGGTGGGGTCCGCCCGAGATCGACCGGAGCAACGGCGAGCGGGCTCCCGACGACGGTGGCCCGATCCGGATCGGGACCGCCGCGTTCGACCACGGGATCGGCGCGCACGCGCCGTCGCGCATCGTCGTCGACCTCGGGGGGCGATGCTCCGTGTTCGTGGCCGAGGTCGGGCTGGACGAGGAGGTCCGGGACCGTGGATCGGTCGTGTTCGAGGTGTGGGGCGACGGGGAGCGCCTGGCGAGCAGCGGCCTGGTGCGAGGTCCGCAGGCCGCCGTTCCGATCGCCGCCGACGTCACGGGGGTGGATGCGATGGAGCTCCGCGTGAGCCCGGGGGGCGACGGGAACGCCTTCGATCACGCCGACTGGGGCGACGCCCGTCTCGGGTGCGCGGCCTAGGGTCGCCGGCACATCATCGTCGGGCCTCCAGCCACTCGAGGACCTCGTCCAGCGTCGGCTGCGCATCGACGCCGCCGAGGGCGCGCGTCGAGAGCGCCCCGCACGCGTTCGCGATCGCGAGCGACCGCTCGAGGGGATCGCCGGCGAGCCGTGAGGCAAGGAACCCGGCGTCGAACGCGTCGCCGGCGCCGGTCGCGTCCACCGGCTCGACGGTGGCGGCCGGGGCTCGGACGAGCTCGTCGCCGGAGGCCGCGATCGCGCCGTCCGAACCCGCCTTGACGACGACGACGCGTGCCCGAGAGGCGAGCGTTCGCGCGGCGGCCTCCTGCGTCGCGGCTCCCGAGATCCGGATCGCCTCCTCCGCGTTCGGCAGGAAGACGTCGGTCAGGGGCAGGAGCTCGAGGAGGCCGTCGTCCCAGCGTTCGGACGGGTCCCAGTTCGGGTCGACGGAGGTGGTGGCGCCGTTCGCCCGGACGCGTTCGAACAGCCCGTGGAGGCCGGGCCGGAGCGCGTCCTGCAGGAAGTAGGACGCCACGTGCACGTGCCGGGCCGCGTCCACCCCGCCCCGGTCGATCCGATCGGCTCGAAGGTCCGCGATCGCGCCCGGCCGCGTCAGGATCGCGCGGTCGTGCGGGCGGGCCAGGACGACCGTCAGGCCGGTCGGCCGGCCGGGTTCGACGACGAGTCCGGCGACGTCGACGCCCCGGCGCTCGAGCTCGTCGCGCATGAACCGGCCGAACACGTCGTCGCCCACGACGCCGCAGATCGCCGCTCGGAGGCCGAGCCGAGCGGCGCCGCACGCGACGATCGCGCCGGATCCCCCGACGGTGAGGCGCGCGTCGTCGACGATCCGCTCGACCTGGCCGAACGCCGGCTCGACGTCGCCGACCAGGATCAGGTCGGGGTTCACGTCGCCCAGCACCAGGAGGTCGAACCGATCCGGCACGGCCGAACGATAGCCGAGGCCGCCACGGGCACGGCGTTCGCGAGCAGCGGTCTATCGTTCGGGCGTGAACTGCCCGAACTGCGGGACCGACAACCCCGACGGGGCGCGCTTCTGCAACGCGTGCGGCACGCGCCTGGACGCCGGCGCCGACGCGCCGCTGGACCCGTTCCTGCCCAGGGACCTCCTGGCCAAGCTCGAGGCGGCTCGCGCCGGGCGGGCGATGGAGGGCGAGCGTCGCGTCGTCACGATGCTGTTCTGCGACGTCAAGGGCTCGACCGCGTTGGCCGAGACCATGGACCCCGAGGACTGGGCCGAGATCATGAACGGCGCGTTCGAACGCCTGATCGCGCCGGTCTACCGGTACGAGGGCACGCTCGCCCGGCTGATGGGCGACGCGATCTTCGCGTTCTTCGGCGCCCCGATCGCGCACGAGGACGACCCGCAGCGGGCGGTCCGGGCGGGCCTGGACATCGTGGCCGGGATCGCCGGCTACAGAGACCGGCTCCGGGGCGAGCGCGGTCTCGACCTCGACGTCCGGGTCGGCATCAACACCGGCCCGGTGATGGTCGGCCAGGTGGGTTCGGACCTGCGCCTGGAATACACCGCGATGGGCGACGCCGTGAACGTGGCCGCGCGCATGGAGCAGACGGCCGAGCCGGGCACGGTGCAGATCACCGCCGAGACCCGGCGGCTGGTCGAGCCGTTCTTCGATCTGGAGGCGCGCGGCGGGATCGAGGTCAAGGGCAAGGCCGAGCCCGTGTCCGCGTTCCGGGTCCTGGGCAGGACGTCGGGGGTGACGGAGTCCAGGAGCCTGCGCGGCTCGCCGTTGGTCGGGCGCGAACCCGAGATGGACCGCCTCCTGGAGGCGATCGAGGACGCGCAGTCGGGGAGGGGGCGGATCGTGTCGCTGATCGGCGAGGCGGGGCTGGGGAAGTCCCGGCTGATCCAGGAGACCTCGGCCGAATGGTTCCGCCGCCAGCCGCAGAACCCGTCCCGACCCGGAGGCGAGATCCACCGTCTCTGGGAGGCCTGGCAGTGCGTCTCCTACGACGCGAACCGGCCGTACGCGCAGTACCGGCGGGTGCTGGCTCGGCTGGCCGGGATCGAGGACACCGACCCGTCCGAGGCGGTCCGTCGCAAGCTCGCCGCAACGATGGAGCCCGGCTCGGAGGAGGACTGGCTGGAGCCGCACATGCGCGTGTGGCGTTCGCTGTTCGGCGTGACGGAGGAAGGCGAGGAGCCGCTCGAGGGACAGGCGTTCCGCGACGCGATCATGGAGCTGGTGCCCGGCGCGACGAGGGCGTTCGGGGCCGACGAGCCGCGGCTGCTGATCTTCGAGGACCTGCACTGGTGCGACGAGGCCTCGATGGACGTCCTGATCGAGACCGCGAAGCTCGTGGACGAGCTGCCGTGCCTGTTCCTGTTCGCCTACCGGCCCGACCGCACAGCCCAGTCCTGGCGGCTCAAGCAGTGGCTCGAGACCGAGTACCCGCATCGCGCGACCGAGCTCGCGCTCGAGCCGCTCTCCGACGAGGACAGCGGGCGGCTGATCGACGCGCTGATCCCCGGCGGCGACCCAATGGTCCGAACGCAGATCCTCGAGCGCACCGACGGCAACCCGCTGTTCGTCGAGGAGGTCGCCGTGGCCGTGCTCGACCACGACGAGATCGCGATCCCGGACTCGCTGCAGGCGCTGTTCACCACCCGGCTGGACGCGCTCGACGAGGACGGCAAGCACACGCTCCAGCTCGCATCGGTGATCGGGCGCTCGTTCTCCGAACCCGTCCTGCGCGCGGTCGCCGGCGAGGCGGACCTCGCCTCCTCGCTCCGAACGCTCGAGCGCATGGGCCTGATCTCCGAGACGGCCCGGATCCCCGACCGCGAGTACGCGTTCCACCACAGCCTCACGCAGGATGCGATCTACGGCACGATCCTGCTGCGCCGCCGGCGCGAGCTGCACGAGCGCGTGGGCGAGGTCTTCGAGGACCGCTACGCCAACCGGCTCGACGAGTACGCGCCGGTGCTCGCCCACCACTTCCGGGAGGCGGGCGACGACGAGCGGACGATCCGGTACGCGACGCTCGCCGGCGACAACGCGGCGCGCCTGTACGCCAACGCCGAGGCCGCGGCGCAGTACGCCGTCGCGATCGAGGCGACGCGGCGACTGGAGGCGACCGACGGCGCGCTCTCGCACCTGTATCCGAGCCGCGGGCGCGTGCTCGAGCTCTCCGGCCGGTACGACGAGGCCGTCTCGAACTACGAGGACATGGCGGCGCTCGCGAACGCCTCGGCCGACCAGGCCGGCACGCTCGGGGCGGACATGGCGCTCACAACGCTGTATGCGACGCCGACGCCGGTGTTCGACGCCGGGAAGGGCCGAGCCATCGCCGAACGGACGATCGCGCTTGCGCGCGACCTCGGCGACCGGTCCGCGGAGTCCAAGGCGCTGTGGAACCTGATGATCCTGAACGTGTTCGGCGGCGGCGACACGACCGAGGCCGTCGAGGCGGGGGAGCGTTCGCTCGAGATCGCTCGCGAGCTCGGCGCCCGGGAACAGATCGCCTTCACGCTGAACGACCTGTGGCGCCCGTACGCGGCCGAGGGCGACATCGCGGCGGCGCGCAGGTGTCTGGACGAGGTCCGCCCGATGTGGCGGGAGATGGACAACCTGCCGATGCTCTGCGAGAACCTTTCGAGCACGGCTGCGCTCCTCGCGCTGGGGGGCCAGATCGACGAGGCGCTCGCGCTGTACGACGAGGCCTACGAGACCGCCGCGCGGATCGGCAACCCCTGGGGACAGGCGTACAGCCTGTTCAACTCGTACCTCCTCGACATCGAGCGGGGGAACCTCGGCCGGGCCATGCAGAAGATGCGCGAGTGCATCGTTCGGTCCGAGGAGGCCGGGTTCGTCGTCCCGCTCTCGGCGACCCGCGCCGACCTGGGCGTGATGCACGCGAGGCTCGGGCGGCTCGACCGGGCGATCGAGCTCGTCGAGGAGGGGCTCGAGATCGCCAGGGAGAAGAGCCCCCTCGCCGTCCCGATGGCGATGGTCTCCAAGGCCGACATCCTGTTCGCGTCGGGCGACCTGGAGGGCGCGGAGGCCTGCCTCTCGAACGCCGACCTCCGGCGGTTGCCCGCCCCCGTCCGCGGCGCCGCCGGCGCGTACGTCGACATCCTCAAGGGGCAGCTCGCCGAGGCGCGCGGCGAACACGCGAAGGCCATGCAGATCGCCGACACCGTCGTCGAGTGGCTGCGCGGGCTCGAGCTGCGTGAGTTCCTGCCCGCGGCCCTGCTGCTCAGGGGACGGGTGCTGGCCGCGGAGGGGAAGCGGGGAGACGCCGAGGCCGCGCTCGGCGAGGCGAGGGTGCGGGCGCAGGAGCTCGGCTTCCGGCGGCCGCTCTGGGAGATCGAGTGGGAGCTCGGCCGGCTCGCGGCCGAACGCGGCGACGAGCGGGCGGCGACCGAACTCCGGACCCACGCGGCGTCGATCCTCGGCCAGGTCGCCGAGACGATCGACGACGACGAGCTGCGCGCGAGCTTCCTCGCGCTCCCGAGGGTCCGCGCGGTCCTCGAGGCCGCCTGACGGCATCCGGTCGCCGTCGGGCCGAGCGCCGGAGCGTGCCGGCCCGGTCGACGAGGTCGTCCCGGATACCACGAGGGAGCCGGCGACGGGCTACTGTCCGCTCGATGTCCTCCGAGCCCAGGCGTGACGCGATGGCCACCGGCGCGGGCGTGGTGCTCCTCACGCTGTGCGCCGGTCAGTTCCTGATGGCGCTGGACAGCTCGGTCATGAACGTCTCGATCGCGACCGTGGCCGACGACCTCGGCACGTCGATCACGGGCATCCAGAGCGCGATCGTCCTGTACACGCTCGTGATGGCGATGCTGATGGTGACCGGCGGCAAGATCGGCTCGATGATCGGCCGCAGGCGAGCGTTCCTCATCGGGCTGTTCATCTACTGCGCGGGTTCGCTCACGACCGCCCTCGCGCCGAACCTTCCGGTCTTGCTGTTCGGTTGGTCCATCCTCGAGGGCATCGGCGCCGCGCTGATCATGCCCGCGATCGTCGCGCTGGTCGCCGGCAACTTCCCCGCGCAGGGGCGGCCGCGGGCCTACGGACTCGTCGGTGCCGCCGGCGCGATCGCGATCGCCGTCGGACCGCTGATCGGGGGGCTCGCCACCACGTACGCGTCGTGGCGGTGGGTGTTCGCGGGGGAGGTCCTGCTCGGGATCGGGATCTTCCTGTTCTCTCGCGGGATCGCGGACGCGCCCGTCGAACACCGTCCGCGCCTCGACGTGCTGGGCTCGATCCTGTGGGCCGCCGGGATGGGAGTGATCGTCTTCGGGGTCCTGAAGTCGGGCGAATGGGGCTGGTTCCTCCCGTCCCCGGACGCGCCGACGATCTTCGGGAT
>Ga0081455_10003774_pt1 | contig 17294 bp, 24 predicted proteins | sample TabmetS3T2R1_FD_70207 | JGI IMG/M metagenome (GOLD analysis project Ga0081455, IMG submission 70207) | Tabebuia heterophylla rhizosphere microbial communities from the University of Puerto Rico - S3T2R1 | ecosystem: Host-associated > Plants > Roots > Rhizosphere ...
CAGACAGCCAGTCTTATCAGTACATAACCAGGAAGAAAGTGATGGTTGATAACATCGAAGGAACGCGGGAAGCAGGCACGGTGAGGCAGAATAATAATGAACTGGATATAGAGCATCCTCTGCCCGATGGCACAAAAGTGGTGATCTATGCTTTCTACGCACATGGCAGAACCTACGTCGCGCAGTGCCAGCAAAGAATCGACGAACCCGATATTTTGCGAGATTTCGACCTGATGATCACTAAAACGCTGAGATTCAGTAACTAGCCGCTTCAAGCCGTTCTTGGCGCAACTCTCAATTATGGCGTAGAACAAGATAGCCTGTCGGCGGAGACGAATTATCTCTCGTTTCATAGGCAACATTAGGGCTCGGAGACAGATTCCAAAGCGTCAGAGTCTCTCGCACTGGTGCGAGATCAGGCGGCGTTTTTTTTCTTCACAGAGAGGGCAGAGCGATTTGTTGGTCATTTCTCCAATCCACGGCGCACTACATTGGCGAGAAAGCCTCCCCCTCCCGGCTTAAAATATCCCATACCTGCACAGCCTCATCGCCTTCCAGAAGTATTCTCCCAAAGGAATTCGTCGGCTCGACGTTGTTTACGCAGACAATCGTGAGAGCCCCCTTCAGTTTGTCGGTGGCGGGGGTAAAGTGCGCTGAGACGATATTCGCAACATTGATTATCGTATTGGTTACCTTGATTAGCATGGGTTGTTTCCTCCTTGATGTAGACGGCGCCTATTGAATGATTGAGGCTGTGGGGACCATATCTGGACGCCGAGTGGCGCGCAACATATGAGGCGGCTGAAATTGAGGCAAGAGAATCGAAGCGCGGTTTGTGGCAGCAGCAGCAGGCAATTCCGCTCTGGTGATTTTAGCGGCAGCAGCAGGCGATTCCGCCCGGCGGTCGATCACTCAGTCCGAGGCGAGCAACGCCAACGCCGCGAAAGCCGTCGCCGAGTCCGACATGAACATCCTGCGCCAGGGCTCCCCTTTCTCGCCTCCGTGTTCGCGGTCAAAGTTGAGCGAATGGGCGCGCCAAGTCGGCCACTCGTGTTGGCCGACTTGAACGTTGCGCTGATTGGCCTTGAGCCATTGCAGGCCCTTGCTTAAGGCCGGATGACCGGCTGGAACGCCGACCTGCCTGAGCGTATACACGATCAGACCAGTCGCATAGCCATCAGACTTTGCGAGAAGTGAAGCGTCGAGCGTTCCGGGCGGCCGAAATGGCGCTGCCGCCTTGCTCCACTTCCAGGCGCCGAGCGAATCCAGCGCCCAGCCTCCGTCATCGCGTTGCCGGCCTTGAATCTCCTTAATTAACGCTTCGCGCTGCGCGCTTGTCAGCGATCCAGTCAAATGAGTCTCCGCGAGCAGCAACCAAACTCGATTGAAGAGGCTTTGGGAAGCGTACTTTTCCTTCAAATACCCGCGCAGCTTCTCCGTCCCCGCTTTCGTCACGGAGGCGCGGCTATTGGGATTGCCGGGCGCGATTCCGACGGCCAGAGCCGCCAGCGTGGCGCCATAGTAGGCGCCCTCAACAGTCTCGAATGGCTCAAGCCCGAAATCGAGCCAGTCCCATGATCCGTCAGGCCGTTGTGTCTCCCACAACTGATCGAGGGCTCGTTGAGTGGTTCCGCTGAGCTCTCGCCGATTCTGCGCAGCGTCGGCGCTCGCAAGGATCAGAGCGTTGAGCACCGCCTCGGTCCCACGCGACTGCGTCTTTTTACCATCGTTGAAATCGTAGAGAGGCTGCTCGGAGCCATAACTCTCCACTCGCTTCGTGGTCTCCTCAATGAGTCTCATCTCCTGCGACGTCGGGGCAGGCGCCAGCATCGCCCGCCTGAGGGCTGGTCTTGCCATCACGTACGGGACGGTCGTGTGGCAGGAGACGCAAGAGGTCTCCACCTGGCCCGTGCGGATCTTTTTAGCCTTGGCGAACCAGACGTCCATCCGTTCGTCCAAGTATTTCGCGGCGCCCTCCCGATCCCAACCGCCGGACGCAGCTTGATTCTCTTGCGAAGATTCTCGTCGGGCGGCGCCAGTGAGGCCCAGGAGTACGAGGAAGATGACAACGCTCGCGGAGCGCAGAATTGAAATGAGCGACAAGCCCCGATGTCTCTTTGTAAATACCATCGCTGCTCCTTTCTGAGGTGAGCGTTAGTCTCAGTGGTAAACGTGGGAATGTATATGGCAATGGCTCCCGCACACCGGCGGCGAGTCTACTCCTCATTTGGTTGCGATGCAATTTTTCCTCCTCTCACAAGGCGTAATAAAAACATTGCGCCTGATTGGCCAAGAAGAAGCGGTGTCACAGAATATCAAACCTCGCGATAAGAGAGAGATTGCAACCCGGATTATGGCAGCAGCAGGCAATACCGCCGTGGGAGTGGCGATCAAGGGGGGCGTAGGCGCTCAGGTAGACATACTACCGGTGCGTCTGATAATGGAGATTACGTAACCACCAAAATGGAATTAGGCAGTTACAAGGACCCTTCGTGACTGCTCCCGGCGAGTCTGAAAGACTATAAATCAGGTCATTTCTTCTGCAGCGTGCGGCTTATTTGACGGGTACGCTCAACTATTCCTGGGGAACTTCCTCCACCTCCCGAAATACAATTAACATAGAGAAATGTCTTTTCGGAAATCCCAACCAGGCTGTAATAAGGTGGAAAGTGTGTGGCGATAAACGCTATCGGATATTGACCGGGCTCATCCGGCAAGCTGGCAGGCCCGCCCAGCAATGCGAAACGTGCGGCGAATATGTTCGATATTTTTTCCGCAGCATAACCCTTCTTGAAAGTAAGATCGATCATAACCAACTTATCATCGAGGAAAGACAGTTCAATTTTAGAAAAATCTCGATTCTTGTAGCCCAATTTTCGAAAGATCTTCTCTTTGTGCTTAGGGTCGAGCCATTTGCTAATCTTGGAAACGTCCAGGTTGTCGGTTTTGTCGGTATCTGGATTGCCGAGCGCCTTCTTCAGGTCATCAAGTGTGGTTTCGCTCAGCACGAGGCCCTGAAATCCATCAGGAGAGGCCGCAGACTGCGCAATTGTTTTAGCGCTGAGCAGTAAAAGGCAAAACAGAATTGTGAGTAATCTGTTCATTTGGATCTCCAATCAAGTTGCCCTGAACGGCGGCTTTCTTCATCGCTATGTCACTCCTATCGAGGCCTAGCGACTGGCATCACCGGGCGCACGAGCCGTACTGTCCATCTTTATGATGTTCCCTCCGCGCTCCGGCGCATGCTGTTGTCAGGCGGCGTGTTTCGACTCAAATGAGAAGACGTGCCAGCCTTCGCCATCCTTGTTGAATGCGACTGGATCAATCGCTTTGCCGATAAACTCTCTAATTGCACGTCCCCAGAATTCCTTCGCCTTTTGATTCCGTTCTATTACACGGACTTCCCAGGTTCCGGGAAACCTTTCCCAAATCTCAAGCGCCACCCTACTTCCAATGCCGAGCCGACGATAGCCACGAACTATGAAAAATTCTGCCATATCCCAGGTATTCTCATCGCCGGAGATTCGAGACCCTTTACGCACGAAGACAAAACCAGCCCAATGACCATTAACCATAATAAGAAATGGGTGCCGATTAGACTCTTTCCAGTATAAGGAAAGATGCTCATAGCCGAAACGTCCATTTGCGTCAAGCTTTAGACCAATGAACTCGCTGAAATCATGCATATATAATTCAAGCAAGTTAGCAAGAATCGTCTCTTGCTCTGGCGCCGCAGGAATAACATCAACGATGACTGATGAAGTTGTTTGAGATGTTTCCATATCGTAACAATAAGTAGCTTACTCTCGTATCAAAAGGCGCCTAGCATGGATTACGCGGATGGCGTTGGCGTCTGGCATTGGCCGCTCGCGTCCAATCTGATTTCTGAGGCGCAAAAACGGAAGCAGAGGCCATCCACGCTCAGGGGCAACCGGCCTCTCACCTCCTCCATAGCGTTTGACTGCGCGGCGCATTCTGCGCGCGCTATGACCCGCGTTCAACGTTTTTGCCACAATGAAAAAGCTGGGTCGTCGCCCGGCTTTTTCGTTGTCTGCGGCGCAACAACCTGCAAACTCATCAACTCAGCGCCAATCGAAGCCACACGCACTGTTGACCTGGTGGCGCTGACTGTCTCGGTTCGTCGCGAAGTGATGCGACTCGATCCCGCCAGGCAAATCCTCATTTTTAAGACCATCGAACAGAGAATCCCGCGTCATTCCAGAGGAAGAAACCACTTCTGCGGGGTCTGTCTCAATATGCCACCAAAGTATTGGTCGTCGACAATGTTGAGGTCCCAGGATCGCCACGAATTCGGCGTGAGACAAATAGTGACGTCGTCAGCGGCCGCGAATACCGGGTCCACCCTCGAATCCTCTAGCCCGGCTTTTGTCAGATAGCGCTGCCGAATTTTCGAGTTGATCTCTTTAGACTGCTCTCCACGGACAATCTCCGCCGTCCCCGACGCGCACACCCAACCTTCGGGCTCGAGCTTCCGCGCGTCGACCATGAGTGAAGCCTCCGGTCGGGCCAGGATATTCCGAACCTTGCGAGTAGAGGAGGCAGTCTCGACGAAAAGGCGCTCATTCTCAAAAAGATACCAAACCGGCGTCAGGTAAATCGAGCCATCCTCGTTGAGCGTCCCTAACGTGGCATAATGGCGTCCGTTTAGGAACTCTCGCATCGAATCGCTAAGCTTAGACATGGTTGTTCTCCAAATGATTGGTTTGAAGTCTTCTTAACATGAAATATGCGGATGGCGCTGGCATCTGGTATTGGCCGTTTGTGTCGAAACAGTATTCTGAGGCGCAAAAACTGAAGCAAAGGCCGTCCGCGCTTAGGGGGCAACCGGCTTCTCGCCCCCTCCACAGCGTTTGACTGCGCGCGGCATTCTACCCGCGCTATGATCCGTGTTCAACTTTCCACGGCCCGATGAGCGATAGGCTGCTTCTTCGCGCTTTGCCGCCTTCCTTGCGCGATCTGGGCGCCGCGAATACCAGGCGCCCCGTCGAGAAAAACGCAATGGCGGTCGATTCTGCGCAAAAAAAAAGCCGGATGTTATCCCGGCTTTTCTATTTCACACACATGCCTATCTGCTGAGGACAGGCCGAAGTCGGCAAGCTTGCCGATATACTTTCTTCCTCACTTAGATAAACGGAACCCGTCGAAGATTTCCCTCAGCGCGACGCAAAAAAGCCGGGCGGCGAATCCGGCTTTTTGCTTTCACGCCTTCATCGGGCGTAGTATCCGCGAGGATTTTCGTTTGTACTGCCATTAACTCCAACGCTGACAAAGGAGGCTCATATATGCCCGATTCCTGGTTTTCAACAACACTCGAATCCGAAACCGAAGTCATTCAGGTGCTCACAGAGTTGCAAGGCAATAGGTGGCTATCTCGTGGCCAAGCGGACACATATAACAACCTCAACCCATCTATCGAACGAGAGGGGAGAGGTGTACTCTCGCGGGCCGAGAAGCTTTTGCTTGAACGTCAGAGTATTGACATCTTTCGATCAACAGCTCGGTTCTTTGCGGATGAAGGCGAAAGAAACGCCTTACAATCGGACATTGGGGCATTGATGGTGTTGCGTCATTACGATGTGCCAACACGCCTTTTAGATTGGTCCCTGTCGCCTTTTGTGTCGGCATATTTTGCTGTCTCAGATAATGACTCACGCAATGGTGAGATTTGGAGTTTTGATTATGACCAGTATTTGAAAAAGGGCGGAGAGCAATGGAGGCGGTGGCCACGCACAACAAAAGACGGCGATGGAAGCAGTTTCGAATTGGACCGGACCGCGTTCACCGTCGATGAGCCTGACGATTGGTTCGTTTGTCAGTTTTATTATCCGGGTTTCCCCCGTCAAAAGGCCCAGTCTGGATTATTCACTTTTACCGCGCGGTTTGGGCGTGACCACGCTGACTCGATCACAAATCTTTTAGTCGAAAACTCTTATTACCATTTATACCTGGTTCCAGCCGCACTCAAGCCTGTGCTGAGGAAGACCCTCCGTGAAAGTCATGGCATCTGGCGCGGTTCGATGTTTCCCGACTCCGCCGGAGCCGCTGCGACTGCGCGCGAGGTTTTCAAACAAGGAAAGCTGGGTTCGTAGCCCGGCTTTTCTATTTTCTGATCTATCTGTCGTAAAATCCCTCAGTTCGCGCGCGGGGTGAATCCCGATTCGCTTGGGCTGAGGCGTATACCTGTTCGGCCTACACCTTGAGCCGCGCGTGGCGCAACAACCTGCAATCTCATCAACTCCGCGCCAATCGAAATACTCAACACCCCCCTACAGCCAGGGTTTCAGGTCCGCATACTTCTCTCTGTTTTCCGGCGTATCGGCAAAGATAAGTAGGGTATGATCATCTTTCATCTTCACCTGCGATTCTATGCTCTCAAGAATCGCCTCAATTGCCTCCCGGATTGACACCCGTTCCAGCTCGATGGTGACTTTCTTATTTTTGACCGAGTCATCAAATACCACATTGAGCTTGATATAACTTCCGAGTGGTACGAGAGCCATTTTGATTGGAGTATTAACGAATGTGACATTGTTCAAACGATCTTGCTGGTCACCCTGCGGGGCCGTTTGCGCGACTTTTCGGACATTAACTAATTTGATGTCGTTCAAACGATCTTGCTGATCGCCCTGCGGAGCTGTTTGCGCGGCATTCAGATTCTGAACACTCCCGAGGACAAATGCCAGGAAGAAAAACCTTCCAATCAAGCCAAAGCAACGATTGATCATAGTTATCTCCTTACAGATCGGGAGGCGCTTCTAATGTCAAGAGACTTACTGCTACAGATCGCCTTCAATAAGACTCTGGTCGGAATGAGAAGTTCCTCTTTCTTTTTGGATATTAAGCGCATAGCATCGCCTGCGCGCGAGATATTCTACCCACGCCATGATCCGTGTTCAACGGTTGCCGCATCGAAAAAGCCGGGCAGTCCCCCGGCCTTCGTTGTTTATGGCGCACTTTTCCCTTCAAGAGACCGTATGACCTCCAGCAGTAGTCCGTATCCTTGCGGCAAGGCGGTTGCCGCCTTGCCGCAAGGATACAAATATTGCACGGAGACCAGGCCGCTGTTGCGTTCGGGCTGCCCCCCAGCTAGTTTCGAAATCGTTGCCCACGTGAGCGCCGAGCATGATGTCCACATCCTTGAACAATCCCGCGCGGACAAAGAACGCTTTGGTCGCCACCAGTTCTTCGGCTACGCCGGGATAGAGTTTGAGCGTGCCCGGCAGTTTATATTTCTCCATCAACTGCTTCAGGACGATCGCGGCGGCGACATTTACGGCCTGGCCGGAATTGTGCCCTTCACCATGACCGGGCGCGTTCTGGATAATAGGATCGTGATAGGCGACGCCGGGTTTCTGCGAGGCGCGCGGGATGCAGTCGATATCGGTTATAAAGCCTATGACCGGTTTGCCGGAACCATAACTCGCCACCCAGGCCGTCGGGATGTCTGCAACGTTGCGCTCCACTTTGAAGCCGTTCTTTTCAAGTATGCCGGTGAGGTACTTGCTGGTCTCGTATTCCTGAAAACCCAGCTCGGCGAAGCTGAAAATGCTGTCGACCATTTCCTGGATCAGCTTCTGCGATTTGTCCACCTCGACTACGGCTTCGCGTTTGAAGTCGTCGAGCGTCTTCGATTCCTGCGCTCGCGTGCACTGGACATATGCCCACGCGAACGATAACGCGAGAATGCACAGAGCGATTCTCTTCATCGTTGAACCTCCATCAGTTTTTTGTTTTACATTGAAGATATTTCATGCATAATCTGCTGGTGGCAAGCGCCTGGCAAGCTATGCTGCCCAGGTGGTATTGTAACTCCAGGAGCTCGCCTCAACCGTTTTCGTACCCCTTCCTATTACGGTTCACCCATACCTTCAACCCCCTGTTGAAATAAATAATTCACGTCACAACAACATGAAGGAGAATTCGTGAAAAAATTGTCGTTCCTGGCCTCATTGGTGGTTCTTTGTTTGCCGCTGGCGGCGTTAGCGCAGGAGGAAGCGCCCAAAGTCGAGATTTCAGGCGGCTACTCGTTTGTTAACGGTGGTGGCGACACGTCGCATGGATTCAATTTCTCATTCACCGGCAATGTCACCAGACAGATAGGCGTCGTCGGCGAATTCAACCGGTACACTGAATCAGAGACGCTCAACGTCCCCAATCTGGGCGCATTCCCTATCGAAGGCTTCCCTACGCTTCCACCTCTCCCCGACCTGGGCCCAATCAACATCAAAGGCAGCCTGTCAACCTTTCTGTTCGGTCCGCGCCTGACTCTTATCAGAGGAAAGAAGGCGGAGCCGTTTGTTCACGGCTTGCTTGGCGTGGCGCGCTCCAGCATCGATTTTTCCGGTCCTGGATTTACGGGTGGAGGAAATAGCAATGCGTTCGCATTCGCGCTGGGAGGCGGAGTTGATATCAAGGCGCATAAAAACTTCGCCATTCGCGTCGCCCAACTCGATTATCTGGGTGCCAGAGGCGGAGGCATAAGGTTGAATAGCTTTCGATACTCGGCCGGAGTCGTCATCCGCCTGGGCAATCGGTAGTTAATTGATGATTGGGGATCAACCGCCCGGATGCCAACAACGCTTTGAGATACTCCTGGCGTCTCGGCGGTTGATCCCCAATCATTTGTTTTACATTGAAGAACTTTCGGGCATAATCAGCCCCTGATAAGTAGCTGTCAAGTTGTTCATTGTAGCCGCCCCCAAATAACCACGATCGTGATCGCAGGGCGCCCACTCAGATTTATCCTGCGCCCCTATACATGCTAAAACCTGATTCGCTGCTCGAAACTTTGAAAGAGACAAGGAGGGTTTTGTCACTTTCCCACTTTGTCTCAACCTCGCTATTACAGCTTATGTCGAAAACCATGTACTTTCCCTCTTTCTTCGTGTCCCTTCGGTGAGCGGGCGTGGCGCCGGAAGAAATCCGCAGGAAGCGCGTGGCTCAAGTCAAGACCACGTTACCGAAAGGACACCGTAGGCGTAACTTTACCGGCGCCCGACCGGGTAGGAGATTCAGTTGAATCCCTGTTTTTTCACGGCGCCGCCGCTGCCAGTCTTGTTGAAGTATGCCGAAACCGCAGGCGTCTGGGTGGACGTGTTGATCGATGATGATCTTGAGCTGCCAAAGAAGTTGCCGGCCAATCAGCGCAGCAGGAGATAGTCAGGACTACACGTTGACAATAAAGTCTAAATCAGCTGAATTGCGGCGTCCCAGGCGCGGCCACAGGACTACCCGTCATCGACTGACGCCGAGACTTCCGTTTCTGGCGCCGCCGGGTTATTCTTGCGGCTTGCTTGCCCAGTCTACCTGACGCCTTACCAACACTTCTTCGTTTATTGGAATGCGTGAGGTCCTGGATGATCTCCAACGTACATTGACACTGGCCACAAGAACAGCAGTGAGTCTCAAAATCGCGCTTCCCAGCCGGTGTGAAATTCCCGGCCAAATATGAGACTATTAGATTTCTCGCCTCCTCATCTTGGAGTTCACACGGCGCAGGGAGGGCCCATGAATATTTGGGACCGGTCAATTTGGAAGTTGATACAGACATATGAAATCAAACCACGGAAGAGGACTTTCACTCGGGTTATTTTATGAGGCTGAATGACTCCTCTTCTACGGAGACTTCGGATACCTACTACGCCGGGGTGAAAGTCTCCCGGCGATTCCTACATCGCAACTACGGCGGACGTATTTACATCGAAACTACACTAGATGTATTTACGTCTATATGCGATAGATAAATCTGATCACCTCCACCTGGAAATGAATCTGAATCTCAATCTCACGTTGTCAGGAGACGAACTGTAATGGGAAGAATCGCTCGTCCAAAACCGCAGCGATTAGGGGAGAAGCTGCTCAAAATCCGCACCAGCCTGGGTCTTTCACAGGATCAGATGCTTGATCTATTGGGCTTGGCTGATGAGCGTTTCCGTAGCGCCGTTTCTGGTTATGAATTGGGGACACGCGAGCCGCCTTTACCAATATTACTGACATACGCTGAAATCGCAGGGGTCTGGGTGGACGTATTAATTGATGATGACCTTGAGTTGCCGAGGAAGTTGCCCGGAAATCAGCGCAAAGTAATGAGGTAGTGCGCAGGGCAAGCCCTGATTACAAGGCCGAATGGATCAGTTGACCCTATTGTTGGGGCGCAATTTTAATGCGGTGTCGGCAGGCGCCGCTACGCTCCGGCGTCTTAAAACACAGCGCCAGCGGGACGCACACCAGACAGAGCAAGGCGAGGATGCGAAAGCAGTCTAAAAATGCCAGCAGGCAGGATTGTTGCAATAGCATGCCGTAAATGTGCCCATATGCCCGCTGTCCGCCAAGCAAGCCTTGCGCCTCCCGGAGCCGCTGCCTTAAGGGCCAGTCGTATGGCGTGAGATGCGACGCCAACCTTGACTGATACAACTGCTTCCTGCGAGCGAGTAGAGTGGTCACGGCTGAAATGCCCAAACTACCGCCGAGGTTCTTCGCCAGACTGAAGAGCGCTGTCGCGTTGCAAATCTGCTCGGTTCTGAGGGCGCTTATCGCCGCCGTCGTCAATGGCGCGGGGATGAGCCCGAAGGCAAATCCATTGATGACGTGTGGCCAAAAAAAGGCCGATTTGTCGATATCGAGGTTGATGGCGCCCAGTAGATAGATTGACAATCCAAGCAATCCGACTCCGCAGATCATTAGGAATCGACTGTCTATTTTCCCAGCTAAGCGCCACGTGACGACCGTCCCAACCAGTGCGCCAATCCCGCGTGGCGCAAGAGTCTCTCCGCTCAATGCCGCCGTATAGCCGAGGATGGTTTGCAGAAACATGGGGACTAGCGTGATCGTTGCGTAAAACGCCGCGCCGCCGACAGTCGTTATTAAGAGCGTGCCGATAGCAAAGTTACGGTTCCGTAACACCCGCAGATCCACAATCGGCGTCCCCACGCGTAACTCCCGGCAGATGAATCCTGCCAACGATATGACTACAATAATGGTAAGGGTTCTGATCAGGCTTGATTGGAACCAGTCAAGCTGCTGTCCCCTGTCCAGGATAACTTGGAGGGCTCCTAGCCCTAAAGCCATCAACCCGAACCCCAAATAATCGAGATCCCGCACACGCTTGAGGTAAGGCGGGTCAGTAATGTAAGCCGCGGTCATCAACGCGGCGAAGAGGCCCACCGGGAGGTTGATGTAGAAGATCAACCTCCAGGAGTGATCCTCTGCGATCCATCCGCCAATCGGCGGGCCGATTAATGGCGCGATCATGACCCCCGCAGTGTAAATGGCCATCGCCTGGCCGCGTTTTGCGGGCTGGAAGGTTTCAAGCAGTAATGCCTGCGCCGTCGGCTGCAAGGCTCCTCCGGCGATCCCCTGCGCCACCCGGGCGAGGATCAATGACGCCAAGTTGGGGGCCGCGCCGCAGATCGCCGACGAGGCGGTGAAGACCAGTATGCTAACGAGTAACAGGCGCTTCCGTCCGAAGAGGCTGCTTAGCCATCCGCTGGCGCCTATGATGACGGCATTGGCGATCAGGTAGCTTGTAAGTATCCAACTCGCCTCATCCGTACTGACGGCAAAGCTGCCTGCGATATGCCTCAGCGAGATATTTGTGACACTTGTGTCGAGCACTTCCATGAAAGCGCCGGACGTCACAGCAATTGTGATCAGCCACCGATTAAAACGCGGGCGCGCCGTCTGAAGGTCGGCGTCAGAAGAGGTAAATTCAGCGCTCACCTAACCTGCACCTCCGGGATGACGGACCATCCTGGGCCCATCGGACACTTCGGGTCGGGCGCTTCAACAAAGACGATCCTCACCGGGACCCGCTGGGGGATTTTGACGAAATTCCCGGCGGCGTTTTCCGACGGAAACAAGCTGAAAGCGGCGTCGGAGCCCAACTGGATGCTGTCCACTTTGCCTCGGAAAGTCCTGCCTGGATACGCATCTACGGTGATGGCAACCGGCTGCCCCGGCTGCATATGAGTTATCTGCGTTTCCTTGAAATTAGCCTCTACCCATACCGAACCTGTCACGATCGCCATTAGCGCCTGGCCGACCTGGACATAGTTGCCGTCCGCAACGGTTCGGTTCGTGATGCGCCCAGTCACAGGCGCATAAATCCGCGTATGGGAGAGCTGTAACTGAGCCTGCGAGACCCTGTTGCGCGCCTGTTCGACAGAGCTTGAAGCCGAGCTCGCCTGCTCCTGGCTGACCTTTACCTGCTGAGACCCGGCGGAAGCACCGGCTGAACGCGCCCTTGCCTGGCTCAGCTGGGCCTGCGCCTGCCGCGCCTGCGCCGCCGCCTGTATGACTTCGGCCGCGGCGGTAGCGGCGGCGGCTCGCGTCACCTCGACCTGCGCGGCGGCGGCGGCGGCTCGCTCTCGCGCGGCGGCGAGTTGGGCGTTAGCCTTTTTGGCCGCCGCCGTCGATTGATCCAATTGCTGCTGCGAAACCACGCCCTCGCGATGAAGGGTTTGGTAGCGCCGCACGTCGGCGGTCGCGCGAGTGGCTTCGGCCTCGGCCTCGGTGATCTGCGCCTGCGCCTGCAGCGCGGCGGCCTGCGCGGCTTTAATCGTCGCTTGCGCCTGCCGCTCGCGATCGTGAGATGCCCCGGCCTGAGCGCGCGCAGTCTGCAACGCCGCCAGCGCCGCAGTGACGCCCGAAGAGGCCTCTTCGACGCTGCCCTGGGTGGTAGTTTGCGTCTGCTCGGTAGTCGCCTGCGCGGCGCGGTGGTTAGCCTCTGCCGACTGTAATGCGGCTTGCGATTCCGCCAACCGAGCTTCGTAATCGCGCGAGTCAATCTCGATAAGCAGGTCGCCCTGCTTCACCTCCTGGTTATCCCTAATGTGGAGCTTCAGGATCTGGCCCGCGACCTGAGGCATGATTTGAGTGACATCCCCCCTAATGAATGCGTCGTCCGTCCATTCGTGGGTTCGATCGTATAGGTAGTATCGGCCACCCAAGATCAGGCCGATCAAGAGCAACCCCGAGCTGATGAGGAATACCTGCGGGCGCCTGATAGGCCAATTCTTGCCGGCTTCTTCCTTCTCGACATACTTGCGCACTTGACGGTACAGCAAGAGCGGGCTGTTTCGCCTGAGGTATCCTTTGACCTCGACAGGCGCAATGTCACCATTCCCATTCTCGATCGCGTGGTCACTCCCCGCGACCAGCCCCTTCTGTTTAGGTAGGACTCTGATAGATCTTCGACTCATTAGCTGTTCCCTTTCTCGCAGAGGTTGCCGGCAAGCGACTCGAGAAGATCCGGTATATCGCTCTGATCGTCTTTAACAAGCTGGAGCGCGTCCGGTCCAATTTTTCGGGACCCGCCTTTGTTATAGAACCTGAGGGCTTCGGCGAGGACCCTCGCGCTGCCATCCCTGCGGCGTGGGCGTCTGTCCCTCCCGATAAAGAGGGCGAGGCGGATTTCGGCCGCCTCGCCCAAATCAGACGCGGGATCGAAGGTGGCAAGCGCCAGGACGTATGATTTAAAGGTGATAAACCGCCCCTTAGCGAATAATCCGCTTATTACTGCAACAAACATAAAAAATAGACAGCCATGAAGGGGGTGATTTCTTAGTCCTTCTCCTGACCCTTTCATGGCATGTCAGCGCGCGGCGACGTGCATGGACGGCTCCGCGGCGGGTGAATACTCACGCCGCGCGCCTATCTTTTTTGAAACAAACTACGGAAAAGCGAGCGTTAACTCTGGCGTCGCCGTTTTTGAAAACACGGCAATTTCGATACCGCCAGCCACGGAGACGTATTTTACGTCGCATTCATAGTAGACGTATTTACGTCGCCATGCAACAAAAAAGATAAACTCCTAGCGATAGAACTGAATCTGAATGTAAGATTGTCAGGGGGAAAATCTAATGGGAAGAAGCGCTCGTTCGAAACCACTGCATTTAGGGGTGAAGCTCCTGAAAATCCGCAACAGCTTAGGGATATCACAAGACCAGATGCTTGCGCGCTTGGGCCTGGCTGAGGGGCATTACCGGAGCGCCATTTCCTGATATGAACTGGGGACGCGCGAGCCGCCGTTGCCAATTCTATTGACGAGAAAAGATCACTTCAAGCGAGGTGATATCTTCGGCCAGGTCGTTTAGACAGAAGACCGCATCGCTGATCTGCCAGAGCAATTGTTCGCCTTCGCCGCCGCCGATCAGAATGCTGTATGTAAATCGTCATGTCGTTTGTCGAACTTAGTCATATCTTTCACTGAATTCACGTCTCAAGTTTCTCTACGCATCTCAGATCAGCGCTCCCATTTCGAGATTGATCATTGTAGTTTTTCAGATCAAATGACGAAGTTTTTCAGATCTGTTGATGGCGCCACACGAGGTCGCAATTTCGACTGTGATCCTCGAATTCCAAGAGATCACCTTGCGTTCTGCCGTAAGTACCCTACCGAGACATGCGTCGCCGGCAACGGCGGGCTGTGAAGCTCTCGGGACAATATAACTTCAATCATCAAAGATTGGCGGCCGAATCGTGAGAGGGGGCTGCGACTGCCAGCCGGAAGGCGGTCGAGTGTTAGGGTTTGATGGTATGGTCAACAAATGTGAATCGCCGCAAGCGTCGTGAGATCTGACAAGCCAAACCGGCTGACAGGCTTGAACCAAAAGGTAAGTGGTCAGGAGTAGTGGCTTAGCATCCCGCTACCGCAGACGTTGCGCCACCGGCGTATGGGCGAGACCTAACCCGTCAGGTCGGAGTTGTGAAACGTGGTAAACCCGTACTTCTCCCGGATTGGGAAAGCGAACCGTAAGGCGAGCCGATGGGAGTGCGAGTAAAGAAGGATGGAGAAAGCGAAAGCCGTCTTGTAATGGGGCGGATAGGAGTTGCGCCACCCGGCAAGATCACTCCACGCGAAAGCGGGCAGACTTCCATCCGGTCTTTCCCGACGAGAGAACCTGAGCTACCGACATCGGGGACAAAGCAGCTGCCAGCAGTGGAAACACAGGCTGGCGCGGTCCCCCACGAACAGATCGACTGGACGACCATCGACTGGCGAACAGTCAATCAGAACGTGCGCCGGCTCCAGGCGCGTATCGTCAAGGCGACACAAGCAGAAGTCGTGAAGCCGCGTTCTGAAAAGAGCGTTGGAAAGGCTTGAGCCGATTGCCGGGATAACCAGCCCGATCAGTTCTGGGGGGAAGAAGTGGCGGCAACGTCACTTCTTTACCCTACAAGTTTTTCATTGCCCAACCGCGACGATCTCCCAGAACCTTTTCTGCCGTCAAAGAGGCGACAGACGAGGATTGCTTCACATATTCGCACATAATATGAGCGAATCTAAGCTTATGAAGAATCCCATCTGATATGAAGGTGAGATAGTTGCCCTCAAACAATTCCCTCTGATATTGAGGCAACGTGTTATGGAAATAAGCAATTAGGAGTTCGTCTCCCGCAGCCTCAAGTTGTCCCAAATGATGCCCATCATTGAGGAATTTTTCTTCCAGTTCATCGGCTTCACTTGAAGTCATGTCGCCCAGAAGATAACGGTGAAATGGTGAAGTGAAGTCGGGATAGTTAGATCCGCTAGTTTCAATCCAAGTCCTGGCAAACTTGAGCTTGCGGGCCCTATCGTCTGAAGATAAAAAATGCGTCTCGAACTTCAGCCGGTCCTGATCAAGCAGCGTCCCGACGATATAGGCTGCGATCAATTCCTCCTCCGCGATCTCGATTTCCCGCCTGAGGTGATGATCGGAGAGCGCATCCTCTTCGATCTGTTGAGATTTATCTGGCGTAAGGTCGCCGAGCAAGTATCGGGCTATCGGTGAAACCAAGGATAGTAAGGCATGCATGTCCTTCTCCCTATCATGTTATTGTGTTGGAGTGGTTGTAATCTTCACGTGCGCGCGTGGAGATGCGATTAATACACCTCTCCTTACTTACTAAAGGACGTAAAACAGGGAGAACCTTTCCGAGATTGTTAATTAGTAAGTGATGTGAGGATCCACTACCCTGAAAAACTTCAGTTATAGGGCTGGCTCAACAATGGCGCCAAATGGGCATATTCACATTGTCAATGCGGCTAGTAAAAATCTCGACTACATGACATCACTTAGTTAGTTATAGGCTTGGATTCGATGATCCTATGCCCTCTGCTCGGAAGCGTATTTCAGAGAGAGAACGCCTGACGCGTAAGGCGAGACCATGTTGGGGATTGTTCGCCTCTTTATACTTGGGCGCTTTGCAATAATTCGTCCACCGGTTGCTTATACGGCAATCCTATTTCTCTGGTCTTTCTCGGAAAGAGCCGGTGTGGGACAATCTAGCAGTAATTATAACTATGGCAAAACCAAACCTTTTTCACTCGGTCAGGTCATCCAGGTAGAGTCGGCGTCTCATCCCGCTACGCCACTAAAGCCGACCGAGGGCTACTAAAATAAGCTCTTAGTAGCCCTGAGACCGGCCCCCATAACCATGCAAAAACTCCCTCTCCATTAATTGATGCTACAATTGGAAAAGTATTTCATGGAGGCGCTGCCTGACTGCGGGGCTGAGAAAGCCTTAGTTTTATAAGACTTTTGCTTACAACGCCAGAATTTTTCAATTACAGGGGTCCTCGGCATTGACACTCCCACCGCTAGAAGCGGCGGGATTCTTGCTTCGCTGCGAACGGACTGCCGTGGCAGGTCTTACACTCGCTCCACAAGCGTTTAGCCTCTCGGTATGCCCTACCGCGAGCAGAATTCTGATTCCTTCGTCTCTGACGTTTTTGGCCGCGTTATGATCTCGATCATGGCGGGAGCCACAGGCGGGGCATTTCCAGAAACGATCAGAGAGCGAAAGTTCTTGATTGCGATGACCATAGCACGAACACAACTGCGAAGATGGAAACCAGCGGCCAATCAAGACGAAGTTTCTGGCGCCCCATCTGGCCTTATATTCGATCTCCCGGAAGGTCTCACGATGCGCCGCGTCCTGAACCGATTTGGCAAGCTTGGTTCTCGACATACCCTTCAGGTTCAGCGTCTCGCACGCTATTGTGTTCTTCTCTTTGACGACCGAAGTGGAGAACTTATGAGCGAAGTCGGCGCGCTTGTTGGCTACCTTCTCGTACTCACGAGCCAGTGCGCGACGGGCTTTGGCGCGGTTCGCGCTACCTATTTTGCAGCGCGACAACCGGCGAGAGGCGCGCTTGACCTTGCCTTCGGCTTTTCTGAAGAATCGCGGGTTTTCAATCACACCCCCGTCGGAGTCGGTGGCGAAACGATCGAAGCCCACATCAATGCCGACTGCCGTTTCAGTCTCAATCGCTGGCTTAGCCTGATCAGGGA
>Ga0081455_10003775_pt1 | contig 17291 bp, 18 predicted proteins | sample TabmetS3T2R1_FD_70207 | JGI IMG/M metagenome (GOLD analysis project Ga0081455, IMG submission 70207) | Tabebuia heterophylla rhizosphere microbial communities from the University of Puerto Rico - S3T2R1 | ecosystem: Host-associated > Plants > Roots > Rhizosphere ...
ATGACCATCCGGCTTGTCGCGGAAGTCGAGCTTGACGCCGGGCTGGAAGCACCATTCGAGCGGCACCTCGTCGATGGTGATGGCGCGCTCGCCCTTGTTCATCGTCGGATGGAAATGATACGGCGCGTCGAGATGTGTGCCGTTGTGGGTCGAGAGATTGACGTTCTCGACCGCCCAGCCGGCGCCGTCGGGCAGGTCCTCCTTGGTGAGACCGGGAAAGAAGCCCGCGATCTGGCCCGCCGTATCCTCGTGCTTGTGATAGGCGATCTTTGGTCCGAACGGCGCAGGGTCGGAAATGACGTCGTTTTCCAGGTAGATCGACAAATCGACGAAGCGACGTTTCATGCGGCCTCCTTCGGGAGCTTGGCCGCCTAGTTTCCGGCTTTGGGGTCGCCCGTCAATTGCGATGGCTTCACGGTCCGCAGGATGGCCTGCGATAGAAGCTTGCCGATGCACTTCTGGCCGAAGTCGTTCAGATGCAGACCGTCATTGTAGACGAACTGCGAATAAGGCATGCCATCGTTGTACCAGGCCTTCATGATCGACAGACGATTGAAAAGGCCGGTCCCCTTCTCTTTGGCTACTTGGGCCATGACGTGGGCATAGTCCTGCTCGTCGGGCAGCGCCACGACGGCTGGCACATATTGCAGGTTCATCAAAATGAACTCGGCGCCGAGCGACCTGCCGATATCGATGCCGGCCCTGAGCTTGCGCGCGAACTTTTCCAGCGGCGTGTGGCGGATCGCCGAATTGGTGCCGACCTGCCAAATGACCAGCTGGGCATGCGCGGGCTGTACATCCGACTTCATCCGCTCGGTCATCTCCTCGGCATCCTGACCGCCGATGCCCTTGTTGAGGACGTGCACGGCAATGCCCGGCATCGCCTTTTCAAGATGGAGCTTGAGCTGGGCCGGATAGGCAAACTGCGGCGACGTCGTGCCATACCCCTGGGTCGACGAAGACCCCATGGCGACGATGCGCAGCTCGTGATCCTTGGCCACCGCCTCGCGCGCCACCGTTAGCGGATGCCCAAGATCGAGCAGCTCCCGGCTGGCCCTGCAATCGGGGCCGGCGAAAGACGAGACCGACGGCGCGGCGACCGCCACGGCCAAGGCTACGACGAAGATACCGAACTTCATCCAGGCTCCCTACGGGCCGGCTTCCCTTTGAACCACGCCGCCCCATAGGCGACCAGTGACATAATGGCGATCCCGGCGACGCTGACGGCGACTTGAGAGCCGATCGAATCGTCGAAATACGCAACAACGATCTCAGCAGTAAGCGAAAGAAACGTCCCCAGACAGAATATCTGGAGCGAATGCTCGCCGCATCTGCGAATTGGTGTCAAAAATCGCCATTTTAGGAATGTCGCGTCAGGCGGCACGGCCAGCCGGATCAGCCACGCCAAAGCCACAAAATGGACAAATCGCAGGATGTCCAGGTTGGTCTTGTCGATTGGGTATATCTGCCGGGACAGCCAATCCGGGATGAGTTCGCTCAAGGCCGTGTCGTGCCACGACAGGGCGACAAAGCCGGCCAGCAGGAGATACAGGACCGCAAGCACCGCCAGGGGCCAGCGCCAGCGGTCGAACCACGTCAGTTTCGGCGCCCAAACCGCCAGGACGGCGCCTGTATAAAAAATCGCCTGCCAGGCCATCGGGTTGAAAAACCAGACCTTGTCTTCGGGATAGCCGGGCAGATTCCAGCCGAAATGGAGCGCCGCGGCGTAGAGGCCGAGCGAAGCCGCGAGGACGGCCAGCGGCCAGCGTAGCAAGGCCGGCAGGACGATGGGGAAGACGGCGAGCAACACGATATAGAGCGGCAGCACGTCGAGGTTGGCCGGGCGGAACTTCAGCAGCACCGCCTCGACGATGGCGCGGTAAGGATTGGTGCCCAGGCCCATGAGCTGCATCTCGTCGATCAGCTCGGTCGTATTGCGGGCGAAGGAGAAGTAGGCGATCTGCGCCGTGAAGAAGACGAACAGCAGGATGTGGGCGACGTAGAGCTGCCAGACGCGACGATAGATGCGCGAGGCGGCCCGGAGCCAGCCCTCACGCATCATCATGCGGCTGTAGGCAATGACGGCCGTGTAGCCCGAGATGAAGACGAAGATCTCGGTCGCGTCGCTGAAGCCGTAGTTACGGACCGTCACCCAGCTCAGGGCGTTCTGCGGGATGTGATCGAGAAAAATGAACCAGAGCGCAAGTCCGCGGAAGAAATCGAGCCGGAGGTCGCGTCCCGCTAACGGCACGCTGAGCGCGACAAACCTCCAGGGCATGACATTCATGGGTCCATAGGTATCGCAGACAGCGACCGTGGGCTACGTTGGCAACGGAGGGATCAAATGGCCAAGACGCCGCTGCTGCTCGTTCCAGGCCTGCTTTGCTCGCCGCGCCTCTTTGCGCCGCAATTGGCCGCACTGTCGGATATCGCCGAGATCGTGGTGCCCGACTGGCGCAAGGCCCCGCTCTCGATATTCGACTCCTGGGAGTCGACAGCCCGTTGGGTCCTCGACCGTATCCCGCCAGGACCGTTCGCGCTCGCCGGCCTGTCGTTGGGCGGCATGATCAGTGTCGAGATCATGCAGTTCGCCGCCGACCGGGTGACCAGGCTCGCGCTGCTCGATACCGGTATGCGCGGCCAGAACGATGTCGAAAAGGCGACCCGACGCGCTCGCATCCGGCTTGCCAACGAAGGTCGATTCGAGCTGGTGCTTGGCCTTCAGCTCGCGCGCTTCCTGCCGGCCTACCGCCTCTCGGACAAGACGCTGGTCGATGAGGTCATGACCATGTGCCTCGAGACCGGGGTGGAGATCTACAAGCTGCAGGAGGAACTGGCGGCGAATCGCGTCGACCGTCGCCCCGACCTGCCCCGGATCAAATGCCCCACGGTCGTCGTCTGCGGCCGCGATGACATGGCAACGCCACTGGTGTTTTCAGAGGAAATCGCGGCTGGCGTCAAAGGCAGCGAGCTGATCGTGGTCGAGGGGTGCGGGCATCTCGTGACGATGGAGAAGCCCGAGGAAACCAACGCGATCCTGCGGAGATGGCTTACAGATTCGTCGCCCCGAGTCGCGCGCGGTAATCCGCGCGCTTGAGTCGAGGGGCCTTCTCTCACCGATAGGCTACGAGTCCGGGAGACAAGGTCTCTCCACTTCGCTTCGCTTCAGCGCACGGGTTACCGCGCGCGCCTCCGCTTCGGTCGAGACGACAATGTCTGTCAGCCGATGACCTTCTTCTCCTTGAGCGCCGCCACCTCGGACTCCTTCAGGCCCGCGACCTCGCGAAGCACCGGTACCGTGTGCTCGCCCAGCGACGGCGGCGGATGCGTGTCGTCAACCGGCGTGTCGGAGAAGTGGTAGTTCGACCCCATGATCGGCACCTCGCCGACGCGGCGGTGCCTGTAGGTCTTGAGCATGCCGCGGCGCTTGACCTCGGGCTCATCCAGCGCCTCCTTCATGGTGCGAATCGGGCCCGCCGGCAGATGACGTAGTTTCTGCGCCCAGTTCTCCTTGGTATCGGTCTTCAGTATGTCTTCCATCAGCTTGGTCAGCGCCGGCTTGTTGGCGATGCGCTGTGCGATGGTCGAGAAGCGTGGATCTGTCGCCCATTCGGGATGACCCAGCGCCGCGCAGGCGTCGACGAACAGCTTCTGGTTGGCGACCGCCATGTAAATCTTGCCGTTCCTGGTCTCGAACGAGCTGTTAGGCACCGAGGCGAAGTGACCATTGCCGGCGCGTTTGGGCTGCTCGCCGCCGATCAGGTAGTAGGCGCCGAGATTGCCGAGACACGCGAGTGCGGTGTCGTAAAGCGCGAGATCGATACGCTGGCCCTTACCGGTGCCGGTGCGCGCGAACAGCGCCGCATTGATGGCCGCGACCGAATGGATCCCGGTCATGGTGTCGACGATGGCGATGGCGTGACGTAGCCCCTCGCCGTCGGCCTCGCCGTTCACGCTCATCATGCCGGATTCGGCCTGCAGCACAGGGTCATAGCCCGGCCGATCGGACAGCGGGCCGGTCTGGCCGTAGGCCGAGATCGAAAGATAGATCAACCGCGGATACTTCTCGCGGATGCTCTCATAATCGAGGCCGTACTTCTTGAGCACGCCCGGCCGGAAGTTTTCGACCAGCACGTCGGCACTCGCGAGCAGCTTGTGCATGACGGCCTGACCGTCGGGTTTGGTGAAATCGAGGGCGACGCTCTTCTTGCCCCGATTGTAGGTCATGAAGAAATGGCTCTCGCCCTTCTCGCCGCCGACGCGGGGCCCCGCGCCCTTGCGCGTGTCGTCACCACCATCGGGATTTTCGATCTTGATGATCTCGGCGCCCATGTCCGCGAGGATCTGGGTGCACAAGGGACCTGCGATGACACGCGAAAAATCGACAACGCGTATTCCGCTGAGCGGCGGACGACCTGATTGAGCCATGCCGGGAAAATACGGCGACGCACATGCGGCTGTCCATGCGCGGCCATTTCATTATGCTTGAGCACCATGAACCTGTTTCGCATGCCGCTCCGCCGACGCTCTATCCTCTCGCTCCCTCTTCTCGCCGCCCTTCCCGCCCGCGCCGACACCTGGCCCTCCAAGCCCGTCCACATCATCGTACCGTTCGCGCCCGGTGGCTCAGGCGACATCACGGCGCGCCTGGTCGGCAAGCACATGGAAGAGAAGAGCGGTCAGCCGTTCGTGATCGACAACAAGCCTGGCGCGAACGGTATCCTGGGCGCACTTGCGGTGAAATCGTCAGCGCCCGACGGCTATACCCTGATGCTGGCCACCACCTCGACCAATGCCGCCAACATCCACATGTACAAGGACCCGGGCTACGATCCGGAAAAGGACTTCCAAGTCGTCGGTCTGATCGGTGAAAGCGGCGTGTTCGTCGTCGTGCCGGCCGACAGCCCCTACAAGACGCTGGCCGAGTTGATCGCCGATGCCAAGGCCCGTCCCAGCAAGCTCAACTTTGGCTACTTCAACGCAAGTTCGCAGGTGCCGTCGGAGGTGCTCGGCAAGAAGGCCGGCGTCGAATGGCAGGGCGTGGGTTACAAGGCGATCGGCAACGCCTGGAGCGATCTCTATGCCGGCGCCATCCAGTTCATGTGCGTCGATCTCACGGCCGCACGTGGCCAGGTCGTCGCCAACAAAGCGCGGCCGTTGGCCATATCGCTGCCGGAGCGCAGCCCGCTCTATCCCAACGTGCCGACCCTTGCCGAAAGCTTCCCGGGTTTCTCGACTACCGGATTTCTTGCCATCGCCGTTCCAAAAGCCGTGCCTGACGAAATCAAGCAGAAGCTGAACGAGATGATCAACGAAGCCGTCTTCTCACCCGAGATCCACAAGCGCCTGACCGAGGAGTTCGCGCTCACGACGCACAAGATCGACCTCAAGCAATGCACCGCCCAGGATCGCGCCGAGCGTGCCAAGTGGGGTGAGTACGTGAAGATCGCGCGAATCGAGCCGCAATAAGAAACCAGGCTCACCGCGTTCGGGCATCTGGAGGCAGAAACACGGTCTCGCAGGCTGACCCTTCCGCTTTTGTGCGCAGCTACTCTCCAACCGATCGGCCTGACCACTTGCCCGTCGCAACACTGTCGAGGAGAACCGGCCCGTCTCCGTCCTTAATCCAGCCGGCATGCTCCTCGTTCCGTTCCGGAACTTGACGTGTTGATTGCGCAGTCCGTTGGCATGCGGCCGGCCTGGTTTCAGGGCGAACCCCAATACTTCGAAGTCGGCCTTCGAGTGCCGAGGTCTTTTACCGCCACTGGAATATGGTCGAGGCTGCGCGTGATTTCCTGCGAGAGCGCAGGGCGGTCCGTCCAAGTAGCCGAGGCCATCGCAAGGATCACGGAATGCACAACCGGTGAATGATAGAGCGCTCATATAGCGGAGCTTGCTGCTCCATTGTCGTTTTCAGCAATATTGAATTTGCGACTTGGTATGCTATGTGGGACTATGAACGTCGGATCGATGTAACCTCGGGAAGCGATGATCGACTTCAACGCCGTCCGTACCGACCCCGCCGTCGCCAAAGTGGTGCAGGCCGAATTCCGCCGTGCCGTTGGCATGATCAGCGGGCGGTGGAAGCTTGAGATTCTGTGGCTCCTGAACCAGGGCACTCATCGTTTCGGCGAACTGAAACGTGGCCTGCCTGGCATCACCCAGCACATGCTGACCGCCCAATTGCGCGCGCTCGAAAAGGACGGATTGGTCAAGCGGACCATCTTCGCCGAGGTGCCCCCGCGTGTGGAATACGAGATCACGCCTGCCGCGCGACGGCTGCGTCCGATCTTCGTCGAAATCGTGAAGTGGGCCGAGGAGCGCGACACGGCACCGACCCCGGCGCCCGCGCTCGCCTAGCTATCGCCGGCGGTCCAGCACTTCCATCAACTCGTCGATCTTGATCTGGCGGTCGCGCTCGGAACCGCCATGGAAGGCATGCGCCACGCAATGCTGCAGATGGTCGTGCAGGATCTCCTGCTCGACCTTGTCCAGCGCCGCCCGTACCGCGCGCACCTGGTTGATGACATCGATGCAGTAACGGTCTTCCTCGACCATGCGCGCGACACCCCGTACCTGGCCTTCGATGCGACCAAGCCGTGTGAGCTGCGATTTCTTGACCCGTTCGTCCATGCTTGAACTATACCCCCGTAGGGTATACATGGCAAGTCATGGATCACAGTTGCAGCCACCCCGATCACTCCCATCACCACGCTACCGTGGCAGATACCGCCATCGATCCCGTCTGCGGGATGACGGTGAAGATCGAGGGCGCCAAGAACAGCACCGTTCATGACGGCGAGACCTATTACTTCTGCAATCCCAAGTGCCTGGCAAAGTTCACTGCCGAGCCCGCGCGTTACCTGCAGCCGCAGGAGCAACCCGCCCCGCCGCCGGTCGCGCCGGGCACGATCTTCACCTGCCCCATGCATCCCGAAATCCGCCAGGTTGGACCGGGCAGTTGTCCCATCTGCGGCATGGCGCTCGAACCCGCGGAGATCACGCTCGATCAGGGCCCCAACGAGGAACTGATCGACATGACCCGCCGGCTGTGGATCGGCGGCGCATTGACCGTGCCCGTGGTCGCCCTCGACATGGGCGGTCATTTCTTCAACCTGCACACGCTGCTGCCGCATGGGTCGCTGCCCTGGATCGAGTTGGTGCTTGCGACACCCGTGGTGCTATGGGCCGGATGGCCCTTCTTCGTGCGCGGCGCCCAGTCGATCGTCCGGCGCGCGCTCAACATGTTCACGTTGATCGCGCTCGGCACCGGCGCCGCCTGGCTCTACAGCCTCATCGCCACCCTGGCGCCCGACCTCTTCCCGCCATCGTTCCGCATGGCTGATGGCTCAGTACCGACCTATTTCGAGCCGGCCGCGGTCATCGTCGTACTGGTGCTCGCCGGCCAGGTGCTGGAGCTGCGCGCGCGCGATGCGACCTCGGGTGCGATCAAGGCGTTGCTGGGACTCGCCCCGCGCACGGCCTTGCGCATCACGGCAAAAAGCGACGAGGAAGTGCCTCTTGAAGCGATCGCCGTCGGCGATCTCTTGCGGGTTCGCCCGGGTGAGAAGGTACCGGTCGACGGCACGGTGACGGAAGGGCGCGGTTCGGTCGACGAATCGACCATCACCGGTGAGCCGATGCCGGTGACGAAAGAAACCGGCGCCAAGGTCGTAGGCGGCACCGTCAATCGCAGCGGCACTTTCGCGATGAAAGCCGAACATGTCGGTGCCGACACGGTGCTGGCCCGCATCGTCAAGCTGGTCGCCGAAGCGCAACGCAGCCGTGCACCCATCCAACGCCTCGCCGACGTCGTCGCCGGCTGGTTCGTGCCGGCGGTGGTCGCGATCGCCGCACTCGCAGCAGCAGCCTGGGCGATCTGGGGGCCCGAACCCGCCCTCAGTCATGCCCTGCTCGCGGCCGTATCGGTGCTGATCATCGCCTGCCCTTGCGCCCTCGGCCTCGCCACGCCGATGTCGATCATGGTCGGGGTCGGTCGTGGCGCGTCGATAGGCGTATTGATCCGCAATGCCGAAGCGCTGGAGCGGCTGGAGAAGGTCGACACGCTGGTGTTCGACAAGACAGGCACGCTGACCGTGGGCCGGCCGGCCGTCGCGGCCGTCACCGGCGCGGCCCTGTCGGAAGCGGAGGTGCTGCGACTGGCCGCGAGTCTCGAGCGCGGCAGCGAGCATCCGATCGCGACCGCGATCCTCGAAGCGGCGCGGACGAAGAACGCCGTTCTGGCTGCGACCACCGATTTCGAATCGCCGGCCGGCCGCGGCGTTGCCGGCATCATCGAAGGCAAGCGCGTGGTGTTGGGCAATGCGCGCTTTCTCGCCGAACAAGGCATCGCCGATATCGCTGCACCGCAGACTGAAGCCACCACCGTGCTGCTGGGTGTGGACGGCGTCTTTGCCGGATCGATTGCGGTCAGCGACCCGATCAAGGAAACCGCCGCCGAGGCGTTGGGCGCTTTGCGCGCCGATGGCCTGCGGCTGGTGATGTTGACGGGCGATAATCGCCGGACCGCCGAAGCGGTCGGTCGCACGCTGGGCCTCGCTGAAATCGAAGCCGAGGTGCTGCCGGAGGACAAGGCACGCATTGTCCAGCGCCTGCGCAGCGAAGGCCGCGTCGTGGCGATGGCCGGCGACGGCATCAACGATGCCCCGGCGCTGGCCGCGGCGGACGTGGGCATCGCCATGGGTGGCGGCACCGATATCGCTATCGAAAGTGCGGGTATTACCCTCGCCAAGGGAGAGCTCTCCGGCATCGTTCGGGCGAGAAGGTTGTCTCAGGCAACCATGCGCAATATCCGGCAGAATCTGCTGTTTGCGTTCATCTACAACGCTGCGGGCGTGCCGATTGCGGCCGGTCTGCTCTACCCGCTGTTCGGCCTGTTGCTGAGCCCGATCCTGGCCGCCGCGGCGATGTCACTGAGCTCTGTCAGCGTGATCGGCAATGCACTCCGGCTGCGACAGGCGCGGCTCTGAATAGGGAGTGCAAACGGGATAGGGCGGCCACCTCGGCCCTGTCACAATGGCGTCCTTATCCTTGGCCCCATTTTTGGGCCTCCGGTTTGGACGCAGAAGACGATGGTCGCGGGAAAGTTCGATTACCTTGTTAATGTCTCCGAAGCGGCCTTCCAGAGCATGGTCATCGCCACCATCGAGAGTTTTCTGGTCCCTGGTCGTGCCGGCAAGGCCGGCCGCTTCACGCGGCAACGCGAGACCTTCGGGCTGCTATGGGGCTACGAAACGACGACTGCCAGCAAGGGCCGTTGCTTCAACGTCGAGGTGGCGATCGTCGACGCCAATGCCGAACGCAGCCACAGCTCGGTCATTCCTTCGCATGGGTTGGAGACCCTCAACAAAGCGCTGCCGACCTACTGGCCGAACCTTAGGTTCCTGGGCGACTTTCACAGCCATCCCTGGACGGTGCGCGAGCCGTGGCCCAGCCGGCCATTCCTGTCGGACGATGACCGCAGCAGCATCGAGAACAATCCAAGCTATGCCAAGGCCGGCCTGCGAGTGGCGTTGCTGCTCAATGTGCAGAAGCTCTCGAAGAAGAGCCGCATGATGCCGGTCTTCTCACACGACAACACGCTCGAGTTCCGGCTGAACGATCTTCGGATGAGCCTGGCCGCTTGGGTCGCCTGCCCGGTGCGCAACGGCTCGCGTGAGGAGGCGCTCTATGTGATCCCGCGTCCTGCACGCACCTCTCACGACAAATGGCGGCGCGAGGTCTGGCACGCCAAATACCGCTACCTCGACAAGAAGCGCGTCTGGCTGAACGCACCCGTTCACAATTTCCTGACACCCCTCGGCGATTGATCGCCCTTACCGGAATGAAAGTGCTATGCCGGAAGTATCGGTTTTGGCGTTCATGCGCCGGGGAGTAGACGTGAACAGATCCTTGCTGCCGCTTGTGGCGTTGATCCTGGCCCTGCCCGCTTCGGCGTTAGTCGTTCCTGCACTGGCGCAAAGCAATGATGCCGCCTATTGCGCGGAGCTGGCGGCATTGGCGAGGCGTTACATCGTCGAGAGCAGCGGCGAAGGTCGAGGATCGCCCGGCCTTGATACGCAGACCGCCATCAACGATTGCGCCAAGGGCAACACCGCGGCCGGTATTCCCGTGCTGGAGCGCAAACTCAGGGCGAACGGCTTCACCCTGCCCAAGCGCTCATGACACTCTGAGATCGGTACCGGTCAGCCGACGGTAGGCCTCCAGGTAGCGCTTGCTGGTGGCCTCGACGACCTCGGCCGGCAGTTTGGGCGGCGGCGCCTCTCCGTTCCACCGGCCGGCGTGACGCTCGACATCCAGCCAGTCGCGTAGCGGCTGCTTGTCGAAGCTGGGCTGTGGCTGACCGGGCCGATAGCCATCTGCCGGCCAGAAGCGCGAGCTATCGGGCGTCATCACCTCGTCGATCAGGATGATCTCGCCAGATGGCGTGCGGCCGAACTCGAACTTGGTATCGGCGATGATGATGCCGTGTTTGGCCGCAACGTCACGGCCTTTGGTGTAGACCTGCCGCGTGAGCCGCTCGAGCTCCGACGTCACGTCCAGTCCCAGGACCTCGCGCATGCGGCCAATGGTTATGTTCTCGTCATGGCCGCTTTCGGCCTTGGTAGCGGGACTAAAGATCGGCGGGTCGAGACGGCCGCTTTCCTGAAGACCATCCGGCAGCTTCTCGCCGGCGAGCGTGCCTGTCTTGGCATATTCCCGCCAGGCTGAGCCGGAGAGATAGCCGCGGATCACGCATTCGATCGGGAACACCGTGCCACGGCGGCACAGCATGGCGCGGCCGACCAGCGCGGCGCGATGGTCTTTCAGAGCGGGTATCGCCGCGATGATCTCGTCCGCCTCGGCGGCAATCATGTGATGCTTCACGAGGTCGCCGAGTTGGCGAAACCACCACGCGCTCACTTGCGTGAGCACGGCGCCCTTCATCGGGATCGGCTCGGCCATCACCACGTCGTAAGCGCTCACCCGGTCGGTCGCGACCAGCAGGAGCTGGTCGGCGTCGACTTCGTAGACATCCCGAACCTTGCCGCGGGCGATCCGCTTGAGCGGCAGATCGCTCGTCGTCATCAGAACCATGCTACTTCTTCTCGCTCCGCATCTCGTGGAACACTTCCTTTGCCGTGATTAGCGCCTCGCGCACCGACGGCAAGCCGATATAGCCGCAGAGATGCATCAGCGCCTCGGACAATTCGTCCTCGGTCCAGCCGGTGTTCCGGGCCATGCGAAGGTGGATCGCAAGCTCCGGCCAGCGTGCCTGGGCGGTGTCGGAGATGACGCAGATCAGCGCCTTGGTCTTGAGGTCGAGGCCGGGCCGCGTCCACAGCATGCCGAACACCGCTTCGCGGGCGTAGTCGCCGAACTTCTTCATGATCGGGTCGTCGTAGACGGTCTGGGCCATCTTCTCGGTCGCTGCCTCTCCGATCAGCTTGCGGCGGATCTCGGTTCCCTTCTTGTAGAGCTCGCTCTCGGCCATCGTACCCTCCGGGTGAAAGATCGAGCGTAGCCCGCCTTGCGCCCGCTGTAAGCCCGCGAAAACTACCGATTCCATATGGCGGGCCTATATCGCGTGACCACTACCGATCTCGAATTCATATGCCTTGCATCGCTATCTAGCGACTGACGAGGCCCATCTATGACGTATGCGATATTGCTGACAGAGATCGCGTTTGTTGCATCCGTGCTCCTGTTCGATGGCTCCTCGTCCAGCGTCAACGGTCGGCACGAAGTACCATCGCCGGTACCGCAGTCTGTCAGCAACGGCCCCAGCCACCTGACAACTCCGGCCAAACTGCACTGCCGCTTCTACTTCGGCTGTGCGCCGACGGCCGGCGTCGCGGCCAGCTCTCCGAGAACTGAGTAGGACCCCCTCCATGCAAACTTGCAACAACGACCCCGAGGAACCCGAACCTCCGGCTTCCTGTCTGCCCCTGCCCATCGCCATTTCGGCAGACAGGGTTATTGCCATGGCGCATCTTCCGGCCACACCGCATGTCGCCGTTCTCGGCCATCGTACCCTCCCCTTCGTCCTCGCTTTGATGGACTACGGTTGCACCTATGTGCGCAGCTTGCGTCCGGACGCGACGGCGCCTGACTGCGAAGCCGCCGACCTCGCCTGGATCGTCGATGTGGCAAACGATACGGAACTCAACGATGCATTGCGCGCGGCCCGACGGCGAACGGGCGATCGGGGTAAGATCGTCGTGGAAGGCGCGATCTGCCAAAGCTGCCGTTCCCTCCTGCGGCACGTTGCAAATGCCGATCTAGACGTCGTTTCGTTCGATCATCTCAGCCAGCGCGTCGTGCTGGCGGCGAAACCCCGTCTGGCGATGGCGGCCTGACATGCACGCTGCAGCAGAACATCCTGACATGTCGTTCGCACCACGTCGGAATTCTTCCGTAACACGGCCAGCCGTCCGCTTCGCCTTGGCACTCCTGGGCTTCGCGACCGCCATCACGGCGGTGATAGGCATCCGCTTCGTTGTCTTCGAGTATTTTCACGGCGATGGTTTGATCATCCAGCGGCTCGCCGATGCCCTTTTTCGCTAACCTCGGTCAAACCAGCCGGTAGCCGATCCCCGGCTCCGTCAGAACATGCCGTGGGGCGGACGGATCGGCCTCGATCTTCTGGCGGAGCTGGCGGACATAGACCCGGAGATACTGTGGATCGACCGACTCGTCGCGCCACACCTCGCGTAGCAGATGTTTGTGCGTGAGCACCTTGCCGGCATGGATCACGAGCTGTTCGAGGATGTCGTATTCCTTGGGGGAGAGTTTCACATCCTCCTCTCCTCGCCGCACCAGCCGCCGCACCAGATCGACGCTGAGGTCATCGCTTGCGAAGCCTCGCTCGGCGCCCTGCTGCTGCAAGCGGTGGCGCAGCGCAGCGCGGATACGCGCCATCAGCTCGTCGGCGCCAAAAGGTTTGGTGACATAGTCGTCGGCGCCCGAGTCGAGCGCCCGCACCTTGGCCGCTTCGTCACCTCGACTGGACAGGACCACGATCGGCACCGGTCCGAGCGCGCGAATCCTGCCGATCAGCTCGAGGCCGTCGATATCGGGCAGGCCGAGGTCGAGCAGCACGAGGTCGGGCCGATGGTGGCGCAGCGCGGACATCGCCTCTCCGCCGGTCGCCGCTTCGATCGGGCGATAGTCCTGTGCCGTGAGCGTGGTGCGCAACAGGCGGCGGATCGGCGGCTCGTCCTCGATGATCAGGATAACGGCAGCATCACCGGTCATGCCAATGCCTTCATGTCGATACCGGATAGGTCACGATGAACTCGGCTCCGCTGCGGTCCTTTCGATTGCGCGCGGCGATAGTACCGCCCTGGACTTCAACGAACCCTTTGGCGATGGCAAGACCGAGTCCGGTTCCGGCGCGCCGCCGGTCGCCATCATCGGCGCGATAGAATTTCTCGAACAACCGGTCAAGCGCTTCCGGCGCGATCCCCGGGCCTTCGTCGCGCACGACGATTTCGATCCGATCGCCAAGCCGGTGCGCCAGCACTTCGATGCGGGCCCCAACAGCCGAATACTTGCCGGCATTGTCCAGAAGATTGAACAGTGCCTGCTCAGCCAGCACGAAGTCGAGCGATAGGGATGGAAGATCGGGCTCGACCGACGTCGAGACGACCCGGTCTTTCAGGAGCGGCATGGCGCGACGCAGCGCCGTCGAGACCAGGTCGCCGACCTCGACTGCTTCGCGCTTGGGAACAATCACGCCGGCATCGAGCCGCGTCATGTTGAGCAGGTTGCCGACGAAGCGGTCGAGCCGCTCAGCTTCGGTCAGCGCCGTACCCAGAAGCTCCTCGCGCGTCGCATCGTCAAAGCGATCGCGATAGCTTGCAAGACTAGAAAGCGAACCGATGATCGAGGCGAGTGGCGTGCGCAGATCGTGCGATACGGAGGTGAGCATGGCCGAACGCAGCCGCTCGCGTTCGGCGCCGATTCGTGCCTGGTCGATGTCGGCAGCGAGCACCACGCGCTCGATAGCGACTGCCGCCTGGTTGCCGACCGCCTCCAGCAATCGCCGCTCGGAGTCGCTGAGCGCACGCTGGTCACCCGGCGACAAGATGCCGACGACGCCGATCGGCGCGCGGCTGGTGCGAATCGGTACGAACAGCCAGCGGCCGCCCGGCAGCGTATCGGTCCCCTTCCCCGTGGGCTGCTCAGCATCCCAGCACCAGCGCGCCGCCGCGAGATCGGCGTCGGTGAACTCGCTGTCGGGCGGAAAGGCGGCGTGCAGGCTAAGCCGACCATCCTTTTGACGACTGCGATCAGGCATCAGGACGGCGACCTCGGCCGTCAGAAGACGCGCCAGATGCGTGACCACGATCCATAGGAGATCGTCGAGATCGATGACGCCCGCGATCTTGCGGCTGAAGGCATAGAGGTCGGCGGTGGTGCGCGCCTCGCGCCGGGCCGCCTGCGCCTGGGCTCGGGTGCGGGTGCCAAGCGCGCTCGCCACGATCGCGACGAACATGAAGAAGAAGAGCGCCACGATATTGGCAGGGTCGGCGATCGTCAGCCGATAGAGCGGCGGCAGGAAGAAGAAGTTGTAGCTCAGCACCGCCAGAGCGGCGACCCAGAGCGACGGTACGAGGCCATGGCGCGCCGCCGCGATCATCACGGGCACGACGTAGATCAGAGAAATGTTGGGCAAGTCGACATAGGAGTCGATCAGCACACCAAGCGCGGTCGCGAGCGCGGTGGTCAGCAATCCCTCGAAATAGGGCCCGATGGACTGGGGAGCCCCCAGCAGCCAGTCGATTGTCCCTGCGGGCTCCGGCTTGCCGCCGGACGGTGCGACCTCGACGGCCAATCCGGAGCTGCTGCGCACCAATTCGTCGACCACCGAACCGTGGCGGATCTCGAACCATCGCGAGCGACGAGACTTGCCGACCACCACGCGCGTGGCGTTGCGCGATCGCGCAAAAGTCAGGATCTCCTCGACCACGGTGCGCCCCGGGGCCGTGACGACCTCCGCCCCAAGCTGCGTCGCGAGCTGCATGGCCTCGCTGAGATTCGCCTGCTCGGCCTCGCTCAACAGCGCATGACGTTGCGTCTCGACATACAGGGCAATCAGCTCAGCATTGAGGCCATCGGCCGTGCGCTTGGCGGCACGCACCGTGTTGGCGGCGTTGGGGCTCGGGTCGAGGCAGACAATCACGCGCTCGCCGGCCGCCCACGGCCCGGTGATGGCGTGCTCGCGCATGTAGCTCAGCATCTGCTCGTCGACGCGCGCTGCCGTGCGCCGCAACGCGAGCTCGCGCAATGCCGTAAGATTGCCGGGAGAAAAATAGTGCTTCAGCGCGCGCTGAGCCTGTTCACGCACATAAACCTTGCCAGCACCCAGCCGCGCGATCAGGTCGGCCGGCGTGGTATCGACCAGCTCGACCTCGTCGGCGGCGTCGACGACCGAGTCGGGAACCGTCTCGCGCACTCGGATGCGGGTGATGCGCGCCACGACGTCATTCAGGCTCTCGACGTGCTGCACGTTCATGGTCGAATAGACGTCGATGCCGGCAGCCAGCAGCTCCTCGACGTCGAGATAGCGCTTGGGATGGCGGCTTCCGGACGCATTTGTGTGCGCAAGCTCGTCTACCAGGGCCAGTGCAGGCCGGCGTTTCAGGACTGCATCGAGGTCCATCTCGTCGAGCGTCCGACCCTTGTATTCGACCGGACGCCGCGGGATCACCTCGAGACCGGCGAGCTGTGCCTCGGTCTCGGCGCGGCCATGCGTCTCCACGACGGCAACGACGACGTCGGCGCCCTCGGCCTTGCGGCGATGAGCGGCCAACAGCATTTCGTAGGTCTTGCCGACTCCCGGCGCCGCGCCCAGGAAGATCTTGAACTTGCCGCGCGTCTCCTTTTGCGCCGCTTTCAGCAGCGCATCGGGGGAAGGACGCGTGTCACTGGGAACGCCGGCGGCCATCGAGGCGCGAGGATGTCACCGGCCCCCTAAAGCGTCGAGGGCCATGTTGAGCTTGAGGACATTGACGCGCGGCTCGCCAATAACGCCGAGGAACCGGCCTTCGGTATTCGAAGTCACGAGGTCGCGGACGCGCTGTTCGGGCAGGCCGCGTTCCTTGGCCACACGTGGCACCTGGAACAGGGCCGCGGCCGGCGAAATATCGGGATCAAGGCCGCTCGCCGACGCTGTTACCAGATCAACCGGGATTGGCGTATTCGGATTCTCCTCCTTGAGCGCCTTCACGTCACCCTGCACGCGCTCGATGAGCGTCTTGGAGGTGGGGCCGGCATTGCTGCCGCCCGAGTTCGCCGCATTGTACGGCGATGGGATGGTCTTCGTCGGGTCTTTGGGATCGGTATCCGTCGTCGCCGAGGGGCGGCCGTGGAAATAGCCGGGCTTGGTGAAATTCTGCCCGATCAACTCGGAACCGATCGCCTTGCCCCCCTTTTCGATCAGGCTGCCATTGGCCTGCTGCGGGAACAGTGCCTGTGCGATGCCGGTCATGGCCAGCGGATAGACAAGGCCGGTCAGGATCGTGAGGCAGACGATCATGACGATGGCGGGTCTGACTTCTCTCAACATGGGATCCTCACGCGAGCCCGGTGGCGGTGACGACCATATCGATCAGCTTGATGCCGACGAACGGTACGATCACGCCACCCAGGCCATAGACAAAGAGATTGCGCAGCAGCACGGCGGAAGCGCCGACCGGGCGATATTGCACGCCGCGTAAAGCCAGCGGGATCAAGGCAATGATGATCAGCGCGTTGAAGATGATCGCCGACAGAATGGCACTTTGCGGCGAATGCAAATGCATGACGTTCAGCGCCTGAAGCTGCGGGTAAAGGACGAGGAACATCGCCGGGATGATGGCGAAGTACTTCGCCACGTCATTGGCGATCGAGAAGGTGGTTAGCGCGCCGCGGGTCATCAGCAGCTGCTTGCCGATCTCGACGATCTCGATGAGCTTCGCGGGATCGCTGTCGAGGTCAACCATGTTGCCGGCCTCGCGTGCCGCCATCGTGCCGGTGTTCATGGCGACGCCGACGTCGGCCTGGGCGAGGGCTGGCGCGTCGTTGGTGCCGTCGCCGCACATCGCGACCAGCTTGCCCTGGGCCTGTTCTTCGCGGATCAGCTTGAGCTTCGTCTCCGGCGTGGCCTGCGCCAGGAAATCGTCGACGCCCGATTCGGCGGCGATGGCGGCTGCGGTGAGCGGATTGTCGCCGGTGATCATCACCGTGCGGATGCCCATGCGGCGGAGCGTGGCGAACCGATCGCGGATGCCGCCTTTCACGATGTC
>Ga0081455_10003776_pt1 | contig 17291 bp, 17 predicted proteins | sample TabmetS3T2R1_FD_70207 | JGI IMG/M metagenome (GOLD analysis project Ga0081455, IMG submission 70207) | Tabebuia heterophylla rhizosphere microbial communities from the University of Puerto Rico - S3T2R1 | ecosystem: Host-associated > Plants > Roots > Rhizosphere ...
CCGTCACGAACGTCGGGCAGCGCCCGCGCCGTGATGACCGACATGGCGTAATCGAGGAAGGAGCGTTCCATCTCCTCCTGGATCTCGATCGGCTCGACGGCCAGGCGACCGCGGCCGTCGGCGCCGTCGCCGGAGCCGTTGGTGTCGTCGATGGGGGGGATCGAGTTGTCAGCCATGAGAGATCAGATGTCGATGAAGCGGACGTCTTTGGCGTTGGTCTGGATGAACTGCTTGCGCATCTCCACGTCCTCGCCCATGAGGATCGAGAGCACTTCGTCGGCGAGCGCCGCCTGCTCGACGTTGATCTGCAACAGCGTGCGATGGGTGGAGTCCATCGTCGTGACCTTGAGCTCTTCCCAGTCCATCTCGCCCAGCCCCTTGAGGCGCTGGAACTCCTTGCGGTGGTTGGGGTTGTCGGCGAGGAAGCGCGCCTTGGCCGCGTCGTCCTTCAGGTAGACCTTCTCCTTGCCCACCTCGGTCGAGTACAGCGGCGGCTCGCACACATAGACGTGGCCCTGCTCGACCAGCGGCCTCATCTGCCGGAAGAAGAAGGTGAGCAGCAACGTGCGGATGTGGGCGCCGTCGACGTCGGCATCGGTGAGGATGCACACCTTGTCGTAGCGGCGCTTGTCGTTGTCGAACTCGTCGCCGAGGCCGGCGCCGATCGCCGAGATGAGCGTCTGGATCTCGGCATTGCGCAGCATCTTGTCGATGCGGGCGCGCTCGACGTTGAGGATCTTTCCGCGAATGGGCAGGATCGCCTGCGTCGCAGGGTTGCGGGCCTGCACGGCGGGGCCGCCGGCGGAGTCACCCTCCACGATGAAGAGCTCGCGCTCCTCGCGGTTCTTGGACGAGCAGTCCTTGAGCTTGTCGGGCATGCCGGCGCCGTCGAGCAGCGTCTTGCTGCGCACAACGTCGCGTGCCTTGCGGGCCGCGGCGCGGGCCTGGGCGGCGGCGATGCCCTTGCGGACGATCTTGTTGGCCTCGGTCGGATTCTCCTCGAGCCAATCGCCCAGCTTCTCGTTGGTGGCGCGCTGCACGAGCGTCTTCATCGCCGTGTTGCCGAGCTTGGCCTTGGTCTGACCCTCGAACTGGGGATCGCGCAGCCGCACGGAGATGATCGCGGTGAGGCCCTCGCGGATGTCCTCCCCGGCGAGGTTCGGATCCTTCTCCTTGAGTTGCTGCTTCGCTCGCGCGTACTTGTTGACGGCCGTCGTGAGCGCCGCCTTGAACCCCTCCTCGTGGGTGCCGCCCTCGATCGTGTTGATGCCGTTGGCGAAGCTGTGGATGCCGTCGGTGTTGAACCCGCTGTTCCACTGGAAGGCGACCTCGACCTCGGAGGTCGCGTCCTCGTCGGCGTAGTAGCCGACCTTGGAGAACAGGCTCTCCTTGGTCTTGTTGACGTGCTTGACGAAGTCGATGATGCCGCCCGAGTACTTGTAGACGACCGGCTCGTGGTCGTGGCCCTCGCGCTCGTCGCGGAAGCGGATCTCGAGGCCCTTGTTGAGGAACGCCATCATCTGCAGGCGCTCGAGGATCGTGCGGCCCGAGAATTCGACGGTCTCGAACACCGTGTCGTCGGGCCAGAACGTGACGGTCGTGCCGCGGCGGGGACCGGAGCGGCCGTTGCGGGGCGCGTCCCCGGTCACCTTGAGCTTTGCCCGCGGTTGGCCCCCGTTGACGAAGGTCTGGGTGTAGCGCTTGCCGTCGCGGTCGACCTCTACGACCAGGCGGCGCGACAGCGCGTTCACGACGGAGACGCCCACACCGTGGAGCCCGCCGGAGACCTTGTAGCCGTCGCCGCCGAACTTCCCCCCGCCGTGGAGCTTGGTGAGCGCGATCTCGACCCCCGAGATCTTGTGGATCGGGTGGATGTCGGTGGGGATGCCACGCCCGTTGTCGACCACGCGGCAGCCGCCGTCGGCGAGCAACGTGATGTCGATGCGGTCGGCTTCGCCGGCCATCGCCTCGTCGACGGAGTTGTCGACGACTTCCCACACCAAGTGGTGGAGACCGGACGGGCCGGTGGAGCCGATGTACATGCCCGGCCGCTTGCGGACCGGATCGAGGCCCTCCAAGACCTGCATGTCTTTGGCTCCGTACGAGGTGCTTCCCTGCGGCAAGGCGCGCCCTTTCGGCGAGGTCGATTTCCTAGGGACGAATGACCGGCGGCCGAAGGCCTTTTGCCTGGTCAGAGCCCCAAATCACAACAACGCAAGTCTACCAGAGGGGGGTGACATTCCCGCTCATCCCAGGGGTGTTCGCCAGCCCCCTCAGGGGCATCCACCGCCCCGGTGCGCGGACCCCCTCACCCCGGCTTGGGGACCCGTCGCGGCGGGCGTGGTCCCCGGCGACCGCGGTCGACCCGCACTTCGATCCGTGCGATCTGCCGGGACCCGGCGAGCTCGGTGACGCGGGCGACGAGCTGGGCCTCGAGGAACCGCACATGCGTCGCCACCGCCGGTTCGTCGCACCCCACCACCAGGGCCTCGCCGTGGATCGCCAGCGGCCGCGTGCGCCCGGCCATCGCCTCCCCGACGACGTCGCGCCAGCGGTCGAACACGACCTCGATCCCCGCTTGGCTCGGGGCGCCGAGCCGTCCCAGAACCCGATCGAGCGTGTCCCCCAGCCGCGTCGGTGGCGGCGAGGTGCCGGGGAGGGGCTGCCAACCCATGGCGACAGTCAACCATCCGGCGACGTGCCGGGTGCCACGTTCCCGGCGTCGCCCGCGACGGTGATCCCACCGCCCAGGAGCCGCAGCACGACGTCGGGATGGGTGTCGGGTGGGAGGCCGGCGGCGGTCGTCAGCACCGTCTGGCCGGGTGGCAGGTTGGCGACCAGAGCCCGGCTGCGCTCGGGGTCCAGCTCACTGAAGACGTCGTCGAGCAGCAGGACAGGGGGGCTCCCGGTCTCAGCGATCACGACGTGGTGCACGGCCAGCCGCAGCGAGAGCGCCAGTGTCCGCTGCTCACCCTGGCTGGCGTGCGTCCTCGCCGGATTGCCGGCGAGGCCGAGGACCAGGTCGTCGCGGTGCGGCCCCACCGTGGACACGCCACGCCGCAGATCGTCGGCCCGCGCCGCCGCCAGCCCCGCGGCCAGCCCCCGGTCCCGCCACGCGGCGTCATAGGTGGCCGTGACTTGCGCCGGTTCGTGGGCGAGGGCGTCGTATGTCGACGACAAGAGCGGCGTCAGGCGCTCGACGAGCTCGGCCCGCGCCGCCGCCAGCGCCTCGCCGGCCTGCGCGAGCTTGGCGTCCCACACCTCCAACGTGAATGCCGCCGCCTCGTCGAGCCGGCCCGCGGTCTGGCGCAGCAGCGCGTTGCGCTGCCGCAGCACCTTGTCCACTTCCGTCCTCAAGGCGTCGTTGCGGGGATGCAGCGCCACCAGCGCGTCGTCCATGAAGCGACGCCGCTCTCCCGGCCCATTTTTGACGATGTCCAAATCATCGGGGGCAAAGACGGTGACCCGCAGCGACCCGAGCATGTCCCGGGCCCGGCGCAACGGCTGGCGATTGACGAGGATCCGATTGCGGCCGGTCGGCTGTAGTTGAGCCTCGAGGAGCAGCTCTCGCCCGTCACGTTCGGCGAGCGCGCGGACTATGGCGAACGACGCCCCCCGCCGGACGAGCGCCTCCGTGGGCGCTCCGCGGAACGACGACAGCGTCGCCAACCACGCCAACCCTTCGAGCAGGTTGGTCTTGCCCTCGCCGTTGGGGCCGACCAACACCGTCAAGCCGGGCGACAGGTTGACCTCGACGGATGTGTAGCTGCGGAAGTCGGTGAGCCACAGCGTGCGGACGTGCACGCCTCGGTGCCCCGCCCCGGTCAGCTCACGCGCACGGGCATGAGCAGGTAGAGGAAGTCGTCGTGCTCCGGGCTCCGGACCAGCGCCGGCTTCAACGAATCCACTGTCTCGATGAGGACCTCGTCGCCCTCGAGCACCTCGACACCCTGCAGCAGGTAGTCCGGGTTGAACGCCACGGTCAGCTCCGTGCCCTCGTACTTGGCGTCCAGCGATTCGTGAGCTTGGCCGACGTCCTGGGTGACAGCCACCAGGTCGAGGCCTTCGGGCGACATCGCCAGCCGCACCGGCGTCGCCTCGCGTGCCAGCAGCTTCACCCGGCGGAGCCCTTCGAGCAGTCCCTCGCGGCCGACGACCAACCGGTTGGGCGGTGCCGACGACGGGATGAGGCCGCGGTAGTTGGGGAAGTCACCCTCGATCAGCATGGTCGTCAGGCGCACGTCGCCGGCCTCGAACCCGGCGTCGCGTTCACCCAGCCGGACGGTGAGCTCGCCGACACCGCCCAACACCTTGGTCAGGTCGTTCAGCGCCCTCGACGGCACCAGCACCGACTGTCCCTCGGCCAACACGGTCTGGCCCGGAAGGTCGCGCACCGCCAGTCGGAACGAATCCGTGGCCACCAGTCGCAGGCCCCCCGCCTCGGCGGACATCAGCACCCCCGTGAGGATGGGGCGGGCATCGTCGCTCGAGGCCGCCGGGACCACCTGGCGCAGTGCCGCCGACAACTCGGCGGCACCCAGAGTCACGGCCTCACCGGTGGCCTCCGGGAGCCGCGGGAACTCGTCGACCGGGAACACACGCAGTGTGAACTCGGAGCGCCCGGCGGTGATCCGGGCCTGCTCCCCGTCGACGTCGATCTCGACCGCGCCTGGCGCGAGCGATCGCACGACGTCGGAGGTGAGGCGCGCGGGCAGGATGGCGACGCCATCGGTGGTCCCCTTCACCCCGTCGCCGATGACGACGGCGATCGTCAGCTCGAGGTCATGCCCGGTCAGGGTGAGGGTGTCGCCCTGCAGTTCGGTGCGGATGCCGGAGAGCACCGGTAGCGCGCCACCGCGGCTGGCGGTCGCTCGGCCGGCGGTGCCGAGGGCTTCGACGAGAACGTCTCGCTCACATCGGAACTTCACGCCGTCGCTCGCTTTCTCTGCCTTCGTGGTAGGTACTCGAACCAGTAGTGGTAGTAGGGCCTGTGGATTGTGGACGATGACTCGTCGCCGCAGGTCAGCGGCCCGTTTGTCGTCCCCGTTGTGTCCCCAGGCTCCCACAGGTCGAAGGCCGCGCGCGTGACCCCTCTGGGGATCGGCGATGGATCGTCCACCGACGCAGGATCCCGATCCACAGCGCGTCCCGAGCGTTCTCCACGGCGGCGGATCGGCCCGTCAGTCACCTTGACGGACGGCCTTCATGAGCCGCGTGACCTGGTCGTAGATCTGGCGATCCTTGGACATGAGCGAGCCGATCTTCTCGACCGCGTGGATCACGGTCGTGTGGTCACGGCCGCCGAACTCCCGTGCGATGTTGGGGTAGGACAGATCGGTGAGTTCTCGCATGACGTACATGGCGATCTGCCGGGCCGTCACCAGCGGCCGTTGGCGGTGCTTGCTGGTGATCTCCTCGACCGTGAAGCCGAACTGCTTGGCGGTCTCCTCGAGGATCAACTGAGGGGTGATGGGGCGTGGCTGGTTCTCGCTCAGCAGGTCCGCCAAGACCTGTGTAGCGCGCTCGACGGTGAGCGGCTCGTGCGTGAGGCTGGCGAACGCGGACACGCGGATGAGCGCTCCCTCGAGCACCCTGATGTTGTCCTTGATGTTGGTGGCGATCAGGTCGAGGACATCGTTGGGGATGCGGGTGGATTCGAGCTCGGCCTTCTTGAGGAGGATCGCCATCCGCGTCTCCAGCGCTGGTGGCTGGATGTCGGTCATCAGGCCCTGTTGGAAGCGGCTGCGCATGCGGTCCTCGATGCCGATCTGATCGGGTGGCCGGTCGGACGACAGCACTATCTGGCGATTCGTCTGGTGCAGGTGGTTGAACGTGTGGAAGAACTCCTCGAGGGTCTCCTGTTTGCCCTCGAAGAACTGGACGTCGTCGACCAGCAGCACGTCGATGCCTCTATACCGGCGCTTGAAAGCGTCACGGCTGTCGGAATGCATCGAGTCGATGAACTCGTTGAGGAAGGTCTCGGACGTCACGTAGCGAACACGGTACGCGGGGTAGTTGCGGGTGACGTAGCTGGCGATGGCCTGGAGCAGGTGGGTCTTGCCGAGGCCGGCGTGGCCGTAGATGAACAGCGGGTTGAACTTGCGGGCCGGCGTTTCGGCCACCGACAGCGCCGCGGCATGGGCGAAGCTGTTGGACCCTCCGATCACGAAGTTCTCGAACGTGTAGCGGGGATTGAGCTCCTCGTCTCCGAGCTCGTTGGCGGGGCGGACGGGGCCGTTGGGTGATCGCGCGACGGCTTGGCCGTCGCCACCGGCACCGGACCGGGCCAGCTCGGGGACCTGGGCCGCGAGGCTGTCGTCCGGCGCCGGAACGGTCCACAGCGGTGGTGGTTCGGCGGGTTCGATGCGGAGGCGGAGCTCGGCGCGGGACGCGCCGGCCTCGGCCATGGCGTCGCGCACCAACCCGAGGTAGCGGCCCTCGATGCGCTCCTTCGCGAGGGCGCTGGGAACACCGAGCGTGAGGACCTCACCGTCGAAGTCGACGGCCCGGACACCGTCGAAGGCCGTGTGCCACACCAGATCCGAGACCTGAGCCCGGAGCAGCGCTGCGCACGTCGTCCACAGGTGGTGCGCGTCGCTGATCACGGTCCCGAGCCTTCCTGCTGGCAGCCGAAGTCGTCCACAAGCAATCCACACATGTGGATGACTGCACAACAACCCGATGCCAGGCAATGGACCAGGCGCCAGCTCCGCTGCCTGACACCCCGGTGGGGGGTGGGTTGGGGAAACGTAGCACCCTGGATGGTGGCCGACCAGGGGTGGTCGGGGGGCGTGAGTGGCCCCCGCAAACACCGAGGGTTGGCGCATTTGGCGGATGGGGCTCTACCGTTGTCCGCGCACCCAAGCGGCGCGCGTGGTATCCGCGCGCGTCGCGGACGAGTTCAACACCCCGCCGCAGGCCCCGCTGACGCTGCGAGGAGGCCGCGTGCTCGAGGAGGCAGAAGGTGAAGCGCACGTATCAACCCAACAACCGGAGGCGAGCCAAGCGGCACGGCTTTCGGCTGCGGATGCGGACCCGCGCCGGTCAGGCCATCGTTCGGGCACGGCGCCGGAAGGGCCGCGCCCGACTGTCGGCCTGATCGGACGGATCAGTGATCGTGCGACGTTCGAGGCGCTCCGGCGTGATGGGCGCCGCGCCCGGCGGGATCCGGTGACGGTGCTGTTCCTTCCCGAAGCGGGTGCCGGCGTCGGCGGTGATGTACGCGTCGCGTACAGCGTCGGCCGGCGCGTGGGCACGGCGGTCGACCGGAACCGCGTCCGGCGCCGCCTCCGTGCGGCGGTGCGCGACGTCAGTGGCGACGGTGACGGGTTGAGCTCTGGTGCATATCTCGTACTCGCCCGCCCCGAGGCCGGAACCACGCCGTACGCGGAGCTGAAGCGCTCGCTGGGCGAAGCATGCGCTGCGGCCGCTCGGAGCACTGACTCATGAGCCCGATCGCCCGCCTGTTGCACTGGTTCGTAAGGCTCTACCAGAGGGTGACGGACGGGCGACCGTCACCGTGTCGATTCGTCCCCACCTGCTCGAACTACGCCCTTGACGCTCTGGAGCGACATGGTGCGATGCGTGGCTCGGTCCTGACCGTGCGGCGCCTGTTCCGCTGCCATCCCTGGGGGGGACACGGGTGGGATCCCGTTCCTGAAGGAAAGCACCGCTGATGCTAGACGGCCTATTTGAGCTCATATCGGGCCTGCTCAACTTCTTCTACGCCAACGTGCCCGGTGGCTACGCAGTCGCGATCGCCCTCCTGACCTGCGTCGTGATGATCGTCACGACGCCACTCACGCTCAAGGGCACGCGCTCGATGATCGAGATGCAGCGGCTCCAGCCCGAGATCCGCCGCCTGCAGGTCCAGTACAAGGACGACCGGCAGAAGCTCAACGAAGAGCTGATGAAGTTCTACCGCGAGCACCAGATCAACCCGGTGGGCGGATGCCTCCCGCTGCTCATCCAGGCGCCGGTGTTCTCGATCCTCTTCTACGTCGTGCGGGGCCTGACGCAGCAGTCGAAGTTCGTGGGCCTGCAGGAGTACACCAAGGACCTCGGCCTGACGACCACCGTCACCGACGGGTTCCGTCCCAAGTACCTGCACCACGACGCCGAGCTCTACCAGTCGTTGCTGGGCAAGCACGAGATGAACTCCCTGGGTGTCGACCTGGCGATCTCGCCGGGCGCGGCGCTCAGCCAGGGCTTCCTCACGGCGCTGCCGTATCTCCTGCTCATCGCCGTGATCGCCTTCCTGAGCTGGTACCAGCAGAAGCAGATCATGGGCCGCACGGCCGGGGCCGAGGTCACCCAGCAGCAGCGGCTGATGATGCGGATCGGTCCGCTCCTCTACGTGTTCTTCGCGTTCGTCAGCCCCCTGGCTATCGGCATCTACTTCGTGGTCTCGACACTGTGGCGGGTCGGGCAGCAGGCGTTCATCACGCGTTCGCTCTATCGGGGCGAAGAGTCAGTTGGCAGGCAGGCACAAAAGGCCATGGCGGAGATGCGCGAAGCGCGCAAGGCGGAAGGCAACGGCACCAAGGGCGGCCGCGCGCCGGCGAAGAAGGCTCCGGCTGCGCCGGCGAGCGGCAACGGGCGGACCCGAGATCAGAAGCCCGGCCAGCAGCCCCCCAAGGCCCGCAGTGGTGCCGGCGGCGCCGCGACGTCGTCCAGCGCCGGCGGCAGCCCAGCGCCGAAGCCGCACCCGCGCTCTCGCAAGAAGAGGAAGAGGAAGTAGCGCCGTGGAATGGGTCGTGACAACTGGTCGGACCGTTTCCGAGGCCGTGGAATCGGCCCTCGACAAGCTGGGTGTCGACGAGCAGGACGCCGAGATCGAGGTGGTGCAGGAGCCGCAGAAGGGGCTGTTCGGGCGCTTGCGCGCAGAGGCCCAGGTGCGGGCGCGCGTTCGCCCGACGATGCCCCGTCCGAAGGTCGATCGCCGAGACCGCCGGCGAGGCCGGGATGGTGACCGCAATCGGACCAAGGCGAGGTCGGCCGGCCGCAGCGATGGCAGTGACGGCAACGGTCGTGGCCGAGGGCAGCGCCGGGACGCATCCGCCGTCCAAGGCGATGGTGACGGGAGCGGCGATGCTGCCGTGGTGACGGCGCACGCGGACGTGGCCGGTGACGACGGCCCAGGGTCTGTGGAAGGACACCGGCCTGCCTCGACGCGCTCGCGTCGCCGGCGAGGCAGCCGGACAGCAGAGGGAGCGAATGCGGTGAGTGAGAGCACGCAGCCAACACAGGTGCCGACAGCAGTGGAGTTCGACATAGAGGGTCAACGACAGGCCGTCGAGAGCTTTCTCATCGACCTGCTCGCGGCATTTGGCCGGTCCGACGCCACCATCACGGTGGTGGTGAGCGAGGACGAGGCGATCGAAGCCTCGGTCGACGGGCCCGAGCTCGGCCTGTTGGTTGGCCAGAAGGGCGTGACCCTGCAGGCGGTCCAGGAACTGGTGCGGAGCATGGTGCAGCGTCGCTTCGTGGGCCAGACGCATGCACGGGTGCGGCTCGATGTCGCCGGGTATCGCGCTCGCCGCAAGGTGGCGCTCGAGCGTTTCGCCCTCGAGGTCGCCGAGTCGGTGAAGGCCAGCGGCGTGGCCAAGGCTCTGGATCCGATGGGCTCGGCCGACCGCAAGGTCGTCCACGACGCGGTCAACGAGATGGAGGGCGTCAGCACGGTCTCGGAGGGCGAGGACGCGGCTCGCCGGGTAGTGATCCGCCCCGCCTGACCTGGTGTGGATGATCCTCGTCTGATCGAGGTCCTGGACCGGAGCCGGGGCCTTGGCTTCCTTGGCCCTGGCTCGGTGCGCGTGAATGTGGACCACGCCGCCGGATTCGCGGCCGGCATTGGGGCCACACCGGCGCAGTTCCTAGACCTCGGCAGCGGGGGTGGTGTGCCTGGGCTGGTGCTGGCCCGGCGGTGGCCGGAGAGTCGGGCGGTACTGCTGGATGCCCGTGAACGACGATGCCGCTTCCTTCGGGAGGCCGTGCGCGACCTCGACCTCGCCGAGCGTGTGATCGTTGTCTGGGCGAGGGCGGAGGAGGCCGGCCACCGTGACTACCTGCGCGGGGCGTTCGACCTCGTGGTGGCGCGGGGCTTCGGACCGCCCGCGGTGGCGGCGGAGTGCGGAGCGCCCTTCCTCCGTGTGGGCGGAACGCTGGCGGTCAGCGAACCGCCCGACGGCGACTCGGGGGATCCCCCGGACGCATCCCGCTGGCTGGCGCCGGGGCTGGCCCGACTCGGCCTGGCGGTGGGCTCGTCGTGGTCCGACGGGTTTCGATACCAGGCGCTCGAGCAGGTCGAGCCCTGTCCCGAGCGGTACGCCCGGAATCCGGGAGTCCCAGCAAAGCGCCCCCTCTTCTGAGCGCGCAGCCGGCTGTTCCACGTGGAACACCCGTGGGGCTTCGCAGCCAGCACGACGCCCGGTGCAACGGGGCTGCCGGGTTCTCCTGTTCCACGTGGAACACAGCGGTCTGTAGTCACACGTGGGCGCTTACAAGAGCGTTCGGTCGTTCAACGTTCCACGTGGCCAGCAGAGGCCCCGCACAACTCCCACTGTTCTCTGGCGAAGCTGACACGCCCCCGGATTCTGAAGGGTGGCGCTAGGGGCGGAAGCTCGCGAGCAGCCAGCCGAGACGTCTGTCCGCCCGCGTTCCACGTGCAACGGCTGCCGGCTCGCCGCGCATGCCTGCGCGTCGCTACGTCGGACTCCGCTGTTCCACGTGGAACGCGCGCCACATCGTCGCGGGCAGGGTGCGACGTTCCGCGGACCCAGTCGCCGAGCTCGGATGGGGTGCGGCGCCGACGACAGATATCTGCGGTTGAAGCGTCGGCGCCACGAAGCGCGCCACGAACCGAGCGCGTTCCGCGGGGAACACACACGCCGCCACTCAACGAAAAAAGGGTGGCCCGCTGGGCCCAAACGCCAGGCTTGACCGGGACCCGGCGGCCCGAAAGTATGTGCCGGTGGCCGATGGTCCGCCTCGAGATGGCGCCGATCGGGCGGCGGTCACATAGTCCTTCGTGGACCACTACTGCGTTCAGCTTGCCGGGTTCGAGTCCGCTCCGGCATCGACCGCTGGGAGCATCGGCGATGAGCACCCAAGACAGCGGCATCGGCGGCATCCCCACGTCGGCCGTGCTGGAGACCAGGTTCGACGAGGCGGGTCGACACGCGTCGCGGGAAGCGCAGGTCGCCGAGGCACCAGCCCTACTCTCGACGCCGTTCGAGCGACCGCTCCCCCGCACCATCGCGATCGCCAACCAGAAAGGCGGTGTGGGGAAGACCACTACGGCGGTCAACCTGGGTGCCTGCCTCGCCGAGCTCGGCTACCGCGTGCTCGTGGTCGACCTGGATCCACAGGGCAATGCCAGCACCGGGCTCGGCATCAACATCCGTGACTTGCAGTCATCGATGTACGACGTCATCTTGAATGACCTTCCACTCGAGGACTGCGTCGAGGGGACCGCGGTGCGGAATCTCTTCGTCGCCCCGGCCGCCCTCGACCTGGCCGGAGCCGAGATCGAGTTGGTGCCCGCATTCAGCCGCGAGATGCGCCTGCGCCGGGCCCTGGATGCGGTGCGGAACGACTACGACTACATGCTGATCGACTGCCCACCCTCGCTCGGGCTGCTCACGGTCAACGGCCTGGCGGCGGCCAGCGAGGTGATCGTGCCGATCCAGTGCGAGTACTACGCACTGGAGGGCCTTGGCCAATTGCTGCGCAACGTGCAGCTCGTCCAACGCAACCTCAATCCCGGCCTCGAGCTGAGCGCCATGGTCCTCGTCATGTACGACGCCCGAACCAAGTTGGCCGACCAGGTGGTGCGCGAGGTGCGCGACCACTTCGGCGAGAAGGTGTGCCACAGCATCGTCCCCCGAACGGTCCGCTTGAGCGAGGCGCCGTCGTTCGGCCAGCCCATCATCACGTTCGATCCCACCTCGCGGGGTTCGATCGCATACCGGAACTTGGCGACGGAGGTCAGCGGTGGAGCGGCGCGGCGGACTGGGTAAGGGGCTCGGCGCGCTCATCCCATCGGACGTCGCACCGTCCTCGGCCGCCGGCCTCGCAACCCGACCGGGGATCGAAGAGGTCCCGATCAACCAGATCGACCCGAACCCCTACCAGCCGCGCAACCGTTTCGACGAGGAGTCGCTGGCCGGCCTGACGGCCTCGATCCGCGAGCTGGGTGTGTTGCAGCCCATCCTGGTCCGCCAGGTTGGCGACGACCGCTACGCCATCATCGCCGGCGAACGCCGCTGGCGTGCGGCCAAGCGGGCCGGGCTCCAGTTCATCCCGGTCATCGTGCGCCAGGTGAACGACGAGCTCACGCTCCAGCACGCATTGGTCGAGAACCTGCACCGCGACGACCTCAACCCGCTCGAAGAGGCGGCCGCCTACCAGCAACTGGTCGAGGACTTCGACCTGACGCAGGAGGAGGTCGCCCACAAGGTCGGGAAGAGCCGCTCGGCGGTTGCCAACCTGCTGCGACTCTTCCAGCTGCCGCCGCAGGTGCAACGGCTCGTGGCCGAGGGGCGGGTGTCCGCGGGGCACGCCAAGGCGCTGTTGGGCACACCCGACCGGGCGTTCCAAGAGTCGCTGGCGCGGCGCGTGGCCACGGACGGACTGTCGGTCCGGGAGACCGAGGAGGCCGTCCGTCAGCGCAACGGCCTGGCGGGAACGCCGAGCGGATCCAGCGGGCCATCGAGCGGGCGCACGAAGCTGCGACCGCCGGGGCTGCTCGAGCTCGAAGAGCTCCTGGCCGAGCAGCTCGATACCCGGGTGTCGATCAACGTAGGCCCCAAGCGTGGCCGGGTTGTCATCGAGTTTGCCGACCTCGAGGACCTCGAGCGCATCTACCGGGTGATGGCCGGGTCACACTGACACACAAGGCCCCGAAAAACACTCAACCCCAACCTGAGGATCGGAGGTCCTCAAGTCAGGGTCGAGTCAATCCACAGCCTTGCACACAGGTTGTGGATTACCTCTCTTGTGAAGGTTCAGGGCAGAAATTCACCCAGCTCAGCCAGCAGTTGACCCTTACCCTTGGCCCCCACCAGGCGCTTTTGCGGCGCGCCATCCTTGAAGACGATGAGCGTGGGGATGCTCATGACGTCGTAGCGGCGGGCGACGTCTGGATTCTCGTCGACGTTCAGCTTGGCGACGCTGATCTTGCCCGCATGCTCGCCGGCGATCTCATCGAGGATCGGGGCGATCATCTTGCAAGGTCCGCACCACTCGGCCCAGAAGTCGACGACCACCGCCTCGGACGCGGCGCCAATCGTCTCGTCGAACGTGGCGTCGGTGAGGGTGGCTATGCCTTCAACCATGTCCAGGTGACCTTCCTTTGGTGTGACTGGCAGATGTATCAACGAACCAAGGGGTTGAACAGCGCCCCTGCCAGGGTTGTTCCCCCTCCCGCGGGCACTAGTGGACCACTAGGCCGCCTGGGCCTCGAGCCATCGCTCGGCGTCGATGGCGGCCTCGCAACCCGAGCCGGCCGCGGTGATCGCCTGCCGGTAGACGTGGTCCTGGACGTCGCCACAGGCGAAGACGCCCTCGACGTTGGTCGACGTGGCACCGCGGCCGAGCCCGGTCACGAGGTATCCGGATTCCTCCATCTCGAGCTGGCCCTTGAAGAGGTCGGTGTTGGGCTTGTGGCCGATCGCCACGAACAGGCCCGACACCGGGAGCGATGTCAGCTCGTCGGTGAGGACATTGCGGACGGTGATTCCCGAAAGCTTGGCGTCACCCTCGATGCCGTCGACGACGTGGTTCCACAGGAACCGAATCTTCTCGTTGGCGAACGCACGTTCCTGCATGATCTTCGAGGCCCGTAGCTGGTCCCGACGGTGGACGATCGTCACCGAGCGGGCGAACTTGGTGAGGAAGATGGCCTCCTCAAGGGCGGAGTCGCCACCGCCCACGACGGCGATGTCGTGCCCGCGGAAGAAGAAGCCGTCGCAGGTCGCACACGTGGACACGCCGTGGCCCACCAGCTCGGTCTCGCGGTCGAGGCCCAGCATGAGCGACTGGGCGCCCGTGGAGATGATCAGAGCCTCGGCCTGGTAGGTGGGCTCGGCGGCATCGGGATCACCCACCCAGACGCCGAACGGGCGGGCAGACAGGTCGACTCGGGAGGCCCTCTCCGTGCGGATGTCGGCGCCGAAGCGTGCCGCCTGCTCCCGGAAGCGAGTCATGAGCTCGGGGCCCATGATCCCCTCGGGGAACCCGGGGTAGTTCTCGACCTCGGTCGTCATCATGAGCTGTCCACCGGGCTGATCGCTGGTGGACGAGGGCTCCCCCTCGAGCACCAACGGCTCGAGGTTGGCGCGGGCGGCGTACACGGCAGCGGTGAGTCCGGCGGGGCCGGATCCGATGACGATGACCTTGCGGGTGCTCATGTGTCCTCGGTGGAAGCGAGTTGTCGGCTCGGGCGAACCTCGGCTCCGTCAACGCCGTCAGGCGGGTGTATCTTCCGGGCCCCCGCCGTAGCGGCGGGCCCACAGGACCACGCCCGCGATCACGAACACGAACCCGATGATGAGGTACGCCGCCCAGGTGTGTTCCTCACCGAAGGCGGCGTCGGGCAGGTAGTTGTCGATCAGGCGAACGGCGCCGATCGTCGCCAGCACCAGGGCCGCCAGCCCCACGAGCACCGCGAAGGTTCCGTACACCACGGCCCGGGCCACCGTGACGGCCGGCCCCGTGGTGCGGTCCCGGACGTTTCCGACCGCCCGCTCGATGGTGTCTGCCGCTTGCGCCGCCCAGTCGCCCGACGCCGGTGCGGGGCTGACGGTGTCGCGGTCGTGTTGGACGGATGAGCCCACCTGAGCCATGGGCGAAGCCTAGTTGCGGGGCTTCGCCCGATCGCTCAGGGTGCGGCGTGGCTCAGGACCCGAGCGGTTGGGCACGTCGTCTCGGCTCACCGTGGTCAGCGCTGCCGGAGGCCGAGCTGTGTGGCCACGGTCACGCTGCAAATCTCGTACCTTTCGGTGCCCACCTGCGGGCCTATCCGCTCGGCCTCTTTAGTCGAGAGGCTCGTCGACGACGATCGCGCAGGTCGCATCGACGGCCACGACCCTTTCGTTGCCGTCCGCAGCGAGCACCCAGACGTCGACCCTGTCGCCATCGAGCGTGGCGCGCGCCTCCAGGACGATCGTCTCGCCAGCCACCGGGAGCCGTCCGGCGGCGGGAGCGTCGGCGCATCGGCCAGCCAGCGGGACACCGCCACCGCCCTCACCCGCGGCGTCCCCACCGCCAGATGCCTGCCCCAGGGCGCTCGGGGATCCGTCGGCCCGGGCCGATCGCGCACGCTCGGCCAACGCCTCCGGCGAGTCGACGTCCCCGAGATCCACGATCCCGCCGGGCGCGACGGTCGGTGCGGCGCCTTCCTCGGCGGTGCCGCTTTCGGGCTCCTCGATCGTATTGTCCGACCGCCCGGCGTCGTCGCTGCTACTGGCGGCGGTGTCGCCGTCGTCGCTTCCGGTGTCCCAGTTGCTGGCCAGGACGCCCAAGCCCACGACCCCCGCGACGGCGAGCAGCGCGGCGGCCGTGAGCCAGCGACGGCCCGCCGTGCCCCGAGGCCGCCGCGGGGTTCCGCCCTGCGCCGCGGCGGACCGTGTCGCCGAGCGGCGACGGCCGAGCGGGCTGACCGTGGTCCCGGCGGAGGCGCCTGTCGCGCGTTGCTCGCCTCGGTCGCCCGCATCGAAGGCGGCGAGGGCCGCAGCCAGACCCCGCTCGCGGGCGACCGGGTCGGGTCCCGCAGGGGTGCGCCGCACCGCCTCGCGCACCGCCGTCAGTTCCGCCAGGCGAGCCGCCACCGCCGGATCGCGCTTGGCCGCCGTCGCCTCGTCGTCGGTGAGGAGGCCGTCCAGCAGCGCAGACGCCAGTTCGTCGGGGTCGCGGGGAGCCGTCATGATCTCGTGCTTGGACGGTTCTGCTGCTCGGCGGGGTTCCCGAGCAGGTCGGCGAGCTGGCTGCGGCCCCGCGCGATCCGCGACCTGACCGTGCCCGCCGGGATGCCGAGCACGCGTGCGATCTCGGCGTAGTCGAGGTCACACAGGTCGCGCAGCACGACGGCGGCCCGGAAGTCCTGTGGGAGCAGCGCGAGGGCCGCGTCGATGTCGAGGCGGTCGGCGACCGCCTCGAGCGCCGCCGGCGCCGGGGGAGCGGAGACGGCACCGCCGGGACCGTCCGGTGAGGTCGCCGCCCCCGGCGTCTCGGGAGCGTCCGGGATCGGGCGCCGCCGGCGCCGCCGCAGCTCGTCGAGGCAGGCGTTCGTGGCCACGCGGTACGACCACGTCGTGAACGCGGCGCGGCCGTCGTACCGACCGATGCCGCGCGCGATCGCGATCAGCGCGTCTTGGAGCGCATCCTCGGCGTCGGCGTGGTTTCCGGTCATCCGCCGGCAGAGCGCCCACAGCCGATCGTGGTGGCGGCGCAGCAGGGTCTCGAGGGCGTCGCGGTCGCCCGCTTGGGCGGCTGCCACGAGCGAGCGATCGTCGACGTGGGAAGGGTCTCGCGCGATGCCCGGAACAGTAGATCAGCGTTCCAGGCGCACCTCGGTGACGGTGACCTGCCCGTCGTCGCCGGCGCGGGTGAACCACAGCAGCACGGCCCCGCCGGTCGCATCGAACGTCACGGTGTTGGTACCGCTGTCGCTCTCCTCGAACGTGGCGACCGGATCGCCCCAGCCGTCGAGGCTGCCCGGGTCGCTGTCGGCCACGTAGACCTCCGCCTGCCACCCGGAGGATGGCGTGTCGAACTCGAGCCCGCGGATCTCGGCCGACTGGTCCAGCTCGAGGATCAGGCCAACACCCGGCTTCCCCAGGCGTCCCCAGTCCGGGGACGTGTAGTCCTCGGTGCTCCACGACGTGTCCTGGTTGCCGTCGATCGCGTTCCCCTGCTCCGCCTCCTGCGCATGCTCGCCGTCGCCGCCCGCGGGGTCGAAGTCGACCGTCCGGGCGATGGGGACGAACTCGTCGGCGGGCGTGGTTGGCTCCGAGGTGTCGGACCCGTTGTCGGAGCTGCCGAAGAGGTTCGAGCCGGACCCCTGGATGAGCAGGCCGGCGACGCCCAACGCCACCGCCACCAGCACGACCAGCAGCGTGGGCACCAGCCAACGACGCTCGGTCTCCGCGAACCGCACCGGCGCCCCCGGGCCCTGGACCGCCGAGGTCCCCAGGGGCGTGGGCGGGACAGTGGGCGGCGGAGGCAGGTGGCCGGTGGCGCCAGCGGTTGCGACCGATCGCGCATCGGCGCCGGCCCGCCCGGACTCGACG
>Ga0081455_10003777_pt1 | contig 17290 bp, 16 predicted proteins | sample TabmetS3T2R1_FD_70207 | JGI IMG/M metagenome (GOLD analysis project Ga0081455, IMG submission 70207) | Tabebuia heterophylla rhizosphere microbial communities from the University of Puerto Rico - S3T2R1 | ecosystem: Host-associated > Plants > Roots > Rhizosphere ...
GCTTGGCCTCACGCCACAGCAGAAAATCAAAATAGTGCCTATTCTCAAGGACGAATTACCGAAGGTGGAAGCAATCAAAAACGACAACTCGCTTTCGAAGATTCAAAAGGTACAACAACTCAGAGCTATTCATCAGCAGACTGATCCCCAGATGAAGGCAATTCTTTCACCTGAACAGTACCAAAAGCTACAGGCAATCCGTCAACAAAGGATCCGGGAAGCTACTGAAACACACGGCCGTTAGACAGATATCTGTCCACCTGCAGGCTGCAGGCAGCTTGTTTCAGTGGGGAATCAGTGGCGTCCAGCTTAGGTGCCGGCCCTAATACGGCCCTGGGCCTCCCATCGGCCCAAAGGATCCTAGGCCTGCATCCCAACCACCCCATACGCTCCACTCCATCGCCGTATCCTGGTACATCTCAGCCATTTCGACGTTCTCCTTCGCGAGTTTGTTTTCTGCACGAAGCTGTTGGTATTGCTCGTATTGCTTGGGGCCGCCGACATAGGCCTGGTTATTAGCCGGATCTGGAAAAACGTAATAAGTTTTGGCGCCTTTGTTGATCATCGTGACCTTACCCTGCTGAAGATTTTGAAGCTTCTGCTTCTGCGCTGCCGTCTTCGGTGTAATTACCTTAAATCCGGAGGCGACCAGCATGCTTTCTCTATTTTGCGCACTAGTTTGTGTGGTGGAACAACTAACATTCAACAGTGTGTATGCAAGAGCGACACCGGTTAGGAAGATATATTTCATTACTCTCATGGGTTGTATTGGGATCGTTGATAAGCGTCCAGGCAATTACTTTAGAAAGTAATCCCTGTGGTGATTTGTGGGCCGTGCATGATCGCGTCGAATAGAAGGCCACTCTGATCGTAATCGAAGCTGAGCGCCCGGTAACCGACTTCAGTAAAGATGGCATGGGTCCAGTTGATACCGATTACCCCCTCGACTTCCCACATTAAATTAGAGTCAACGCCCCCTCCGACCTCGCCACGCACGGCGGTGTAGAAGGTCTTGTTAAAGTTGTATCGGAGGCGCAGTCCGCCATAGGGATCCAACCAGTAATCATCTCGCGAGAGAGTCTGGTCCAATTTCGTGTTAAGCGTAGTCGAAAGCTGGTTCGCCATTTGTGCCTTCGCCGCGTCAACTGCGCGAGCGACGGCAGCGCGACGAGCGGCGCCCCTCAGCCTGAGCGCATCTATCCGAATCCGTAAGGCTGTTTCCTTCGCTTGGATAAAGCGTTCAATCACTTGAGCGACCTTTTGTCGGATGCGTCCACCCAATGGGCCGACCGGAATATTTGGTCTATTTTCGAAGCGGTCCAGCGCTTTACCAATCCGGTTTGTGATGTCTGTCCTGATCTTACTCTTGAGCTCATCAAGAAATTCGCTGTTGGAGATGTCTTGATCCAAACGCTCACGCAAAGCTTCGGCGACGTTGTTAACAAATCTTTCACTCGCCTGCTGAATGGCGACGGGGTCCGAATGCAATTCGAGCCGTTCGTATACACTCGTGTAGTGTCCTCCCGCGGCAAGATCGAGCGACCAGCGGGGCTGATTGACGAGCCGCCAACTCAGTGCCGTATCAACAAGGGTCAGGTTCACTTCTTCGTCGACGTTGTTGATTAGCCTGTTTATCTGTGCGTGGTCGGAGAGGCCTATGTAAATTACTTCACCGTATATTCCGAGGGGACCTTTTTGCGCCTCGGCACGCAGCGCGAAAATCATGTCCAGGTGTTCCAGAATATCATCGAAGCCGACGTCTATATCTGCGTTGACTCCGCGGATTCCAACCGTCCCGTCCAAGCCCGCCATCCAACCGGGTGCCGCAATCGTAAACTGCCACGGCTCAGTCTGAGTAATTGTGGGAGGTACGCTTTCCTTCGGTTGGAGCTCGAGTGTGCCCGCCCGGAGACCGCCAGCGATCGCGAACACTGCGCCTGCGAAGGAAACCAGTTTTGCTCTCATAGACCGATCTTATGGTTGTCGCCGCCGCAATCCGAGAAATTAATTAATCAATTTTGTTGTACCTACCTAAGATGCGTCTATAGGACCTTGGGGCTATAACAGCAGTGTTCTAAACGATCTTAAAAAAATCGGCCTCCCGATGAAAGGAGGCCGACTTGACTTAACCAATCCGATAAATTTGCGTTACGTTTAGAAGTGGAGCCGCACACCAGCGCCGAGTAACTGCTGTCTCAGAACACGATCCTCTCTGGTATCGATTTGGGTGCTGGTATAATTCAGGAACTTGTATTCAATAAAAGTGCTGAGCTTCGGGGTCCAGTAGTAGTCTGAGCCAGCAACGATTTGCCACGCCAGGTCCGCATGACTTGCTCCGCCGCCAGTATTGATCGGCACTCTACCAGTTGCAGGATCTACGACTTCGGTCCCCGCCGATTCGGCATAGTAAACACCGACTCCGGCGCCAGCATACGGTTGAAATCTTTGGTTTCCAGGTGCGAATCGTGCGATGAAGTTGAACATGAACGCGCCTGTATTGATCCAGGTAGTCACGTTGCGCTGTGCTAAAACATTATTATCGATATCCCGTAAGGTGAAGTTGGCGCCACCGCGAAAGCCATTGTAAAAGAAGTCGCCTTCAACCGCTGGACGAAATACGCCGGTGCCAAAGACGTAACCGAGTTTGACTCCGCCGAAGAAGCCGACGTCATTTTTCGGGTTGACCTCAAGACTGTCTCCGAAGAAAGGCGAATTTGGATTATCATCCGTAAAAGTTCGGGTTCCGCCGCGGTTTTGATAGATATTGGCGCCCATGTCGATCGCACCGTAAAAGCCGAGTCCATACATCGGCGGCGGTGGCGGTGCGACTTGCTTGTACGCGACGGACTCGCCTGCCTGTACGGAAGTCACGGCGAATCCAACCAAGGCTGATAAGAGGTGGAATTTCTTCATAAGTAGAGGTTTTATCAAAAGTTTAGATCGGTGTCAATACTCCGTGAATATCGACATTTACGCTCCCATGATTCGGCATTGACCCTTTAGTGTCTATGGGACTTTGGTCGTACGTCGAGAAACCCTATTTGCATCCCCCGACGACGGCGCGTTTTCGACCGATGGGTCAGGGCTCATGAAATTATGCCAGACATCATCATTTTCATTTGACGTGGAAGTTCGCGCGACTTCTGGATCTCCTGCTCCTCCGTAGTCGTAGGGTCTGTCTCGCCGATTTGCCTGCGTGGGTTTGTAGTCCCACCCCGTGGTGATTTGCGGCATGTCGTGCATCGAAAGCGCGGGGCGTGTTATCTGAATCCTCTCCCCTTTCCGTAAAGCACCGGCGACTTTGTTTAACCAAGCCGCTAAGCGACAGTTTGAAAAATACAATTTCATATCGCGGAAGCGAGCGCCAGCCTCACGGCTGTGAGAAGCTCTTCGTCATCGAACGGTTTCGTAAGAAAAGCTGATGCCCCTGCATTCAACGCAGAGGTACGAACGCGTGGATCGTCTCTCCCGGTAAAGATAATAACTCGCGTTGAAGGCGACAACTCACGAAGCCGCGATTGGACCTCGAGACCGCTCATAATCGGCATCCAAACATCAATCACCGCAACAGCGGCCCGATGGATTTTGGCATAGACCAGGAACTCATCCGGGTCGCTGAACTGTTTCACGCTCCAACCGGCAGAGGAAAGCAAGCGACCGACCGCCTTCAGTACGGACGGGTCATCGTCGAGCAGGCAGACAACATCGGTAATTGAGTTAACCAAGGTAAACCGAGGCTACACTCCGCGTTCGCCAAAAGTATATTAGACCTTAGTCTCATGTCGCCATGAAGAAGTAATGCCAGCTCTCTCGACCAGACGCACTAGTTCGGCAACGGACGTCACCCGCAGCTTCTCCATCATTCGACCACGGTGAACTTTCACGGTCTTTTCAGCGGTGCCAAGCTCCCCGGCAATTTGCTTGTTTAACATGCCTCTAACAACAAGCTGCATCACTTCAAACTCACGCGGGGTCAATAGATCGACAAGACGTCGTGCTTTATCCTTGTCTGCGCTCCGACGCCGCTGTTCGTCCGAGCGGGCCAATGCGCGTTCGATACATTGGAGCAACTCCTCCGTCCGAAACGGCTTTGGAAGAAAATCGACCGCGCCTGCCTTCATGGCCTGCGCACAGATCGAAATATCGCCATGGCCAGTAATAAATACGAGTTGTTCTTCCCTGCCGTGCTGGGTGAGGGTTTTCTGCAAATCCATCCCGTTGATTCCTGGCATTCGCAAATCGACAATCACGCAGGCAGGCCCGCTGTGTTGTTCGCGCTCAAGGAAATCCGATGCCAGCCCAAAAATTTCACTCTTATACCCGGCTGAGCGAAGCAATCGTGTCAGACCTTTTCGAACCGACGGGTCGTCGTCGATGGCAAACACCATGCTGTTTGCAGGGATCATACAGATGAGGACCCAGCGAGGATTGGAAGCGTAAAATGAAGCCGTGCTCCCCCGCCATTGGCATTTTCTGCTGTAATTGTGCCGCCATGTGACTTGACGATCGAACTTACGATCGAGAGTCCCATTCCCAGTCCCTTCGCCTTCGTGGTGAAGAATTGGTCGAACATTCGTTCGCCCACTTCCTGAGGAATACCGAACCCGTAATCGCGCACGCTTGTGCAAATCGCACTGTGACCATTCCGTTCGGTAACGATCACGACCTTACGCTGGTTGATCGGAGTATCGCCCATGGCGTCAAACGCATTAACAATCAGATTAAGCAGCACCTGTTGCAGTTGAACTGGATCGCCTTCAACCGTTGGCAAATCTGGATCCAGGAAAGTACCCAACTCGCAGGAGCGCAGCATGGCGTCAGGTTTTACCATGCGCACCACATTCATCACAAGATCGTTCAGGTTCACTCGCTGCCGGTCCGGGACTCCTTTTTTTACCATAGTTTGAAGGCCTCGAATCACGTCACCCGCGCGGCGTCCGTCAGCAACGATGTCGCCAAGCAAGTCGCGCAATTCGCGAAGATCCACATCCCCTCGATCAATAAAACGCTGCCCAGCACTCGCATTGCTGGTGATGCCAGAAAGCGGCTGATTCAGTTCATGAGCAATAGATGCCGCCAATTGTCCCATTGCCGCAACCCTGCTGAGATGGCTGAGCTCGTCGCGATTATGCTGGGCTTCCAGTTCCGCCTCTTTCCGATCAGTGATGTCAAAGACCACCCCGGTCATCCACAGCGGCTTCCCTGCCTCATCGTAGTAACCCCGGCCACGAGCGTCGACCCAGCCAATCGTGCCGTCCGGTCTCTTTGTCCGGAATTCAATCTGATATGGTAGCCCCAATTCCAGTGCTCGACGCCAAGTCTGTTTTACTCGTTCTGCATCATCCGGATGCAACGCCCTGTAAAATGTGTCGATTGTTATGTTCGCCTCGGCTGACACGCCGAACGTTTTCCGCGTTGCGCGGTCCCAAGTTAGTCCTTTTGTTACCTCATCCCACTGCCAAACACCCAAATGCGTCCCTTCTGCGGCGAGGCGAAAGAGGTCTTGTGCCTGCTTGTGTGGTGTTACGTCGACGGAAACACCGATGAGCCGTGTGCCTTTTCCGTGCTTCCCGGGTACGCAGCGTCCCCGCCCGCTGATCCACCGAAGAGTTCCATCCGGTAGCAAAACACGATATTCGATTGCGTAATCACCCTGCATTTCGATTGCGTTTTTGACTGCAGACTGCCAACGCGCACGATCTTCCGGGTGGATACGGCCTTGAAGCATTCGCTCATCTAGGACTACGTCAGGGTCAAATTGAAACAAGGAGCGTGCCTTGTCCGACATCCAAAGTTCGTTCGTGGCCGGATTCAACTCCCAGACGCCGTGATGCGTCGCCTCCGCCGCGAGAACAACCCGCTCCTCGAACTCGCGCAAAGCCTCATCCTTGGTTATCAGGTCAGTGACGTCCACGCATGATCCAATGTAGCCGGCGAATGTTCCTTGCTCGTCATGCCGGGCGACGCCTTGATCGGAAATCCATCGATACTCTCCGTCGTAACGTCTTAGCCGGTATTGCATCACAAACGGTTCGCGTGCGTCGAATGCTTCGGTGTAAATTTTGAGACACCTTTGAAGATCGTCAGGGTGAACCCCTTGGGCCCAGCCATTGCCCATTTCCTGCTCCAGGCGGCGACCGGTAAACTCCAACCATGGCTTGTTGAAAAAAGTGCAGAGTTTGTCCAAACCTGACATCCAGATAAGAACCGGCGCCGCGTCCGCCACAATACGAAAACGCGACTCGCTTTCACGCAACTCTGTTTCGCCCGTTGCGCGTTCCTCAATTACAGCAGCTAGAAACAACATTGGAATCGAGAGAACGATTAGGAATATTTGAATTGAGAGGGTGTTTTGTTCGGCTGTTCCACCAGAAAACGGACCATGGCCGTACGCTGCGCTCCAAATGGCCAAGAAACCAACGATCGAAAGAGCGGTGCTCATTCCAAGCGAGCCAAATCGCGCGGCCGCCCAAAGTAAAAACGGCAAAGTGAGAAAGAGAAAAACCGAATCCGCTGGCGGTCCAAACTGGTAAAGAACAACGAAACTGACGGACAGCAGACCGACAAGGAGAACGCACGCTTCTAGTAAACGAGCCCGGCCCGTTGTTCGTAGCGCCACACTGCCGTTGGTCGCCCAGGTCACGATCAACGGTGCAACTATTAGTGCGGCCACAGCATTTGAAAAAAATCGTATTCGAATCAGGTGCCAGTAGCTGCTGTCGCCCCAGGCATTCCATCTTACAAATGCCGCATCGAGGAATGACGACAAAAATGGACCGGCGAAAACGACACAGAGACAAAAAATGCCCGCGTTGCGCAGGCTGATGAAGTGTATCCGCCCGCCGACCAGGTAGCGCGTCAAACCCGCGCCGAGCAATGCTTCTGAGCAGTTGCTGATGAACCAGCACAAAATCATCAGCGGCGGAACGTGACTCTGCAATTGTGTTGCGCAATGCGCAGGAAACGCGGCCAGCAGAACAAACCACCAGATTCGCGGTGGCGTCAGTAAAAGCGCCGCGACCAGGATTGAATTCGGAGGCCAAAGGACCGAAACCGGGTATGGCTTGAAGGTCAGCGCAAAACCGATCCTGGCACCAAGATAATATCCGGCGAATACCAACAACCCGATTGCCAGCAGCCGCTGTTCATAAGACGCACTCGAACTGTCCGCGTTCCGTGCCGTTGGTCGAACGCTCGCAGCTTCAAACGATGGGGAAACACATTTCATCTCTAATAAACCTTGTGGTTTCCGAGAGCCGCCTCCGGACTGGCGCGGCGAAAATAGTGTTCCCAATGCGACTATCGCGATTGCCGTATGCCAGCAACCGGAAGACGCGTGCCCTTACGTAGCGATATCTTCCCACGGCAGGTTTAATTATTACACCGCCGACGCTGATGCGAAAAGGCTTATCTTTCGTTAGGACGGCGTTGTAACAGAAGCGTTACAATCGGGGTCCATCGCAGCGGTTCCGATTACATTCCGTAAGTCTGGAAAACTCAAGGGGCTTTAAAGCATCGCCTTATTCGGCGACTCTTACTTCTGACTCTTGCCAAGAGCATCGTGAACCGCGGCGATGAATTTTTCGTCGTCAAACGGCTTCATGAAAAAAGCGACCGGGCCGATGGCCATTGCCGTGGCGCGGGCAGCCAGGTCTTCCCGCGCGGTAATAACTATGACACGCGTCCTGGGCGAAATGGCGCAAAGACGCGCCAGCACTTCCAAACCGCTCACCTGATCCATCCAAATGTCGGTCACCACTACGGGCACATCTTGATTGCTTGCATGGGTTAGGAAATCTTCCGCTTTGTTAAATGCGCGAACTTTGAAGCCTTCAGACGCGAGCAGGTAATGGATCGATTTGAGGACGGACGGATCGTCGTCTACCACACAGACCTCTTTTGCTTCCACTTTGCCGGGGTCGCTCATGCGGCCGCGATCGTTTGCGTTTGTCCGCGGACCGCAGGCAGTCGAACAATCATGCGCGCGCCTCGGTCAGGAGCATTTTCTCCCACGATGGTGCCGCCGTGCGCTTCGATGATCGATCGGACAATGGCCAGGCCCATTCCCATTCCTTTTTGTTTCGTCGAAAAAAAGTGGTCGAAAACCTTGTCCGGTTTTTCCTTTGGTAATCCCGTTCCAAAATCACGCACGCAAACTTCGGCGACATCGCCTTTGTCCGAGCGAGTGCTAACCATAATACGGCGCTCTAGCGGGGGCAGCCCTTCCATGGCGTCGAGCGCATTCATAATCAGGTTGAGCAAGACCTGCTGGATTTGAACGAGAGTAGCGTTGACTTGCGGGAGCAGCGGATCCAGCTCGGTGGTCAGTACGCTTTCCCGGCTCAACACATCTGAGCTGACGAGCCGCACCGTATCGGTAATAACTGCGTTCAGATCTAACAATGTGCGAACTCCTGCTTCTTTGCGCACCAAACTCCGAATACCGCGGATCACTTCGCCAGCGCGTTGACTGTCAGCCACCATGTCCTGCAACAGTTGCTGGAGCAGCGCCGGATCAATATTTCCGCGGTCAAGAAAACGACGGGCAGCGGAGGCGTTGTTCGCGATTGCAGTAAGGGGCTGATTGAGTTCATGCGCAAAAGAAGCGGTCATTTCACCCATTAAGGACACGCGGTTTCGATGGGCCATTTCTTCACGCTGATGTTGCAACTGAAGATCAGCCTGTTTCTGTTTGCTCACGTCCAGAGTCACTCCAATCGTCTCCAAAAGATTTCCTTCCTCGTCCTTCAGACAGCGTCCACGCATGATCACCCAACGCGTTCTTCCGTAGGGCAAAAGGAGTCGATGCTCGCTTTCGAACGTTCCATAAAGGGCACACGCGCGATCATAAGCACCTTTAACATCTGCTCGCTCATCCGGATGAATACGGGAAAGGATCAAATCACAAGTAAGAGGAAGGTTCGAATCGAAGCCGTACATCAGCCGGCCTTTTTCACTCATCCAGGCGCTGTTCTGTTCAGGGTACAGAATCCAAAAGGCAAGGTCGGCAGACTCAGCAGCCAGGTTGATGCGAGCCTCGCGCTCGCGCAAAATCTCCTGATGCCGCTGGCGTTCGATAGCGATGCCGGCGATGTGCGTAGCGATTTGGGTAAGCCTGTTCTCTTCTGGCAGCGGGCCGCGATTTTCTTCACGATACATCGCAAACGAACCCAACACATCACCCTGGGCGGAAAGAATTGGCGTCGACCAACAAGCCCGCAGGCCGCAGATCTTCGCTAACTCACGGTAATCTGCCCAAAGCGGATCTGTCATTACATTGGTTACCACGATCGGCCTTCGTCTGTACATAGCCGTCCCGCAGGAGCCGTTGCGTGGTCCGATCGGCGCGCCATTCACCGCCTTAACGTAAGTTTCAGGGAGATGAGGCGCCGCGCCGTGACGCACATGTTTCCCATCACGATTGAGTAGAAGAATCGAACAACGCAGTCCTTCTGCCTGACCTTCCATGAGGAGAACAAGGCTGGTCAGAATATCCGCCAGCGGTGCGTCCGCGGCGATCATCTCGAGAACGCGGCTCTGACCGGCACGAAAGAATTCTTCTTCCTTGATTTGAGTAATGTCGCGACAAACAACAATGCCGCCCAGTACATCGCCGTCAGAACTGCGTAGAGGACGCCCGGTTATTTCCGTCCAAAGCCCCCGCGGCGCGTTTTGACGTCTGACAAACATCTCAACGTTGTCCACATCTTCGCCGCGAATCGATCGCATCATCGGCAATTGATCGTGCGGGAACGGCGTGACCTTGTCCGGGAGATACAATCCATAGCGATGCGACCATTCGGTAGACGGCGTCTGCATTGCGCCTTTTCCGAACATGCGCTCCGCGGCGGGATTAAACACCAGAAACTTATTATCTTTATCCGCGACGATAACAGCGTCACCCATGTTCGATAAAATGGAGCGGAGAATCTCGTTCGTGCGCGCGAGTTCTTCTCGAACTCGTTTTCGTCCGATCACCAGACCCAGCTGAGCAGCGACTGCCGTAATCACTCTGACCAGCTGTTCATTCTGGCTCCGCGATTCGCGCATGAAAAACTCAAGAACGGCGATGAGCTTGCCGCGCGAGAGAATGGGAATTCCCACACCGGTCTTCAAACGGGCCGACCGCGCTGCAGCCGATCGCGGAAAGTTTGAGTCGTTGGTGACGTCCTCGACCCAGGCCGGCTGCTTCGTTTTCCAAACGCGTCCAGGAAGTCCTACGCCTGATTCAAAGTGAGAAGCTTCGGAGACAGCCCTGAAAGGTTTCAGTTCCCCGTCGCCACAATACCACGTGGCAACCAAATCAAGAACCTCCACATCCGCGTTTCGCACCCATGCGTGGCCGAGCACCCAGCCCGTCTTCTCGCAAACTTCGTGAAGTACAATCTCTAGCGCTGAAGCGAAGTCGCTCGCCGACGCAACTTCCATCGTGATCGCCTGAAGGAGATCTAACTGCTCTTCGCTTTGCGTTTGGCCTTGCTCCATGGCAGCACGATTTATTAAGAGCTACCGATAGGACTAAATGTCAGCAATTCAACTGGCAGACTATGCCATTACAGCGGCGCCGAATATGCATGTTTTTGTCTAGCAAACATTTGAACAGAAATTCGGAATAGGCATGTACGACCTTCGTCCACCAGAGACTGCCGGGGAGAAGTTGTCACTGCGCAACAAAATTCATTGTTTGGCGAGGTCTGTTTGAATGGAATAAACTGGGTTCTATGCCATTCGAAAAATTTGACCTTGATAACCTTGACAAGGAGCGGCGTAAAGCCATCGCTAAATCCATTCGCACAATTAACGTTGAAGAACTAAAGGCGATCGGAGAACAAATATTCCCGATGGCCGGAGATCCCTGGCGGGATACTTTCTTCCAATTCATTGCCGAGAATCCCGGCGCAACGTTCCACCACGCAGTCGCCAGCGATGGTGTAAATATTATCTACTGCCGTGATCAGGACAAAGGAATCTGGTTCCTGCCCGGGAGCGGCTTGGGTCCACTCCAAGCGACAGGCAAGAAGATCATGAAGGAAATGATCGCGGGCGGCAGGTAACATCGCGCCACCTTTCTCGCAGCCCAGGCGATCGTCAGAAAAGAAGCATCGCTGTGCGAATGATCGCAAAAATGAAAACTGCAGCGGCGAAACCAAATGCTATCACGTGAACCCGGCGCTGTTCGAATCTTCCCGACGCACTCGCGAAGAAAGAGCACGGCTGTGAACAACACAGTATTGGCGAGGTACTCACCGGAAATATTGCCTGCGCTGCGCGCTTCCTCCAGCGTGCTCGCCGCCTTCGCGTTCAATTCGGCGGCTTCGCGTGTCCCTCTTATTTCATAGAGCTTTGAGACGAAAGGGTGCGGATCCGCGTTTGGATTTCAAAAGGCTTCTGCGCCATCCAAGCGTAATAAGCCTTGCGCATATCAGGCGGGAAGCGTTCAACATAAAAGTTCACCAACTTTTCGTTGCCAGCCTGTTGCGCGGCAAGTAGCTGCATAAACATAGCCGTGTGGATCGTTGCATACTGCGTTCCTTGCATCGTCAACAGACCCGCCCGGCGCTCCAGCGCATTAAATTCATTCATCAACCGATTGCTCTGTCGAGTCCACGCCGCTGATTCATACGAGCACCACGCGGTGCTCAGCGTCGCTAACGCCATAAGCACCGCCGCTACGGGTTCGACCCATTTCTTCCTTTCGACTGACTCGATGCCTGACGCAGTTCGCGGATCAGATGACGTTTTCACATGATCAAGTTCGACTGCCTTCGTCGACGCGGTGCACCATTTTTTTGCTCACGACCACGAAGAAAAATGCGATGGACAGCCCGAGCATCAGATTGCCAGTAAGTGCCTCGAGAGGTCCGAACAACCGCCATTCTTTCGGCAGGAGGAGATCGCCGTAACCGAGAGTCGCGTAGGTCACCCCGGAAAAATAGAACGATGACTCGAGATCCGGTAGACACTTCTCCCACCAGAAAAACAATGCCCAGACGGCGATTTCAATTAAATGAAAGAGAAGCAGCAACCACGCGATGCAGATCAACGGCCACGTGATGGGCCAGAACCCCGTTTCCGGCCGCCGGGTAGAGCGCAACGCGTGGCTCAGCGCGATCCCGAGACCTCCAGCGTGAATAATGACGGTGATGGCGACCAGACAAGCCGCCAGTAAAATCTTCGTGAGCATCACGCTATAAGTCGTTCGTTACTAGATAGTGGTATTCTGAAAATCTTCGACGGCGTCTGCGACCGAAGTAAAACGGTTTACTCCGCCAAGCTTTTCATCCACGCCTTCATTCCGCAAGCGGTCCCGCACGGATGAACGCGGCTCGACCGCTTGGAACCGGATGCCTTTCGCGGTGACTTCGGCCGCCAGACCAGCAAGAGCGTGAGCGCTCTGTAAATCCACACGCGGCGCAGCAGAAAGATCGAGGACAACTAATTTCGGCGACTTCGGTTCGGCGTTCAGGCGTTTCAGAATCGACTCGCAAACATGGTCCACGTTGAAGTACACGAGCCCGGATTCCGGCCGAAAGACCAGGACGTTTGGAATCAATTCGTTGTCTGGGTGTCGTTCGCGATCAGAGAAACGGCGAGTGCCTGGAATGCGTCCGAGAAATGCGACGTGCGGCCTGGACGCTGTTCGCAGCAGTTGTACTAACGAAATGATTGCGCCGATCATCACGCCACGTAATAGGCCGGAGCCGAGAACGCCGAGAATGGCCGCCATCGCTACGATGAATTCAGAGCGATCCATGCGCCATAGTTGTTTCAACGTCGAGAGCTTGAACAAGCCCGCGACCGCGACGAGCACCACTGCCGCGAGTACCGGCTGGGGCAACGCGCTTAACAGATGCGAAAAGAACAGGACAACAATCAAAATGATGCCTGCAGCAAGTGCGCCGGAAAGCGGTGTGCGCGCACCGCCCCCTTCGTTGACCAGCGATTGCGACATGCCGCCGCTGATGGGAAATCCGTGCCCGAGTCCTGCGCCTAAGTTTGAAGCTGCAAGAGCCAAAAATTCCTGATTGGCGTTGAATCGTCCGCCGTGTTTGGCCGTGAACATTCGACCAATCGCCGCGGTTTCTACAGCGCCCAGAAGAAAGCACGCAAACGCCAGGGGCAACAGTTCATTCAGATCGTGCCAGTACACGGCCGGTACGCCGATTGGAGGCAGTCCCTGGGGGACGTTACCGAGCAACTTCACGCCGCGTGCGCCTAACGAAAGCGCGGACGCAGCCACGATACCGCCAACGACTACGAGCAGCGACACCGGTTTATTCTTCAAAAAAATCTTTCCCAAAATGAGGACAGCAAGCGCCGTTCCTCCGACAAATAGCGAGGTTGGATTTGTTTCGTGCAGATGCTTGAAGAAATGGCCGCTGTTCTCCCAAAAATCTCCATGAGCGCCATGGAAGCCGAACAGCTTGGGCAGTTGCGTGCTGGCGAGAAAGAGAGCGACGCCGCACTTAAAGCCGGTCATCACGCTTTCGGAAATAAAATTTACGATTACGCCGGCTTTCACGAGCCACGCCATGAACCCGATGAATGCAACAAGCAAAGCTGTTCCGGCGGCGAGTGCGCCGAAGCGCGCTGTATTACCTCCCGCGATTTCGCCAAGCGACGCGCCTGTTAGCAAGGAGATCGCGGAAGTGACAGTGACGACTGTATGCCGGGAACTACAAAACAACCAGAAGACGAGTCCACCAAACAAACATGCATAGAGTCCTGCTTCCGGTGGCAAATTAGCCAGGGACGCGTCTCCCAAACCGGCAGGAAGAAGGTATGCTGCGAGTGTGATACCGGCGAAAACATCGCCTCGCAACCAGCTTCGATCGTAAGCGTGCAGCCAATTGATAGCGGGAATCAGTCGAACGAGCAAGGGTGTATTCACGCGACAAACCTCCGGCGTTCTTGAACGGCGCCCTAACGACTGCGTTTTTTACGATGGCGCTCGTGGTATCCAGCGGCCCATGCGCGAGCCGCTTCCAAGGGATTGCCATCTTTCTGGCGTTCTAACCAAGCCTTGAGTCCCGCTTCGTCAACCGGCAGGGCGAGAACCCGCGGCGAGCCAAACAGTTTTCCAAACGTTTCCATTATTTGTGTTGTGGTGATGACACAATCTCGTCCATGGCTTCCGGCTTGCCCTTCGAAGCGTAGGCATTGAAATCGACCCACTGCCCATCCGGACGCAGGACAAACATCCTCTCCTTTGGCAACACATCGGTCGGCGACACGCCTGTTTGAGTGACGAGATATGGGCCGCTTTGGCCGCCCGAACCCAGGTTTAAGATGTGAGCAATCCCGGTAGTTATTGGTGATCGTGTGCATTCATTGAAGACTTTTCTCTTTTACCGATTCAGAGGTGAACAACCCAACATTGGCAGTGACAACGATCATGTACGTATCCCTCTGTCACCGAAGGCGGCCAGTGATAATTCGTCACGTCACGACGTGTAATTTCTCTCTCGATGGCTTCCTTTTCTTGTAGGTCCTCCTGAACCTCGTTGTAGGCGGTGCTCTGCAACGGTTGCTTGTTCCAACTCATGCCCTTCATGCTCAAGCAATGTTTCAGGTCGTAGCGCCTGAGTTCCAGATCGGAAGTGGGCGAACGTTGAAGGTCGTAATTCGTCGAACAACAGCCGGCCACAACAAGCCCGGCTATTAGTAGTAGTGATAGCTGTTTCATTTTCCGGGCGCGCCGGTTCCCTCAAAATCACCGCCTAGCGCCAGGTAAAGATTAACGCGTTCGCGAAGACGCGAGGCGCGGATGGCCGTCAATTGTACTTTCGCCGCGAGATTTTCCCCGGTTAGACGCAGGACGGTAAACATATCGACCTGGCCCTGCTCCAACTGTTGCCTTCCGAATTTCACGGAATCGGCGCTGCTGGAAACGGCGCTACCCAGTGCGCCTTCGCGCATACGCAGATAGTAATCGTTAGAAAGAGCGTCTTCCACTTCTCCGAAAGCACGCAATGCGTGTCCCACGTAGCTTGCGGCGGCGGCTTTTTGCTCGGCGGTACGCAGATCCACTGCAGCTTGAAGTTCGCCGCCAAAGAAAATGGGTTGAGTAACCCCGGCGGCGAAAGTCCAAAGGAGGGCATTGAGTGTGCCGACGGAGTCGAGGTCCGCTGTTCCGAGCCCGCTCCCGGCGCTCAGCACAAAACGGGGCAGTCGAGCGGTGCGAGCCTCATCCACACGATGAAACGCGGCGGCGAAACGGCGCTCGCTGGCGATGAGATCCGGACGGCGCTCAAGAATTTGTGCAGGCAGACCTGCGGGCACCGCTCTGGGTTGGTCGGGAAACGCACGGCGCACGTCAAATCTGCCGGCCGGGTAGTGGCTGGTAACAACTTCAATCGCGCGGATCGTCTGCGCCCGCACCTGTTGTGCAGTATAAAGCGCATCCTCAGCGCTGGCAGTGCGCGATTTGATCTGCGACACGTCAAAGTCGCTCGCAAATCCGTGCTGTTTTTGGATGTCAGTGAGGTTTGAATACTCCTGGTAAATGTTGAGTGTTTCCTGCGCGTTCGCTTCTTGTTGCGCAGCCTCGATCGTCGTGAAGTATGCGCGCGCCACGGCAGCGGCGAGCGATTGGCGGGCGAATTCGTAGTCGGCTTCCAGTGCTTGACTTTCAGCTTTCGCTGCGGCTTTTTTCGAGCGAATCCGGCCCCACACGTCCGCTTCCCATGCCGCACCGGCAGCGATCCCGTACACCCACCGCTTTGATGTGTCCTCGGTGCTGGTATCCAGGCCCGCGCCGCCAGAGTTTTCGACTCCTGAACTTCCGAAATCTGGCGGATTGATGTCCCGACCGAGGTCCCCGCTAAGATGCTGTCCCTGGCGTTCGCCCAGTCCCTTCATTGCAATCCGTGGGTAAAGCGAGGATGCGGCGATGCGCACTGCAGCGCGCGATGCTTCCACACGCGCGGCTGCGGCTTTCAAGTCGGGATTCCGCGCGACCGCGTCTGCAACAAGCGCGGTTAGCTCCGGGTCGTGAAACGTACGGATCCAGTTTGGCACCACTACGCCGCTGCGGTGCGGACCGGCCCAACTCCCCGGAATCTGTGCGCGAGCCGATTCAGGCATGATGTCGGCGCCAAACGGCGGATGCTTAAGCGCGCAGCCGGCAAGTGTGAGGCTGCTGGCGGCAGCAATAAGCAGCGTGCAGCGCCGAGCCCTCATCGTCTCATCCTTAGTGTGCGCCAAAGAGAGCGGACAGATGTTTGATGACGAACCAGTCGAACTTCGCCGCGATGCGGACGATAATGCGACGGAGAATCTGGATCGCCTCAATATTGTTCGTGTAGATCGCTCCCCCGCCGCGGGCGCCAGCAGCGAGGAAGACGCTTTTATCCTTCCCATCTGTGAGGAGTCGCACTGCGATGCGGTTTTCGGGCGCGACCGCCAGAGCCGGCTGGTTTCCGAACGCACCCAGATTTCCGCTGATCGGCATCTGGCCTTGTGCCGTGGCCCACAGGATGGAATCGACCTTGCACTTGATGATGCGGCCCGGATACACCTTCATAAAGACTTCCGCTTCATCGCCGGGTTCGACGTAGCGCAGTTCGTTTTGCCGGTAGAATGCTAGCAGCCATGGATTGTCCTCCTGGATGAAGCTCATCACCGGCATTGTCGCGAACTGGGTCGCGCGCACGCCTGGTTGCAGGGCAAGATTGGCAACGCGACCGTTGGCCGGCGCGAGGTACGTCGTGCCATCAAGATCAAATTTCCTATCGATGAGGTCGGCCTCGGACTTGGCAATCTGCGCTCTGGCCTGTGATTCCGTGGCGTCGGCTGCAAGGAACTCGCTCTGGAGATTGCCGAGATCGCTTTGCGCTTGCTCGAGATCAGCGCGTTTGCCGGCACCAGCCGTGGCCAGGGCTGTATATTGTTCGACGCGCTTTTTCGCCAAGTCGATCCGCGGGGTCAGCGACTCTTTTTTGTTCCTTGCATTATTGAGTTGATCCTTGGCTCCCTGCAGCGTGGCCTCGGCGGCTTTTACCGCCGCCTGGAAGGGCACCGGGTCGATCTTGAATAGCACGTCGCCTTTTTTGATGGGCCGATTTGGTTCAATCGGCACCTCCGTTACTTGACCGGTTACGCGCGGCACTATCGGAATTACATAATTTTGCGCCCGCACGTCGTCAGTTGCGGGCGCCGCAATATTCAGAAGCAGGAAAAGAACCATCATTCCCACGATAGGCAGCGTGATAGTGATGAACTGGGTGGTAAAATTCCAGGGCAGCCACTTGAATTTAAAGAAAATGAGCCAGACGAAGAAGCTGTAGAT